>Ga0172362_10000503_pt1 | contig 31982 bp, 27 predicted proteins | sample LakKivs1_kivu2a2_FD_114534 | JGI IMG/M metagenome (GOLD analysis project Ga0172362, IMG submission 114534) | Sediment microbial communities from Lake Kivu, Rwanda - Sediment s1_kivu2a2 | ecosystem: Environmental > Aquatic > Freshwater > Lake > Sediment | place: Rwanda: Western Province, Lake... | reverse complement strand
GATGATAATTATAATGATGATAATTATAATGATGATAACGACATTGGTTCAGATGATGATGATGAAATTGTTTCTCGTAAATCATCCGGTAAACAAAAACTTAAAAAACCAGAAACCAAGCCGCAAAAGAAACCTATTATGCAAACAACTACTACTAATCAAGATGATATGTATCATAATCTTACAGATATTGATATTGCGGTAGAAACCAAAAATTTTGAAGAGTTAAAAGCAGTAGTTAATATGCTGGTGGATAAAATTAAAGATGCTATTATCACATGTAAACTTAAAAAATATTGTGAAGTTGTGGCTACCCAAACATCAGATTTTCGCTTTAGTATTAGTGGTATTCATCGTAAAGTTGAAGTTTTTATGGTTGAATCTGGTCCTGGAAATATTGGTAATTTTCACCTACCATGTGTAAGAGCATGGTATGATGGTGTTGATACTTATATGTTCCCAGATTTTGTTACAGCAGCATATACAAATATTAATATTAACACTCACTGGACTTCTACAAACAAGGATCTGCGCGATATTGTAATGAAATATTATCAACGTGGATTTGGTATGTTATTAAATGTAAAAGATACACAATCTCTTATAAATTATATAAATGCGTCTAATAAATGGCAAAAATGGATAATTCCTCTAAATGGAAGATATTGGAAGATACGTATGCTCAAAAGCCTAGCTATTTATGAAACTGATAATACTACCAGCAATTTCTTTAATCCTTCCGTAACTAATCTAGGTATTCATTTTGAAATAAAATCCAAGAGACAAGATTTGGGTTTAAAAAATGCAGTACCAAAATTTTCAAGAATGATCAGAAAAAGCAACACATTATCGATAATTGCTTTTGACAAAAAATATATTGTAAATAAAGCAGATAAAAAGATAGGAATTCTAGAAGTATATAATCCTTATTGTAATCCGATTATTTCAAATTATTTCTGAACCAAAGCAGCTGCATCATCAGGCTGGGACTACTGGACTACTGGATTTATTTTTTTTGTGCGAACGGGAGGATTAATATTTGCAAGCAATGGCATCCTGCTTTCCGGGAATAGAGTTTGAAGATGCTCTAAAGTCAATGAAGATTTATTGCGAAATATCAGCTTATTTAAATGCTTACGCTTCAATCGAATATTGGTCTTATGACCAGAGAATGCATTGAAGTCAGGAATAATTAATACTTTCTTAAATTTGCCTGTAGCCAACACTTCTAATTTTTCATAAATAAATGGAAGAGCCGTTTCGGGATAAATGTAATTGTTAGTGACATCTTTAGGTGTACGAGGCGGGCCCTTTGTCACTCCGTGCAATTGCAGTGCTTTAAGATAGAGATGAATATCATGACCCCAATTTGATCCAAAGATAATACCAACCGCCTCATAGATATTTTCAGTGGTTGCAAAGAGAGTGGTAAGTTCTTCGGTGCTACCCTTAGAAACAATAACCTTGGGTTGAATAATGTTGGCATTGATGTGGCGATGAGTTAATTCTGAATAAACACCACGAATCCATTCAATAGAACGATGAAATCCATACTCGCCCACAAAGTCGATATATTGTGAAAGTGTCGCTGATCGCTCATACTTAACTATATAATTGGGAATAGTAATAATTTGCGTGGGTGAAAATGAGTTAGCATCAATTGCCTTTGCTCGATTTGTTTTTGAGCATTGAATAATGTTTTGCAAGATCATGCAAATATGCGAGAATACATTTTCGGGTGATTTAAGAACATCGGCTCCTGAACAGAGTTTAATATAACGTCTAATAAAATCACAGTCGCCCTTTTCATCAGTAAACAAACTATAATCACTGCAGTCCATGCAATTGTTAAATACTTCAAAAATACCATCATCCTCAATATCTTTGTCAATATTAGGCAGCTCACTAAGATCGGGCTCAATTGGCGCCTTTTCATGTGAAACTTTATCATCCATGTTGATGGGTTGACCAAGCGCCTGAAATTTCTCAATAATAAATTTAGCATAGTGAGAACCACCGGTCATTTTATTTTTATAAGCAGTTAATGCGGCATTATATTCATTCTTTAGCTTAATATGGTCTGCGTAATATTTTGGATTTGTATTAATAAGTTTCCATACTGTATCTAAAGCTTGAGCCGGAGTTAAGTCTCCATACTTAGCGGTCATATTTCGGCGCGTCTGCTCTTCTAGCATACACATGAAGAAACTAATAACATCTTCGGTCCGCTTAAATTTAGGCGCAAGCTGTTGCATGGTTGCTACGAAAACATGAGTAGCAAACAAATTATTGTCTTCAATATCCAGGCGGATTTTAGATCCGGGCAAATTATATAGTTTTAAGTTAGAAAGCAAGGTGGAAATGAAGTCGGGGTTCTCGTCTGCAATCATCTGCATGATGTGCTTGCAGGATTCAAGAAGTAATTTATACTTTTGCGCATTTGTAGCAGTTGGCGATGCAAAGAGAGCCTTAATACATTCATCAAGAAGTTTAAACGGAATAATTTCGAGCATTTGCGGTGAATACGCATTTTGATCAGAAGCTGAAATAATAGCCAATAATTGTCGGATTTTACGCTGAGCAACATACCAATGATGAGAATTGATGTATAAAGGTATAATATAATGAGGAGATGAGCTATTATTAATTAAGTAATCGAGAATAGCGGTTTCTGCGGAAACCAAATCCAATGACTGATCATTACTCAATCGTATACAAAGAACGTCGCCCTTTTGAAGCAAATCCAGGTAATTTTGAGCAGGTTGATGATCAGTGGCTGGAGTTGTGAGAGCGGTCGGATCATTGGGATCAAAGGGCTTCTTACCATTATCGTCTTCTATTTCGCGCAACTTCATAAGTTCTTCCGAATTAGTAGAAATATATTCATTAATCTCTTTGTCAAATGTTGATATCGTGTTATCGCGAAACAGACCGAATGAGTATATGGAATTTTGAAGCTTTCCAAATGTGCTAATTGACAACATGCGTTGATTAGTTTCGGGATTAGTTTGCTTGAGTTCACCCAAAGCATTATTAAAGAACAAGATAATGTTTCGCAGGGAAAGATATTGATTTATCGTATACTTTCGATCAATTGGCGATACACTATATAAGTTATTACCAATTTCATCAAAAAGGTCATTGAACATTTTAATATTGCGTTCTATTGATTGCAGACCGGCGTCATCAATATTGTTGGTAATGTATAAAACGAGGCCATACATCTGAATATAAATGTATTCAAGCATAATATTGCATTTTTCAATAATTGTCATTTGCGAATTAATAGTTGGAACGGATGTCATTTCGGTAAAACCGCGTCCGGATGAAATATTAATACCATAGGCATTGCGATTAGAAGGATTACCATTGTCGCTGGTATTTGGTTCAAGAGCACCGAAAATATAGCCCTTGAGAACAGACGAATCTCCTATTTCTCGCATGTGCATTCTTATCTTCTTATCTGCTAATGGAAGATGAGCAGAGACAGAAAATCTATTAATAAGTTTGAGCAAATTACCTATAGCCGCTCTCATTTGATCAACAGTCTCTACATACTGATAAGAACTTGGCAAAGTCGCAGAGCGAGTTATTTTATCTAAAAAGTAGCTATCATGGGCATTATCTACACCAATAGAATGTATTTGAATAGCCTTCTCTGCGCAAATAGCATAAATCATACGAAGACGATTAATTATCTCAATTCTTGGGCATACAGTTTCTACTCCAGCAAGAATAATAACCAATACAGCACATGAAGATGATCCGGTGGATGAAAGATATCCAATTAATGTGTCCATGAGGATGCAAATATTAAGCTCCTCATTTTGTTTATGAGTAATTTGGAAACTATTATTGTCCAAATAGTAAGATCGGGTGCCTTCCGAAAAAGTAAACAATATATCATGAGAAATAGAAGATGAACGAGGCAGTTGAGTGGAAATTAATTCTTTTAATGATTTAGTGGCGGTTTCCAACATAGTCGGATCCATAAATTTCGAAGAATCCACACAGTAGACTATTTCTTTGCGAGAAAGTGCTTTAGAATTGGGCAAATTTAAAGTAAATTCAGTTGCATCTATTGTTTCGGTTTTTGTAATTATCTGGAATCTTTGAGTACGAAGAGACGCCATTGAAATATGTTGATTAATATTTTCAATTATATATTTTATATAAGTATCTTTAAATAGGTATTGTTGTGTCTTGGCTTTCAAATGTGCAGTATTAAAAATGCATTTGATGGTATAAATCAAGCCGTCAATATGACATTGTGTATAACTGGATTTTGTCTAAGCGTGGGTGGATTTATATATAGTTTAGTTACAAATGGAGAGAAGTTTGTTGCTGGCTCTTTTGGATATTTTGCAATATACAGTGGAAAATCTATATATGAATACGGTTATAGCATGGTTAGATTAGGAATGGAAGTAAAGAAGTTAACATCGGAAAATTTGCGTTTAGAACAAACAATTGATAGAACTCAAGAACTAAATGAAGAATATAAATCACAAAATGAAACACTTACAGCAAACGTTAACACACTTAAGAATACCAACGCGGAGTTAAAGACCACGTCAAGTAATTTGAAAGCCAACTTGGCCGAAAGTACTACACTATTGGGTACTCAGAAAGAACAAATAAACAAACTTGAAGATCAAGTTAATGGATTGGGTGTTCTCCTTGAAAGCTCAAAGAAGATGGTAACAAATCTTATTTTAGCCGGCGATGATTATCACAAATTTAATCAAAAGTTTGGTACAAACTTAAGTTCGCTTGATGAAACTGCTAAGGACCTAAAGAAATACACAACATTATTAGGCACAATCACTAATTCTTTGGCAAAGAATGTAAAAGAAGAGGATATACAAGATGTATGCGTAGATGAACGCGCTGTAAACGGAAACGCAAAAAAATTAAAAGTAATCCAAAATATTATCGATAGAAAAAATTATGCAATAACTGTATGTGGAAAATCACCAGCATCTTCTGCTTGCGTTCGACCTCTCAATTAACAGTGCTATTTGTTTTTCTTGTAATTCACTTTTTTTGCGTGATTCTATTAGCTGCACATTGAGCGCTTCACAAATCATGTTTTGATTTTCCAGATTTTTTTCCAGATCGAGGAGTCTTTTCTCCTGCTGGCGCAGGGTTCTCTTCAGGCTGTGGTTCTGGTTCTGGCTGTGGTTGTGGCACAGGGAGAGCAACTCGAGGAGTCCTCCCGGATACTCCTTCATCAACAAGAAAGGTTTCAAGGTCCTTGACCATGGCTTTCATTTCGGCCAAAAGATCAGCTGTGCTTGAAACCTCATCAGAGTCAAGCAGGGCCTTGTATGCGAGGTCACGTGCGGCCTTTTCCTTGTTCTCGGCTACAAGCTTACGCAACTGGAGGTTGAGCTCAACCAAACGAGCATGCTGTGCCTTGATTGTGGCGCTGTTTTCAGTAAGGAATTTCTGGGCATCGGCAAGCTTCTCTTCGGAAGTTGTGTTAACAAGAGTGGCGGCTAATTCCTGCTCATCGGCCAGTTCTTGCTGCAGATTAAGAATCGAAGCCTCGACTTCGGATTCATCGTATTGTTGGGACAAAATGGGAAATGACATTGTGATTGTGCTGTTATACTTGTTGTTATAAAAAATTAAAAATTGAAATTAATGTAGGTGTGATATAGAAATTTGGGATTCATGAACACACGAACAAAAGAAGGGTTTAACGAGATTATCAAAAAAAGTGCTATTGTAAGTGGCCAGATGAGTATTATTAATTTTACACTGGCTGGATTTGGAAACGGCATTTACTCAGTTATGAGAACCGCGCCTGCTATTTTTACGGAGAATAAACTGGTTGACGGCTCTCGTCAAAACAATAGTTTTAGCAAATTGTTTGTTAAGAACTTTAATCTAATGGATAAACGATTTTATTTGATGACGTGCGTTGTGATTCCAATGACGGCATTCACGTCGTCGGTGGGTTTAATTGGCGTTCTAAAGGCAACAAAAAACGATTAACTGCCAATTAATAACCAATTAATAACCAATTAATAACCAATTAATAATCAATTAATGGCCAATTATTGTTTTATTTTATTTTCTTTTTTTCGCATAGATAAAATGATTTTTTCAAATAGCGGATTTATGAGAGCCGGAGTATTTTTTCTCTGATCGGTATTAGCCAATCGTATTTTGTTGACTATATCTGCTGATTCATAGTTACGATGTTTTATCAAATAATACGCAATAATAGTAGCGGATCGATTAATACCCGCGTGGCAATGAATAAGAATTTTTGTACGAGGTCTTTCTCTGCGAAATACCGCTATAACATTTGAAATATCATCTAGCTTATTGATAAGTTCTATTGTGTCTTTTTTGATCGTAAGAACACCCGGAACGGTGTCTGAAAAATTCATCGCAAAAATAGTAGGAATTGATATCTTGTTAACATATTGAGGTCGATTACTCGCATTAACTATTAACCCAATACCGTGTTCACGTAAGAAATTATCGTTATCAACAACTTCCGCACTGCTAATATATATATCATCAGTAACATAAGCCCAGTCGGTTGACATCGTGCTTTTTATATATTTTATTCTATAATATGCTGATAAAAATGTTTAAATGTTATTAAAATATTATACTCTGGATTTGAACAATAAGACCATAAATGTGTGCTGTATGTAAAAAATATATAATTTTATGTAAATATATAATTTTATGTAATATGTGTTAGTGTCTACATATAATATAGAAACAATGCCGGTTGGTGGTAAAAAGAGAAATTCGAAGAAGACGCCTCGAAAGTCTTCTCGAAATTCGAGTAAGTTTTCGAGATCAAGACATTCAAGCAAGAAAACTTCTAGAAGCATCTCAAAGCGACCATATCGTACTTCATTTGATAGAAGAAGTCCGTCTGAAGATCGAGTAGAGGGTTTATCATCTGCCCCTAAAGTAGTAGATGACACTATGTCTTTATCATATTTACAGCGAATAGCCCGTACTCGAGGAGTGCCTTTTGGAGGATTAACAAAGCAGCAATTAATAAGAAAAATTAACACATATTAATAATCAAAAATATATTGTAAAAAATTGATTAATATATTATGAGTATTAAAGGGGTATTAAATTAAACAAATAGAAAACTATATAAATAGAAGCAGAAAAATGCTAAAAGCGGAGGAATTGGAAACAGCAGAGCAATGCAATAACCATTGTTGCAATCACTCAAAAGTTGAATCCAACGTTAAGCGGGGAAAAATTCAACTAATTATTGGACCTATGTTTGCTCGAAAAACTAGCACAATGATTGGTGAAATTGAGCGTGCAATGATTGCTAAAAAACCATGCTTGATTATTAAACACGCGGTAGATACTCGTTATGATCATAAGACTTCTAATGTGGCTATTGTTACTCACAATGGAAAGATTTTTAATGATTGCCCAATTGTTACAGCGGATTGTTTAGCAAATGTAAACAATGATATTGTCGTGGCTAGTCATTCTATTGCTATTAGCGAGGGACAATTCTATAATGATATTGTTGAGTATGCTAACAAATGGGCCGATATGGGAAAGCATATTATTATTGAGGGATTGAATGGAGATTATAAGCAACAGTCGTTTAAACCTATTGCTGACTTAATTCCATATGCAGATGATATCTTACATCTTAAAGCAATTTGCATGAAGTGTTTATGCAATGATGCGTCATTTACGATACGTTTATCTTCAGATTCTGAACAAATTAAAATTGGATCAGACGACATTTATCAAGCGGTATGCAGAAATTGTTATAAATAAAAAGGTATTCATTTATATAAGTAAATGAGTAAATGAGTAAGTAAATGAGTAAATGAAAAAAACCAAAAAATATTTTTTGTTATTTCGCCATAAATTGCAGAAAAAACCATTTTTGCTAATAACAATTATTGTCCGTAATTTTCAATTAAAAAAGTGATACCATTAGTTCAATAACTAAAATGAGTGGAAAGCGTGTTGAGAACCAACTTCGCAGTGTCTGGACACAGCTCCAGAACTCTCGTCTGTCGAAATGTGTGGCCGATGGTAACGTGCCAAGTGAAGATTTGATTCGTGAATTTGATCGAATTCTTAATCGTGCGAGCCCGATTGGGTATCAGGATATTGCCGTTGGTGATGGATGGCGAATGCTGTATGGACGAGATCGAGAACAGTTTACCCAGTATCTGAAGAATACTTCGCAGGAATATCTTTTGCTGGTTATTGACATCGGATTGGTTCGCACACTCATGGGCCTGCCGCACGAGGTCCATCTTACATGGGATTTGAATCGTCGTGAATTCCGTGTAAACTACAACGCTCATCAGGAAAATGGTGCTTCTTCCTCGAACCAGTCTCGTGGAAAGGGATTTAAGAAAGGCCCGCGCGACCAGAAGGCCAGTGAATCGCCTGTTGCTCAAGAGAAGCAGGCAGAGGCACCGTTCGAAAATGCTCGACCGCGACGCAATAAGAACAATAAGCAGCAGAATGTTCAAAAGACAACTGTGCTTAACGGAGATCCTAAGTACATGGAGCTGATCAATGATCTTAAGGCCAAAAAGACCGAGGCACTTAATGGATCAAATACTCCAAAGGCAGAAGAACAATCAGGTGAGGCTAGTACCAAGCTCACCTATGCTCAAGCAGTCGCATCCACTCCAGCTGTTGCAGCGGAAAGCGCGCCCGCCAATAAGAATCGCGAGGAACTTACTACAAGTGCAGTAAGTGTGGCGAGCACAGAGAGCAGCGCTCGCCCTATTACTAAAAGCTGGGCTGATGATGGTGATGAAATTGGTAACAATGATTTCATGAAGAACAGCATTATTCGGGGACTTGAAGCCAATTAAAAAGTATTGTTAATCAAAATAAAAAAGACATTAAAATTTAACAAAAAACATTAAAACACCCAAAAATATAAAAAGTAAAAAAGTAAAAAAAACATAAAAAGTAAAAAAGTAAAAAAAACATAAAAAATATTTTTATTTTTTGATAATTATCAATTATTGAATACTTTGCAAAATACTATGTAAATCTTGATAATCTTCCATATTAATGATAATTGACACAAAGTCGCTCATTTCCATACAGTTTGAATACCATTCTTCACCGAGACCAATGAAGTGGCTTACAATAGTTTCTTTGGTTTTAATATCAGTAATTTTACGTGATTCAAATACACCATAATTTTCCAATGAATTCATTAGATCATTAAACAAAGATGGATAGTACATTTGAACAATATTTTTCTGCAATATAGACCAACCATTTACTTTTTGCTGAATAAAGTTCTTATTGATTGGCATATCCGACAAATTTGTCCAATTTAGTCCTTGAATAATAACCCAAAATTGTTGAATTGTACCTGTATCATCATTGTTTAATAGCTGATCGTCATCATCGTTTACTGGTTGCTCATACACGGCTTGATCAGGTGGTTGTTGAGCCAATCGTTGAACAAGTTTGACCGGTTTCTTAAGTTTGGGCGACTGTTTAGGACTAGAACTTGAGTCAGAGTTAGTTTCAGACTCTGAATCAGAATTAGGATCATCTACAGGATCGGGTTCAACATCTGCTGCCAAATTTTCTTTTGGAGGAGCTTCACGATCAGGTCCATAAAATACAGGAAGATTCTTACTAAAGAGTTGACCTTTTTTTGGCAAAAGAATTTCTCCGGTAGATCGGAGCAAATTAATTTGAATGTTCGGAATGTTTGGATTCGGAGTCGAATTGTTTGGAATATTCATTTAGAAAGAACTTCTTAGTATATAAAGGACTATTGTATAATTCAATTTTTATCCAATTATATAGTACTATACAATTGAATAAAACTACAAAAATCATTCAATAACTAAAAAAACAACCAAAAAACCAAAAATAGTGTCAAATGAGCGAAGAATTATTTTCTAGAGAACTTACTTCTGAAGAAGAAGCCGCACAAGATTTTTACTCTTTGGATGAGCAAAAGAGTAATGAAACTGATGGAGCTTTTGCACCCTCTGAAGCCAATCAGAAAGTTGATTTTCAAGCACATGAAGATGACGTAATGAGAATTCGAGATTCAATTCCGGAACGCAAAAAAATTGCATACGAGAAAGAACTACGTTTGCGAAAGATTATTGCTCAACTTCAATTTACTGGATATAGTCAAGAACAGATTTATCAGATTTTAGGTAAATTTGCAGATAAGGAGCTTTTTGATGACATTGTGAAACAATATAATTTACGAGGTATTCCTGACCCTGATATGTCCGATTTATGCTGGTGATTTGGCCATCAGCAAATAATTGATAAACTCGATTGTATCCTGGGTTATCTCCAAACTAATACTATCTGAAGAAATAGTTGTAAGAGGAAATATAACGGTCTGAAAGCGCGGTTGTTGAAATAGGTCTTGCAAAAACTTATCATCATTAACACGTTGAATACTAATAATAGGACGTTTGTTAAATATTATAGTTGTTTTTTTGTGCAAATGGGTGATTTGCGTTTTAAGACATTTCCACTGCGATTCATTTGTGGCTTCCGCAGGTTGTTCTCCCTCAATCAAGCCAATGACTTTACGAATGATGTCTTGTGTTGACGCGTCATATTTATCTGACCATTCTTCAATGTTTATTTTTGTAGTGTATGTTGGTGTGTTTTCATTATCGAAGATTAATGTTCGTAATTGACTTACGGCCCCTGATACTTGACATTTTGCCTGCACTAGCATATCAAATTCATTTCGCAAGTAAGCATTAATCTTTAGATGAATTTCAGAAGAATCGATGGGGAGCTTAGAAAACGCAACTACACGAGATTCGAGCTCTAGAAAGTTTGTTCTTATTTGTTCAAGTTTTTGCAAACTTACTGTTGATGAGTTTGCACGCTCAATTAATACTAAGATGGTTTCAATAGCAGCCGTAATTACGTCTTCTGAGTTAGCAGAGATATAAATTACTGGCTTTAATTTTGAGTTAACATTCTCATAGCGCAAAAGATAAGATTGTGAAATCTTTGCAATAGGACTTTTAAGCGAGACGAAAATACCACCATCGACATTAGTGCGATTGAGATCGCGTATAAACTTTTCAACTTCGGGATAAGGCACGCCCATCTTGTAATTTTTAACTTCTACTAATACTTTGCTTTGAGCTGTCTCAATGATAATATCACCGCTTTTAGCAGTCTGCGTGACATTGCTGATTTTGCATACGATTCTATCATGAAGATACTTTTTAAGCATGTTTATAATGTACTCTTCTCCAGTGACTCCTATATCAAATGAAGTCTCAGATGAGACTGTGCTTGTTGTTTGCCCAATGCGGGCAATTGCAATAGCAGCATCAAATATCTGAGCTACCTTTGTAGGGCTTACGGAGGCGAGCCAACGAACATTGCCCTCGCTGAGCTTAGAGTATATTTCTTCCAGTGGGTTCATTCGATTAGAAAGTGAAGGGTTCCGTATTATAGTCTAAAGTACAGATTGTTTTCAATTTTCATATAAAGAACAAATTGAATTTATAATATGTATATAGTACCAAGGTAGAACACGTCAACTTAAGGAAAATCAACATAATGTCTCGTCTGGCTCAAATCATCGGAAATCATATTAAGAAGGCCCAAAAAGAGCCTAATGAACATCTGATTTTTAGTGTCAATGATTCGAATATGAAGCATGTTTACCTTCTTATTAGAAATCTTGATACTGATGAAACTCCTGAGTGGAAAGATGGTGTATTTCTTGCTAAGCTAATTCTTCCTGATAATTTCCCTACGGATCCGCCAAAATTTATGCTGCTAAATGAAAATGGAGTATATGCAATTAATACGGAAGCTATTTGTATTTCTATTGGTCACTATCATAAGGAGGATGGATGGCGTCCCGTGCTTGGTCTTGCGGGATTTGCTCGAGAGGTTGCAAATGGTATGATGCATCGCCAATTTCTAATCGAAAAGGGAGGATTGAATCTACTAGATGAATCCCCACAGCAAATTGCAAAACACAGCAAAGCATCATATACAACTCTTATGAGCAAATATCCAGAAATTATGAATAAGCTAACAAGTGAATTTGAATCTTATAGTAAAAACTGGGATCTATCTAAAGTTGACGAGAGAACTAAGAAGCGTCTTGCATTTGGTAGTGCAACATTTATTAATGAATTGGCTGCTAATAGCGATTCGACTGCTTCAACCAGCAATTCAAATACTTCAACCAATGGAACTGATTCAGCGTCGGAAACCAAAAAGGAGGAGACTAAAGAAGCCCCTGCGGTTTAAGATTATAAACTTATTTTTTTGCTTTTTTAGGTATTTTGTTTATTTGACTGGCTTGCTTGCTTAACTTATTAATACAAGTATCATATTGCTAAAAATGAATAATTTATATTTATATATACAAATTGCGAATTAAAAACTGGAACGTTAGTTGTTGAAACAATAATGACTCTGCTGTTTGGAAACTCGAACGAAAGTAAATCGTTTCGCAATGTAATGGGCTTATCTTGTATTATTGAAAGTTGCAAAAAACAACGTAGCTATCATGGCGTATTGAAAGAAACGCTAAAGAAACTGACAGAAGTCGCAGATAAAACTACATATGACCCCTTGGAAAAATTCACAAGAACATTAATTGAATATTGTGAAAATGGACTTCTTCCCACTCATGCGGAACTTGGATATTTTAATAATATGAAAGACTTTGGTTATTCTTATTTTGCCGTGTTGATTCCATATGAATATGCAGAAACAGTACGTGAATATGCATGTGATGAAGAGTTTAAAACCTACATTTGCGACGAGGCGTCAGAACGAGAAATGTGGTCTAAAGATAAAGAAAATCCGGAAATTGCATTTACTAAAGAACATCGCAAAGGCACAAACATTACATGTGATATTGAAAATGAATATGTTAACATTATGTTTCTGAGATATCCCACTGATTGTTTGACTGAATTAGATGCCAAAGAGTTGGAAGAAGTAACTAACAAATATATTTGGGTACAAGTAAAGCCAGTAGTTTTTGGTGAGAAAAGTCTAGCAGTTTCTGCATATGCGGATGGGCTTCTTAATGCAATAAAATCGGGTTCTAACAGTAAGTTGGTTAATAAGTAATTGTATTATATTTTTATATATTTTTTTAGTTAAAGAATAACGTTGATGTATTTGAGTGCGTTAGCATATTTAATTGATGTATAATACTCTAAATATCATAGACAACTTACTTGAAAAAGCCAGCCAATTGGTGGTGCAAAATGATAGGGAACTTTATGTGCCATTTTTAGCGGCGGCTGAAAAATACTGCATTCAAAATGGAGGTATATTAGGCGGTAGACATGGTATTAATGTATTACTTGGGCGAGAAGAAAATCACATGATGGACATTTATATCGAGAATGTGTTTAATCATTCGAAGGGAATTGCAGATTTAATGTATAGCAGTGCCTTGGAAAATAACTCAATACCTATAAAAACCATCTATGTAGATACTCGCCTTAAAAATAAACATTATACCATATGGGTTAATGGCAGGCCTTTAGTTAATTGCATCGGCGTTGATGTTTATCGAGGAATTAAGTTAATAGATCTTACTGATGCGGTAGAAGTCGATTCCCGATATAACAAGGGAGAAAAAGTTAAATGCATGGGAGTTAAAGTGCAGTTGATTTATATTTACCGATTATTGTATCAGCCTTATGGAGCCAAAGATCAAGAAAGTTATACGAAATTGCTTGAACTTGAAGATGGGTTGATTAATAGCCAAAATATCAGTGGAAGCAATGATATAATTGAAGGTGGTGGTGCTGTGATTGAAATTCGTGATTTTGTTGAAATTATCATAGGAGTGGTACGTGAATTTATTTCTGCTAATAGCTCAAATGTTATAATTGGAGACTATGCACTAGGCAGCGAAGGTTTATGTGGTATTACCCCTAAATTTGATTCAAGAAAAAGATTTCAAATGATAAGCGCAGAAGACCCTGAAAATATACTTAATAAAACTATCAATATAATAAGCAGAATTATGAAGAAAAGTACATATTCGGCCACAATGGTGGATTATGACCTAAAATTGGTTAATGATCAGCACTTACGCAAATATACCTTTTATATAACAAATGGAAAGGATACTCAGCCTTTATTTGATGTATTTAACTCGACGACTTATGAAGTTGTACCATTTAGAATTGCTAAGATTGGTGCGGATAAAGGGTATTCAACAAAAGGGAAAATAGCAGGATGGTTTACGTTAATTCGTTTCCAACTTATTCAGTTGTATAACATAAAAATAATCATGTTGTTAGGAACTAGCAATGAGAAATATTTGAGTGAAATGATTAATCATCTAAACTCCTGTATTAAGGAACTTCGGGCTGTTATATACGAAAAAATAATTACTCACCCATTTGAAGTGTTTCCTACCGAGAATTTTGAGGGTTGTTTCATAGAACAAAATATATTGTTTAAAAAATTAATAGCAAACGAGAAACAAATGTTTGGTAGATATTATCCTCATATAAAATTTACTAAAAATGAGTCGGAGTCGGAGTCGGAGTCATCATCGGATTCAGATTCATCATCTGATTCAGAATCATCATCATCTGATCAGTCTAATACACAAAAACACGGCGGTGGAAAAAATATTGGATTTGTGCCTTACTTTGAAGACAGTGAATAAAAAAATAATTTTATATTTCTAATAGAAACCAAATAATCAATAAGTATTTGTATTATATTTTTTTTGGTTTGATTATGTTTGATTATGTTTGATTATGTTTGATTATGTTTGATTATTTAGGAGTAACAGCTTCCACGGTCTGATCAGGCGCCTTGTTACGCATTTCGTGCTCATTTTTCTCCTGCTTAAACTTAGCCTCAATCATATCCATAAGGGTCTTTGTTTCCTTCTCAACTTCCTTAAACTTAGGCCACAATACTCCAGCCTCTGCGCGGAGCTTCTCGCTAGCCGGCTTCTTAATCACCGCATCATCATTAGAAATAGTTTGACGAATATCCTTGAATGAAGGAAGCTTTTCAAGCTCGGAAAGAACCCACTCGCGATAAACAGGATCTTCGCGATACTTACGACGAAAATGGATCATCTTATTTCCATCAAACTTTTCATCAGCGGCAGCAGCTGGGGTCGCATTCTCCGTAGGAGTAGCAGTTCCTTCAGCCGGAGTGGCTGCATCGCCTGTACCCGTAGTCTTAGGGGCGCGCTTCTGACCCGATGCACTCTTAGTGAAATCGGAGATTTGAGCCTTAAGAGCGCCAATCTTCGCAATATTTTCCTGATGATATGCATCCAGCAAATTCGTCAGTTGACGATGAAGTTCCTGATTGGCTTTTTCAACCTGCTCCAGACGGGCGCACAAGCGTTCAATCACCTGTTGATTGATATCGGTGAGAAGTTTAACAAGGGCTTGGGCGTCAGACATTGGTCTTTGAAGAGTTAGAGTACTATACTGGTTGGAGTATTTAATATAATATATAGTCTTTTCAATTTTTTCCGGTGCGTTTGTAAGAATTAGAGTATTACTGATGACATTTTTTTAATTTAGAGGTATGGTTTTTTTCAAAAAAATTACTATATATAATTTTTGATTGATATTTAATAGGATATTGAAAATATTCAATTAGAAAAATATATCAATTAGTGTAAACTCTGTTGGGTACAAAAATTAAAGTACCAGGAATTGCAAGCAGTTATAACCACTTACTTACAGGTTGATAAATTAAAACAAGTGAATTTTGCTAAAATTGAATATTATTGTAGTTATGTATTCCAACTCGAAAATGAACTCAAAAACTACTCCGTTTCGCTTGCCTCCTCATGTTGTTGCCCGTGTGAAAGGCAACCCTGATCCGTTTGGCTTTAATGGTCTCGGTGCGTTTGTTTACAAGCGCACATATTCTCGTATTAAGCCAGATGGAAACCACGAAACTTGGCCGGAAACGGTAGAGCGCGTGGTTAATGGTACTTATAATATGCAGAAGAACCACGTTGAAAGACTGGGTCTTGGCTGGAACGAAGAAAAAGGGCAGAAGAGCGCCGAGGAAATGTTTAATCTTATTTATAATTTGCGTTTTACGCCGCCAGGTCGTGGTATTTGGGCCATGGGTACTGATATTACTGAGAAGAAGGGTATTTTTGCCGCACTTAATAACTGCGCTTTTGTTTCGACGGCGGATATTGCTACTGAACAATCCAAACCGTTTCGCTTTCTAATGGATATGTCAATGCTCGGAGTCGGATGCGGCTTCGATGTATCGGGCGCTGGTAAATGCGAAGTAAAGAGCTTGCGCAAATTCAAGGCGCCCGTGGTCGATAATGCCGACGTGGAAATTAAAGTAAAGCGTAATCTCGAGAAAGAAGAAATCTTCACTCATTATATGGATTTGCTAAATACGTTATGTGTAAAGAGCAAAGAGAAGCTTGATAAGCTTCCTGCTGATTCATGGGAGCGTGGGAATTATACTAAAGATCTCGAGATGTATTCGTCGGGACTGGCGTGGCTCAGTGATATTGTGAAGAACTCTGATTATCACTCCACGCAAACTTATATTATTGAAGACACGCGTGAAGGATGGGTTAATGCCACTGGCAAACTTATTGATTCTTATTTGCTGGGTGAATATCCAGTTGTAATGGATTATTCAAAGATTCGCCCTGCTGGTCAGCCACTCAAGACATTCGGCGGTCTTTCTTCGGGTCCTGATCCGTTGATTGATCTTCATATTATGATTCGTGAAGTATTCACAAAGAACATCGGCCTGCCTATTACTGAACGCACTATTGTTGATATTATGAATCTTATTGGTAAGTGCGTAGTTGCAGGTAATGTTCGCCGCTGCCTGCCCAAAGGAACACTTGTTCATACTACTCGCGGTAAGGTTCCAATTGAGAATCTTAAGATTGGTATGAAGGTTGTTACTATGAACGGCGCGCGTAACATCACTCACTGGGTGAACCAGGGTCAGCAAGAGTGCGTGGAAGTAAAGACCTCGGAAGGCAACTTCATGGCTACTCGTAATCATCGAATGGCGGTAGCTAGCAAACTTCGTAAGTCATTTGGATTTAAGTCTATTGAAGAACTTACTCTGTCGGATAAGTTGGTTATGTCTCACCACTTCAACACCGAGAGCGGTGTCTGGAGCAAAGTAGATATTTTGAATATCGGCACTAAAGGAGTTATGTGTGATACTTATGATATTTCTGTTGAAGGAAATGAATATTTTGCTATTGAAAACGGCATTATTAGCCACAATTCATCGGAGTTGGCACTGGGACCGGCGGACTCTGAGGAATTTATTGATCTCAAGAATTATGCTCTGAATCCGGATCGTGTATCATACGGCTGGTGCTCAAACAATTCTATCTATGCTAAAGTTGGTATGGATTACAGCAATGTGGCCAAACGTATTGCTGACAACGGTGAACCGGGGTTGTTCTGGCTCGACAATGCTCAAAAATTCTCTCGTATGATCGACGCCCCTGATAACAAGGATGCTCGCGCAATTGGGTCTAATCCGTGCGCAGAACAGACACTTTGCAGTTACGAACTGTGCTGCTTGTGTGAAGTTTATTTGCCTAAACATAAGACGCTTGAGGAGTTCTTGCGTACACTCAAGTTTGCGTATTTGTATGCGAAGACAGTTACTCTTGGTGACTCGCACTGGGTTGAAACTAATCGCGTTATGATGCGCAATCGTCGTATTGGATGCTCGGTCACTGGTATCGTTCAACATGAAGCTGTTCATGGGCTTAATGTTCTTAAAGAATGGCTGGAGGCTGGATATCAAGAGATTCAGAAGTGGGATCGTATTTATTCTGAGTATTTTACAGTGCCTCGCTCTGTTAAGACTACATCCGTGAAGCCTTCTGGTTGCGTCACACCGTCAACTGTAATTTTGGCTTCAGATGATCCAAGTGAAGAGCATCTTCTGAATATGACTGTTCAAGGCGTTATGGAAGACTGCGGCGTTAATTTTAAGGATCACTTGAACAGCAAGGATACTTGGATTAAGCCTAAGCGAGATGTATGGGTAAAGTCGCACGATGGATCAATGCAACGCGTGTCTAACCTATATATTAATGGAGTGGCAGACTGTCTCCAGATTCCGCTTGAAGATGGTCGTACTATTGAGTGCACTCCTGAGCATAAGTTCCTGATTAAGGGTAAAGATGGAAATAAGTGGGTACGAGCTGATGAACTAAAGCAAGATGATGACATTGTTGAAGTTTAAGCAAGTATTTTAGTAAAGCTTAATTACATTTATTTTTTTGTGTTTGTGTATAGTTGGGTGAGTGTGTGGTGCGAAAATTGAAATGCATAATGATAAGTATTTAGAAAGTGACAAACTGCTGAAACATGTCATCCGAACTTCTGGAACTTATCAAGAAAAACACACCGGCGTCAAATAAGGAAGCAGTAAGACGCATATTGAATTGGACTTTTGGCTGTATAAGCAAAGATATGATAATAAGTATTACATGCTTCTATGGTAATATTACAGTAATTAAAGAACTTGTAAATATCGGATACTTTTCTGCTGAATATGTTCCTGAAGCATTGAATATTGCTGCAGAATACGGGCACGTTAAAATTGTTGAACTGATAATGCCTCCGTTTAAGAAGTATGATATTTTAATAATAGATGTTATTTGTACTTCCATTAAATACAACCATTATAATATATTTGAGCTGCTAATGGATGAATACGGGAATAAATTTGGTCAACATGTAATGAACTATATTTTACACAGAATTATTGGCACAAGAAGAAGTAAAATGTTGGAAAAATTCATTACATTTCCTTTGTGTAGTGCGGATGAGAGTACTTTGGCTGAAATAGACTTAAGTGAAGGAGAAGACGCACTGGAACTTGCAAAAATATTGTATATGGATGGAAGAGTAAAGATGAATCCTGATATTATTTTGGCAGCTGTTGAAAATAATGATTGGGAATTTATTGTCACATTAAATTATAATGAAGTTGATCTTAGTAAAGAAAATAACATAAATATTCAGAGGGCATGGGATCTGGAACACTATGAAACTGTGGCAATACTGTTAAGCACAAAAGAAGTGCTTACCACACTGGATATTTTATTAATAAAAAAATACAGGGCGGAATTAAAGAAGCTGCTTATGGAAAGATACTATGATCATATGTTGAATCTTGTTTTAACAAATGCAAGTGTATTGGAGATGTGTGATGTCATGTGGAACTTGACTCCATTGGCAAAAGGAATTTCCATGCACACGCTGTGGAACATTTTATCGACAATAAAAAATGCACTAAATGCTAAAAAGATATACAATTGATTTATTTTTTTAATTATTGTTAAAAAATAGCAAAACAATAGCAAAACTACTAAAAATCTACTTAAATTAACACAGAAAAAAAATGAATTGGATGATTTATAATTTATGGATTGCAATCTGCCGCAAAAACGCAGAAAAATGCTACGTCAAAAAATCATTGCAACATTTATTGATAGTAATCAAAAATGGAAGGAAAACAAAATTCCAGAATTAATTGACATGGTCATTCATAGAGAATTTTATTCGGATTGGATAACAAAAGATGTAACTAATTCGGGCAACGTTTCATTAGAATATGATTACATAGTCAAAAATCTTTGTAAAGACCCTACACATATTGTAGTTGACGGTTTATATTGTAGAAAAAATTGTGCGGTAACCCGTATTATTTGCGTAAATGTTTACAAAATATATTCTTTGAAAAAGAGCAATATTGAGGATAAAATACTTGATATTTCAAAAGAGCTACCTTATAAAAAAGAAATTATGAAAGAGATTGAAAGCGGAGAATCAAGCGGAGAATCAAATTCGGAATCAAATGCAGAATTGAGTGAAAATGATGAATCAAGCGAGGAATTAAGCGAAGATATAATTATTGAATCAAATATCGAATCAAGTGGAGAGGAAACTGAAGATACAAGTGATCACACAACCGACGAAGAAAGCGAAGAATATCAAAATCTTTACACGAGAAATAAAATTAGAAATGATTCATCATTTGAAACTGAATTTATAGGGAAATTAATGATTTATAAAGTTGATAATCAATGCATAGGATATGAAAAACAATGGTTAAATAAAGATAACAAAATGGAGACAAAACGTCAACCAGTTTGTACAACAATATTTAATAGCAATAGTAATAAGCAAAGATTTATTCGATCTGTATGGGATTGCAACTATGATTTCAAATAAATTGTATAAGTGCAAAAAACAATTACAAAAAACAATTGCAAGAAACACAGATGGAGTGTATAGTCACAATTGGTTGTTATTGTACATCTGGCTCTCTGTATTGCTTAATTATTTTTTTGAAATGTTTGTACTGACTCCACTTAAACAATATATAATCTGCATACATAGTTGACACATGTAAAGTAGGTAAATTATGCCTTGCAAAAACACTCATTAATTTAGATACTGGAGGACAAAAATCTCTATTTGGCATTTCAAGCTTTAAACATATATAATTAGCCGTCTTATCATGATGTTTTGTAATAATTGTATATACACCCGTGGAATCATCACAAGTTATAGATAAAGGTTGTGTATTTGATCCAAAGTCGATGTTATTTGTTGTATAACAAATATATGCATCTGGAAGTTTTGTTAAAATGTACATAGGTATAGAGTTATTTACAGCTTGTTGCAATAAAGGCATCGTTTCGGATGCCTTTATTGCCTTATGTCTATTGCGCATCCAATTAATCATATATACAAGTTAAAAAATATTTATAAATTATTTATGTTTGATAATTTACAAGATTATTTTTCATAAAATATCAAACATAATTAAAAGTGCCTTGAGTGATTTGATGGGTAAGAAAAAGTTATCTGATCAAAAAAATAAGGACCGATCAAGCCTCAACAGAAGAGTTGATATTGATAATGGCTGGACTTCGGCCTCCGAAATGAAAATAGAAGAACTGGGAAATGAAAGCGCAATTTATAGTTGGTTACATAAAAAATCCGCCGGTATTTTATCCGATAGATTGGTAAGAACAACACTTGCTGCTGCGATTTTATCAGCGATTTCATCAGCAGGCAGTTTTACATCTATTATTTCTCAAGTATTTGGCGAAGATTATTTTTGGCTTAGTGTTGGCACAAGCATTATTGGAGCAAGTATATCGCTAATAACTACAATTATATTAATATTCCAAAAAACATATGACTATGTTGGTAAAATCGAGAAAAATAAAGAAGCAGAACAAAAATATCAATGGACTAACTTTAAAATTCAAGGACAGCTTCAAATGCCTATTCAGAATCGCGAGAATGGTGCTCATTTCTTTGGCTGGATTTCATATGTAATTAATAGCATTTCACATATAGAGGATATTGAAGATGCTGCATTAGAATCATACGCAAAACAATTTCCGGATGATGCTATTCCCGGTATAGATGGTATTAGAAAGATAGTAATTGCATCAACATCATCGGATTCGTCGGATCATAATAGATCACCAAATAATTCTTCTGAGGACCCTGATGCAGTAGTTAGTCCATTACCTGCATCGCCATCGAATAGATCGATTCGTATGGTAACACCAGTATCAATGGAATCTAACAATATACCATTTAATTTTGCAAATACAGTACGTAGATCACCTGTGGATGCAACTAAACAATTACTAACACAAAGACGAGAACGTGTTATGTATGGCAACTATAATGAAGACACATCAAATAGAGCAAGTCCTATAAATAAGCATTTACAGTATGAAATACAAAGAGGCCGGAAACTTGCATTTAAAGATGAAGAATCATCGTCGGAGAATAATATAGCTAATAAATGGGCTGAAAAGAGAGAAAATAAACATAAGTCCTATCTTGATAGGGCTATTGAAAAAGAAATTGCGTTTGTAATTCCTGATTCATCAAAAGCACCGGTACCACCTCCACAACCGTCTATTCTATTGCATAATCTAAAATTAGCAAGTCAAGGGGCAGCTAACAGCAATAGTAGTATTGATAGCAGTAGTGATATCAGTACTAATTCGGAATATACTAGCGAAAGTAACAGTAATATAATTAGTGCTAAAACTAATGAGAGTACCAGCCACAAAAAATAATGTTAGGTTTTGCAGATGAGATTTTTTTTGTTTAATTTGTTCAAATTGTTCAATTCAATTTGTTCAAATTGTTTAATTTAACTATAAAACAATCAATTATATTTTTAATCTTGTTTCTATAATCTGCTTCATTGATAAAAAGTTGATGGGTTTAGAAACATATTCATCAAAACCACATTTACTTATATAATATTCACCATCTTCGAAAGATGCTACTGCTGTAACTGCAACCAATATTGGTCGTATACTTACCTCTATACTGTCTTTAATCATTTCAAGAAGTTGAAATCCGGTTACTTCTGGTATATTTATATCAATAAATGCAATGTCATATTTTTTACTTAACATAGATTGAAATGCGGGAATGCATCTTGAAAACACATCTACATTATTATAACCCATACGTTTAAGAAGTCTGTGAAGAACTTTCTGATGATCTATATTATCTTCTACTATTATCATATGATATTCATCAAGAGTTTTTGTTTTATGTTTGGACCTAGAAAAACGATTATTATCAAGAGGCGGGCTGTTAGATGTTGAATTATTAAAATGCATATTAGGTGAATTTTTTCTACCAATTTCTGGATTATCACTATCACTTGAATAACTTGAAAATGAAGCGCTGCGCTTAATAAACATTCTAGGATTAGATGTTCGGATGTTAATATCATCATTAGATATTTTGGCAAAACTATGTAGCCGCCCGGCTTCTATGCCTTGAGTTGATACATTTAATGCTACATTATCAACAAATGGGAATGTAGTTTTGTATTCTTTACTTGTATTTTGAAATACAGTCTTAAGATTAGAAACAGTAGATGTAGCTGCTGAAGCTGATGAAGATCTTGGTGTTTTTGGTATGGATTTAGTTGACGGTGCTGATAATATTGACGACATTGGGAGTACTATGTTTGGTGTAGGCGATGTATTTGGTATGGTTGTTGTGGTTGTTGTGGTTGGCGAGTTTGGCATATTTTGCTCTGACAATGCTAAATATACAGCCCTAAGAAATCTTTCTTTGCGAATTGGCTTATCTATAACATCAAAGAATAATCCCTCTTCATCAACGTGGCCTAATTTTGATGTAAGCAATATAATTGGAAAAGTGCCTCCAAGCTTGCGTATATCACGAGCAAGTTGTATACCTGTGTATTTACCTATATAGTAATCAATAATTGCAATATCAAAATGCGAACCATTTTTCACATGCATAAGTGCGATTTTCATGCTATTAGTAGTAGTTGGTTTCATATTCCAATCAAATAAATATTGGGATATTGTGATTAAATTACTATCATTATCGTCTACAACAAGCGCACGATTGTTTACTAAATGTATCAAGTCTAATTCTATTTTTTTAGCTTTATTGGATTTGCCAATTTCAAACTGGACTTTTACAACAAAGATGCTTCCCATACCGGGCGTTGACGATTCAAGCCATATATCTCCTTTCATTAATTTACATATCTTTTTACATATTGCAAGTCCAAGGCCTGATCCGCTGCTTGCTCTTGTTTTTGAATTTGGTAACTGAGTAAAGGATTTGAATAGTTTATCCCTATCTTGTTGATCGATGCCAATTCCAGTATCAATAATTTTACATATAATATTAATATTTGGTTCTTCATTGGTTTCAGATTTTTTATTTGTGTTTTTATCTATTTCTCCACTAATTACCAGGTTAATATGACCATAATCTGTGTATTTAATTGCATTGGATATAACATTCATTAAGATTTGGGTAAAACGTTCATCATCCCCATTAAGTATATCAGGTATTTCGGGGTCTACACTAAAAACAAATCCTAATTTTTTCTCTTTGACTAAACCTATTAGAGTTTCGATACAACTATTTACACATTCACGTAATGAGAACATTTTCTTGCGAAGAGTTACTTTATTAGAGTTGAGCTTTGAGTAATCAAGTATATCATTAATTTGGCTGCTTAATATTGTGCAATTACGACAAACTATATCATTGGCCTCTTTTATATCAAAAATCTTATCAGCGATGTTTTTATTGGGCAGATTATTTTTGACCGCTGATAAATTTATTAATTTTTCAAGTTCACCTATATCGAGAGATTGTAGATAAACCATATTAATGATGGAATTAAGTGGTGTGCGAAATTCGTGACTAATATTTATCACAAATAGGTTTTTATCTTCAAGATCTTGTATATTAATGTTATCTGCATGTTCTTCATCTGCTTCGCATGTTCTAATTATCGCAGATATTAATTTTGTTGTTGGATCCAACCACATATATTTAAAACAAACCGATATTTCGGTGCGATCTTTTTTAATTACGGAATGATAACGAGAATGATAAGGTTGCTCATTATTTGATGAATTAATGCTATTTTGGGTAAAATTCTTAATATAACCATCGTGCAAATTTGCGTGCATTGATGGTATTAAAATATTAACTTTACATCCTAAAAGTTCGTTTTTATCGTAGCCAAATAGAGTTTCAGTGGCTGTGTTATTATACACTATATAACCATCACTGTTTATAGTAAGTATTGCGGCATTTGCTGATTCAACTATATTTTTGTATATTGTTCCATCTTCAATTGATTTGAGCGCCTTTTTATATGTTGATTTGCTTCTATTAGAATGTGGAACATAAGGGGTGGTGCTAACCGATTGTGGCAAAGGAGGCAAGGGAGGATCAATTTGTTGATTTGAGATGTCTTTAGATTCATTTATTATTTTTTCATCTATAGGTTCGGCTTTAATATTACTGCGGTGGCTTCTTCGTCTACGGCTTCTAGATTTATTGGCATCATCGGTATTCATGTTTGTATATTTGAGTGACAAAATATAAAAGAAGTTTATTATAAAAAAAATATATAGCTCGCGAAATGCTTATTATCTGCTTTGTGTAGAAGATGATATTTTTCTTAATTGCATATTTGCATATGTAGTGTTTTTTGCTTTGTTATTTACCATTGGCTTATATTGAAGGAATTTCTCCGAGTATTCATCAGTAGTATCTTCAACAAGGTTTTCATTCAAGTTAAACTCGGTATATAATTTAGGCATTTCAATTATTTCACCGAGGGCGGTTGTAGGTCGAACTGCGCCTAATTGATTAAAGCCACTTGGTGTGGATGCACGAAGACCTTCAGTTGCATCCAATTGCTTTTGCATATACTGAGCAACAGCACTGGTTGCGTAACCGCTAGTATTGTCATCGATAAACTTATACTTGGGGGTTGATTTAGATCTTGAGCCTAAAGTCTCGTACTTTTGCTCCATATCATGTATATTTGCATCATCATCAATGCTATCAAAGATTTCTCGAAAAATGTCGAACTTAGGGTCCTCTAGGTTTTGCTGATTATCATTGTTAGATGTTTTTGATGATTTTGTAGTTATTTTTTCTATATCTTTGGATTCATCATCAATAACAGGTTTATCAACTACCCATTTAGCAATATAAATTATCACAATGATAATAGCTATAATAATGAGTGCTCGATATGTACCAGAAATATTTGAGTTTGCCATATTACAATTGTATATATTATTCAACATAATTATTTTTATAAGTTTTACTTTATATTTTTATAGTATAACTAAGAGTAATTACCAAATGCAGAAGAAAATTATTGCAATCGCGGTAATTACAATATTTGTAATTGCTTTATTGTATTTTTATAGAACGCCGACAATAAGCAGATATAATTTTGAACAAAATAAATTATATTCACCAGCGTATGGTAAAGTAGAAACTATTTTACATAATAAAGAGAAGAATTTAATAAGGATTAGCATTTTCCTTGATATCAACGATATTCATTCACAATATTATCCATCAAATGGAATGTTATTGTCAAGACAGACTATACCAGGTAAGTATGAGATAGCCACGCAAAATAGCAACACTGTTAATAATGCTAGAACTATAACTAAAATAGTGACTCCTTATCAAGACATAGTTACTATTGAACAGGTGTCTGGGTTAATCGCGCGAAAGATATCAGATGGTGGACAGAAGGTTGGCGCAACTGTGTCAGTTGGAGAGTATTTGGGCCGAATACACTTAGGAAGCAGAGTAAATATAATCTTCTCAGATGACTGGGAACCTACTGTTGCGGTAGGTGATATTGTAAGAGGACCAGATTCGGAAATTGCTAAATTAAGAGTTAATTAACAAGATTTATTTGTATTGAAATATAAATTATTTTTTTGTTGTTGGTTTTGTAGATTGTTGACCCTAATAAATAACGTTCGACTGAAACTATGTCCAAGTCATCAAAAAGTGTTCAATAATAGTGGTATAATATGCATTATTTATGATCAATGATGAATTTTATGATATTAGTAAACTACCTTTTGTAATTTTTTTGATAAAAACATACCAAAAAATGTGTGGCAATGGGTCGGTATGGTAAAATTTGTGATTTTTATGAAGCTATCACAGGGGGTGGTGAATTAAAAAGTGTCCAATGTTGATGATGTTTTAGGCATTATTTGTAGTTGGGAATAAATATTATGCTATGAAAAAATATCCATTTGTCCATTTTTTGAATAAAAAAAGTGGACACGTGTCCGAGTGACGGTCCGGCCCGATTTGATGATTCAATGTAGGGGGGTGTATATAAATGCAAAGTGATGGTCGTGTTATATAAAAATATTACTTTTGAGTGGTATTGTGTTGATATTTTTCTAGAACTGATTTTTATACAAAATTTTATTTTTTCTCGGTGTCCAGTGACCAAAAGTGCCGATTTTGCAGGTATATTCGCTATCATATTTTCAGAGTTGGGGTCCGACGATTTCATAGAAGAGATATAAAAAAGAATGCGGCTTTATTGTAAATATTTTTTAACACGAGGATACTGTTTGGACAGTCCAGGGTCCAAACAGGGTCCAGGTTACAAAAACAATACGTTATTGATGAGTGGATTATTCTTAAACTTTATTAATTAAAAAACGGGTCGGATAGTGCGTATCAAACCTAGGCCGGGACCAAGGGTCATAAAACGACTCCCGGAGACCCTCTCCGGAGGGGACAAAATGGTCCATTTTTTTCTTCAAAAAGTGCTTGATACAAGGTCCAAACTATCAAAAAATAGATTTTTATAAAGAATAAAGTTAAAATAAAACAAGTATGGATGGACCAACTTTCACTATTATACAGGGCGGGGGCTAGGGCCATTTTCGACACTTGGATGGTGTCCAATTTTTCTATTTTTTGCCTATGATGTTTGTGCAATATTTGCATGGAATAGGGAATGAATTTTTTCGAGACAAAAAGTGAAAAAATGCAAGACTATATACACCTGCATGTTTTTATTTTTTGACAGTACATGTTAAAATATTGTTTTATTTTGAATAAAAATTGAGATTTTATAAAACGCTCGTGACGAGGACACTTTTTGGACAAAAAATCGTGAAATAAATTTAGTTGCAAAGTTTTTTTCATATATTCAAGAAATAATCTTATGTTTTGTTTATAAAGTTGTAGTTTACCAACGAGGTATAAATATATCATATATTCAACAAGTGGTGGCTATCTCAATGATTAATTGATGTTAAAATTAAAAGACTATTATTCTATATTTTATTTTTAATCAAATAAAAATTGATAAAAACCTACTGTTACTCACGCACATATGTGATTTTAATATGACCCCAAAAAATGCCGAATTCATTTTTTAGCTAACACCCAAAAATAGGTCGCCGTTCGTCTTTTCTCCTCAAAAGTCGTCATGTAACCAAAAAATGGTTACATGATTTGATCTTTTTTAAAAAATGAAAATTCTTTTTTTGGGAGAAAACTTTTTTTTATTTTTTGAAATTTATTTTTTTGAGAAAGTAGAGAAAAAACAAGTAAAAAAATGCAAAAACGTAAAACAAATAAAATATTAACAACTCAAAATATGAACACAATCACCTCCTTGAAGTAATTTACCACAAGTTAGAAAAGCGATGATATATTAGTTGCGTACAAAATTTAATCAAGGACCCCACCAAGTGCAGTATAAAATTAACATAAAATCGGCCAAAAATTATACGCTAAAATCGCGTTTTATTATGCAACTATGCTAAATATATATACCCTTGAAGTTCAATATGATTTTGTTAAAAAATTAAAACATAAAAACATAATTGCTCGATGTTTGTTTGAGCGTTGTTGATTATTGGGTAATGTTGATTGATGTTGAGTGATGTTGTTAAATGATAAAAAATCACAAAATAAATTTAATAATTAGAATAATTTTAAAATATATATATTGTAGTATACATTAGATATAAGTTATAATCAAGTTAAAAATATATCTCACACAAGGTATTATATTTCTTCGATAATAAATGGATACTTCCATCAAAGAGATCGTTGAAATGAAAAATGACGAGGGTCAGTACATTATTGAAGACTCTGTTAGATTTGAATTAAATGAATTTTTAAACCAATTTCCGATTAGGATTATTGGAACTCATTTAAATCCTTACTTTTATGCCAGTGATATTTGCAAAATCTTGAACATTGAAAGAACTTACCGAGCAGTTGAAAATTTCGACGAGGGCGAGTTAATAAATTATTATGACCGCCAAGAGAAAAAGATTATCACGTATAAGTGGAACGGTACCGAGAACAGGAATATTTTACTACTTACTGAAGCTGGTGTTTATAGATTGCTGTTTAAGTATAACTCTGAGAAAACAGACATCTTTCGCAAGTGGGCTTGCATGGCTATTTCAACAATTCGAACTACCGGTCAATATATTTCGAATAGAGAGATTGTTCAGTTAAAAACTCGAAATGAGCAGCACCTTAAAGCAATTGGTAAACTTCATTCAAGTAATATAATCCTAAAAAACAAGTTGAATGCATTTGAGAATCTTACCGAATATATTTGCTTGTTTGAGCGAGAGAATGACGATCCTCGTGAGATTTTTTCAACATTTATGGTACCAAAACCTGATCGATGGGAGTGGGATCACTTGCGCCTAGATGATGAGGAAGATGATTGTGACTATATTCACGACTGGAAATTATACTCGGAGAGATACCCAGAAGACGTCAAATTTCGAAGCAATTATTATAAGCTCACTACCAAACCCACAATAAAGGACTGGGTTTATTATGGCATAGTTGCTCGTGTATATGTTAGAGACGCCGAGGCGATGCTTGCCAAAATAACTCAAAAAATCGATGAATATGCAGTGGGTAAAAATGTGTTCATGTGCCACGGAGAAGAAATTCTTAAAGCTTTTAATGAAGTATTTGAGAATCCAATTATTTCAAAGGATTTTGAACTTTCTGCTGAAGAATCTAAATTAAACAGCATGAACTTGAAAATGCCCAAGCGTAATCATCCTCGACGAGCATTAAATTATAAAACCGGCTTTGAATATAATCGATCTGGGTTTAGCGTGGACGAAATTGACGATAATGAAGACGATGATGAAATCCCTTCTTATATGTTAGATTTTAGTCCTAATAGCTCAGAAAAAATTATTAAAACAAAATCCTCGGTAACAGTTGATGATGTAGATACATGGATCGAAAAAAATATTCCAAAAGGAACTTCTTGTTGATAAGTTAATTTAAAATAACAATTGCATCATTAATAAATAAACTCGGGTTATAATTAAGTATATATTTTTTTAATTGATAATTATTAATTAAGTATGTACAAAAGTATCAAGATGCTTTCTTTTTATAGAAAAAGAAAAAAAGAATCTCGGAGAGGGGAGTATGAGATAAAAATTCGTAATATATTATATTGAAGAGACATTAATGACATAACATCTCAATTAAATAATATAAATTTATCTTTAAATTTAACCTCTGACAACAATATACCTCATTTACAAATGAGTACTAGAAAACGAGCATCTGTACAGAATAATATTGCTCAAAGTACTGATTTGTCGATTGTATCCGATGATAATACTAAATTCTATAAAAGAAAATATAAAAGACGTAAATTTAAATGGGATATTGATGAATTTCCTCATGAAATACTAATTCAAATTATGAAATATCTTGTTATCACAGACACCATGACATATCTTAATGCTCGTGCCAGTTGTAAAAAATTAAAAAGCATATGTGATATGCATGAAGTGGTTGCACATATAAATCTAAAAGAAGGCACTTTCAATGAACTAAATCCCTTTTTATATCATATATCTAACCTTCGTTTTTACGGAAACTTTGAAGGTAAATATAATACTCAAGGGGTTATTGATGCAAATTATATTCTTGGCTGTTTATATTTCTATAAAAATGACGTTTTCAATGCATATAATCATTTTGAGTATTATTTCCGAGCTAACGCTGAAAAAGGCATATATAGGATTTATAAATGGTCCAATGTTGATATATGTGTGTTAGGTGCTTTTAAGTTTAACAAGCCTAATACTACCATTTCAACACAATATATAATGTATATGCATAGTATGGAATGTTGTCATTTACGTTTTGCAGTCTCTAAGACTCAATATGCGCGTTATGATACTTATGATGTAAATTATGAAACTCGCAATGCAAGTACTAGTGAGTATGCAAATAATACTTCAAATACACCAATGCATTTAATAAAAACCTACTTTAGAAAAAGGTATGATGTTGATGAAGAACATATGGAATATATGTTAGCTTATCTTAGTGAAAAATTTCAAATAGATATTAGAGGTAACTGGAATTTTGTTGATATGGGATGTAGCAGTAATAGATGGAATTATTTGAACAACTTTTCACTAGATCTTCTTGATCAAGATTTTGGGACATATGACCTATCTAGAGCAATGGCAATGCATCATCATCCATTTAATCTTTGTATTATTAATAGTGATATATTTTCTAGCGAAGGTGATTATGATGAATAGGTATCTTAATTAAAAACAACCAACACAACCAATAACATAATTAATAAATTATTTTTTGACGTTGGTGTTATATGCTGATATTTTATATTAATAAAATAATCATCCGGACACTGAGTATTTTAATAGATATTAAAAAATTGAAATCGCATATGTATATAAAGCACAATCCTTTACATCTCCGTTTATATCCCAAAAAATGGTCAAGCTGATCGCAAACCCCATTCAAATTGGTAAGAAGTTTACCGTTGATATTGAAGTCGAGAATACGCACTCTTATTTGATTGCGACTAAGGTACCCGTTGCGGCCGAAGCCAGCGGGACTACCGAAGCCGACAATCACAATCCCCAGTATAAGCATGTGTGCAGTCATAATTCAGTCTCACTGCTTGCTGGAACAACTCCGGGAGTGCACTATCCTATTTCTCGCTATTATCTTCGTCGCGTTCGCTTGATGAAGGAGTCGCCTCTCATCCCTGCTTTGCTTCGAGCGGGCCTTCATATTGAAGACTGCTTTGGCAGCGAAAAGACTACTTGTGTAGTTACATTCCCGATTAAACTTGATGAGAATGTTCGTACCCAAAGTGAAGTCAGTGTTTGGGAAAAGGTTCGTCTTGCAGAGTTTCTGCAAAATTATTGGGCTGATAATCAAGTAAGTGTTACAATTGATTTTGATCCGGCCACGGAAAGTCAGCATATTAAGCATATTCTGGATTATTGCCAGTACACACTAAAGTCAGTAAGCTTCCTGCCTCGCTCTGAAGGTATTTATCCTCAAATGCCATATGAGGCTATTACGGAAGAAAAGTACAACGAACTGGCAAAAAATATTAAACCGGTGGTATTTGATGATGACGTGGTTAATCGCGATGTTGAGAAAGAGCAAGATATCTTCTGCGATGGTGATACTTGCACTGTAGTCAAGCGTTAAATCATTTATAAATTCATCAATTAGGTATATTCTTATAAATTCAACTGTCATTATTGACTTTATTTTTTGTGGCGGTTGTGG
>Ga0172362_10000501_pt1 | contig 31998 bp, 32 predicted proteins | sample LakKivs1_kivu2a2_FD_114534 | JGI IMG/M metagenome (GOLD analysis project Ga0172362, IMG submission 114534) | Sediment microbial communities from Lake Kivu, Rwanda - Sediment s1_kivu2a2 | ecosystem: Environmental > Aquatic > Freshwater > Lake > Sediment | place: Rwanda: Western Province, Lake... | reverse complement strand
TTTTGTTCTTCTTCTAATTTCATTTTATATTCTTTCTTTTGTTCTTCATTCATATCTTTTGTTGCTTCTTTTAATTTATTCTTTTTATTTTTTTTATTTAATTTCTTTTTATTTTCACTTTCAACATTATCTTTTCTTAACATTTGTATTGACACTGAATAACAATCGGTGTATATTTTATAGTCAAACTGATAATTAGACTGAGTAAAAATAGGTTCATTCAATTTAACAAATTTACTCCATAATTTCTTTTTATACTTTTCTATATTACTTAAAATTTTACCTTTATCATTTTTTACAAATATTTCAACAATTGACTTACTATCAATTGGAATGTATTTAACAATTATATCAGTTCTTAATGGAAAAAATTGAAATGACTTGGTTTCTAATTTTTCTATTTCTAAACACATATAAATCATTGATTTTAAATATTTTTGAGGATTATTTTCTACATCAAACTCATAAGAATTAATAAAATCTTTATAAAAAATATTATTCCTATGGGTATTTATCCAATTGTGATATTTAGGATTAGAATTTAAAGTATTATTTAATAAATCTTGTTTAATTTCATACACTTCTTTATTTAATTGTTTTCTTATCTCAGTTTTTTTACCTTTTTCAGCCTTTTCAACTAAATCATTATTTTGTTTTTTAAATGAAGAATTAACAAATCTATTTAGATATTTAAAAAAGTGTAATTTAATATTATTTTCAATGTTAGTAAGCATATCAACAGCCATTGAATTTAAAATTTGAGATAGGTAAGAACCATTGATTTTATCATTATAATTCAAATCTTTATAATTTTCTTGATAAAACTTTTCAAATTCTTCTAATAATTTTAAATTGTCTCCTTGTGGTTTATTACCACCTTTATCATTAATTGTTAAAGCACAGAAAGCCATTTTTAAAGTATTAAAGTTAATTTCAGGTATATCTAAATTATTTTTATATTTGTGTAATATCCAAAGTCTTAAAAATTGATAAGTATGAATAACAATTTGGTTAGTTCTAAAACAAACATCAAATAAAATAGGTTTAAAATCAGGTTCTAAAAGTATTTTATCCAAAGAACATTTAGTAGTAATAATTTTATCTGGAGGTTTTTTGAATTTTATCATTTATATTATAATATTAGAAAATATTTTTATTTCTTTAAATATATTTTTTATTTATTTAAATATATTTTAAAAATAAATATTAAATAAATTTATATATTTTAAAATAAAAAAATAAATAATTCTATATATTTAAAATTAAATATTTAAATATATATTTATTTATTATACATAGAAATGGAAGAAAAAATAAATAAATATGTATGTGATAAGTGTAATTTTAAATGTAATACAAAAGCGAGATGGGATGCACATATAAATACCGAATTACATAAAACTGGACAAAGAAAATTAAGATGTGATTATAAAGAACCTTATAAGTGTGATAAATGTGATTATAAACATAAAAATATAACAAATTATAAAATTCATATATTAAATAATCACTCATCAAAAGAAGAAAGAAAAAAAGAATTTACTTATTATTGTGAAATATGTGATTTTGGTTCATTTTGTGAAGAACAATTAAATAAACATAACGAAACAATTAAACATAAGTATAATTTAACACTAATAAAATAATTTTATTTTTTATATAAAAAATAAGTGACTCCCAGATAAATTTTAAAAATTTTATCTGAGCACCAGAAAATAACTTATTTTCTTGGGTGTCCCGAATTTCACTGAAAAAGGTGTAATATATTTATAGTTAATATATTATGATAATTATAGATACATATATATTTTTTTTTTCAACTTTTTTTAAAAATTTATATTTTATCATTACAAGATTTATTATATAATATTTATCGAATTTTAATTAAAAAAAAATATTATTGACATAAATTTAATAAAAATAATAACTATCAAAAATAAATTTTATTTGTAAATAATATCTTTAAAATATTTTGGTTCTAATATTCCATTAACACCTGATGTTAAAATAACTCCATTAGCTGAACGATAAAATTCAATACCATCTGCTAATGCTTTTTTCATATCAATTATAATAAATACTTCTGATGACCCTCTTGCTCCACTAATTACTTGTGAATCGTTAGGAAAACCTGTAGCCATATGAATATGTGTTCTTTCCATTTTGTTTAGTCCAGATTGTTTGATTGAATTAATAAATTTTGAATAAGTACCATGAACACATAATTCTACAGGTTCAGTAATTTTTTCCATTAACTTATCAGTATTTATTTTTTCCCCAATTTCTTTTGAATGACCTTGATTGGCTCCAATCATCCATACACCATTAACTTCATCTAATCTAAATCTCTTTTTATCTGAAGTATCAACAATTGTTCTAATCAATGTTTCATCACACCCTAATTGCTTAATTTGATTTAGTTCAAGTAATGTGTTAAGAGGAATTCGTCCAAGTTCATCAATTACCAAACCCAGTTCATTTATACCATGTCTTAAAATCCAAGACATAGATTTTGATACTTTTTTTAAATCAACTTGTTTATAATTATAGTCCATTTTTATTATTGTAATTTAATAGTATTATAAAAATATATAATATTAGGTATAAAAATCAATTTTTTTGTTAGATATGGTACAAGTATTATTTTTTACCAACTACTTTCATTAAAATATCAAAAGTATTATCTAAAGTAAAATTTAATTTAATCATTTCTTTTGATAAACTCAATTGTGATTTAATAATAATAATTTCATCTGGATCAGATAAATGAGTTTTGATAATTGATTCAATTTCATCATCAATTAAATCATTTATTGTACTATTAATCATTTCATTACTGACTGTTATATCATTATTTTTTTTTAATTCATCTAATTTGTTTTTAACATTAGATGATAATGTTTCAGATAAAAAATTGGTAGTTGTTTCAATTGAATTCATAAACTCTTGTTCATTTTCATCAAAATTTGATTCTAATTTTTCAAATTGTCCAGAAATTAAATCATAATTTACATTATACAACTTGATAATGTCATCATAATATTTTAACTCATTATGATAAACTATCCAAAAAATAGATTTAATATTTTTTTCAACCTTATAATATTCATTTAACAAGTTATCAATAATTTCTTTATCCAATAAATGTTTATTTAATAGAATAAAATTATACAGATATTTTTTAACAATACTAGTAAACATACCCATAATATTATCAAAATTCATTTTTTTATTTAATTCAGTTGTGATTTTATCATACATATAATCAAGACTATTTGGATATAAGGTTGAAATAATTTGTATAAATTCTTTTATTCCATTAATTATTAAAATACATTGAAGTGAATTAACACTTTTATTATAATCATCCGTTAATTTACAAGTCAATACCATTAATTTTTTTGCTTCATTAATATTTAATTTATCCATATTATTAAATTTTTCATAAACTAAATTAATATTTGTTATTTGTTCAAAAATATTTTTATGTAATACATCATCCATATTATCATTTGTAAATTTTTCTAAACTGAAATATTTATTATTAAATTCATCAAAATAATCAGTATATTTATTAAATTCAACAGATGACCATTCTAAACTATAATTTTCAAATTGCTTTTTTGGTAATATTCCAGATAATCTTAAAGATAATATTTCTAGCAAATTGTCTTTAATATCAGAAGATAATTCTTTAATTTTATTATTAAAATCATTAGTATGTGAACTTAGCAATTCACTTAAATATTGATTATTTACTTGAGGAATATTTAATTGTTCCATTATAAATTTTTAGAGTTAATTAGTAAATATAATTATTAAATATATATTATACAAATATATACCTAATTGTTTATTTTTCAATTTTTTTATTATTGATTAATGTTTGTTAAAGTAGTTAAATTATCATCAACATCAATTGGTATTGAAAATGAATCATCTTCAATAACAATTGATTTTGATATTAGAGAAGACATTTGTTTTTCACTTGATTTTAACATATTGATATTTTGATTAAAGGTAGAGTTATTTGAACTATTTGAACTATTTGCAATATTTGAGTTTAGTAATGATTGAATTGATTCTGGAATTTTTTGAACAATTTTGAAACTTTCAACATTATCATTTAAATTACCTGAATTACTAACAAACACATCATTATTATTTTGTTCAATAAAATTTGTATCTAAAAAATCTTGTTCTTTCATATTTAGATTAATACCAGAATAATTTTTGTATTCAATTGCTCTCCAATTCCAATCTGATTTTTTATCTCTTGAATTATTATTTGGTAAATTTTGAATTGATAAATTTTGAATAGGTAAATTTGTTTCTTCAATCAAGTTTTTAAAAATATCTTTAAAATGTTGATTTGTAATTTTGATTGAAATACCAAACTCTTCAAACATTATTTCTTTATTGATAGAATAATTTAGATTTTTGCAAAGACAATTAACTTGAATAAATTTAATATTTTTTTTTTGAACATTATATTTATTCAAATCAGACATAATTAAATCACTGATTTGATTTTTATATTCATTTACTAATTCTAAATTTATTTCTAAACACACATTTCTAATTTTATTAATTATAGGTTTAAATAATCCAGATAAAAAATTTAATTGTAATGATAAAATATCATTATTGGGTGTTAAAATATTTTCCAACATATAACCTAAATTAACTAAATTACCTAACAAATAATATTTATTTAAATTATTTTTATAAATTTCATTAATAGTTAATAATTTATGTATTACAAATTTATTTATTTCTTCAATCACTGAAGGTACAAAATAACAATTTGAAATTTTAAGTTCATCTATTATATTATTAATCAAGTTCATTATATGAATATAATAAATATTTATGTTTAAATATATTTATTTTACTTGATAAATATTTATCTTCCAACATTTATTTATTTTAAATATAAATAATATATGGATAATATAATAACAGTAACAAATTTAAATGACAGTGGTGAAGGAAGTTTAAGAGAGGCAATTAATATTTCAAATAAAGAAACAAATAAGTTTTATGTTATTGAATTTAGTATTGAAGGTACAATATATCTAAAATCTGATTTACCACAAATAATTAATCCAATTTCAATAAATGGATTTAATAAAACAAAAAATAATAAAAAACCATTAATTACAATTGATGGAAATAATAAATATAAAGTGTTTACAATGATAAACACAAAAAATACAAGTATATTATTAATTTGTGTTATAAATTCAAAAAGTCCATTTTATATAAATGGATGTAAAAATATAACAATAGATAAATGTTGGATAGGATTAGACACAAATGGTAACACACAATCCAATGATGCTAATGGTATTGAAATAATTAAAAGTATAGATTGTACAATTGGTACAAATCCATCAAATGAACAAAATAATTTTTCAAATATTATATCTGGAAATAAAAAGAATGGTATATTAATATATGAATCTGAAAAAATCACAATTCAAAATAATATAATTGGTTTAAATGCTGAATGTAATAAAATTATACCAAATAAATTAAATGGAATAATGGTAAAATCATCAAAAAATAATATTATTGGTGGAAAAGAATTTATTGACAATGATGGAAAAATTAATAATCCAACAGGTAATAAAGGTACAACTACACCAGTATTTGTTAGACCATTATTAGGTAATATAATTTCAGGTAATAATGAAAATGGAATTAAATTTTGTAATTGTCAGTCAAATGAAGTAAAAGGTAATTTTATTGGAACTGATAATACTGGTACTATCAAATTACCAAATCAAAAATGTGGTATATTAATTTTAAAATCAAAAATAATAAAAATATTGGGATGTAATACTGATACCAATCCATTTATTTATTATAATGTTATTAGTGGTAATTTGGGTGCTGGAATATGTGTAAATAAATCAGAATATATATTAGTACAAGGTAATTTTATTGGGTTAGGAGCTGATAATTCAACACCAGTACCAAATTATGTTGGTTATATTGAAAGTAATACATCATTTACAGTATTTGGTGGAATAATTCCATTAGGTAATGTAGTTTCTGGAAATTACACTAATGGTTTTCTTATTACTAAAAATTCAATTGGTTTTACATCAATCAATACATTTTGTGGAACCACGGCTTTTGGTCCTGCAGTTCCTAATGGTTTAAATGGATTTTTAATTGATAAAAATGCAAAAGGAATTAAAATAAATACAAATATTATATCGGGAAATAATGGTAATGGAATTGAAATAATAGACGATGTTAAAGATGTTATTTTAACATCAAATTTAATTGGACTTGATAGTTTGGACAATCCTATACCAAATATAGGGTCTGGTATTGTAATTGGTGGTAATGCATCTAATGTTTTATTTGATATTATAATAACATCTATTATTCCAAGAAATACTATTAGTGCCAATAAAGGATATGGTATTATACTAAAAGATAATACACATTCTAATATTTTATCTTCTTTATTTGTGGGTTTAGGTTATTCAGGTGATAAATTTAATGGATATTCAAATGGATTAGGTGGTATTTTAATGACTGGAAAAGCAAACAATAATAAAATAGGTAATTCATTGAATTTAGAAAAATATAGTTATATAGCAGATAAAGAAAATTTTGCTGTTAAATTTACTGAAAATACATTTGATAATATTTTAAATTATAATTTTATAAATCTTACTATACTTGACTTACCAGTAATTCCACATGGTTTAAATATAATTGATGAAGGTAAAAATAACGTAACATACAATAATAATATTCCTTATGAATAAATGATTATTTTTTACACTTGAATTCAAATTTATCAACTAAATCTAGATTATATTTTGTAATGAAATCATCCAAATCAAAATTAGGATGTGGTTTAGAATTAGGAATTTGAATATATTTTTCTTGTCTAAATAATAATATTTGATATCTATGTGGAGGTGAATCAGATGGTGGATGAGGAGGATAATAATTAATTTTTATATCAGAAGAATTAACTACCATTAATGAATATAATATTTAAATTTTGGATTAGATGGATAAGGAGCATCTGGGTCAACAATTAGTGTTGAATATAGGTGTTCATAGTTTTTTTTATTACTTGTTATAATAGGTTTTTTATATGCAAAAAAATCTTAACCACAAATTGTGTTTGTATCTAATTCAGTTCCATTGAGTTTAACTTTCATCTTAACCAAATGTAATTTTATATAATTAAATATATAAAATTAATTAAAAATATTTATAACAATATTTTTTTAATATTAATTTTATTAAAAAAAAAATATAATAGAGATTTATATATAAATAATTTTATGGATAGAAATATTTTTCTTATTGTATTGATTGTTGTTTTAGTATTATTTTATGTAAATAAAATGTATGAAACATACGTATCGGGTTCTTATGATATCACACCAAGTATTACTGTAGATATGGATTGGAAAGGTGCTACTTTATCCAAATATCCTTATTATACTAATAATTTAGTTAATCCACCTGCCGACATTCTAAACCAAATTCAACAATTACAAAAATACCAACCAAAAGAAGATGGACCAACAGATTCAACTTATGTTGCTACTGGAATGAGTATGCAACAAAATTTAGATAATCCTGATAATAGAGAAGGTTTTGAAACATTAGAAGGTTTTAGTATGATGAATCCTTATATTCCTAATTAAACTCAATTATCCTAAACATATATTTTCAATAGTCTCATTTAATTTTTTTAAATTATAATCCATTTCTTTTTGTACTTTGTTAATTCTATACACACATTCTGCATATTCTTGGGAGTTTAATTTGTATATCCCTAATTCTTTGTATAATCTTTTTAATTCTCTTTCAAACCAATCAATTCTTGATTGAATTGAATCAAAATCATTTGTTTTATATATATATTCATTTTTTTCTTGTTTTTTCTTTTTTTTATTTAATTCATTGTTAAGCATTACTTCCATATTGTCTTTTTTTAATTTTTTTTCACCATCATTAAAAAATCTTATGTTATTAATTTTTTCTTTAATAACATTACCTATTGATTCTTCAATAGTGTTTTTACAGAATATAATTAATTGCTCACAATCAGTTTTACCCATTGCTCTATGGATGCGTCCCAAAACTTGAATTAAATCCTGTGCAGACCTCTTATAAAATTTTTTGCAAACAAAAATTTTTATGAGGCTCGGAGAGACCATGTTGGAGAAATGATAGAAACTCTAGGAAACTGTCCTAAAGTGTCATGTTCGTGACAATTATTAGTTTCAATACATGAATTTATGTCATCATAATTAGAAAATATCAGTTCATCACAATTAGATATTAAATTATAGTAAGTATCAATTGAAGAATTAAATTTGGGCTTAAATATAAATTTATTATCTAAAATCCAGTAATTTTTTGTTTCTAACATTAATAAATAATAGTTAAAATTTTGTTTTATATAAAAAAATCAACTTTTTTAATATTGTTCTATTTCAACATTTGCATAATTATTTATAAATTTATATTTATATAAACATTTTATTTTTTTTAATCCTTTTGGAATTTTGTTTATTTTTAGTTTATAATAATAAGGTAATTCTAATAATTCAACACTATCTGGTAAACAATTTAATTTTTTATTATAATGCTCATTTTTAATAATTATTTTTTTTATTGAATTTAGCAAATTATTCAATTCTAAATTAAATGATTCGTGTAATTTTAATTCTTCTATACCATATGGTAAATAATCAATTACTTTATTATTAGAACATAAAGACAAATATTTTATACTAAATGGTAATTCAACTTTTTGAATGAACCATTCACCTAAAGTTAAACTTACTAAATTTTCAGGTAATTCTACTCTACGATTAAAACTAAAACCAAAAGTTAAATTCAACAAATTTTGAGGTAATTCAACTTCTTTATTAAAACAACCACCAAAGTTAAATTAACTAAAGAATTTGGTAATTTAACTTTGCAATTAAAACTAAAACCAAAAGTTAAATTAACTAAATTTTTAGGTAATTCTACTTTTTGTAAAAGATAATATAATAAATTCAAATAATAAAATAATATATTCTTTAGCATATAACCCAAATCTCAATCCTATAGAAAATTTGTTTAGTCTTCCAGATAAATTCATAAAGAATTTATCGGAGCTCCAGAAAATAAACTTATGTTTATTTTCTTGGGAGTCAATTAAAAAATCACATTAAAAATAGAAGTCTCCCAATAAAATTTTACAAATTTTATGGAGCTCCTGAAAATAAACATTTGTTTATTTTCTTGGGAGTCCTGATAATTATGAACAATTAAAAAGTGATTTGGACTATATAATTAAAAACAAAGTATCAAAAGAACATTTGGAAAATTATTTTAAATATTTATTTATACAAGCAAATGATTTTATAAATAAATATGAAGAAAAAACTAAATAATTAGGTGTCTCTCCGAGCACCAGAAAATAAACAAAGTTTATTTTCTTGGGTGTCCCGATTTTCAGTGAAAAAGGTGTAATAATAATTTTGTCTTATATAAATTTAATAATTAAATATTTAAAAAAAAAAATATAAAATATATTTTTATTTTATATTAGTTATGGCCAAAAAATATAATGAAGTAATGAGTTATAAATTTTTTTTTGTTATATATTTAATATTTGCATCATTAACAAATGATTTTTTTTTTATAAGTTCATATGCTGAAAAATATAGTAATATTTACATCAAAAATTATAATAAACACTTACCTGATAAATTTATTTTATTGTGTAATCATGATTATAAAGAATCTGATTTATATACAATATTTTATTTTATAAATAAATTTTTAAGTACTCATAAAATAAAAATAATTGTTGGTAGAGGATTTGCAAAAACTATTTATTTTTTTAAATTATTAGGTATTAATCCTGATTTTTTTCACGTGATTGATAATAATATTAATAATTTTTATATTAATATGAATTATTTTGTTAAAAATAACGATAAATGTTGTATTATTATTTTCCCAGAAGGTTCAATTACTAGATACAGTATTCCAAAAAATATTAATCCAAACACAACTAAATGTGACAATTTTAATGTGATTGAGAATAATTGTTTTATTTATAAAAAAGGTGCTTTTGTATTAAATTATTTGTTGGGAATTCCTGTTGTACAATCAGTTTTATATAATTCTTGTCCAAATTTTATTTATACATATTTTGGAAAAAAATATTATATTAAACATATTAATCATAGGGGTATGATAATTTTTAAATACAATAAATTAAATAAAAAAAAAATTCACGAAACCAAAATAACAAATGAATTTGTTGATAGGATTATTTTTAAAAAAAAAAATAAAATAGAAAAAAAAAGATTAAAATTTCAAAATAAATTTATTAATAAATACATAAAAGTCATTTTAAACTCCCATAAACACAATTTATGATTTATTAACTCATATAAACTATAAAACCTCTTATCAATTTTCTCGCTAATTTAGGAGAATATTCAATATTCCATAACATACATTCAACCAATTTATCAATACCTACCCAATTATATTTAATTAATAAATACGAAAGTAAAAAAGACCATGCTAAACAATATCCAGATAAATATTCGCTATCCTTATATTTAATGTATTTATTACTTTCTAAATCTTGTATTTGATAACATATTATTTCATAATTATCAAAAATTATTTTATATAATTCAACCAATTTATTCATCGTTTCTTGATTATTACCATGTTGACTCGTTGAATCACAAATATAAAACTTATTCATATTTTTATAATAAACAATTAAAACAGCATGTGAAATATTTTTTTTTACAATCGTACATGGTACCAATACAAATTTTTTATTTATTAATTTAATTTCTTTTATTTTATTTGATATATCTTCAATTATATTATCATTAATTTTAAGGTGTAAATTAATTTCAATATGTATAGTTTTATCTAGATTGAAATCTAGACAAAGTTTATTATTATAATTATTTCTTAATTCTTCATCTGGATAATATTTATGAACATTTGAATCATATTCATTTGATAATTTTATCAAATATTTAATGAACCCAAGTTTATTCATACAATGTTTTTGATTAATTAACAATACTATATTTTATAATTAATGTTCAATTTTTATTTAACTTCAAATTTATCAAATTCATCAAGAAATTTAATTTTTAAATTGGGTTTTTTTTTATTTACATCAATTAATTCAATTAGTTCATTATCCACGTACAAATTATATTCAAATCCTGATTCCATTCCTGAACTTTTTCCTGTCCAACAATCTAACCCTATTAATAAATTTAGTGATTTAATTCTACCCTTAACTCCATTGTATTCGGATGGTCTTTTTTTAGAATTTGTAGGATGTTTAATTCTCCATTCACAACTTAGAGCTTCTTTATGGGAACTAAATCCTTCCCAAATACTAATATATTTCCAAGGTCCTTTTCCTCTAGTTGCTTTAGCACCTCCTACTATTTCCCCATTGTGTTGGCGTAAACGTCTTATAAGATTGTTTGTACTCCCATTGTATGTGGAATTAAAAAAATTAGGATTTGTAGATTTGATTATATAACAATAATATTTTGATTGAGTATTTATATCCATAACAATTTTATTATATTATATATTCATTTTTATAAAAATAATTAAATTAATTATGCAAATAAAATTGTTTGTCTGCATAATGGACAATTTAGGTCTCTACCAATTGAATCACAACTTAAATTCCAATTTGATATACAAGATTGACAATAATTATTATAATGTGTACAAGATGCCCATGGTGTTAAATTTGCTAAATTGAAATTTCGTAAGCAAATTGAACATTCGCTAGATGTAACAATTGATGAACTGGTTGGATTTAAATTTGTTGAATTTGTATGGGTAAAATTAATCGGCCTGATGTAAAAAGCTGTTGATTTTAAAGTATGAAATTTATTATTTGATTCTAAATTAATACATACTGCTAATTCAATATTAGGAGTACCAGCAATAACGATTTCATAATCGTTATTACCCAGAAACATATTTTCCAATACAAGTGAATTTATATTGTCTTTTAATTGATTTATTAAAATCATAGGATTAATATCAATACAAATTATATTAGTTGTATATACTAATTTAAAAGTACAATTCATTTTGTTTAAAGATACTAAACTACTATATAATGACTAAACTACTTATTAATTAATATTTTATTGAGATTCAAATTTTAATTTTTTCAATTTTTTATGAATATGCTCCTCCTTGTAACCATCCTAATCTTTCTTTAACTTTGTCAGATTTTGCTTTATATACATGTTCAGGCATTTGATAATTCATTATAGTTTTATGCTTATGCCCTATAATTCTTCTAGCAAAAGTTAATTGAAGTGTATATCTTGGTACATTTGATGTATTAGCTGAACCTCTATGCCAAACTTGATTATTTATAAGTACACAAGTTCCTGCTTTTCCACAAGCAGCAATTGCAAGCCTTTCAGCTAATTCTGAATTAACTACTTTACCAAATCTATGTGAACCAGGAACAACCCAAGTTGGTCCTCTATCGGGACTATCACAATCAGATAACCAACACATCCAAGTACAAGCTAATACCGGCAATTTAATCCATTCTGGTAATTCTTTTCCTTCTGGAACTATTACATTTTGTAAACAATCATCAGTATGAAATGTTGGAGCTTGACCACGACCACCTGGAGGAACCACAAAAGCATTATTATGAATTAAATGTGCCGCTAATGTATTACCTCGTCATCCTGGTACATCTGCTATTAAATATTGAGCAAAATCATATAAAACACTTGATTCTATTAAATTTAAGGTTGTGGGTGAATTTTCAAAAAAACATTTATGAACAATATGTCTATCAGAATCTATTTTTTTAAATTTATTTTTATTTTCAGCAAAAACTAATTCTTCTTTTAATTTTGTTATTTGATTTGGTTCAATTGCATTAGATAATATTATGTATCCATTCGTGTGAAAAAAATCAGACCAAGCTTTATAATTTTTTTGATTAACATCAAATGTATTTGTTTTAATATTTGATTCTGGTTCTGGTTCAGGTTTTAATTCAAGTTTTGGTTTAGGTTCATTTGTTTTAGTTTCATTTGATAATTTTTTTTTTAAATTTGATTCTTGATTATTATTTTTATCAAATATTTTTTTATAATTTAGTAATTGAGACATATATATGTAGATATAATTTTATCATCTTAAATACATTTTATTAAATTAAAAAATTGAAATTTTTTTAATTTCAATATAAATTTATATATATATATATTATATAATATGAAATATTTAAATTATTTATTAGTATCATTTTGCTTTGTATTAAATTTAGTTCAGGGAATTAAATATTCCAATGAAGCATTATTAGACCAAGTAACTGAATTACCAGGTTTAAACTATCAAATTAAATTTAATCAATTTTCAGGTTATTTGGATTTACCAAACACAACTAAACATTTACATTATTGGTTTGTTGAATCTGAATCTAATCCATCAACAGACCCGGTTGTTTTTTGGACTAATGGTGGTCCTGGATGTTCTGGTTTAATTGGATTTATGACAGAACAAGGTCCTTGGAGACCAGATTCAAACGGAGACCTTAAACCAAATGATTGGTCATGGAATAAAATTGCCAATATGGTATTTTTAGAACAACCAACTGGGGTTGGATTTTCTTATTCAGATAATACATCAGAATATAAAATTGGAGATGACCAAGCTGCCAAAGATAATCTTGCTATTATAATTCAATTTCTTTCAAGATATCCCCACTTAAAATCTAATCCACTTTATATTACATCAGAAAGTTATGGTGGACATTATATGCCAGAACTTTCATTAGAAATTATTGAATACAATAAAAAAGTTTCTCAAACCGAACAAATAAATTTTGCAGGTATGGCAGTTGGTAATCCTTATGTTGATTATTATTCTGGTTCTGGTGCACAAATGGAAACTTATAATAATTTTAACTTATTACCAAAACCACTATGGGATGAATATATTAAAAATGATTGCACAAATCCTTTAACAATGTTAAATAATTCTGTTTGTTCTAGTTATTTTTTAAGATTTTCCAAATTAATTGGTAATTTAAATCCTTATGCATTAGAATTTCCAGTATGTGTTAGTGCTCAAGAGTCTTGGTTTACTGATTATTTATTTGATAGAATGGTATATTCAGAATCTAAAAATTATGTAATAGCACCAAATGCTAAATTATTTGATTCTGTTCCTTTATCAGATACATATGAACCTTGTGAAGATAATTGGGCATCAGATTATTTAAATAAACCAGATGTTAAAAAAGCATTACATGTAAAAGGAGATATTGTTTGGGAAGAATGTTCTAGAACAACCAAATATGAATTGGTCGATAAGATGAAATCAACTATTCGTTATTATAGACAAATTTTGGAAGATAAATCAGTACCAGAACTTAAAATGATGGTATATTCAGGTGATGTTGATGGAGTTTGTGGAACCGTATATACACAAAAATGGATATTTGATTTGGGATTTAGTTATGAACGTGATTATTTATGGAAATCATGGGAAGTTGATGGTCAAACTTCTGGTTATATTACCAAATTCAATACTCCATATTCAACCAAATCTAGATTAACATTTGCTACTGTTCATGGAGCAGGACATGAAGTTCCCACATACAAACCTAAAGAAGCATTTGTATTATTTCAAGCATTTTTAAATGATAAATGGCAACAATAAATTTATCACCAATTATAATAATTTTTTATAAAAATTGAAAAATATATATTCTAATGTATTATAGGAATAAAAAATAATAACTATGTATAGTGTATTATCAGGAAAAGATTTTAAAGAACAATATCACCATTTAAAATTTTACAAAATTTTAAATGATGATTTAATACATAATAATTATGTTTATCGTAATGGATTAAACATTGATTCAAATCAATTTAATCCGTCTGGAGAATGTGAATCTGGTGGTATTTATTTTTGTGAAGAAAACAAGATACCATTATGGATTAATTATAGACCAAAATTAAAATGGATTTGTAAAGTTGATTTTGAAGATGATTCTCAAATATATATCTCAAATAATAAATTTAAAACTGATAAAATTATTTTGGATATTAAAAATAAAATATCTATTCAAAATTATAATTTATGGAATGATTTAGAATTTTGTAAATTAGCAGTTAAACAAAATGTATTAACATTAAAATATGTTAAAATTGATTCAGATGAAATTAATAAATTAGCTGTAATTCAAAATGGGTTGGCATTACAATATGTAATAAACCAAACTGATGAAATATCCAAATTGGCAGTAATTCAAAATGGGTTGGCATTACAATATGTTAAAAAAAAAACCGATGAAATTTGTAAATTAGCTGTTAAATCTAATGGAATAGCACTAAGTTTTATTAAAAATCAAACTGAAGAAATTTGTGAAATGGCCATAATACAAAATATTAAAGCATTTAAATTTGTAAAACAACAAACAAATAAAATGTGTAAACTAGTCGTGATGAAAAATGGATTAATGTTAAAGTATGTGAAAAAACAAACAAAAGAAATTTGTAATTTAGCTATAAGTCAAAATATCAATTCAATTATATATGTAAAAAAACAAACTGATGAGATTTATGAATTTATTGTTAAATCTAATGGCCTTTTAATACAACATATAAAAAATCCATCTGATGAAATATGTAAATTAGCAGTTCAATCTAATGGAATGGCATTACAATATATTAAAAACCCATCAAATGAAATATGTAAATTAGCAGTTCAATCTAATGGAATGGCACTACAATATGTAATAAATCAAACTGATGAAATATGTATATTGGCTGTTCAAAAAAATGCGATGGCATTAGAATACGTAAAAAAACAAACTGATGAAATATGTAAAATAGCTGTTCAACGAATTGGATGGGTATTACTATATGTAAAAAACCAAACTTATGAAATATGTAGATTAGCTGTAATAAAAAATGGAAATTCTTTAAAATATGTAAAAGAACAAACTAATGAATTATGTAAATTAGCCGTTCAACAAAATGGATGGGCATTACAATATGTAATAAATCAAACAGATGAAATTAATAAATTAGCTGTAATTCAAAATGGGTTAGCATTACAATATGTAAAAGAACAAACTGATGAAATATGTATATTGGCCATTAAAAATGATATATATTCATATCAATATATAAAAATAAAATCAATGGATGAAATCAGAAAAATACATCACCAGTTTCTGCATTAATACCAAATGAATTTGAATTATCATCAATTAAGTGCGTAAATTTAATTTCAAATCCTCTAAAAACTATTTGGTTAATTAGTTCATTAATTTCTTTTTTAGAACTATTATCACCTCCAATCAAATAAACATCAGATGAAGCTGGAGAAAAAATATTAAAAATATTTATGGGATTAAGCGTATTGGCATCTATGTGAGATAATAATGTTTTAGTGCTAATTCTATCTCTAATCCCAACTATGATACAAGGTCCTGCACCATATGTTCCAATAATTTTAATTGAAGAATTTTTATCAATCACAATTGCTTCTCTCATTCCAACAAATTTAGCTTTTGTTGAATCTATTGGAGTTGTTGCACATACACAGGTACCATAAACTAATGTATCTGTATATTCATTAATGTAATATTTACATTTGAAATTATGACAAAGTATTTTCAATGTACCACTTAAACTATTGCATATTTTACATTTTATTATAGTTCCCAAATCTTCAATATCTTCCGCAGATTCTGTTAATTTTATTGATAATGTTTTTTCAATTAATTCATCAATACTTGAAATATTTGTTTGATTTTGGACTTTTAATTGTAGTGATGATGCGGATGTAATTAATTTATCGACATTTGAAATATTGTGTTTTAGATTCAAATTATGAATTTTATTCTTTTTCATATTTATCATTTTTATCGATTGAATACTTGATTTAATAATTTTATACATATGTTTAATATTATTATTTTTTATGTGTTTTTTATTATATTTTAAATTAACTTTATGATTTGGTTTATAACATTTAGTAAATTTTGATGACATTGTTGTAAAGTTATATTATGATTAAAAATGAATCAATATTACAATAAGTTTAAATTTCAATTTTTAATTTATATAAAAACGTTTATATTAAATATGATATTTTTTATACTTGTATTCAATTATAAAACAAAATATTTAATTTAATTAGGTAATCTCGATATATAAATTTACGAAAAAAATATTTACTAAAATCATTAAAAAAAATTGATTTAAAATGTTAATAAATATAATAAAACAAATATATATTCCATTAAAAATGTCTAAAAATAATAATTTTAAAAATGTATGTAGAGATTGGATGCGAGGGAAATGTTCACATGAGAATTGTAGATTTATTCACGACCCTGAATTATGTAAAGAATTTTATTCAAAATCTAAATGTGATGGATTATGTGGGAAAAATCATTATGTGAATTTAAAATTAATTGGAACAAATCGTAATCAAAATAATCCAAATCATAATCATAATCACAATCACAAACCAAAACCAGCTAATACTGAAGTATTTAAACCAGATTATTCTCCGCCTGAAATGAGAATATTATTTGAATCTAGTATAAGTAAACCCAATACGGAATTATCATTCCAATCAAATGATGTTGTGATTATTCCTGATTTATTTTCTGATAGACCAAATATTTATACAGAATTATTAGAAGAAATATTTGGAACAAAATTTGATAAACAAGACTTAATTATTCCTTGGCATGAAGGTTGTCATTTGATTGTGGATGATAAATTAGACTGGAAGAAAGATTGTCCAACATTTAATTATGTTATTGATAAAGTTGCTAAATATTTTAAAATGGACGTTAAAGCAACCAGATTTAATTGGATGCAAAATTTAAATGACCATAAATTTTTTCACTATGATGGTGCCGCATTAAAACCAGAAATTGCTCGTAAACAAAATTCAACAATTGGAATAAGTTTTGGACATACCAGAGACATAGCATTTCAAGTAGCATCTCATCCAGATTGTAGAAAAGTTGTTTCTATTCCTCTTCCTAACGGATATACTTATGTATTTAATAAAGATGTAAATATTGATTGGAGACATGGGGTGCTTCCTATTAAAACCTCACCCAATTATAAACCCACACCATCAGATGGAAGAATTAGTGTGATAGCATGGGGATGGATTGACCAGTTAGATTTAAAACCATCAAACCATATTTAATACCTAATTTATTTAACTTGATAAAATTGAAAAAAAATATAAATATTTCTTAATTATTATATATAATTTATGAATAATAAAAAATCAAAATATGATGATTTTTATGTATATTCATCAGATACATTATATTTTCACCCAGATTTTAATAAAAACATTACAAAAGAAATTATTCAAACAATAAATAACAATAAAATATCAAGTATAATTTTTGTTAATGGTAAACATGATTGCAATTTTACTCCTATGACAAATACAATTAGTAATAATTATATATTACCTATTAAAAATAGTCGTTATAATTTAGATTTAGATTTTTCCAAGTGTGTTGGAGTTAAAAAATTAAGTTTGGGTAATAATTTTAATAAAAGTGTAGAAAATAGGCTCCCTCCATATTTATTAGAATTTGTATTTGGTAAAGATTTCAATAATTCAATAAATTCTTTACCAAAAACAATTGAAATATTAAAATTAGGTGAAAACTTTTGTCAGGAATTGAGTTCCTTACCATTTAATTTAAAAACATTTGTATTTAAATCAGGAAATATTTTTAAATTAAATGAAAATTTACCAGATGGATTAGAATATTTAGAATTGGGAAAAGAATATTCAAAAAAAATAACAAAATTTCCGCCAAAGTTAAAAATATTTAAAATGAGTGAATCATACAATCAACCAATTAATAATTTACCTAAAACTATTGAATTAATTGAGTTTGGTAAATGTTTTAATAAAAATATTTTAAATTTGCCTGATGGCATTATCGTTTTGGAATTTAATGTAAGATTTAATAAAAAAAAATCAAAATATCCAGAAAATTTAATAAGGTTAAAATTTGGGTCAAGTTATAATCAACCAGTTGATAACCTTAATGATATTCTAGAAACGTTAATTTTTGGTGATAAATTTAATCAACCAGTTGAGAATTTACCAATGAGAATAAAATTTATACAATTTGGTTCAGATTTTTCACAATCGGTTGATTATTTACCAGCAAGTATAGAAATTATTATATTAGGTAATAATTTTTCTCAACGACTTGATAACTTACCAATTGGATTAAAAGAAATTATTTTAAATAAAAAAAAATTTGAAAAAATAAAAAATCATAATATTCCAAAAGGTGTTAAAATAAAATATATTAATTAATATTTTTATAAAAAAATTGAATTATTTTGTTAATATGTATTAATTTATAATATATATTAATATTTCTTATGTCATTTCCATTAACAGAAAAACATTGTTCTAAAAGAAAATTTGGTTTGGTTGAGGGTGAATTAAGAGGTACTGATATTACAAAATTAACAAATCCTCCAGTTGAATTAGATGATTGGTATCATTGGTTAAGGGATGATTCAAGAACTAATCCCAAAGTATTAACACATATTCAAAAAGAAAATGAATATACGGATGAAATTATTAACCCTCATAAAGATTTGGTTAAACAATTATACAAAGAAACCAAATCATATATAAGAGAATCATATGATACATATGCTTATTTACATAATCTTAATGATACATGGAGATATTTCAAAAGATTTAGAGAAGGAGCTGAATATCACACTCATTTGAGAAAAAAAACTTTACCAGATGGATGTGTTGTAGAAGAGGAATTACTTGATATTAATAAATTAGCTCAAGGAAAACCTCAATGTGATGTTACTTCATTTGATATATCACCTTCACATAAATACATGACATATGGAGTTGATTGGGATGGAAGTGAATTGTATGAGTTTGTTTTGGTAAATCTTGAAACAAGAGTTCACCAATCACATACTATACCAAAATTAGCATATTGTTCATATTTTTGGGTAGGGGATACTATGATTTATTATTTTGTTGGAGATGAATCAAATCGTATATACCAATTATGGAATTATAATCTTGATAATCAAATATCTCAATTGGTATATGAGGAAACAAATTCTGATTATAATTTAGGTGGTGGATTATCTGCTGATGAGGAATATATAATTTTATCTTCTGGTAATTATGATTCTAATTGGTGTAAATACATTAAATGGAAATCAAAACCTTTCGAAGTAATTGATTTTTTACCAGAATTACCCAAAGTAAAATATGGTATTGAACATCATAATGGAAATTGGTTTGTTCATACAAATAAGGATGCACCTAATTGGCAAGTTTTAAAATTATCTTATGGTGTTGAACCCGAATGGTCTAATTTATCCCAATTTATTCCCCCAGCAGATTCTGTATACATTAGTGGATTTGGAGTATATGAAAAATTTTTTACTTTTAAAACTAAAATTAATGGAAATGTATATATCAATATAATAAATCCAGAAAGAACCACAATAAAAGTTTTAACTCATTTGGAAAATATCCAAATGGATTGGGACAAATATGTTAAACAAGATTTTGCTTCTACAAAATCTGAACTTGTTTATAATCTTAGTTCGGGGGTAAATACAATTTATTCTACTTCCAAATATAATTTAATGTTTAGTTCAATGATTAGTCCAACTAAATTATATGATTATGATATAGAAACATTGGAATGTGAAGAGGTTTATGAACAAGTTGTTCCAAATTATTCTCAAGAATTATATGAAAGTAAAAGAGTGTGGGTAGAACAACCCGGTACCAAATTAGGTATTCCTGTATCAATAGTTTATCGTAAAGATTTATTCAAATCTAATGGTACAAATCCCCTATTCTTATATGGATATGGTTCTTATGGAATGACGGTAAACCCTGATTTTAATTATAAAATTTTACCGATTTTAGATAGAGGTTGGGTATACGCAATAGCTCACGTGAGAGGAGGTTCTTTTTTAGGATATGATTGGTACGAAGAAGGACGAATGGAAAAAAAAATGAATACATTTAAAGATTTTATCAAATGTGCTGAATATTTTAAAGAATCCGGTTTAATTGACCCAAATAAAATAGTTATTGAGGGAAGATCAGCTGGTGGATTATTAATTGGAGCTTCAATAGCATTAAGACCAGATTTATATTGGATTGGAATTCCTGGGGTACCTTTTGTGGATGTACTTAATACTATGTCTGATTCTACAATCCCATTAACAAAAGAAGAATGGACTCAATGGGGTAATCCAAATGAACTCGAATGGTTTAATGTAATGAAAGAATATTGTCCATATTCAAATATTAAAACAAATTCATATCCACATATGTATTGTACTGCAGGATTACATGATCCAAGAGTACCTTATTGGGAAATACTTAAATTGGTCGCAAAAATTCGTGAATTCAAAACAGATTCAAATACCCAAGTGATTCGGGTAGAAACAACTCAAGGTCATTTTGGTGGTTCATCTAGATATAAATCAATCGAAGAATTAGCGGAAAAATATGCCTTTATTTTAACAAGATAAATTGATTTCAAAGCAAAAATTTTTTTATTAATTTTATCTATTAGATTTTTTTGTTCCAAAATAAACACTTAATGATAATAATAATAATAATACAATTACTGTAGTTACTATTAAAGTAATTGTAAAACTAGTAATTGAAGTATTTTCTGTATTTGTATTAGTGTCAGTTGTATTAGTGTCAGTTGTTTTAGTGTCAGTTGTATTAGTGTCAGTTGTATTAGTGTCAGTTGTTTTAGTGTCAGTTGTTTTAGTGTCAGTTGTTTTAGTGTCTGTGGTTTTAGAATCGGATGAAGACCCACATTGATTTTGTGTTTGGGTTGAAATATTTGCTCCACCACCGACAGTCATTCCAGAAAAATCATTAATAGAATTACAAATAGTAAGTGAACAAGTTTTTTGTGAATTACCATCACGAGAATTTGGATCCAAATATACACTTGGATTTGAAGTTATATCACATCCATTTTTATAACAAACTGATGGAGTTGATGGTGGATATCCTGCTTGTTCTTTGGTTTGTGGAGTATAACAAGCGCATTCGGGAGCATAATTAATTAATTCTTTTTGTACATCAATATTTTGTTTTTTCATATAATTAATGATATTATCACAATATAATCCGAAAAAATTATCGCAATCAGTGGAACCAGAGAATAAATTAGCAGGACAAGAACCTTCAGGAATATTTATTTGTGAATATTGAAAATTAAATTTTTTAGTATTGGGATTAATTGATTCAATTGTAGGATTTACAGGAACTCTTACACTAATATTTTTTTCAGTATTATCTGAAGCATTTTGTCTTTTACAACAACCAAGTTTTAATCCTGTTTTTGATAAAATATTTTCAATTCCATCTGAAATACTTTTAGCAGAATTTGAATCTGTAACTGGTGGAAAGGCTTGTTGATATTTTGAATATGTAGAAAATAAACTAGCTGAATCATTAAAAGTATTACCTATGGTATAATTAGGGTCATTCCCTTTAATGACAAGAGGATTAGTTGATGGATATAAATTAAATTTAGTATATGCTTGTTCACAAGCTGTTGGGTGTTTAGTATCTGTAGAAATAGTATATTCTGAACAAACAACATCTTTAATTTCATTTAATGGTTGAAAATTTTTTGCTACATTACAATTATCCACAATATTTTTATTGTTATAACTGGCAAAATTATATGTGGAATCATTGATAACTTTACCTGGTAAATTAGAATCACCAATTTTATTTACACATGAATAACCTAATTCACCTAATGTTTTTAATCCTAATGTATTATACATATTTGTACAATTATTTCCAACTTTACCTTCTGAACATACTAAACCATCATTTTTATTTTGATTTGAATTATCCAATGGTATCAATTCGAGATAATTTTGACAATTTTCTTTTGTATTTCTAACAAGACAAGTACCAGTTGTGTCAGTAGCACAAGTAATAATTCCTGTTTCACTATCAATTTTAGTTGGAATTAATCCAGTTCCAATATCACAAGAATATCCCATATCTTTATATGATTTTAGTCCCATAGAATTAAAACCTGCTGCACAACCTGGTTTTGATTTTCCAATTTGTTTACATTCAAAATAATAAGGCCATTGTTTAAACCAATCTCTTGCATCATTATCCCTGGCCCGATTCATTGTACTAATACTTGGCCAAATATTACAATCTGTATTTCCAGTTTGATTTGGATAATTATTTGGAACACATTTAAAACTCTGAATTTTTTCATTGGGATTCGAATCATTTGTACTTGGAACAATAGAATCATTTCTAATTCCAATTGCTTGTGTTCCTTCAATTTGATACGCATAAGTAAATCTATTTAAACATTTATCACTACTTTTTTTGGTACAAAAGGGTTCTTTAATTACATTATTATTAAAATTATATATATGCAAAATTACTAATCCAAGTATTATAATTATTATAAAATAAATGTTCATTATGAAATTTATATAATATTACATAACATATAAATATTTATTTTATAAAAAATTGATTTATATATTGTATAATAAATCATATTATTGAAAATACAAACATAAAAAATTAATATTAAAACAAAAAATGACTGAAATTAATAATTTTGAAAAAGAATATGTAGGTAATACATATGAACAAATATCTAAACATTTTTCATCTACAAGATATTCACATTGGAATAGTGTTAAAGAATATATTCAAGGACTATATTTGCTTAATGATTTAAGTAAAATAAATTTTTTAGATTTTGGTTGCGGTAATGGTAAATATTTATCATTATGTGATAAATTTAATTCGTTTGGATTTGATAATTGTGAAAATTTATTACAAATTGTTAAAACAAAATATCCAAATGTCATTGTTACCAAAGGAGATGTTAGTGAGGAAAATACCAAATTTATTAATTTTTTTGATTCAATAATTTGTATTGCTGTAATTCATCATTTATCAACAGAACAAAGGAGAATAGACTCAATTAAAAATATTATCAAATACCTTAAATCAGGTGGTACAGCATTAATTTCTGTTTGGTCAACTGATATAGACAAAACAAAATATATTAAATTAGAATCAGAAGGAGATTATTTGGTTGGATGGAATAAACAATTCCAAAGATATTATCATTTATTTGAACAATTCGAATTAGAAAATTTAATTTCTCAAGCTGATGTAAATAATCAAATTGTAATTACAAAAACAATTTTGGAATGTGATAATTGGTTTATAAATATTAAAAAAAAATAATTATTTACAACGCTCAATAAATTCATAATTAAAATCTACTAAACTTGTTTTTTTATAATTATCAAATATATTTGTATAATAATTTATGATATCAGAATCAGAATAATAATTGCCTGCACAAAATATTGTTATTTTTTTAATTTTTTGTGGAATATATTCATTTTTTATTCTCATTAAATTACAAGCATATAAATTTATACATTCAACATTGGTTCTTTTTAAATATGGAAAATTAATACTACAGGAATAAAAATTAATATTTCTAACAGAAATTGGTATATTAGCAAAAGCATTAGGATCATATTTACAATATAAATTTATTTCATGGACTGAATCTGGTAAATAATCTAATTCTGAATTTGTTAAAAAATTATTTGAATCACGAAAATAAATAATTTTAATTTTATTGGATAAATTTGTCCAATCTATATGTTTATTGTATTTGTTTATAACTAAACATTCTGCATTGAATAATTTGGATTCTGATATAGGTAAATCTGTATTTACTATTAATATTGATTTTATATCTTTGACACATATTTTAACATTGGCTTCAAATCTTCCATTTTGTAATTTTCCACATTTTAAATATTCTAAATTATATGGTAAATTTATAAATATATCAGATGTTTGTTTTATGTTAATTTGTAAAATTTTCAAATTATCAGGTAATAATTCAATATTTGAATAAAAATGATTTGTATGGGTTAAACTATATAGATTATTCATTGGATTAAATTTAAACATTGAATTATATTTTTTTCCTAATTCAATATGAGAAAAACAATCTAATTTAATTATTTGGTTCAACAGATCGTTTTGTTCATTTGTATTTATTACCAATTGTAATTTATTTGTATCTGTGTGTTGATTAATTTCTTTTATAACTTCAAATATTTGTGAAATATTTGGATTGTGATATTTAATGTATAATTTACAAACAAAAGAACCATATTCAATCATAAAATATGATCTTGATAATTTTAAATAAAATTCATATGTTTTATTTAAAATTTTTGAAAAATCTTCTTGTGTTTTTGGTTCAGGTATATTTGATTTAGGTATATATATGTAAAAAAAACACCTATAACATCTAAAAATATTATATTTTCATCCATTTTTTACAATTACAAGAATATATATATATATGAATATATATGTATATATAGAGTATAAATTTTAATAACGTATTAGTTTAATTTATTATTATTTCAATTTTTTATAATAAATAAGGAGAACAAATCATTATATTTAATTTTCCTGACCAATTAAGATTCGAATAAAATATTATTGAGCTTGTGGTTGGTTTAAATTTTACGACACATTTAGTCATATCAACTAATTTATCATTATATTTATATCCTTGAGCTGATTTAAAAGCTCTGTTTGATTTGTATCCATATCCAAATGAATTTATGATATTGGTTTCAAAATCTTTTTTCTTTACCTCATCTAATTTAATATCATATCTTGAATAAATAAATTCTAATTTATCAATTTGTTTAGAATAAATATCATTTATTGTATCATATAATTCAATATTAAATATTCCTGAATTTTTATTTTCCCCAATATACTTGTATAAATTTAGTAATAACATATGCTCAGAATTTTCTGATTTGGCTAATAATTTTGATATTAATTTATTTTTATTATTGGGTTCAATATCCACATAAAATAAATCATTTATACCGGATTTTAAATAAGAACATATACATATGATTTTAAAAACACCTTTAAAAACCAAACCAGAAATATTACAAGCCCATAATAATCCCATCCCATCCATAACATCTAATCTTGTTTCCAATACCAATTGTCCAATTCTTGTTAATTTATTATCAGACCCAATTAAATTAGATGAATAAGCAAAATCAAATCCATTTAAAATAAATTTTTCTCCAGGTGGTTCAATAAAATTTAAAAACATTTCAACAGTTTTTTCTACTTCACATGAATTTACTTTAAATTTTTTTTTATTTTTTTTATGATTTGAATTCATATCTCCACATATTTTCATCATACTTAAACAAGTATTTTTAATGTCAATACATTTTATTTCCGGTTCTGGATATTTGAGTGTATTAGATTGTTCTTGAGGAGTATATAAATGAAAACATACACCAGGTTTTGTTCTTCCAGCTCTTCCCTTTCTTTGTGTCATTTGAGCTTGTGTAATGAAATTTTTTGTCATAATATTTGTATTTGTTTCTGGATTAAATTTAACACTTAATTCAAGTCCAGAATCAATTACATATACTATCCCATCAATTGTTAATGATGATTCAGCTACATTGGTTGATATAAATATTCTACGTTTAAATTTTGAATTTAATTCTTTAAATTTATCAGGAGAACTTATGTATTGTTCTAATTCAGGGTCAAAACCTGAATATAAACCCATTACAAAACAATCTGAATATGCCAAACCCAGTTCTTCTGCTAAATTATCACATTCTAAAACAGTACAAACAAAAAATAAAATATCACCTTCCATATATTCCGGATTAGACTCATTAATATTTGAAATAATTTGTCCAATTAATTCTTTACCTTTTTCTATATATTGATTTGACTTTATATCTAAACCAGATTCCAAATAAATTGATTTAATAGGATGATTTGGAGTTCCAGCCAATTCCATCCATTCAAATTTAAAATCCTTATAATATGATTCAAATATATTTTCATTTATTGTGGCACTCATTATAATTAATTTAAGTGGACTCAAATTTCTTTTTTTTCTTTCCCCAATAGAATTTTTTATTAAATATAATAACAAATCTATATTAACTTTTCTTTCATGTGCTTCATCTATTATAATAATATCAATTGATTTTAATAAAGGGTCTGATTTTAACATTGATATTACAGAACCATCTGTTGAATATAGCAAAATTGTTTTGGATGATTTTAAATTATCTCCTCTAAATTGATATCCAATTTGTTCACCCAATTCAACATCAAGAGTTTTAGCTGAAAATTCTGCCGCTTTTTTTGTTATAATTTTTTTTGGTAAGGTCATAATTATTCGTCCTTTATAATCATTTGCATGTAAACAAAATTTTGGAATTAATACTGATTTACCACTTCCAGTACCTGACTTTATAAGCACAATATCATTTGATTTAATTGATTCAACAATTTGTTTTGCCATTTTGTATGCGGGTAATCCAGACCAAAATTTACCTAATGTTTTATATTGGGTAGAATATGCTTGAGAATTAAGTGGATTAGAATTGATTCCTTCTGGGTCAAATATACCTATATTCCAATAATTTGGATTTATATTTTCATTTTTATCCATTATATTTAATAATTTGAATTAATAAATTTGAATTAGATAAAATTTATTAAATAAAAAAATATTTAACTTAAAATTAGGGTTTAGTGAATTAAGGTTTAGTATCATAACCAATTAATCTATAACCCAAATCATTAATTATAGGTTTAGCAATAGGAGTTATATTTGGTAATGGATTTCCATATGTATTTGGTTTAAGTGGAAATAATTTGGGTTTATGTGGCCAATGTGTCGTCATTCGTAAATTATTCCAAGCATCAATTTTTTTTTCTAAGAATTTATTAGTTGCTTTTGTTCTCGGGGTATAACATAAATATACAACACATCTAAAGTTTGGTTGTGCTCTTGTTTTTTCAGGTTCAGTCCCACAATGAATCGTACGTGAATCCCACAAAACCAATGAACCTGCTGGACATTTAATATTTGTTTTAACACATCCTTTTGTTTTTATATACCAATCTAATTCTTCTTGTTTCAGTATATACCAATCATCAGTATTTGTTGGGGTAAAATTGTTAGCAAAATCTTTATGATATTTATTTGAACCTTCTAAAATAGTTATGGTAGCATCTCCTTCATTTGTATCATAAGCATTAATCCAAGATTGAACACATTCCAAGTCATTACGTAAAAAAGATTGGTCAGAATGTATCCAAGATTTATCTGGATTAGCCCAACCAAAATTTGTTGTTTCAGGAGGAAAATGAAATGATGCTCCATCAAAACTAACAAGTAAATCTTCTGCTTTTGTATTCCAAATTTTTTCAAATGGTTTTGTTACTTTAGGGTTGGTTCTAAGGTCCCATACAAATTGAGCATGACCAACAGACCATAATTGAAGTAACATTGAATGTTTAGGATATAATTCTTTAAAAGTTTTCCAACTACTAGGCTTATTTCTATTTATTGGGTTTGCCATTTGAGAAGTAATATGTTCCAAATAATTCCACATTCCATTTTTCATTTCATCACATTCTTTATTATCCAATACATTTGGTATAATTGCTACTCCATAATTATTTATTGTTTCTAATATGTTATCCATAGTACATACATATTTAGCATATTCATATACAGGTTGTGTCATTATTCAATATAAATATATATGTTGAATAATTTGTATTATAAATAATAATCAATTTTTACACAAAAAATTGAAATTATTTAATAATGTTAGATAAATTTATTATTAATTTATAGAAATAATGACAGAACAAGTTTTAATTCAACCAAATTATATTCAAACAAATTTAAATAAATTTAAAAATGATATTTCGGATGAAATAATATACGGTAAAAATTTAAAATTTAATTATATTAATGGGGATAAATTTTTTCAATTGATTAATTCAAAAAATATTGATGTGGAAAATTTATCATATTTAGATATATTAAAATATAATTTTGATGAAATTATTACCCAATTGGTTAATTTTTTTCCTGATATTAAAATAAATAAATTTTCTAATTCTCAATGTGTATCCGAATGTAAAATCAAACAACAAAACTATACTTATAAATATGATATTTATTTGGTTTTGTCAAAAAATGATAAAATTTATGAATATGGTTTGGATTTTTTTTCCAATCTTGAACAAAATCCCCCAAATAAATATTTAGATTCTAAAATTTTATTGGATAATTATGAATATTTTGCTGGCGATGATGTTAGTTCTAATCTAGATATAAAATATTATTTAAATGAAACATTATTTAAAATATTAACGAGTATTTGTGCTTTAAAAGATGATGAGTATCAATTGGCCGAGACAATATTTGTCAAATCAAATAGCACAAATAAAACATCTAAACAACTTTTAAAAGAATTGGGATATTTTTTAAGAATTATCGAATGGAAAAAATCTAATTCTATTAATTTGGAAGATTTATATGATAGTTTGATGTTGGAATCAAATGAAACTAATGAACAAATAACTAAAAAACAATTTTTAAAAATTGTAAATGAAATATGTAGTAATAAAAATATCACATTTACAACAAAACAACAATCAATTAGTTATGAAACATTTGAAGTTTTATTATTGAATATTAGTTCCAATTATAATTCTCAAGTATTACAACAATATAAAGATACATATTTAAAAGCAATGGGATTACTTTTAGATTCACTAAAAATTATAATTAATTTAGTAAAAGAAATTAATATGAAAAAAAAATCCACTCCAGATTACATTAATAATTTAATATTGTATCATCTTGATGAATATCAAGAACCAAATATTATTAATAAAATTTATCTCACAAAGATAAAAGATAAGAAAGTATTGTTTGAAAATCTTTTTAACGATATAAATAAATACTGTAATAAAAATAAACATAATGAAGATAAATTAGATAAAATTAAAAATGATTTTGATTTACTTTATGATAATGTATTTAATGTTTAATTTGTCTTAATTATGTCAGTAATATTTATGAATTGAACACCTACATCTAATTCTTCTTTTTTTATTTTATTAATTATTTTTTTAATATGTGCTAAAGTAAAATTATATTTAACCAATTCATCTGATGAATAAACAATTGTAAAAACATCATCATCAGAACCTTTTGCCAATGTCAATTTTGGTGTTATTGTATATTGTCCACACACAATAATTAATTTTCTTTTTTCAGATTCAGAATTATATTTTAAACTTATCAAATATACTTTTTTGTCGGTTTTAGGAGGATTTACATTTTCTTTAATTTGTTTTTTTACATTATTTATTGTTTTTTCAGATAATTCTTTTAATTGTTTACCCCTATAAAAAATATGATGTTTTGTTACATCTAAAATTTTATTAATTTTTTTTAATTCCATATTTAATAATTATAGATATTTTTTATTTGTTTAAAAAAATTGAAATTTTAAATTATTACCTAATTTAATCATATGGATATTTATGTCATAACATTATACATTAAAATTATAAACAAAAAATATGTTTGGAAATAGCAATATTGAGTTATTTCTTTTAACTATTGGAATTATTTCATTAATTATTGGATTACCTACTTTTTTACTAGGATGTAATCCTACAATTTCAGATAAATGTATTGGATATAATATATTTAATGGTAATGTATACAAAACTGCTGTGTATGAAAAAACGTGTTCCAAATGCGCTAAAAAAGATAAAAAAGAAAATTGTGAAAGATATGATTATTATTCCTGTTGGGATGGTTATGTTTATGCTCATTATGTTGATAATAATAATCAAACAACTTCTAGTTGCAAATTACAAACTATTGAATCATCTAATTCGGAATATTCAGCTGAAAAATCAGTTGAACAATATAAAATTGGTGAAAATGTTAATTGGTATAAAAGAAAAGGTTCATCAGAATGTGAATCCGGTAGCACAGTATTAACTTTATGGTATGTTGGAATTGTATTTTTAAGTTTAACAGGATTAGTTATTTTTATCGGATTGGTTGGATTAGGATACCAAATGATAAAACAAATTCCTAATTATAAAATAATTGATAATTACGGAAAAAATCAAATTATAAATACAATTGAATTGACAAATAAAAATGATGATATTGTTTAATCAAAATTAAACATTAAATTTATGAATAATAAACTAATTGATAGTTGATACTTGTATAATTGATTTAATTTTTTTTAATCCATTATTATTTGAATAATTTAAATTTGATAATTTAGGTGGTAAATTATTTAATTCAACCAATTTATTTGATTCACAATCGACAATAATTATTTTACTTGGTAAATTATCTAACCAAGATATTTGATTATGTCCACAGTATAATTGAATTAAACTTTCTGGCAAATAATCTAATTGAGTTAAATTATTATAAGAACAATCTAAATATAATAATGTAGATGGGAGATTTTCCAATGTAATTATTTTATTTCCACAACAAATTAATTTTTCTAATCCCACATTAAGATTATCTAAATTTGTAATTTTATTATGAGCACAATTTAATGATTTTAATTGATTAGGTATATTTGCAAATCCATTCAATTGATTTTGAATACATATAAATTCTGTTAGTGGTGTTATTGTTTCAAAATCAAAAATCCCAATTAGATTTTTATTATTTAATTTTACAATAGTCATTAAATATATTTATAAGTTGTAATCTTATATATTTTTTATTTTTTTTTAATGTAATTTGGTTAAAAATATACTAATTATTATTACACCTTTTTCACTGAAATTCGGGACAATCATTCAAGTGATTTGGGTGCAATTGCACCTCATAAGAGGCTTGGTATAACTTGACTCCTAAGAAAATAACATAGGTTATTTTCTGGAGCA
>Ga0172362_10000500_pt1 | contig 31998 bp, 41 predicted proteins | sample LakKivs1_kivu2a2_FD_114534 | JGI IMG/M metagenome (GOLD analysis project Ga0172362, IMG submission 114534) | Sediment microbial communities from Lake Kivu, Rwanda - Sediment s1_kivu2a2 | ecosystem: Environmental > Aquatic > Freshwater > Lake > Sediment | place: Rwanda: Western Province, Lake... | reverse complement strand
ATATAACTCATTAAATGTTTTTTCCATCCAATACATTGTTTGAGAATTATCTCCGTTATTTGGTATAGCATTAAAATGAAATATATAACCCATATTTAGATATGGCATATTTTCATTTAGTGATTCTCTTCTGTTTAGATCTTGCATATTATATTCATATGGCAAGAATTTCATATTGATATTTTCGATTTGACACATAAAGTTCAACACTGGTTGATCGGTACCTGTGAAAAATGTTTCTTGCATTCTGATTAGATTTTCTTTATTTTGAAAATAAAACTGCTTGACTTTATCAAAGAATTGTTTATGGTTTTTGTTTAATATCAAAACGCCAGAATTAAAATATTTAGTAACATCAAAGTTGTAATTGTTGAATATATGTTTTTTGTAATTTTCAATGCTTCTAAATAACCAATCATATGAACCTATATTATTAACAACACAGAAATTATCTTTCGCTATATCGAAAAAGTTTGGGGAATTAGGATGTACTATAGTATCAGCATCTACAATCAAAATTTTATCAACTTCTATATTAGATTGTTCTAACAAATCAAATATGAATACTTTGTGCCAATTTGGACGCAAGTCGTCATAAGGCAATATAGGTTCTTCCAAAACTACCAACTTCGCATTGTGTTTATTACAATATCGTTTCCAAGATTCAATTCCAAATTTATAAGGTTTGGTTCTACCTGGTTTTTTGTCAGTTGCAATATTAATTATATAAACTATATTCATTTGTAAAATTGTTTAGTCTGATTCCAGATTTGATTTATTAATTGATCTCGTTCTTCTATACTACATCCGGTAAAATGCCATATATAGGAGTATTTAATGAAAAAAGGAGTATGATCTTCGTTTAGTTGCCAATTATATTGTAGCCAATCATTTTTTATTAAACGCATTGTATTAAATCTAAAATCCAGATATTTCTTTTTTACACTTAATTTTTTAAGTACTAAGTTTAAAACAGTTTGATCTCGTCCAGTGTTTGGTACATTCCAATTATCTATCTTGTTTTTATTATTTTTATAAAATACTAACATTTCGTCAAAAATGTATTTGTGATTTTTTGTAAACAATAAAACTCCGCTGTTGATATATTCACATAACGATATAGGTACATTTAATTCTGGAAATGATTGTTTATATGAGTTTATGCTATTATCCAACCAATTTAATGATTCGTTATCCACAACTCCGCAAAATTCATCTGTACATTGATCAAATAAATTAGGAGCATTCCAATTAGGCATAGTATCAAAATCGACCATTGCTATTTTTTCATAACCATCCGTGAAGTTAAAAACACAATGTTTATTCCACTTTGGATGGGGAATATTATCAGATAAACTATCCACAAATATAAAATCTATTTTATATTTTTTACAATACGATTGCCAAGCTTGTTTGGTTATATTATAATATCTACTATGATTGAATTTCGATTTTTCTTCATCTATAGCAAAAATAACTATACAGTTTTTATTCATTCTTTTTTAACATTTTTTCATTACTATTTAAAGCTGTTTTTAATATAGATAAATCCACTCCAACTTTATCACCCAACTTAACCATAGCTTTTGTATCTTTCGGAAAACATTTGCCACCAAATCCACGTTCGCCTGTGAATACAGCAGTATGTGACTTGGTTGTACGAGGATCCAATAACCACAAATCTCTTATTTCATAGTAATTTGTTCCTAAACTTTCACACAAATCATATATTTCATTACAAAATGCTACTTTTAATGCTAAATTAGTATTTGTTACATATTTTGTGATCTCTGCATTAATTGGTTCTGTAACTCTATATGTTTTGCTTGGGCCAGTTATCGGAGTATAAATTTCGATCAATTTATAACACAATTCCTTTTTGCCGCCAAAGATAAAGAATGGAGTTTGTTTTACATCTGTAGTAAATCCATATGGTGTCCAATATTTTGATTCCCCTGCAAACTCTGGACTAAATACAATTTGTTTATTGTGTGTCTTTATTAATCTATCGGTAGTTCCGATTTCGACTGTACTCTTCAATAATATTAATGGTGTATTTACCCATTGTACTGTTTCTTCTACTATACTGGTATTACAACTACCATCTTCATTTTCAGGTGTAGGTATACAAATAACTGCCAAATCACATTTATTAATCTCTTCTTTTGTGACAGACATTGTATATGTGGGATCATAAATTGATACCTCGTAATGACTTTTAAAGAAATTATGAAATGCTTTGCCCACATATCCATAACCAATGATACCAATTTTAGTCTTTAATTTGCTCATAAATTTTATTCCAATTTTGTAACCAGATTTTCTCTGTATAATATATTTGATATAATTCTCTGGATTGTTCCGAACACGAATTATAAAAAGAAATGTCTGTTTTAAGTTTGTTTGCTAAGTTTTTTGCCTGTTCAATGTCACCGATGTCTACAGATAATTCTGGATGTAATATCTGTTGTGTATCTAATCCTTTATATCCGATACACGGTATACCCAAATAAGCACAGTTTAGTGCGAATGTACCAGCTGCGTGTGTACGCATCAAATGTATACCTACATTAAAATTGGCAAGAGTTCTAATCCATTCATTCCACATCATATATGGTAAATGATTTAAATTTGGAAACTGTTCTTCATTTTCTATTTTTCGACCCATACTTGGAATAAAGATAGGTTTATTAAACGTTTGTGATACAAAGTAACTATCAACACCACCATACCAACTACAGAAATTGCCTCCTATAATAGGCATACCATTGTTATCTCTATCTACGCCTTTGATAGTATCTTCGATCATTAAGGATTGTAAGTTGAATGTAGGTTTATTAAAGATACCTTTAAAGTATGAAATATCACTTTTGTTGTGTGTTAACAAAAAGTCCATTTCACTTAGAAAGTTTATATAATTAATTTGATCCACATATTTGTAATCTTGATAATACCAAGCCGGACCTTCTTGCATAGTTGTTATCTTATTGCCTCTAGATTTTATACTTTCCAATAATACGTTTGTGTCAACCAATTCCAATTTCTTAGGTAGTATAACAATTATTAAATCATAACGATTTTTATCTGATTGTAACCAATCTTGAAAGCTGTAATGATCAGCATTTAATGCGATTTGCCACGCAAATTCTGTACGGCAGTTAGGAAAACTTCTGTGTATTTTACCTAAGTGACCATTTTGGCTAACAAAACAAACATTCATATATTCTTTTTAAAGTCTTCGTAGGTATAGAATCTGCCTGTATTATTGAACAATGTATTTAGATTGTGCTGAGACATTTTTTTAAATACTTGCCACCATTGTCCCTTTTCTTTGCCGCAAAATCCTCTTGGGTTATTTTCGTCTGCGATATACATTCTTTTATTTGGATGTCTACGAGCGTGTACTTTTAATACATTTTTAAATACTATTTGTAAATAATTTGTTCCTAGTATTTTTTGTGCCATCATTGATAAACTTTCGTCATCATTATGAATAAAGCAAGGTGGTATATTAACGCCACTTTTAATTAAATCAGATGTTAATACCAAACAAGATCCATCTATTTTCGGATGATTAATAGTTTGTACATCAATCTCCTTTATTTCTGAATTAATCAGATTCATTTGTTCAATAGACATACAAGATTTGGCCTGATTAATATTGTCTACGTCTTTATCATCATATTTATGATTTATAAATTTAGGATGTACAGTAACATCCCAACTATTATCCCACATTTTTCTATCAGCGAAACAAGCTATAAATCTATATAATCCTTGTTTTCTAACTACAGGTGTTAGTTGTTCCAATGACATTATAGCTTCTTTAGGGAATAAACTATCTGTTTCGCCCCAGATCAAATAATCAACCAAGTAACTATACTTGGTATTAAATTCTCTACGGTAGTTGGTTTGAGTATAAAATGAATTATGATTATCCACTATAGTAAATGTAGCATTTTTTACTCTATTTACTTCAACTAGGAATTTATTTATCAACTCTTCTTTTGTTATCTTAGAGGCATCGATAGTTTCGAAGAATTGCGAAACATTAAATGCAAAGTCTATCAAAACATTTTCTTTATTATCTACAGTTGATAATAGATTCAATAATCCATCCACATATGTAGATAACATTTCAATTTCATAAAACATTATGTGTACACCTATGGCGTATTTGTATTTGACAATCATATTATTTTTTCTTTAAGACTATTAATGATCCAGGCCAACCTTCATCTATACATTCTTCTATTACGTCATAATAATCTAAGGCTGTTTTATATCTAACTCTTTCTTTAAAGTCGTGTATATACACGATACCATCTTCTGTCAAATAGTCAAGTGCTTTATATGCACAAAAAACTCTTGCTCTACCATCTACTAATATTTTATTAAATTTTTTATCGTGTGTAGATATACTATTAATGTAATTTATATAACAATGCCAATCGTCCCCACCTCTTGTTTGTGCATAATAAATTCCATTTTGAAATTGAACATTACTTGTTAACTTAAGTAAATTATGAGCTTCATTGTCTAAATGAAGATCCATAACAATATCGTGGTTTGAAACGTGTTTGTAATTTACATTTTTTATTTTTCTGGATTCTATAATACTTTTTACGTGTTGGTACCATTTCAAATCGTGTTCAACTGAATAGTATTCTTTTACATATTTACAAAAGTTGTATGTACTTCCTCCGGATCCCCATTCGAAAACAGAATCTGCATGTTTTAAATATTTGATGAAACATTCAACCTGAGTTGCACTCATCATTATTTCTGGATGTTGATCTTTAAATAAACTCATATTAATTCAAAATATTTTTGACTACGTGTTGTGCAATGTATTCTGGAGATCCCATCTCTTCAAACGTTTTTCTTTGATTCGAAATTAGATGATTTGATAATTCATCATAGTTTGTCAAATTAGATTCTACAATTTCAGTAATATCTGAAAAATCATTATTACATTGTAAACATGATGTATTTTTGTTATAGATATAAGGTCCAGTCTTAATATTTGGTATAGATGGTTTTATTATAACTGTACCAGCGAGTAAACATTCTATTTCTCTTATATTAACTTCACCATATCCGAATGGTGAAATACAAAATTTGCTATCGGATAATACATTAAAATACTCTTCTTTACTTAATTTTCCTGTTTTTTCCGTGGTAATCACATTACATTTTAATTTATTTACTTCTTCAAAAAGTTTTAATCTGGATTTGTTATAGTAACCATCTGTTCGAATGCCGTGTTCATAATTTTCTTTTGATAAACCAATTAATACACACACATCATATTTTTTATTTTTACGTATAGAATTCCAATTAAATCCGAATCCATATGTATTTAACCAATTAGTGCCGCTGCTTATCAGTTTGTCATTTAATAAACACGTATCATTTTTATCAAGTTTATATCCGTTATCAGTTCCATCCCAAAACCACCTTCCATTGGGATACGAGTTGAAATAACTTTCCTTGTATTTGTGTATTACATTTTTGGCTAGTTTTAATCCAGGCACTTCTTTGAAAACATCCCATACACCCAATAACGTAGACGAATCTTGTCCATCAAATAAAATATAAGGTTTATTCAGTTTGTTTATAAATTCTATTCCATTTTTCACAGATTCTGATAATGGTAATTTTTTGTCAATGATTGATGCTTGTCCAACAAAATATATGTCAGCTTTATCTTCATCATCTACGAACTCAACTCCATATTCTTTGAATGAGTTTAAAGAATTTATATATGGACGAAATGTTGTTTCATTTCTGTGCTTTTCTAATTCTAATATTTTAATTTTCATTTCTTTTCAATTAAAACTTGCCAACCTTTACTTAACACATTTATTTTGGATTCATAACATTTTAAGAAAGATTCTATGCCGTATCTGCAATTTCCCCATCCATAATCATCAAATAGTATTCTACCGCCTGGTTTCAATACATCGAAACATAAAGATGATTCATACATTACATAATCAGGTTCGTGACAGCCATCTAAATAAATGAAATCGAATATATTGTCGTAAGATTGTTGTGATACGAATTTAGAATTTAACTTACCACCCAGCATTTTCTTAAAAAATAGCTTTGAATCTATTTCGTAAAATTCACATTTATTTTGATCGATGTATGGTTGTAAATTTTGATCAACGAATAATGTTAAATTGTTTCCAAAATCAAAACCCAAATCTCCTTTTTTATATGAACGTTCATTTAAAATATCGATTGTAATAATTTTAGAAGAACTATTAGTTAGAATATTTTCAATCAACCACACTGCTGATCGACCGTGACCTGTTCCAACTTCTAAAAATAAAAGATCAGGTTGATTCTCATATTTACCAAGATATGTAAGCCAATTTTGTATATTTAAAGTGAAATCGTCCTTTGGAGAAAAAAAATGTGGCGGATAAGTATAGATCTCCGATTTTGTGAAATCTCCGTATGTTTCTCTTAATTGTTTATTGTTCATTTTTCTATGCAAATATAACCTTCGTAATCATATAAAGGTCGGGTGAATGTTTCGGATGGAGAATAACCAATAGGTTTTACTATTTCTACATAGTCATTTTTTATCAAATCGTCTAATGCGGATCGCAGTTCTGGAAAAACACCAATATCGTCGTAAATAAAATATTTTTTGAGACCGTTTGTAGATTTGAATTTTAATGATCTTAATGTATCATCTATTACGGCAAAGTAAGTATGTTGTGCATCTACAAAAAATACATCTCCATAATCTAAAGGAAGTGGTGTATTATATACATCTTGCGCATAATATCTAATATTTGGTCTGTCTTTGTTAAATTCTTTTGCCATTTCTACGTTATCGTAGTTAAAACCCACCACTTCTTTAAATAGATAACTTAATATTCTAGTTGAATGTCCTCTGTTACTACCTATCTCTAAACATACGCTTTGTTTAAATTCTGGTTTGTCAAAAAATTCAAATACGTCTCGTTTAAATTTGTGGCTAGTAGTAGTACTATGTACAAATTTATCGGGTATGTCTTTTAATAGTTCATCTATAGTCATATTATTTTACAGCGTATCCTTTATTTTCATCCAAACTAAAATTTTTATTGTATTTTAAATTTGTTTCTCTTTGTTTTTCAATAGTCTTATTATGAATAAGAGCTATATCTTTTTGTGGAGGTATAAACGCATACGATTTATATCCTTCTACCTTTTCGTGAAGTCTGCGTTCATATCTAATGTGTGGCAAATTTCTATATAATCTGGATTGATAATCTGGAAAATTAATCATTCCATCATTATAATTCCATCCCCACATTTCAATGTCTTTTTGAGTTACCCCAACAAAATAATTGAGTCGGGGTAACCACAATGTTTCATTGTTTGGATTAGATTGTAATAATACATCTATATTTTCCAGAAGAACATCAGTTGGTAGTTCATCTGCATCGATTTGAAATATCCAATCGCCTTTACACAAACTAATACCATAATTTTTATGAGCACCATAATCATTCTGTAATTTCTTTTGTTGTAAATTAATAGATGACTTATACTTCTCAATTATAGAAATTGTAGATGGATTATCAGAGTAATCGTCTAATACAACAATTTCGTGATTATCTTTTTTAAAACTAATTAATTTAGACAATAAAATGTCCAAACAATCAGTTTCATTATGTGTTGTGACTAGATATGATATAAACATATTATAACATCTTTAGTTTTGGCAAAACAATCTTTTGTTCAGATTTGTCTTCGGTTGTATTAAGTGCTTTTAATTTAGGCAATACAAATGAATTTTCTGTTGCGAATTGAGGTACATATTTATCAAGTATACCCCACAACTTTTGATCCATTGCTTGTAAACTAAACTTCTCTTCGTTTTCTTTACGAAGCAGTTCTGCTGGTTTAGTAAACTTATCACTCTTACGACCAAAATACAATTGTTTAAATTTATCTTCTGCAAGAGAATATGAAACTTTGAACCACTTACTTTCTTTTAGAATCCATTGATTAACAGATTTAGGATCAACATTTACTAATGTACCAGGCAATAAATTAGCATACTTTTCATTTAGATAGTCTAGTTGACCACTCCAATTTGGCGCCAACAATGGTTTTCCACTAAGTGTAGCCAGCAACATTGGATGTCCATATCCCTCACCGTGTGTAAATGATACGTGAGCTAAAATCTTTTCGTGATTCAACAAAGCGTTCATTTCAACATCACTTAATTCGCCGTGAAGTAGATAAACGTTGGGACAATTATCTCCAAACGAATTTCTAACTTTTCTAATTTTGTCTAACATATCGAAACGATCAACTGTACTATATCCACTTCCGCTTGTTTTTATAATTAAACAAGGTCTATCATTTGGATTGCTGTTTTTGAATGCAGAACAAAATGTTTTAATTAGATTTCCAATGTCTTTACGGTCATTGTACAATCCACCGTGTGTCCATTGACCAACAAACAAAAATGCTGATTTCTCAGGAATTTTGTTGAGTGAGTCTTCTACAGATTGTATTGTTTCATCTGTTTTTTTATAGACAGATGTATCGGCTCCCCAAAAACAAACCTCAATTGGTTTTTCAATTTGAATATTATCTTTTTTACCATTTTCGTGTTGTTTAACCATCTTTGTTTCCAAAAACACCTTTTTAACGTGTTCTGAAAGAGCGATTGTTAAATTCATACGATTGATGCCTTCAATCCAACTACCAGGTGAAATTGTAGTTTCAATTCCAGCTGTCATACCAATATTGTATTTACCAACTGGTTGAAATTCTTCTGGTATGGTTAACTGAATAAAAACATCAGGTTGTTTGTTTAGATTTCCCTGGAGGATGCAATTTGCAATTAACTTGTCTTCTGGATCAGTTAAATCCTCTAAAAATCTTTTGCTTGGGCATGCACCCCATCTAGTTGGCGCAATTTTAATTTCGTACTTATTTTGACGAATTAAACTTTTAGCTACTGTTGTAGACCAATCTCCGTATCCACTTCTATTGAATACAGGACCTGAAATTAAACATAATGGTTTGCTCATATTATTTATTAAATTGACCGTCTCTTTCTTTTATTAATTCCGTATATTTTTTATTGGGTGTAGGTATTCCGCCTAAACTATTATACAAAGATTCCATCGTGGACATTTGTTTACTAGCGACTGTAGATTTTTCTTTTTTTACGTCGGTACTACCAAATCCACCTTCTCCTCTTTCAGTACTGTCTAATTCATTTACCAAAACGAATTCTACATTTTCCACTTTGGTTACTTTGAGTTGACAGATTTTATCACCCTTTTTATATAGTTTATTACTATTAAAAATGCCTTCAATAAGGTTGTCTTTATTGATTCTATAATCTTCTGGTTGCCATAGATACTTAAAACGTAGTAATACTTCACCACGATAATCAGCGTCAATCAATCCAATACAATTAGCTAATACTAAATTGTACTTACTGACACTACTACGAGGAAACGCTAGAATATCATAGTCGATATCTGTATAACCATATCCACTATATGATCTTTCTTCTAGAACAGCTAGTTTGAGATTGGTACGATACTGAACATAATCAATTCGTTTATATGATCCGTTTTCATATTTTTCGCCAACTATTTCAGAATCACTCGTAGCGATTACATCATAACCTGTAGCACGTTCACTACCTTTCTTTGGTAGACTTTCTGCGTTTTGATAATCTTCGTTTTTTAATACTTGAATTTTCATAAAGCATTAATTTCTGATTTAATTTTTTCTACATCAATTTTGTGTAAATCGATTCCCATTTTGCCATTTGGTTGGTGTTTAATATCGTAACCTTCTTCTGTGAAGATATCAAAAGTTTTAATAGGTTTAAAATTATTAATAGTAAAATCCATTGCTTTGATGAATTGGTCACACATATTTTTACTATTAATTCCACCTTCATTCATAGCCCAAATTCTACCTTCAAGACCATATTTTTCACGCTTTTCTGATCCAACTAAATACCAATACATAATTGCATCTGCTATATCAGTATAATTTGTCAAATCGTCAATAATATATGGTGTTGGAGGACTACCTTGCATATTCTGTACTTTTGTCCAAATGGGTTTAACCCATTTACCGTGTTTAGTGTATCTGCCTGTACTGTTTGTGCCAAATTCTAAATTGAACTCGACTGGATTATTGTTATCATCTACGATTCCTAATTGATCTTGTAATCCACCTGTTACAGTTGCAATAATTGGAGTACCGCACATTATAGCTTCTGCGACACTTAATCCAAATCCTTCATTTGAACTTACATTTGCTAATACATCTGCTATATTGTAAAATGCACACATTTCTTCGGGTGTCCATCTTGATTCGTTCAATACCACTTTATAATCTGGACATATTGCTGTTATGGTCGCAACTAGATCGGTACCAGCTTCACATACTTTATCGGTATGCATAATTAACGCACATTTATCAGCTTGTTCTTTTGTTAGAGAATCACAAAAAGCTCTAAATGCCAGTATTAAATTGGCTGGATGTTTACGATGTGCATTTCTACTATTAAATGCTACAACAAAGTTGTATTCTTTATCACCAAATAATTCTTTTTTTAACTTTTGAATGTTTGAGTCTGAATTTTCTAATACTCGAAACTCATTACTATTGATTCCGTGTGGAACATAGTGTAATAAATGTTTTCCATTTACAGGCATATTAAACGTTCTCCTTTTTTATAATTTTTCCATCACTGTCGAAATCTCCATAAATACTGGTGCAATTTTCAGGACCAAGTACCCATTTATTGATATTATCTGTTTGTTTGCTAATTGCGAATAAAGCATCACAACATTTATAGAACGGTTTGTTCCACATTGGATATGGTAGATCATCCCAGATATCAAGATATGTTAGTGGAATTTTTTGTCTAATTTGATGTTCGATATTATATAACCATCCCCAAAAGCGGGGATCTGTAAAATGCATAATCGCATCTGGTTTTTCTAATGACATAATTTGAAACAAAATTTCTTCGTCTCCGTATCCATCTACAGGATAAAGTCGTAAATAGTTGTCAGTTCTACCGTTTAATTTATCCACGGCTTCTTTCATATCTACAATCTTACCCTGTTCGGGATGTTTAATTGCGCCTGCTATTTGTACCCAATCATAATGTTGTATAGTGCCTAACACAAGTTCTCTAGACATTGTTGCTATACCACTATGCATTCTTAGATCATCACTTAATAAAAGTATTTTTTTCTTCATTAAATTCCTTTGTAGATAACTGAAATGGTTTATTATAACTTAATTTTTGACAAACACTTTCACTAATTTCTGTCTGAAAAGTGTTATCGTTTAGATACTTTTCAAGACATTTATTAACAAAATCTTGAAAAGATATTTTACCTCTTATATTCAGTTCTTTAAACTGATTATATAATTCCTGATTTAATTTTACTGTCGTAACTACTTGTTCCATAACATATGTACATATATAGATATACATATATATTCGACATTTATTATAATTTAGTTGCTTTACCGTCGCAGATTTTTTTGTAATGTACACAGTACTTACAATTCTTTTTAGCATTGCCTGGTACTTTTATATACTGATTGGATTCGTTGTAATTACCATCTGATGTAAATCCATAATCAAGAAATTCTACAAATGATTTGATAGACTCTTTAATAATAGTTGGTCCCGCGGCTGGTTTAAATACTTGAATTCTACTTTGGGGAAAACTTACATTTTCATATAGTTTACGTTTAACAATAAAGAACTCCACTTCGATATTGTTGAGTGGTACGTTAAACTTTTTGCTATATACTGACTTGTATAGATGTAACTGTGCAAGTTTGCTTACATCTTCTTTCATATAACTGTTCCATCCATTACTAGATGTCTTGAAATCAATGATACGATAAATCTCTTTATCTTTTTCTTTTAAAACAATATCAATAAATCCAACGAATTCTACGTTATTTTTAATAGGAATTTCTAGTGGTATTTCAATACCAACCAATTCGTAATCTTTAGTTGGAAAATGTTTCAGTCTATTAGCACTTTTACAGAAAGTATCAATAATATCATTGCCATCAAATACGAAATCTGTAAATTCACTATCATCTACATCTTTTACCTTTTTGATTTCCTCATTAAACTTATCTAAGAACAACTTCTTGACATCCAATGAATCGGCGATACCTACACCCTCTTTATATAAGGCGGTAAGATAAGTTTGAAATGCGTGGTGAATAGCAGTTCCAAACGTGGTATTAATATTATCATCTTTTACTCTGAGATTCTTAACATAATCCAAATACCATTTATTCGGACATTTTAGAAATGTGGAATATTGGCTAAAACTAACTCTTTTCTTTTTTATTTCTTTATTTTCTTCAGTTGACATTATATCATCTTAATGTATAATTAATATAAGTCAACCTATAAAAACTATATATTGTATATGAAAAAATTAATCACGATTCTGTTAACTGCTATAAATCTGTACGCCAACGATCTATTTGTATATGATACGAATAACAACGTAGAATTTACCGAGGTAATTAACAATAAACTAAATGTATTATCAACTGTTATAGGTAAAACATATACTATTACAAACAGTCTTAATATCAACACTACCAATTCTAGTGTGTCTTATATAGTACCCTATCGTATAGCAATGTATCAGAAAGAAAATACTTCTACATACTTTAATCAAACCAGTACTGAATATGTAAATGACTTTAAACTACCGGAAATAGTAAAGGTAAAAGATGCAATGTTTAACTTCACACTAAATGGAGAGTTGTATTGTGTAAGTGAAAGCACTAATTTTAATACTTTACTAACTTCACTATGTAGTGTAGCATTTACACAATCATCATTCTTCATTAAATCCAATGAAAAGTACACCCATATCTATGTAGTGAGTGGCAATGTGACAGCGTTGGATAATAAATCAAAGAAGAAGAAAGAATTAAAATCCGGAGACTATTTGGTTGTTACCCCACAAATTATTATGTCTGCTAGAGAAGCCAGCGTAACCAAGCTCGGTAATAGTTTTAGTGTAAAAGAAGTAGAAGACGAAGAAAAAGAAGTACATAACAAAGAACTAACTATACTTAAATCTAAGTTGGATAACACACTGTTTGTAAATTATGGTCAAAACATCTTTGGTTTTAAATTAAAATGAAATTAGACCATCTAGAGTCTCTCACAGAAGACGAATTAGCTATGCTGTGGTTTTGTATAAATAAAGTAAATCCATCTGTAATTGCTGGAGTCGAATTGGAGCCGTCTTTATTTGTATCTATACGACATAAAAAATTGATGGATCGAATACTTCAATGTGCTCAACACGTAAAAGAAGAACATCAATCAGTTTTTGCTGGACTTGTGAATAAGTTGAAGGTATAGTAGTAGTATGTATCAAAATATTTATATTTCACAAAAAGAAAAATTAGCCTATATTTGGGATGATAAAAAAGGTTTGGTAAAAATGCCACTCCATAAGGGAGTATACGCATATAGAAAATCGCCTAATGGTATATATAAAAGTATATACGGTGACAAATTAGAGAAAATTTATAAATTCAATCCAAAAGACCCCAGTTTATTTGAAAGCGACGTTAAACTAGAAACTAGGTTTTTAATAGATTTGTATGAAGATAGCGACGAACCATCCGAAGGACATCGTGTTGTTTATCTGGATATTGAGGTTAGCACCGAAGGTGGATTTCCAAACGTAGAAGAAGCTGATAAAGAAATTACAGCTATCGCTATTTATGATAGTGTTGCGTCCAAGTATACAGCTTTCATTCTTGATAAAGAATATAAACTTAAGGATTTCTCCAAGGAAAACGTAGAAGTACGTAGTTTTACAGATGAAGATAGTTTGTTGATGCACTTTCTGACCAAGTGGGAAGAAATTCAACCTACTATTAGTACTGGATGGAACAGTGATAACTTCGATATGCCATATCTATTTCGGCGTATGAAGAAAATTGTGGGTCCAAACAATTCAAAACGTTTGAGTCCTATTAGAGTTGCATATGTTAATGACTGGAATAAAAAGGTCATTGTAGCTGGTGTAACTCATCTGGATTATATGACTTTGTACAAAAAGCTCAATATTAAACAAGAGGCTAGTTATGCTCTTGGAGCTATTGGTAAAAAGATTGTTAATATGGAGAAAATTACCTATAAAGGTAGTTTGGATGATTTGTATAAAGCAGATATCAACAAGTATATTGAATATAACTTGAACGACGTACAGATCATTGTAGCTCTGGAAAAGAAACTACAGTTTATTGAACTAGCTAGGGCTATTTGTCACAAAGGACACGTTCCGTATGAATGGTATGAAATGAGTTCACGATTCATTGAGGGTGCTATTCTTATGTATCTACGACGTAAAGGACAAGTAGCTAAGAACAAATCGTTGGATGGTCGAGATGAATATGAAACTCAAATGGAAGATAATGAACAGGGTTTTGAGGGAGCTTATGTTAAAGCTCCTACTCCCGGTCGTTATGACTGGGTGTTTGACTTGGATCTTACATCAATGTATCCGAATATCATCATCAGTCTTAACTTATCACCCGAAACTAAAGTAGCAGTTATTAATAAGATCGAATATGACGATTGTTATGTAACTGATCGTACAAAAGAAATTCGTGAGGATTATGAAAACTTGAGTGATGGTGCTCAAAAGAAAACCCCATTCAGTCAATATCTAGAACAACGATTGTATGCATTTAACGCTCGTCTATTTGCTCAAGACAAAATTAGCAAGTATTATGTTGGTTCTACTGTATATACCAATGATGAATTTAAACAATTGATCGCACAGACCAATTTGAGTGTGGCTAGTAATGGTGTATTGTGTAAGAAAGATAAAACTGGAGTTATTCCTGAGATTCTAGTAAAGTGGTTCGATGAACGTAAAGATCTTCGTAAACTTGCTAAGAAACACGCAGATTTAAAAGAATGGGAAAAATATGAATTTTATGATGGTCGTCAAAAAGTGCAAAAAGTACTACTTAATTCAATCTATGGTGTATTGGGTCTACCGATCTTTAGATTTTATGATAAGGATAATGCGAGTGCTGTTACCATAACTGGACAAGATATCATCAAGTCTACTGGTAAAGCTATTAATGAATGTTTCAAACGTTCGTTGAACGAGAAAGAAGGAGATTGGGTTATCTATACAGATACAGATAGTTGTTTCGCTAGTGCTTTACCTATCATTCAAAAGACAATGCCAGATATTGATTCGAATGATGAAAAGGCAATGACAGACGCTATTCTAAAAGTAACTGGTGATGTACAATCATTTGTTAACAAGTTTTATGATGTAATGGCAAAACGATATTTTAATATTGAAAAACATCGTTTTGATGCAAAACAAGAAGTTATTGCTAAGACCAGTTTCTGGTTGGCGAAGAAACGTTATGCACAGTTTATTATCAATAAAGCTGGCATTGAATGTGATGAAATGGAAGTAAAGGGTATTGACGTAGTTCGTACAAGTTTTCCAATTCGTTTTCGTAAGTTTATGCAGAAGTTCTTGGATGATATGTTGCGTAAACTTCCAAAAGATCAAATAGATAGTAGTATTCTTGAATTTAAAGATAAGATGTCTACTTATCCAGTGATTGAGATTGCTAAGAATACCAGCGTCAAATTCAAGAGTCAGAATGGTGAGTCAGATTATGATCCAAAATCAAGACACCCATTTCAATTTGTGGATGGTACACCAGCTCAAGCTAAGGCCGCATTAGCTTACAATGATTTGTTGAAAACTTGGAAATTGGACAAAGAAATTCCAGAAATCTTTCACGGTCAAAAAATCAAGTGGGTATATCTGAAACAGAACCAATATAGTATTGATGGTATTGCTATGAAAGCGGATGGCACTGATCCTGATCGTATTATGGAGTTTATTGAACAATATGTAGACAGAAATGCTATGTATGAACAAGAACTTAAAGGTAAATTGTTGGATTTTTATAATGTATTGAATTGGAGTTATCCAAATGAAACGGACGTTAAATTAGAAGAGTTCTTTAGTTTTTAAAATTGTTATGAAAAAATACAGTGAATTATTGAATATTCCAATAGATGGGAATAAAATTTCATTATTTACAAATTATCCAAATGCCATTGCTAAATCTTATCAACGTGTTGTTATTGGACAAAGAGGACCATATGTTGAATTTAACAAATATGATATTTTTGAAAAGGAATTATATATTCCAACAAATCAGTTATATAGATTAAGCGATCCAAAAGTCTATTATATAGAGTTTAGAACAATTGATAAAGACATAAAAGTATATTATCAAATGAGAAATGTGGCATATGCTGATTATCTTATTAATCATTTTTATATTTCCCCCAACGATTTATGTACGGAAAATAATGTGCCCTGCATAAAAAAACAAGAAGATTTTAGTACCGATTTAACAGAATTTTTTGAATTTAACAATTGACAAATCAGAGAGTTTATACTAGACTAATAAAGTATGAAGAAACAAACAATTAATACATTTATCGACAAATACTCACTCAACGGAACCATTGAAAGTGTAAAATGGGTTGTTGACAACAAAAATAAACAAATCAAAACTGCATCAATCAGCGATGACAAAAATGTTTTGAGTTATGTTACTATCAAGAATGATGCGGGATTAACAGATTCAGAGATTGGCATCAATGATACATCAAAGCTTAAAAAACTATTAAATGTATTATCCGAAGAAGTTACTATTTCATATAATAACCGTGATGAAAAGATTGTATCAATTTCACTCACTAGTGAAAGTACCGATGTACAGTATGTAACCGCAGATCTATCTGTTATTCCAAAGGTGCCTGACTTGAAAAAGTTGCCACCGTTCAATTTAGAAATTCCTCTTACAAAAGAATTTGTTACTACCTTTGTTAAGGCTAAGGGTGCGTTGAGCGATGTCGATACTATGACGTTCATCAAAGATAAGAAAGATAAAATCAAATTGGTTATTGGATATAGTAGTGTTAATAGTAATCGGATTAATATTGATATCAAACCAACAGAAGGCAAAGATAGCTTGAGTAAGACAATTCATTTTAGCGCAAAGTATCTAAAAGAAATTTTGACCAGTAATAGTGACTGTGAAAATGCTGTGCTAAAGATCAGTGATGCTGGAATTGCACACGTTGAGTTTAATAACGAACTGTTTAATAGTTCTTATTATTTGATTGATATTAAGAGTGTAGACTAATATTAGTTAATAACAATTATGAGTTTCTTTACCGAAGAAAAATCTGTAGAAACACAACATAGTCTTTGGGCCGAAAAATATCGTCCAGATACAGTTGACAACTATATTTGTAACGATCAACTTCGAAGCATCATCAAAGATTTTATTTCTAAGAAAGATATTCCACATTTATTGTTACACGGTAATGCTGGTACTGGCAAAATTACTCTTGCTAAGATTCTAACCAAAAATATTCAATGTGATGTGATGTATGTAAACGCATCTGATAATACAGGTGTAGACTTCGTTCGTGATAGAATTAGACCATTTGCATCTTCGATGGGGTTTTATGATCTTAAGATTGTGATTCTAGATGAATCAGATTATATGTCTTCTGCTTCACAAGCATCTCTTCGTAATCTAATGGAGACATATAGTAAGAACACCAGGTTTATTCTTACGTGTAACTACGTAGAAAAGATTATTTCGCCACTTATTAGTCGTTGTCAAGTATTTCAAATCGAACCTCCAGCTAAAAAAGATGTAGCTATTTATGCTAAAAACATATTGGATACTGAATCTATTACATATGAATTATCCGATTTAAAAACCGTATTGGATAATTTTTACCCAGATATTCGTAAGATTGTTAATTTTTTACAACAGAGTTCTACAAATGGAACATTAAAGTTGATTAAGACTCATAGCGCGAGTCTTGATTTGAAAAACAAATTAATTGATTTATTGAAGTCTTGTAAGACAAATGGTAAAGTTTTTAACGAAATTCGACAATTGATTGCTGATGCTGGTACCAAATCATTCGACGAATTGTATAGTGAATTATATAATAAGTGTGGAGAATTTGCATCTGGTAAAGAAAGTCAAATTATTATAGAAATTGCTGAATATGTATATCGTAGTAGTATGGTTGTAGACAAAGAAATTACGTTTATGGCTTGTATTGCTAAAGTTATTAAATCAATTAACAAATAAAGTAAATGATGTGAATGTGTGCAACACTAATTATTCAAGTGACCAAGAATAGTCATATCCAGACTTAGATAGTGATTATGAATTAATGTTATATTTTTATGAAAATTAGATTTAATCAGTTGGATGATACAAATAGAAAATTCCATCTTGTAAATGGAGTATATACGACGGAATATGATGATTCCAAAAAATGGATATGGACAGGTCAAAAATTTGACGGTGTTGTTTTAAATATTAATTACGTTATATTAACTATAAATTCTCAAATATACAATACATTGTACTATGATGACTCCGAAGTGGAGTTGTATCCAGAATGTGTCAATGTTATTAAAATAAAAACCACAGGCAAAACTTCCTTTGAAGTCAGATTGGCCAATCCATATATTGTGAACAATGATTCTCGTATATTGGGAGTTAAAATTACTCGAATTGTACTTGATCAAGATGTTATATTTTAATTTTATATGATAGTTAATGAAACCGATATATATACATACTCTGGGGATGATCGTGAGTTAGGGGTTGGATCTGTAGTTTCTAAAAATATAAAAGACAACTATTTAGCATATGGAAATCCTGCTAGACACATTAAAAAAATATGAATGAATTAGATCAACTTGCAATAAAATATAATACAGATAAATCATCACTATTTCACGATTATACAAAAATCTACGATTTTGTTTTTAAAAATTTAAGAAATGAAAAATATAAATTTCTAGAAATTGGAGTATTAGATGGTGCATCAATAAAAATGTGGAGGGACTATTTTAATAATTCACAAATAATAGGTATTGATGTTGATCAGAATTGTAAACTTTTTGAAAACGATAGAATTAATATTGAAATAGGCAATCAAACGGACTTAAATTTTTTGGATAAATTAGTGGAAAAATATCAAAGTTTTGATATCATTTTAGACGATGGTGGACATACATGGTACCAACAAAAAACAACATTTAAACATTTATTTGAATTTGTTAGTCCAAATGGTTTCTATATTATAGAAGATCTATCAACTTCATATCTATCTGGTAGTGTGTGGGATACCGATACCGAAAATACCACTACATTATTAAAAAGTTTAATAGATGATGTTAATTTGAATGGGAAAAGTATAGTTGGCGTACGTGAAATAAAAAATAAAAATATAAATTATTATGAATCCACTATTGAATATATGTTATTTTTTAAAGGTACATGTATAATTAAAAAAAGAGGGTCTTACTTAAAATGAAAAAAATAACAGATGATATATACAGGAGATGTGGTTATGGATATTTTGTAATATATGATGATATATCCGACGAAGATTATTTAAATTTTAAAAATAAAAAATGGTGTGGCACGATTATATCAGACAATAATGATTTTAAAGAAATAAAAGATTGGATATCGATAATAAAATTTAACAAATCTTTAAAAATTACGTTGGACGATCACTATGTTCCTACTATGATACATTATTTAAAAATTAACAAGGGAAATTCAGATGATATCATTAAACAATTTTTCACACAAGAATATGATTTATACTATAAAATATATGAACATGGATTCTTAAAAAGAATTCCATATATAGACGTAAAATATAATATTGAAATAGATGATTTTTTAAAAACTTATCATTATTCTTTTAATACTAAAAATCAGTTATTTATTCACGATAGATATAAAAATTTATGAAAAAAATACTTTCTATACTATATGGCATAGATGATCGATATGAAATGGTTAAAAATACAATTTTAGTCTGCGAACCATATTTTGATAAAATTCATATAGTGAATTCTGGCATCATTGAATTTGAAGATAAATTAAAAAGTATTAGTAATAAAATTGAGATTAGAACAATTGAAAATTATCATGGAGATAAAGAATTTTGTTGGCGTGCTCATTTTTATGGATTAGATCAAGGTGATTGGGTATTGTGGTTAGATTCGGACGAAAGGCCGACCCAAGACCTATTGGATGATCTGGATAGTATTATAAAAGAATGTGAATATGGTAAAAAAACAAATGTTAGATTTTTGCCATATACACATCATTTGAACGATGGAAAGTTGACATTTGATGATATCGATTTTAAAAAATTTATAAATAACAGAAAAAATAATCCTGGCGATTCGTTTTTATTCGATAGATTTATAAAAATAGATAAATCTCAAACAAATCCAATTTCTGTATTTGGCGATCATGGATTTATCATGTCAAATAAAGAACATCATGGTCTTTGGAAATATAAACCACACGCTATAAATCATTATAAATCTAATAAACAATTTGCAATTACATGTACACTTACTATGTTTTTTAATCCTCTTACACATTTTAGTGATTTAAATAGAATAAATGGTACGTTAAATTCCGAAGAATTTCAAGTATTTGAAAACTTTAAAAAAGAAACAGGAATTTTTACTCAAAATCAATTTTACAAATCCGTTGTAATAGATAAAAATATTAATATAATTAATAAATTTAAAGAAATGTGTAGATCTGATTTGTTTAAAAATAGCAAGTATTTGTATAATGGCATGTATAATTGGGTCGTAAATCACGATTTAAATTTTAAAATGTTAGAATATTATTGTGGAAATGAATGTTGTAAATATAAAAATATTCAATTATGAACATTGCAATACTTAAGGAATCTGATACATATAGATTCCAACATTTTATCAATACGTTGAAGGAAAAACATAGTATTTATGAAATAACAAATATAAAAGAAATTAACTTTACTAGATATGACATGGTTTTAATTGACTATTTCTCGGCAAAAACTAATGATCCACATAAAGAAATGTGTGATCGTATTAATTCTTTTAAAGAAGAGTTATTAAAATTCAAAGGAAAAGTAGTTTTATATTCTTTAGATGACGGTCAAGCAATTTATAATAACGAGGTAGATTTTGAAATAATTAATCGAATTGACGCGTGGATTGTTTATATGATCCGAAAAAATTTTTTAGAATGTTGTCCAAAACATAAAGATATATTGGATAAAAAATTTGTTAGAATTCCGAGATATACTCTTCCGTATGTAAAATGTGATGATGTAATATATGAAAATAAACAAAATAAAATTGTTTTTATAGGAAATACTACCGGAAATTATTGGTTTGGTGGAAAAAATTGGAGAATAGAAGCTCTTAATAAAATTTATGAAGATGAATATTTAAGAAATAATTTTGATGGTTGGTTGGTTCAAGATCACATTATAGATGTACCACATCAAGATGAAGATTATAATAAAACATTTAAATTTGTTAAAAAAGGAGAATTTTTATCTGAAACGGATTGGTATAACAAATTAAAAAATAACACATTAAGTTTGTGCATACCAGGTCATACGAAATTAGGATATAGACATCCACAGAGTATGGTATTTAAATCTACAATGTTAGCTAATTTTGATTTAGAAAACGATCCATATCCTTATCTTTTTAGTGATAAATTAAAAAATATATCATATACTGTAAAAGATGATTTAAGTAATTTAGTCGAATTATGTAAAGAAGCATTGGATGACAGAGAAAAGACTAAAAAATATGCATTCGATGCTTATGATATTTATAAAATATATTTTGAGCCTACTAGCAAAAATACATATCAAGATCACATCTGGAATATTGTAAAAAACAATTTTGAAATGATTAATATACATGATATTTGATTTAAAAAATTTAGATATTGACATCATCCGTAAGTTTGATGGAAATTTTAATTATTTTAATTCATCTCATTTTAATGGCAGAACTATCTATAGAAGAGAATCTAAATTTGAAGAAAAGATACTGGTAAGTGATATAGTAGACGATCAAGATAACATTTTATTACAACATCACATAGACGAAAATTTTTTATGGTCGTATGAAGACGCTAGATTTATAAATGAAAATGAAATAAGTGTGTGTTGTTGTAAACGAGATAAAGATGACATTGAAAAAATCGTAAACGTTGAATATAAGAAATACAATCTATCTACAAAAGAGTTTACACATTTTAAAACTCAAAACGCACATTTCGAAAAACATTGGCAGTTTTATAATGACAAGATAATCTATCATGTAAATCCATATACTATATTTGATAATGATGAAAATGTAGTATTCAAAAAACAAATTAATTTACAACCTTGGATTGAAAAGTATGGAAGTCCTGGATTGAGTACAAATGTGTTTGAAATAGACGGTACCAAGTATTTATTGTTTCATAGTTATGTATGGTTTAGCAGGCTTCATTTTAAATACTTTGTTGGATTATTACGATTAAATGATGATTTATCTCCAATTGGATATACATATAAACCATTGTTTGAAGCTAATAGAGAATATAGTGATAGTACATTATTGAATGATCTTTGGAATTGGAGAAAAACAGAATTATGTGAGGTCGTTAAATACGAAGTTATATTTCCTATGAATGTAGTAGTTGATTATCACAATCTTAATATTTATAGTGGTTTAAATGATTGTAGTGCGGTTAATATAAAAATAAATAAACATTTATTTATTGACAAAATTAACAACGAACCGTTTATTTTGTGTTAAAATATGAAATATTTAATTTTTGGAAGCGCTTGGTATATTGAAGATTGGTGTGAGGCAAATAAATCATACCTAGACAAATTCTGTTTAGTTGCTATTAATAATTCAGCAAAAGTAGTATTTAAACACCATTTATTACATAGATGGTATGTTGGAACTGACTTTTTTGTTAAAAAATACCACGAAGAATCTAAATTCGATATACACGAATATTGTAACTATTATAAATTTGGCTATCCTTCAATTATAAGCGGTGATTTTTTAATACGCCCATATGGATATTACTGTCCACATGGAGGAACTATGATTTTAAATACGTGTTACGATTTATTAAATAAATGTATGCTAAGACACGAAAAATGTACAATAGGAATTATTGGGTGTGATTTAATTTATAATAAAACAAAATCTCATTTTTATGATGGTGGATCTGCAGATCCACTCAGACTCGGAGAAGAAGTATTAAAAAATCATTTATATAATCTTAAAAATTCTTTTATTTTCTCACATAATAAGATTTTTAATTTAAGTGAACAACGTGATACATTATTACCATTTGGTAAAATTACAATCGATGATTTTTATAATTTAAATGTTTGATTATATATTCTTAAAAAAGTTTACTAAAGTTTTTGAATTTTTATCAATGATACATTTAAACAAAGATCTTCTTTTTTGAATTGTTCCTTTTGGTTGTAAAAAGTTAATTGTATCAAAATATGTATTTGCATTTATATAAAAGCTTTTTCTAATAGGAAATTTTTTATCTATGTTATCAAAATCATATTGATAGGATATATTTGTCTTTTCTGTTGTTGGTATAAAATGAACAAGATCAGGATCTAGTTGTTCTCGAAATGTAGGTATATTGCTACAAATTATTTCAGCTCCTGTAGATAGTCCTTCATATAGATAATGACCCCAACTTTCGTATAAACTACAGCATATGTGAGTGTTATGTGAATTAAGTAATTGTATAAGTTGCTCTGTTGATTGATAGGTGTTAATATGATTGACATTACTATCTACTTTATATCTGTTATAGGGATCGATCAGTGTCAATTCATTTTTAAAACTTAATATTAATTCGGTATTTTTTTGTATAGATCTACCCGCAAAATGTAAATTAGAATAGTTATGTGTTATAGAAGAATCATAATAGTCTTTGGAAATAAAAGGAAAGTATATTGCGTTACAATATGTAGTTAATAGATTTTTAGCATAATTAGATTTACAAATAACATAATCAAATAGATGTAAATTGTTAAGTTCGTAGTTACTACACCATTCTTCGTTTATAAAAAATATATTTTTTTTGAATCTGTTTAATAATTCTATATCAAAATTTTGAATCCATATACCAATGTCAGATTTTTCTATAATATCTTTGCCTATAAATTTAACTTCAACATTAGATGTAATATTTTTATTTATTAGATTCTTTAATAAAATAGCATCGGTTACTATGCCGACATCGTTGTCATATGTTAATATTTTAAAATTCACAACTATATATATCTTTAACCTAGTTATGGAATATTTCAAAACGGTATATAGTGAAAATTTGTGGAAAAATCAAGAAAGTATAAGCGGCGATGGATCTACACTGAATTGTTCACTTGAATATTTAAAGTTTATTGAAAAGTTTATTGTGGATAATCGAATAAAGAAGATATTGGACATTGGATGTGGTGATTTCAACTTAATGAGACATTTAAATTTGTCATATATAGAATATGTTGGAATAGATATGATCAAAGATTTAATTGATATTAATAATAAAAAGTATGGTAATCATAATATAAATTTTTTTAATGTTAAAATTCATGAATTTGATTATGCGGATAAATACGATTTAATATTATGCAAAGATGTATTACAACATTGGTCAAATCAAAGTGTCATAAATTTTCATAGATCTTTAAAAAACTATAATTATTGTATCTTGGTAAATGATTATATAAATCACGATTATACAAACAAAAATTATAATGTCAATATACTAGATAGCGAATATACAGTTGTGGATTTGATGGAAGATCCTTATAATTTTAGGGGGGATTATATTTTTGAATGGAAATCTTGCAATTCGTTGAAAAAATGCTTTTTGCTTAACAAATAATACTTTTCATTGAAAATACTTTTAGTATCTAAAGTATAAGGAAAACACCCATTTGTTAAATGACTTGATAAAGATGGCATTGGACTAAAACATTTGTTGAATACATACAATAAATTAATACCGTGTTCATCGTATACATAATCATTTATAATATTAAATGTGCGAATGTGTTTATTGTATAAAGATTTTGTTAAAGCAATTGTATATGTAGTGTTTTTAATAGATCTCCAGTGATGTGTGTTTGTAAGTATTATTTGAGAATCGTATATAAATCTAGAATCGATTTCATAAAGATTCGGATAATCTATTGGGTGACAAAAATAGTTCGGGTATTTGATTAAAAATTCTTTAATTTTATTTAACGCGTAATCAAAATGTAAATAATCGTCTTCACAGATATAAATCTGTTCTTGTGTTTCATTTGAATTAATATATTTTGTAACCTCGTAGTTTATTTTACTAGCACTTTTATGATTAAACGTTAATAACTTATAATTTTTACTATAAAAATTACACAATGTCTTTAGATTTTCGTGTCCATCTATTCCATCACTGAAAAATACTATTTCATCTTGATCAGACATTTGCTCTAAAACTGTACTTAGACACGTATATACCAATTCTCTCATTGAATTTGATATATTACAATTTCCGTGTTTTTTCAATCTTTCTTCATATAAACATATTTTGTACAGTATTGTCATTTAGATATATTTATAAGTATATGTCTAAACTACAAGAATTAGGGGACACCGGCGATAGAATGATGCAAGGTCTTCCATATGCTCAAGGAGGATCTGTCTCTGGCGCTTCTGATTTATCTTCATTTACAAGTCCAGATGTAACACAAGATCCAAATTATTTTGGTACTCTAACAGATAAAAGTAAAATTACAGCTGATGCAAAGGATTCAATGTCAAAAATAACACCATTTGGTCCTTACACTGGTCAAAATCCAAGAGATTACGTAAAAGACGTTGAACAAGTTAAATATAAAGTTACACCAGATGAAGTAATAGCCGGTATTGATTATGAAATGAAAAAACTGGTACTAAAGGACAAACAAGTAGCTAAACAAAACGTGGTAAATAATTTGAAAAAAGATCCTAAATATTACAGTAAGTTGCATATGTTGGATATTCAAGATGGAGATAGTACAAATAAAGAACCAGACTATCGTACACCACAAGAAAAAGCTATAGCTGAAATAATGCGCAATTTACACGAAGCGAAAAAACAACGTAGAAATTGGAGTTAATATGGCTAATTTTGCAAAAGACAAACCACTATATCGCAAACCAGAACCACTACATAAGGGATGGCATTATATAGGTGATGGTAAATTTCACGATCCAAGTCTTGGCAGTGAACCTATGAGAGGTCGTAGATGGATGATTGATCCAGGCGCAGGTAGTGGTAAAAGCTTTTCAAAATTTCAACAAGGATTAAAAAATGATTAATAATTTAGTTAAGCTTCCAGGTGGAGTAGGAGATAATACTCCAACAAATCAAGTTGATCCGAATCAATTAAGCATCGGTATTCAAGTTGAAATGGAACATACCAATGACCACGAAATTGCACAAGAAATCGCTATGGATCATTTAACAGAAGATCCAGAATATTATACAAAATTAATAAAAGCTGGATTGGCAAGTGAATTTCAACCATCTCATAATAGTGGATTTGGCGATCCAGATCAAAGTTTTAACGACGAAGCTAGAGCTGGAAAAGGGGGTTTAAAGAAAGGAAATATGCACGGAACTATGGGAAATACTTCAAATGGACAAGTAGATGGTAGAAATAGCAATCCGGTGGTCAATAAAACCATTGACATTGAATTGGAAGAACAAGTGTTTAGTAGTTTAGAAGAAGCTATATTATCTGAAAAGAAAAGAAGAAAAAAAGGCGGTAAAAAAAGAAAGCCAAAACCAACAAATCCAGCTCTTTGGGCTAGAGCTAAAGCAGCTGCTAGATCTAAATTTGATGTCTATCCCTCAGCTTATGCTAATGGTTGGGCCGCTAAATGGTATAAAAGCAAAGGTGGTGGTTGGAGAATGAGTGAAAGTTATCCAGCTCAAGCTATGGACGGTCCATTTCCATCACAAGTATCACCTGAAGGTCAAGGTACGGCTGGTTGTAGCGGATATGATTTTGTAGGATATGCAGAAAACAAACAAAAGACTATGAATAAACAACAATTAAAAGAAGCTATTAAACGAATGATTCGTGAAATTGAACAAGATGATGACGTTAGTGTAGATGCGGAAAAAGATTCTGTGACTATTACTCTTGATCGTGAACTTGCACAAAAATTGCACGATTTGTTAATGACACAATTAACTCCTGCGGGTGAAGATGCAGAAGAAACACCTGCCGGACCAGAGGACGCAAATGCTGTTGTACCATCCGAAGATGATCAAGAGGTACAAGTAGCTAATATGAGTAGTGATCAACTACCAATTAAAAGCGGCGATGAAGAAGGAGAAGACGACGAAGAATCCGTGGATGAAATTACCTTTGAAGAATCAGATTCTATGGACGAATCGAAAAAGAAATGGATTCAAAAAGCAATAAGTAAGCCAGGAGCTTTACACAAACAATTGAACGTACCAGCTGGTAAAAAAATACCAGCCGACAAATTGAAAACGGCTACTAAAAAAGGTGGTAAATTAGGAAAAAGAGCTAGATTGGCTATGACTCTTCGTAAATTAAAGGAAAATTTAGAAAAATAAATTGAACTCGTATACATTAATCAAAAAAAGAAAAAGAATTTATACAAATCGCACATTTGAGAATGCCTGAGTTGCCTTCTAAATATGCTAAACAATTACAAAAACTTAGAAATATGACTGAGAATGATGCTTTTGCTAAAGATTATAATGCATATAAAAAATATGAAAGTTATGCATTAAAAATTATTGCTAAACTTGAAAAGATACAATCTTTAGGCAAAACGAAAATATCATCAAACGATATTGTTACAAAGAGTTCAGTAGACACCATCTTAAATGGTATAGGTAACAAATATCCAGTGATTCGTAAAAAACTTGAATTGTTGTCAAAATATGCATTTACTTATAGTGATTTAGCAAAGTTACATGACAAAAATAAAATAAGCGGAACAGATTGGAACGATCCATCGATGATTGGAGTGGTTGATGAAAATGCAGAAATGGCTCAAAGTGATATTACTAAGATTATTGATTATAGTGAAAAACTACAGTCGATGTTTTCTGTAAATGACAACTTAGAAGACTGGGTAAAAGCCAAATTAAATCACGCGTGTGACTATGTTGCTACCGTTAGAGATTATTTGAAGTTTTACCGTGATGAAAAGGAATCGGGTACGACGGATGAAAAATTATGTAAAAAAAATGCATTGATAAAAACTATCAATAGTAGAAAGAAATAATTTTTGTATAAAACCGATAGATTTTGTCAAAATCGTTTATATATATATATAATATATGAATGATATTAAATTTAAAAAATGTACATTGTGTGGATTGGATAAAAATGTCGATGAGTTTCAAAATTTTATTTTAAATAAAAAAACTTATCAACGAAATCAATGTAAATCGTGTCTATCTACCAATGCACATAAAAGATACGAATCTCATATAAAACAAAGAATGATTGACAAAAAATATTCAAGTTATGAATCTTATTTTGCACATTTAATATTAAAGAGAAATAGAAATAAAGAACTAAACGTGGATGAACTCATAGACATTTTAAGAAATCAAAATTTTAAATGTTCATTAACAGGATATGAATTTGTTTTGGAACCGAACCATTATTTATTACCATCTATTGATAGAATAATATCAGGTGCAAATGGTGGCAAATACACAAAAGATAACATTCGAATAGTATGTCACGCAGCAAATAGTTTTAAAAATAAATGGAATGATGATGTTTTTTTAAAAATTTGTAAATCTGTTGTTGAACATAATAATATTTATAATAAATGAATAGTAAAAAAAATAAATTGATTAAAGAGTTTAATAGTAGTATGGCTATGGGCGCTCTTAAACAAATTAATAATGATGCTAAAGAGTTAGAATCAATGTTACAACCATCTACTGAATTAGAAGATTGGGTGAAGTCTAAATTAAACTTAGCCGGTGAATATTTAGACGATGTATATCACCACCTAGATCATTTCGGTCCACAAGGAAGAAAACTAGACGAAGGTCTAAATGAACTGGATTATGAAGGTGGCGTTGGAATACATGAATTGATGAATTTTTATTCCAAAGCAAATCCAGAACAAGTGAGAGACATGGATTTTTGTTTACGTAAAAAGAATATATCTTGTGTAAAAGAACTGGTCAAAAAAGTGACTGGTATGACGATGGTTAATATCAACGAAAGTTGTTTTGACAATCTACAACTATATCGTGATATTGCTGTTGCAAAACGACTTGAAGAAGGTTGGAAAGATTGGGTTGCTGCTGGAGCAATTGGCTTAGGCGCAATGACTGGTAAGGTGGATGCTGCTAACGCAACTACTCAACCAGCTATAACACAATCTGTTCAAAAATCAGTTGGTTCATTCATAGATTATATAAAAAGAGTAGAAAACCAAGGTAAAGCTGGATACGATGCAAAAAGAAAACTTTGGTTTCCGCACGAAAGTTTTGAGGGTGGTAGTGATACCATAGGATATGGTCACAAAATACAAAAAGGTGAAGATTATAGTAAAGGTATTACAGATGCACACGCTGAAGATTTATTGAAGAAAGATTTAGATAAAGCGAAACAACAAGTTTATAAAGAACTGGGTGGTGTTAAATTAACCCCCCAACAAGAAGAAATGTTTATTGATTTTGTATTCAATATGGGCACATTGAAAAAATTTCCCAAGTTTACCCAATCCGCATTAAAAAATGACTTGGAGGGTATGAAAAGTCAGTACAAGAGATATGCTGGTGGCAAAGAGTTAAAAGGTAGAAATGCTGAATTTTTGAAAAGATTTTTATCTGAGTACTTTGGTTTTAATTATTATTTCTGATATGAATGAGTGGCCAACAGTTGGTATGGGCAACTTACAAGCTATGATGGTAACGCGTCAACAGAGTTCGCCTATATCATCTATTAACAGCTTTGATCCATATCAGTCTATGTTGAGACGTAAACAATCAAATGTGCCTAATGAAGACGGATATATTAATGCCGAGGTTCAACAGTATGATCCAAAAGACATACAAGCTCTTGAAGAGTTTTGTCAACAGTATGGTATTATGGGATTTAACTTTGGCAGAATGAATCCTAAATCAGCATTACAAATGCTTAAAAACAAGATGGGTATAGTAGAAAGAACACACAATAAAAAAATGTTGTTAGACTAAATAAGAATAGTTATTTTTGTTATGATAAGATTAATTGGGTCGAAGTTTTTTCCTTTAACCGTTGAAATATTTAACGAATCAGAATATGATAATTTAGATGTATTATTTTTATGGGAGGATTACAGTACCAAGATACCGCAACATTGTGAAATAATAAAACTTGATACTAACACAGGATATTATTCCGGTTTAAACAAAGGAATTGATTTCTTTGAGAATAATATTAATTTTAAAGTAGTTAGATTGGATACCCACGAAGTAATATTTAGTCATATTTTTGAAAATTTAAATTTTATAAATGGTAAAACCGTACTGTATATATCACAAAATAATTATAGTGGATACAGTTATTCGGCTAGAAATTATATATACCAGTTGTTGAAAAATAACTTCAAAGTACATTGGATAAATAATATTTTAGATGAATCCACGTATAAACCTTGTAATCAGGAAGAATTAAAGGTATTTGAATGTGAAAATAAATACGATCCCACAATTTTTTATGACTCTGTTATTGTACACCACGTACCAGACGGATGGGACAATATTAACAGATTTTTTAAAAAAGCAAAAAAGGTTTATGGATTGACTACGTGGGAAACAACACATTTGCATTCAGATTGGGTAAATTATATTAATTCAAGTGGTGTTAGTGAAATAATAGTACCTTCGAAGTTTAATAAAAAAACATTTATAGATAGTGGAGTCAAAAAAAATATAAACGTGTGGTATCACGATGTATTTAGTTTTTTTATTAGTGATAAATTAAATATTAAAAATACATTTGATAAATTTTATTTATACAGAGACGGTTCATATTTGCAATCAGATAATTTAATAAAATCTATAATTGATAATAACACTGTATATTACAATATAAGTCAATACAACGAAAGAAAAAACATCAATCAAGTAATATCCACTTTTTGCAAAAAGTTTACCGCAGATGATAACGTCTGCTTATTTATTAAAACATATTTTAAAGAGTTTGTACCCGCTCAAAAAGAAATGTTAAAATATAAATTTGCTGAACTTTTAAAAACCTTTGATAATACACCACCAATTATATTTTGTTTTGATAGTTTGAATGACGATGAGGTGAATCTAATACACGAATTTGGCGATGTCTATTTTACACTTAATAGAGGAGAAGGTTTTGGATTGTGTACTTATACCGCAAAAAAAATAGGTAATAGAATAATTTGTGGTAAATTTGGAGCAGAAAAAGAATTTTTATCCGAAGTTGACTGTTTGATTGATTATACATTAGAGACACCATTTAATATGGAGGTATATCATAATTGGTATAATGATGATAGACAAAAGTGGGCGGTATTTAAAGATAAAGATGTTTTGGATTCGCTGACATATTATCCAAAAACCATCAAACAAAGATATAACTATAAATAATTAAACCCCCATAAAGGGGGTTTTGTTTTAAAGACTGAACTTTTGCTTTCGTAACTCACTCGGCAACAGATCATCTAATGGTTCTAAACAGTTAACGCAGTATGGAATATTAATTGGTACCAAAGCATCTTTATCTGTTCCAGCTAATATTTTGCTGACTTTTCTAAAAATAACACCATTCTGAAATACCTCACCTTTACATTCGGTGCATTGTACTGATTGTGTATCTTTTAATCCAAAGTTTACATTTGGAGATTGTCCCATTCCATCAATTTTATTGTTAAACATAACTTAATTTATTCCTTTTCTTTT
>Ga0172362_10000498_pt1 | contig 32099 bp, 25 predicted proteins | sample LakKivs1_kivu2a2_FD_114534 | JGI IMG/M metagenome (GOLD analysis project Ga0172362, IMG submission 114534) | Sediment microbial communities from Lake Kivu, Rwanda - Sediment s1_kivu2a2 | ecosystem: Environmental > Aquatic > Freshwater > Lake > Sediment | place: Rwanda: Western Province, Lake... | reverse complement strand
TGCGCCATTGGGAGAAGGTGTGGGAGATCCTCGCGTCGGTGCCGTCCTCCGAAGCGAGCGTGGCGCTGCGGCGTCAGGCCGCGTCGCAGCTGCTGCTCTTTTCCTGGCGACTCGGCATGAGCAGCGCTCGGGTGGACGAGATCTTCGCCACGGGCAAGGCCCTGGCCGTGGCGGCCGGCGACATTCGCGAGCAGGTGTGTCTTCACCATTCGCTCATCTGCGTCCACGCGGCCGACGGCAATCCACGGCGCACCCGCCCGATCTTCGAGGAGTGCGTCGCGCTCGCCGATGCGACCGGCGATCCCGAGCTGCGTTGGTCGGCGCGCACCGCGTTCAACTTCGCCCTGTGGGTGGCCGGCGAGCTCGCAGCCGCGGAGAGATTGAGTGACGAGCAGATGGGGTTCGCCGAGATCAGTCCCGCGCTCGGTATCGCGACCATCGGTCTCAGCACCGCCGATTCTTTCCACCAGCGCATCCCGATCCTGACCGATCTCGGCCGCTTACGCGACGCTGCCGAAGTGATCCGCCGCGCGCACGAGCGCGCGCGCAGCTCGGGCGAGAACGAGATCGCCGGCTGGATCGACTTCTGGCGCGTCCGTCTGCTCGCTCGCGTCGGAGACGCGAGCGGCGCACTGGCGATGGCGCACCAGGCGATCGAGTCCAACGAGAAGATCGGCAGCATCCTGGGCCGGGTCATGGCCCACGGCCACCGCGGCCTCGCGTGCGTCCTCGGCAGACATTGGCAGGATGCCCGCGAGAGCCTCGATCTCGCCCTCGAGCTGGGACGCACGCACCAGGCCGCACACTTTCTGGACGCCCACTTCCTCGCCGGGCTCGCCGGGGCGCACATGGGTCTGGGCGACGGAACGCGCGCGCACGCGCTGGCCAGCGAGGCGATCGAGACCGCCGCCAGCAGGCAGCTGCTGGTCCTCGAGGTGCGCGCCCGGCTCGCGCTGGCGCGCCTGCTCCGCGGTCTCGAAGGCGACGACGCCAGCGTCGGCATCGCCGCCGCGCTCGACCGCGCGGACGCGCTCGTGCAGACCACCGGCGCGCGCTCCTACGCGCCGCAGATCCTCGTCGAGCGCGCGCGCCTCGCAGCGCTGCACGGCGACACCGAGGCAGCGCAGCGCGGGCTGCACGAGGCGCACCGCCTCTTCACCGACATGGGCGCGACGGGTCACGCGCGGAGGCTGGCCGAAGAGACGAGTCGTCGGGAGCAAAGCCCGTAGGGCCTGTCCGATTGGCGTATGCCCACGGCGCTGATCGACCACTTCTCTGGACCATGGTCTACCGCCACGGTACGAGTCGGGCATGGACACGATGGCCATCTCCAAGTTCAAGGCGACCTGCCTCGCCGCTCTCGAACGCGTCCGCATCACCGGCCGCCCGCTGCGCGTGACCCGGTTCGGCAAGCCGGTGGTCGACATCGTTCCGCCCCAGCCCTCCGCACCGGCCGGGGACTGGCTCGGCGCGATGACGGGCACCGCGAAGATCGTCGGCGACATCACCCGGCCGAGCAGCGATCTCGCAAAGTGGGATCTGAAGTGAGGCTCCTGCTCGACACGCACATCTGGCTCTGGTCGCACCTCGAGCCCGAGCGGCTGAGGAAGCGCGTCCGGACGGCCCTCGTCGCCCCCGCCAACCAGCTCTGGCTCTCGCCCATCTCCGTGTGGGAGGTCCTGCTGCTCGTCGAGAAGGGTCGCGTGACGATCGATGGCGATCCGCGCCGCTGGATCGAGGCCGCGTGGTCGAGAGCACCGATGCACGAGGCGCCGATCAACCATGAGGTCGCCATGCGCAGCCGCATCGTCGACGTGCCACATCAGGATCCGGCCGATCGCTTCCTGGCGGCCACTGCGCAGACCTACGAGCTCACGCTGGTCACCGACGACAGGCATCTCCTTCGCGGCAAGGGCTTTCACGTTCTGGCGAACCAGTGACGGACGAGCCACGGACGAGCATCGGCGTTTGCCCCGACGGTATTCGTCGGTCCATACCCTGTCCCGCACCATGCGCTGCCCCGCCTGCCAGCACGACAACCGCCCCGACCGCCGCTTCTGCACCGAATGCGGCGCGCGGCTCCCCGCGTCGTGTCCGGCGTGCGGTGCCGCGACCGAGCCCGGCGAGAAGTTCTGCGGCGACTGCGGCGCCGCCCTGACGAGCGGCGCTGCGGCGGCACCGGCCCACTCGCCATCGACGCCGGTGCCACAGCTCCTCGCGGACAAGATCCGTCAAGGACGGGCGTCGATCGAGGGCGAGCGCAAGCAGGTCACGGTGCTGTTCGCCGACGTCAAGGGCTCGATGGACCTCGCCGAGCAGCTCGACCCCGAGGAGTGGAGCGCCATCATGCAGCGCTTCTTCGCGATCCTCTGCGAAGGCGTCGAGCGCTTCGAGGGCTTCGTCGACAAGTTCACCGGCGACGGCATCATGGCGCTCTTCGGCGCGCCGATCGCGCACGAGGATCACGCGCAGCGCGCCTGCTACGCGGCACTCCACCTGCGCGACGCGGCCCGCGCCTACGCGAGCGAGGTGCGGGCCCGCCACGGGGTGCCGTTCGCGGTGCGCATCGGGCTCAACTCGGGCGAGGTCGTGGTCGGACGCATCGGCGACGACCTGCGCATGGAGTTCACGGCGCAGGGGCACACGGTCGGCCTCGCGCAGCGCATGGAGGCGCTCGCGGAGTCGGGACACATCTGCGTCTCGGAGCACACCGCGCGGCTCGTCGAAGGATTCTTCACGCTCCACGACCTCGGCCGCACGCAGGTGAAGGGAGCCGCGGCACCGGTCGGGCTGTTCGAACTGGGCGGCGTCGGCACGTTCCGCACTCGCCTGGAGCGCGCGCGCTCGCGCGGGCTCGCCTCCTTCGTCGGCCGCGAGCGCGACATGACCGTGCTCACCGCAGCCCTCGACCGTGCGCGCAGCGGCGGTGGTCAGGTGGTGGGTGTCGTGGCCGAGGCCGGCACCGGCAAGTCGCGCCTGTGCGCCGAGTTTCTCGATCTCTGCGGCGCCCAGGGCATTCCGGTTCTCACCGGCCATGGCGTCGCGCACGGCAAGTCGATTCCGATGCTGCCCATGCTGGAGCTGTGGCGCGCCTTCTACGGCATCACCGACGACGATCCGCCCGAGGCCGCACGTGCGAAGATCGCCGGGCGGCTCCTGCTGATGGACGACGGCTTCCGCGAGGCGCTGCCGATCCTCTTCGACGTCTTCGGCGTGCCCGATCCCGCGAACCCGTCGCCCCCGCTCGACCCGGAGCAGCGGCAGAAGAAGATCAACAACGTCGTCAAGCGCATCCTCCACGACCCGGCCTACGCCGGCGGGACACGGGTGATCCTGCTCGAGGACCTGCACTGGTTCGACGGTGCCAGCGACTCGTTCCTCGAGACCTTCGTCGAGAGCGCGCCCGCGACGCGCGACCTCTGGCTGCTCAATTTCCGCCCCGAGTATCAGGCGCGGTGGATGCAGCGCTCGTACTACCAGCACCTGCCGCTGCAGCCGCTGGCACCCGACGCCATCCGCCAGCTGCTGCGCGACGAGCTGGGTGGCGATCCGGGCGTCGCGGGCCTCCCCGAGATGATCCACACCCGCACGAAGGGGAATCCGTTCTTCGTCGAGGAGGTCGTGCAAACGCTCATCGAGAGCGGCCACCTGGCGGGCAAGCGCGGTGCGTATCGCTTGACGGCGCCGGTCGATGCCTTGCAGGTGCCGACAACCGTGCAGGCCGTGCTGGCGGCGCGCATCGATCGGCTGGGCGAGCGCGAGAAGCAGGTGCTGCAGACCGCGGCGGTGATCGGCAAGACGTTCGGAGAGGGACTGCTGCAGCGTGTCCTCGGGCGCGTCACGACGATCGACGAGGCGGCACGCGGACAGGCGATCTCGACGCTGATCGCGTCGGAGTTCCTGTTCGAGGCGGCGCTCTATCCGGAGGTCGAGTACTCCTTCAAGCACCCGCTGACGCAGGAGGTGGCCCTGCGCTCGCAGCTACGCGAGCGGCAGGCGCGCGTACACGCCGCGGTGGCGCAGGCCCTCGAGGAAGCAGGCGGCAACCTCGACGAGCGCGCCGCCGAGATCGCACAGCACTGGGCCGAAGCGGGCGACGCGGGCCGTGCGGCACGCTGACACCGGCGCGCCGCCGAATGGGCCGGCCTGTCCGATCCGCGCGAAGGACTGCGACACTGGCGCCGCGTGCGCGAGCTGGCGCCCGGCGTCGCGGACGAGCGCGAGCGGACCGACATGGCCCTGCAAGCATGTCACGAGATCCTCTCGCTGGGCTGGCGGATGGGCGGCAACGAAGAGGAGGCTGCGGCCGTCTTCGAGGAGGGTCGCGCCCTGACCGAGCATCTCGGCGATCGGCGTGCGCTCGCGCTCCTGGTGGGTCGCTACGGGCTCATCCGGATGAGCGTCGGAGGCTCCGGCCGAGACTACGTTCGCTACGGTGAGGAGGCCGCACTCCTCGCGGAGGAGTGCGGCGATCGGGACCTTTGCAGCGTTCGCACACTTCTACTCGGGCGATGGCCGGGCGGCGCTCGCGTGGGGGGCGCGGGTCCTGGAGGTGGTGGGAACGGACGACGTGCTGGGCAAGGAGATCGTCGGCTACAGCCCACGAGTAGCCATGCTGTGGAGCCGAACGAACGCCTACCTCCAGCTCGGGCGTTTCGCGGAGGCGTGGCCCCAGCTCGAAGAGGTGGCGCGCGTCGCGGAGGCGTCGCACGAGCTCGAGATCTTCACCTGGCAGCAGTATGCCTGGGCGGCTCTGGCATACGCGTGCGGAAGCAGTGGCGCCGAGTCGGCTCTGGAGCATGCCCGTCGCGGCGTCGAGACCGCGGAGACGCTCGACAACGAGCATGCCCGAACGGCTGCCTATACGGCTCTTGGAGTCGCGTATCTGGTCGGCGAGCAGGCCGCCGCCGCGCGCGACGCGCTCCGCGAAGCGGCCACGATCATCCGGGATCAGTGCGCCAACCGCGCCTTTCTTCCTTTGGTGCTGGCTCACCTCGCAGCCGCGCAGCTCGCGCTCGGCGAACGCGCCGAGGCCATCGCCTCGGCGCGTGAGGGCATTGATCTGGGCCGCGCCGGTGGCTGCGGCTACCACGAAGCGCAGGCGCAGCTCGTGCTCGCTGAGGCCCTGCTCGCGACCGACGACGCCCTGCCCCGCGCCGAGATCGAGTCCGCGCTCGCGCGCGCCGAGAATCTCGTCGAAGCGATCGCCGCCCGCTCGCTGTCGCCGCGCATCCTCGAGCTGCGCGGGCGACTGGCGGCCACCATCCATCGTGGAGCAGGCTCGGACCGCCTGCTGCGAGACGCGCTGGAGCTCTACCGCACCATCGGCGCCACCGGACATGCGCAACGCCTGGCGAAGGAGATCGGCGCGTGAAGTGCACGAGGTGCGGCTGCGAGAACCCCGAGCGGGCGAAGTTCTGCCTGGAATGCGGCGCCGCGCTGTCCGCGGGCTGCGCGACGTGCGGCACCGAGCTGCCGCCGTCCGCGAGGTTCTGTCTCGAGTGCGGTGCGGCGGTGGCCCAGGCGGCGGGCGTCGGACCCGCGTCCGGCGCGCTCGGGCCAGAGGCTGCCGGGGCCGCGCGTCGAACGCCTGCCGCCGCGACGTCGCTCCCCCCGCGTGCCCCGACGCCCGGACACCTCGCCGACAAGATCCGTCAAGCACGAGCGTCGATCGAGGGCGAGCGCAAGCAGGTCACGGTGCTGTTTGCCGACGTGACGGGCTCGATGGGCCTCGCCGAGCTGAGCCGCCCCGGGTTTCCCGGAGGCTCGCGGCAGGCCGCACTGGGAGCGGCTCGGAGCGTGGTCGAGCCGGCGCGGAAAGTCGTCCTGATTCCGCGTTGCGATCGCCGACGCCCCGCGCGGTTGCCGTGCCTTCGCCAGCGGCCTTTTCGGGGTCGGGAAGCATCTTTTTGTGCGTGCAGCCCTTGACGGATTCCGCGAGGGCCACCCGGCCATCGCGTCCGGACCGTCGAGACGCCCCCGCCGCGCGCCTGCCACGCCCGCCAGCGCACGCGCGCCGCGCGGGGCCCCCTCGCCCCTCGCGCGCAGAGATCGTCGCGCACGACTCGCCGGAGACCCCCTCGAAACGGCGGTGGTACAGCCATCGCATGATCGCGACATCCAGCATTCATCCCGCAGCGCTCGAGCGCCTCGCGCCACCGCTCGCACCCGCCGAAGTCGACCGCCTCGCCGACGAGATCGCCGAGGTGGCATCTCTCATCGACGCCGCCGAGCACCGGCTGCTGGCCCTCATCCGCCGCTTCGACGAAGGCAACGGCTGGGCAACGCACGGGGCGCTGAGCTGCGCGCACTGGCTCAACTGGCGGATCGGCCTCGACCTCGGTGCCGCGCGCGAGCGCGTCCGCGTGGCCCGCGCGCTCGCGACGCTGCCGCTGGTCGACGACGCGCTCCGGCGCGGTGCGATCAGCTACTCGAAGGTGCGCGCGATCACGCGCGTCGCGAGTGCCGCGACCGAGGCGACGCTGCTCGAGATGGCGACGCACGCGACCGCGTCGCAGCTCGAGCGCATCTGCCGCGGCTACCGGCGCGTCGTCGCGGACTCGGAAGGGGGACCGCCGCCGAGTCTCGCGGACGAGGAGCGCGCGCGCTTCGTCCGGGTGCGCGAGACGGACGACGGCATGGTGCGCATCGAGGCGCGGCTCCGCTCGGAGGAGGCGGCGGTCGTACTGCAGGCGCTCGACGTGGCGCGGCGCAGGGCGTGGCGTGCGGGGACGGCATGCCGTGCCGACGCCGCCGGCGTTTCCGCGGAGGTGCGCTCTGCCGACGCCGCCGGCGTTTCCGCGGAGGGCGCGCCGAGCGCGTCGCCGGGCGAGACGGCAGAGCGCCCGGCGGGACCTGCCACGGAAATCTCCGCGGAAACGTCGCCGCCGCTCGCACGACGAGCTGACCAGGGGCAGCACCGCGAGCCGCCGCCGGCGCTGTCGCGCGCCGACGCGCTGGTCGCCGTCGCGGAGTCGTGGCTCGCCTCGGTCGCCATCCGCGAGGACGGTCACGACGCGGCGGGACCGCCGGTCGAGCTGCTCGTGCACGTCGACCGCGCCGCGCTCGCGGCCGGCACAGCCGGCACCGACGACCGACGCGATGCCCCGCACGCCCCCGACGCAGCGAAGCTCGCACCGCACGCCACGCTCGCCGACGGCACGCCGCTCGCGCTCGCGACCGCACGGCGTCTCGCCTGCGATGCGAGCGTCGTGCTCGTCGACGACACGCGCGCCGGCGCCGTGGTCGTCACCGCCGCTCGTGACACGGACGGCGCCCGCGACGCTCGAGCCGATGCTCGTGAAGCGTCCAGCACGGCGAGCCTCCCGTCACGCCGCACGCGCCGCATCTCGCCACGCCTGCGCCGCGCGCTCCGCCTGCGCGACGACGGCTGCCGCTTTCCCGGCTGCACGAACCGCATCACCGACGCGCACCACGTCGTCGCCTGGATCGACGGCGGCGCGACCAGCCTCGCGAACCTGCTCTCGCTCTGCCGTCGCCACCACCGCTACGTGCACGAGCACGGCTACCGTGTGGCCGTCGCGCGCGACGGCGGGCCGCGGTTCTTCCGTCACGACGGGCAGCCCGTGCCGCTCGCGGACGAGCCGCTGCGCTCACCGCTCGCGAACGACTCGCACGCGGGCGGCGCCGGCGGTGCCAGCGGTGTCGCGGCAGCCCCGGACGCACTCGCCGCACTGCGCGCGGCGCACGCGGCGCGCGGCCTCACGATCGATGCGACGACGGCGTTCCCGCGCTGGGACGGCACGCCGCTCGACGGCCACCTCGCCGTGCAGGCGCTGCTCGGCGCAGCGGACCTCGCCACAACGCGCGGCTCGTGAGCCGATCCGGTGCACGCCGCGCCCAGCATCGCCGCAGGCAGCGCGATCCCAGTCGGTATCCGCCCACACGAACCCCCGATTCTGTGCGATGGCCTGCCTTGTGGCGATCACACGAGTCACGCCGGTTCGATCTCGACCTTGTAGGGTGAACTCGTCAAGGTGACGCCCGCGTGGGCGTCCGCAAGTCGAGAGCCGGGGGCGGGCGCAGCGCCGCTCGACCTCGGAAATCGATGCCTGCTAGACCGGCTGCGTGAGCTTCATCGCCAAGTTGCAGCGCGCGCGCGAAGTGCTGGAGCAGCAGCGGCGGCTGTCCGTTCGCGCCCTCGGCCGCGAGCTCGGGCTCGGCGGCGACGAGCTCGCGGAGCTCGTCGAGGAGTTGGTCGACGTGCAGCAGGTCGTGCGTCGCGACGGAGCCGTGCTGCAGTGGGCGGCGAAGCCCACGGTCGAGCGAGGAGCCGGTCCGGACGCAGCCCCGGGTACCGGCGACCCCCGAATCCCCGAACCCCGAAGCTACACGCCCAAGCACCTCGCCGATCGAATCCTGCAGTCCAAGTCGGCACTGGAAGGCGAGCGCAAGCAGGTGACCGTGCTGTTCGCCGACGTGAAGGGCTCGATGGAGCTCGCCGAGCAGCTCGACCCCGAAGAGTGGTCGGGGATCATGCAGCGTTTCTTCACGATCCTGGCCGAGGGCGTGGCGCGCTTCGAGGGCTTCATCGACAAGTTCACCGGCGATGGCATCATGGCGCTCTTCGGCGCGCCGATCGCGCACGAGGATCACGCGCAGCGGGCGTGCTTCGCGGCGCTCCACCTGCGGGAGCAGCTACGCGCCCAGGCGGATCAGCTGCGCCTCGACTCCGGGCTCAGCCTCTCGGTGCGCATCGGCATCAACTCGGGGGAGGTCGTGGTCGGCCGCATCCGCGACGATCTCGGGATGGACTACACGGCGCAGGGCTACGTCGTCGGCCTGGCCTCGCGCATGGAGCAGATCTGCGAGCCCGGCTGCGTCTACCTCACCGAGCACACGGCGCGCTTCGTCGACGGCTACTTTGCGCTGCGCGACCTCGGCGCGACGCGCGTCAAGGGAGTGAGTCGCCCGGTGCACGTGCACGAGCTGCTCGGCGTCGGCGCGCTGCGCACCCGGTTCGATCGGTCGCGCGCGCGCGGCCTATCGAAATTCGTCGGCCGGCAGGGCGAAATGGACGTCCTCGAAGCCGCCCTCGCCGAAGCGCGCCAGGGCCGCGGCCAGGTCGTCGGCGTCGTCGGCTACGCCGGCGTCGGCAAGAGCCGCCTCTGCTTCGAGCTCACGCGTGCCTGCCGCGCCCGCGGCCTGCGCGTCTACGAGGCGCACGGCGTCTCGCACGAGAAGAGCGTGCCGCTGCTGCCGGTGCTGGAGCTGTTCCGCAACTACTTCGGCATCCTCGGCGACGACGACGAGCGCACCGCCCGCGAGAAGATCGCCGGCCGCATGCTGTTGCTCGACCCGGCGCTCGCCGACGTCCTGCCGCTCATGTTCGACTTCCTCAGCGTCCCCGATCCGGCGATGCCCGCGCCGGAGATGAGCGGCGAGGCGCGGCAGCAGGCGCTGTTCGGCGTCATGCGGCGCCTGGCGAACGCGCGCCGCCAGCAGCCGGAGTCGGTCGTCTTCCTGCTCGAGGACCTGCACTGGGTCGATCCGGCGAGCGCGGCGTTCGTGGCGCAGCTGGTCGACTCCGTGCCGGCGACGCAGACCCTGGTGCTGTGCAACTTCCGCCCCGAGTTCCAGGCCGGGTGGATGCGGGTGCCACACTACCGCCACATCTCGCTCGAGCCGCTCGGTCGTGACGCCGCCGAGGAGCTGCTCGGCGCCGTGCTCGGCACCGATCCGTCGCTCGACGGCCTGGCGCATCGCATCGTCGAGCGCACCGGCGGCAATCCGTTCTACATGGAAGAGGTGGTGCAGTCGCTGGTCGAGGAAGGCGCGCTGCAGGGCAGCAAGGGCGCCTACCGTCTGCTGCAGCCGAGCGCCGCGCTGAGCATCCCGCCGACGGTGCAGAGCATCCTCGCGGCGCGTATCGACCGCCTGCCCGAGGCGGCGAAGCGCGTCCTGCAGGCGGCCGCCGTCATCGGCAAGGTCTTTCCGCGCTCGCTCCTCGACCGGATCGTCGGCGACGCGGCGCGGCCGATGGAGCTGGGCGACGTCGACGCCGCCTTGTCGGTGCTGCTCGATGCCGAGTTCCTCTTCGAGCACGCCATCTATCCGGCGCAGGAATTCGCCTTCAAGCACGCCCTGACGCTCGAGGTGGCCTTCACCACCCAGCTCGCCGAGCCGCGGCGGCGTCTGCACGCGGCGACGGCGCGCGCGCTCGTCGAGACGATCGGCGCGAAGGTGGACGAGAACACGGCGCTGATCGCGCGCCAGTGGGAAGCGGCGGACGAGTGGCTCGAGGCGGCGCGCTGGTACGTGGCGGCGGCGACGTGGATGGAGCGCCGCGACATCGTCGGCGCGATGCACCACTTCCGCAAGGCGAGGGATCTCGTCGGGCGCGCGCCCGAGTCGCCGGAGAGCCTTCCCATCGAGCTGCAGGCGTGCGTGGGTATTCTCGATCTGGGGTGGCGCCTCGGCGTGGAGGAGCAGGAACGGGAGCTCATGTTCCAGCGCGGCATGGCCATCGCGACGCGGCTCGGCGATCGGGAGAGCGTCGTCGCGATCGAGCAACTGCGCGATGCCAACGATCTGTGGTCGGGACGGCGTGCGATTGGTGCGACGCCGGAGCCGACCGACGCGACGGATCCCGACAGCGTCATCGCGATCGCTACCAGTCAGACGATGGCCACCACGGCGAACGGTACGATGGCAGAGGCGCTGGCGGCATCGGACGCGGCCATGGCGTTGATCGAGCGGCGGCCGGAACTCCTGCCGACGCCGGCCGGTCTGTCACTGCTGGGTATGCGCTCGATCGTGCTCGCCTACGGCGGACGTCTCGACGCGGCGGATGACCTGTCGTCGCGCGGCCTCGACGCCGCCCGCCACGCGCGGCTGGTCGAGATGGAAGCTGGCTGCTTGGGCTGGCGCGCCAACGCCGTGCTCTTCCGTGGACACACGCAGGAGGCCCTTCGCCTGTCGCGCCGAGGCCTCGAGATCGCCGAGCAGCTCGACTCGCCCTTCTCCCGGGCCTACCTCAGACTGCAGTGTGGGCTCGTCGGCTCTTTCCTGGCTCTGTGGCCGGAGACCGAGACCTGGGGTCGGGATGGCGTCGAGATCATCCGGCAGCATCGAGTGGGCGTGCCGTTCGAGCCCCTTCTCCTGACGTTCTGGGCCGAGAGCCTCGCCGCGCGGGGACAGGGCGAAGACGCCCAGGCGCTCATCGACGAGGCGGTGGCCAAGTCGCTCGTCGGGACCCGCCTTACACAGGTGCGCACGCGGCTCGGTCTAGCGCGCATCCTGCTCTGGACCGCGGCGGCAGCGAACGTCGACGCGATCGAGGCGGCGCTGCACACGGCCGAGACCCAGGCGCGGGAGTTCGGGGTCGCGAGCCTCCTGCCGCAGGTCTTCGAAGAGCGCGCCGCCCTCGCGCTGGCGCTCGGCGACGAGTCGCAGCGGCGCGCCGCGCTCGACGAAGCGCGGCGCCTGTACGCCGAGATCGGTGCGATCGGTCACCTGCAACGACTGGAGCAGGAAGCTGGGCAGTGAACGCCGCGGGGCCCGGGCGACGCCTCGGCGACGGCTCCGATTGATCGGGCACCTTTGATGCTGTAGCATCAGATGCATGCGCACCACCCTGGACATCGATGAAGACGTTCTGCGCGCCGCCAAGGACATCGCGCGCCGGGAGCGCAAGACCGCGGGTGCGGTCATCTCGGAACTGACGCGGAAGGCACTCACCACACCGCCACCCGCTTCGCGCCAACGGAGGGCCGCGCACGGCTTCCGGCCGTTTCCGGCGCGCGGCAATCTCGTCACCAACGCCCAGGTCGACAAGCTCCGCGAGGAAGACGCCTACTGATGCGCGCCCTCCTCGACGTCAACGTGCTCATCGCACTCCTCGATCCCGATCACGGGATGCACGGACACGCGACGGAGTGGCTCGCGGGCAACGTTCGCGCAGGCTGGGCCTCCTGCCCGATCACGCAGAACGGCTGCGTCCGGATCATGTCGCACCCCAGTTATCCGAACCCGGTCCCGGTGGGGGCGATCGTGGAGCGGCTGGCCGAGGCGGTCGCCACGGCCCACCACCAGTTCTGGCCCGACGACATCAGCATCCTCGACACCCGTGTCGCGGATCGCAGCCGGATCCACGGCCCGCGGCAGGTCACCGACCTCTACCTGCTGGCGCTGGCGGTCCGGCACCGCGGACGGTTCGTCTCGTTCGACACCGAGATTCCCCTCGCTGCGGTTCGCGGGGCCGAGCGGAGACACCTGGTGTCGCTGTGACGGGCGCTGTTGATCCTCCTCGTACTATGACGAGGCCGTGGGCGAGTGCCTGGCGCGGGAAGCCGCTGCGTCGCGTGCGGGCACGAGACCTTCATCCATCGGCACGACCTGCCCCCCGGGTCGTCGAAGCTCGACGAGACGCGCTATTCGATCCAGGCCGTGAAAACGCGACGAAACGTCGCGCGCGTTGCCTCGTGATCGACGGCGCTCAGCCGACCGATGGTCTTCTCGACGAGATCCTCGTCGACGGTTGCGACCTTGGCGAGTCGCAGGAGGCTCGGGTGCAGCAGTCCAGCGGAGCCCCAGTCGGGCAGCAGGAGATCGCCGTCGAGCTTCAACGCTTCCACCTGGCTGCTGATCATCGCCAGGGTCACGAGGCGGTTGCGGGGTGATCGCGCAACCCGCGCCAGGACGAGGCCCGGGCGCTTCTTCGTCGTGGCTACGTTCGTGAACGGGAACCGCACGAGGACGACGTCACCGGGCTTGATGGCCGATCGTAGTCGGCGTCGCGGGGATCGTCCCACTCACGGAAGGATGCTTCGGCGAGCTTCGCCAGCGCCTTGGTTTCGAGCCGTTCGGCGAAATAGGCTTCGAGCGCTCTCGTCAGGACATCCTTGACGGTGGTGTCTCGCTCGTGGGCTTCCGCCTTGAGGAGTCGAAGGAGGCGTGGATCGCCGAGATCGGCCGAAAGACGCGTAGATACACTAGCACATTGGCGTTGACCCACGGATGCGTCAATCCGCGCGAGCGGCCGCCCGTGCGGCCGAGAGGCCCACGTGAGGGAGCTGAAGATGAACGTCCGCAGAGTCGTCACCGGGCACACGCCCGAAGGCAAGGCCGTGGTCGCGAGCGACGCGGCCGTCGAGCCGTTCACGTTCGGCGACGGCGGCGCGTATCACCTCCTGTGGGGCTCCGACGTCCCGGCACGGTTTCCCGACGACGGCGCCGCTCCCGCGTGGACGGCCCCCTTCCCGCCCGTCGGCGGACACCGCTTCCTGCTCATGACCATCCCGCCCGCGTCGAGCCGCGACGCGGGCGACCAGCTCGCAGAGCAGCTCGAGGCCTCGCTCGGCGACGTCATGGAGAAAGATGCGCCCGGCATGCACCGGACGGCCACCATCGACTACGAGGTCGTGCTCGCCGGCTCGGTCGGGCTCGAGCTCGACGACGGCACCGAGGTGCTGCTCTCGCCGGGCGACGTCGTGGTGCAGAACGGCACGCGCCACCGCTGGCACAACCGGGGCACCGAGCCCGCGACCATGGCCGTGATCATCCTCGGCGCGCACCACGCCGCAGCGTGAGCGCGCTCAGGCCGCCGCGCGCATGCGATAGCGCACCGGCAGCCGCTTGAACCCGCCGACGAAGTTCGCGACCACGTGCTCCGGCGGACCGTTCGCCTCGATCGACTCGAGCCGTGACAGCAGCTCGCGGAGAAACGCCTTGAGCTCCATGCGCGCGAGGTGCGCGCCCAGGCAGAAGTGCACGCCGGTGCCGAACGCGATCTGCTCGCTCGCGTTCCTCCGCCGCACGTCGAAGCGGTACGGATCCTCGAACGTCGCCTCGTCGCGGTTCGCCGACAGGTAGACCAGCATCAGCCAGTCGCCGGCGCGAATCCTCGCGCCGCGCAGCGTGTAGTCCTCGGTCGCCTGCCGGAGAAAGTGCCGCACCGGCGTCGCCCAGCGGATCATCTCCTCCACCGCGTTGTCGATCAGCGACGGGTCCTGCTGCAGCGCGCGCATCTGGTCGGGGTTGTTCATCAACGCCTCGACCCCGGCGGCGAGCGTCGCCGACGTGGTGTCGTGCCCGGCGGTCGCGACGATCATGTAGTAGCCGAGGCGCTCGATCTCGGGCATCGGCGCGCCGTCGATCTGCGCGCTCGACAGCACGGTCGCGATGTCGTCGCGCGGGTGCGCGCGGCGGTCGTCGGTCATGCGGTCGAAGTACTGCTTGAAGTCGAGCGCCGCGGCGAGCAGGGCCGCGTTCCGGTCCTCGCCGGCGAACTCGGGGTCCTCGTTGCCGAACAGCTGCTGCGTGAGACGGAGCATGCGCGGCTCGTCCTCCTCGGGCACGCCGAGGATGCTCATGATCACGTGCAGCGGGTAGAGCAGCGCCACGTCGCGCGCGAAGTCGCACTCGGTGCCGAACGCCGCCATGCGGTCGACGTAGCGCTTCGCGAGCTCGCCGACGCGCGCCTCGAAGAGCTTCCGCAGGTTGCTCGGCTTGAACCACTCGTTGGTGAGCTTGCGGTACTTCGCGTGCTCCGGGTCGTCCATGTGCACCAGCGTCTTGATCTGCACGCCGCTCGCCTTCTGCTGCGCGAGCGCCGCGTCGGGCAGCAGCACGCTGGTCTCGGTGTTCGGGAAGAGCGCGTTCTGGCGCTCGATCTCGGCCACCTCCGCGTGGCGCGTGACGGCCCAGAACGAACGCCAGCCCGGCTCGTCCACCCGCGGCAGCGTCTCGGCGCGCCGCAGCTGCTCGGCGGCTCGGTGCCAGCGGTCGAGGTCCTGGTACGCGGCGCCGTGGACCAGGATTCGTCCGGGCGGATCGTAGAGGTCGTCCGTCGGCGTGCTGCTCATCGGTTCTTCCCTCCTGCCTGCGGCCGCTGCGCTCGGCGCGTGTGTCGGTCTCTCGAGAGCTGCGGGCCGGAATTCCGGGCCGGGACGAGCGCACTCGCGAAGCGCGTGGCGCCGTGGGTTCACCGAATAGCGCTCGACCATCGACGCCGCGACCTCGAACGCGACGCCGCTGCAGAGCGTCCGCCGCGAGGTTCGGACCGGGTCATGGGTGCTCTCCCCTGCTCTGGACTCCTGGCCCGAACGCGCCACCTGCCGACTCACGTTCAGGCTCCCGCCGCCCCGGGTCGGGCCCGCCCGTCGCGGCGCGTCTTCGGCAGAGCGCAGCAGCCAGGGCCTTGCCGCAGGAGATCGACGGCCGTTCGACCCAGCGCTCGGCCACCGTGGCGCTCGCCACCGAGGCGGCGAGCACGGCCGCGACCAGCGTGAGGGGCGAGGTCGGCGACCCGGCAACGACGATGCGCGGCGCGAGCAGGCTGATCCACGCGAGGTGCAGCAGGTACAGGCTGAACGAGATCCGGCCGAGAAAGAGCAACGGCCGGACGGACAGCGCACGGTCGATGGCCGGAACCGACGACGCCACGGCAACGACGAGCCCCGAGCCCAGCCCCATCACGAGGATCGCGCGCGGCAAGTTCGGTCCGGAGACGACCGCAGCGCCGCGCGGGGCCCAGTGCAGCCAGTGCGGTGCCGCGAGGAGCGCCGCGCCCAGCAGGAGCAACAGCGTCCCGGTGGCGCCGGACAGGCCGCCGAGCCAGGTCTCGAGCGAGCGGCGCTCCTGGAAGATGACCAGACCGAGGGCGAAGTCGATGGCGTACCAGGGCCACTCGGCGCCGAGCCGCAGCGTGAGGATCGCCGCGCACGCGAGCAGCAGCGGGACTCCCCTCCTCGGTCGCGCCAAGACGACCAGGAGGGGCATCAGCAGCGAGAAGATCATCTCGACCCGCAGCGTCCACCCGACCCACAGCAGGCCGTCCGCCTCGCCGGGAAACCCGAGCGTCGCCAGGACCCGCCCCACGCCGACGTTGGGACGCGAAGCCAGCTGCAGCCAGCGCGTCAGCCCCTGACCCCGCACGATCGGCGGGAAGAGGCTGCTCGCGTACCAGGCGAACAGGACCGCAAAGACGTACGGCGGATGGATCCGGAAGATGCGCCGGATCCAGAACTCACCCGGGCCGACGGCGCCGCGCGCCAGCGACCGCGCGAGAACGTAGCCGCTGAGCACGAAGAACAGCTGGACCGCCCCCTGGGCGTTGAGCAGGAGTGCCGGGGCACCGTGCGACAGCAGGTGGCGCGTGCCTGCGGGGAGCGCCACCGCCTGCAGGCAGTGGCACACGACGACGACCGTCGCGGCGAGACCACGCAGGGCATCGAGGCCATGGAGGTGACCGGCGTCCCCCCGCCTGCCTGCGGACGGTCCGCTCATGCGGCTCGAGCGCGACCGGTCGCCGCGCTGCTCAGCTGATCTTGCTCAGGTGCCGGCGGGGCCGCGGCGACGCGGCTGCATCCGCGGACACCCGCGAGCGGCGCTCCGGATGCGGCAGCTCTGCCTCGAGGTCGGCGTCGCGCTTGCGGTTCCAGGCCTCGACGGCGTGGAACTGCGCCATGGTGTCGGCGCGGAGCCCGAGACGGAGCGTCTCGAGGCCGATCACGTCGGTGCTGGCGATGTTGCCGAGGTTCACCTCGCTGCCCAGCTTCCGGACCATGAAGCACTGCTGCGCGCGCTGCGGCGCCTCGAAGATGAGGTCCGCGGGGTCGATCTTGGCGACGATCTCGTCGATGAGGCCGGCGCGCACCTCGCCCGAGCCGAAGTAGAGGCCGACGGTGCCGCTCTCGCGCGCCTCGCAGATCACCTTCCAGGCGCCGGCGTCGAGGTCGGACTGGATCAGCTCCACCCAGCGATACGGCGCGATGATCTTCTCCGAGTCCTTGCTGCCGACCTCCGAGAGCACGGTGAATTCCTTCGCCAGCTCGCGGATGTACTTCGCCTTCTCCTTCATCGTGAGGTCGATCACGCCGTTCGAGATCTCGACGTGGCTGACGCCAAAGTCGCGGACCATGCCGCGATAGGCGTCGAAGCGGCCCTGCAGGATCGCGACCTCGAGCAGCGTGCCGCCGAAGCAGACGGGAATGCCCGCGTCGCGGTACGCGGCGATCTTCTCGGATACGTTCTGCGTCACGTAGCCCGTGCCCCAGCCGAGCTTGACGATGTCGATGTAGCTCGAACACGTCGACAGCAGGTCCTCGACCTGTCGCAGTCCGAGTCCCTTGTCCATGATGTGGCTCACGCCGACGTCGCGGGGCTTCGGGCTGCGCTGCGGGGTATCGAACAGATCCATCATGCGAGTCTCCTGCTCGGGGCGCCTACTCGGTTGGGACGGGAACGGTTGGAAGGGGCGCGCTTGCGCGCCAGGTCGACGAGGTGCTGCTCGGCGGCGGCGAGGCGGGCTTCGGTGGTGCTCCGCCAGCGCGCCGACTTCCGGAACGCGGCACCGCACTCGGCGAGCATCTGCTTGACAGGCCCGGCGGCGGCACCGCCGAGGCCGGTGCGCGTCGCGACCACCTTCGCGGGGTTCTCGAGCGCCGCGAGCGAGCGTGCGGACAGCTTCAGCTCGCGGCCGAGCACCTCGCGCGCGGCCGACGCGAGCACGTCCTCGGAAATGCGCTGCGCCCGCGGGTCGCGCTCGAGGGTCTCGCGGATCGCGAGGCCCACCACACGGTGCGCAGCGCGGTACGGGACGCCGCCCTCGGCCATGATCGTCTCGGCGAGGTCCATCGCCCAGGTGAAGCCGCGTCCGGCGCGCTCGCGCATGAGCTTCGTGTCGAAGGTCAGCCCCGCGACGACGCCGGCCATCAGCTCGACCGTCTCGGCGGCCTTGTCGAGCGTCCGCGGAACCTCGCCAAGCGCGAAGATGCGGTTGTCCATCTGCGCGGACGGCGTCTTGCCGACGGCCGTCATCGATGTGAGCCGTCCCGTCACTGCTCCTGTCATGCCACGAACGAAGGCCAGTGAGTAAGGGTTTTTCTTCTGCGGCATGATCATGCTGATGCGCGCGTGGCGGTCCGCGAGCTCGACCAGGCCGAACTCCGCCGTGTTCCAGATCTGCAGATCTTCCGCGAGGCGGTCGAGATGCAGCAGCAGCATGGTCATCTGCGCCATCAACTCGATCGGTTGATCGACCTGCCACATGGCGTCGCGCGTGTTGGCGATCGCGCGGTCGAATCCGAGCAATTCGGCGAGCTTCGCGCGGTCGACCGGCAGGCGCGTGCCGTTGATGTTGCCGATGCCGCCCGGACACTCGTTGCTGCGCGCGAACGCGCTCTCGAGCCGGTCGAGGTCGCGCAGCAGCGGATAGGCGAACGACAGCAGGTAGTGCGCGAGGCTGGTCGGGGTCGCCGGCTGCAGATACGTGTAGTCTGGCATGACGGTCGCGACGTGGCGCCGCGCCTGCGCGACCAGCGCGTCGCCGAGCGCCGTCGTCGCTGACGAGAGCCGCAGCAGACGCTCGCGCACGGCGATGCGGTAGGCGATCGTCGCCGGCTCGCGGCGCGGACGCCCCGTGCCCATCCAGCCGGCGACGTTCGCGTCGCGCTGCTTCAGCCAGGCCTCGCGGTTGCTGTAGACGTCCTCCAGCGCGGGATCGAGCGGGAATCTCGCGAGCGGCAGCTCCCTGAGCTCGAGAAGGAGCCCGAGCAGCTTCGACGCGTCCTGGCGCGGGATCACGCCGGCGTCGCGCAGCACGAGGATGTGCGCGAGGTCCGCCAGATGCAGCCCGTCGTGGAGGATGGGCGCGTCCGCGATCTCGAGCGCGAACGACGCGCGCATCAGCTCGGGCGCCGGCCCTTCGCGGAGCCGCGCGCCCTCGCCCTGCCCGCGCGTTCTTCCACCGGCGCGGGCGCCGGCCTTCGCGCGCGCCACCGTCAATCCACGGTCACGCGGCGGAGCCCCTGCCCGACGGTCGGGTCGGCCGCCAGCAGGATCGGCTGCATCGCCTTCTTGGGACGGTTCTTCTCGATGCGCGCGCGCTCGGTGTCCTTCGTGCGCAGCCTGCGCCGGACGCGGTTGACGCCCGCCTCGACGATGCGCCCGAGCGAGTTCAGGATCGGGCCCGGATCGTCCCACGCCGAGTACGCGTAGGTCCGCTTGCCGCGGTACGACATCAGCCACGACCAGCGCGTCAGCCGCTTCTCGGGCAGGAAGTAGAGCTGCACGGTCTTCAGGTCACGCTCCTCGTGGATCCACTTGATGTGCTCCTCGAAGCGCGTCTGCACCGGCATCGGCGGCAGCCCGAGGACGTCGCGGTACCAGACGAGCGGCAGGTTGATGCCCGAGCGCGTGACCAGCGAGTGCGGGAACCACGTGCGTCCGCCGGTCGCCTCGGTGATCTTGAGCTTGCCGTCGCGACGGTCCTGCTTGTACTCGATGACGCCGTAGCCGCGGTGCCCGATCGCCGACAGGATCTGCACCACGCTCTCCGCGATCCACGGCTCGCGCACGCTCTCGGCGAGCGTCGCCGTGCCGAAGCCGCGCGGGTACATGCGCAGCTTGCGTCCGGTCCACACGGCGAGCGGCTGATGGTTCGTGTCGAGATAGGTGACGCCCCACTTCACCTGGCTGTCATCGCCCGGCATGTACTCCTGGATGATCAGATCCTGATGCACCGGGTAGATCAGCCCGTAGAGCTCCTTGAGCATCTCCGGCGAGTCGGCGAGAAACAGCCTCGTGTCGAAGGTCTCGCGCCAGGTCGCGTTGGGCTGGAAGGGCTTGATCAGGCACGGGCACTCGATCTCGCGGGCGATCTGGTCGATGTCGTGCTCGCCGTCGGTGAAGTACGTCCGCGGCAGCGGGAAGCCGCGCTCGATCGCCAGCTTGTAGAAGGACTTCTTGTCGAGGAAGAGCCGCAGCACCTCCTTCGACGGCAACGACAGGTGGAAGTACGGCTCGAGCTGCTCGCGCTCCTCCGAAACCAGCTGGACGTTGAGATCGCCGCTCGGCAGGATCACGCCCTTCTGCCCCATGCGCTGGAGCTCGACACCGAGCTCCACGAGCTGCTCGACGAGCGCCGGTCCGCCCCTCGTGAAGTCCTTCGCGAGCACCTTGTGGCAGTAGCGGGTCGCAGCACCCGGCTGCGTCAGGTCGTCATCGACGCCGATCACGGGAATGCCGACCCGGCCGAGCGCGCGGACCGCGCCGAGGCCGTTCTGGCCGAGGCCGAGCACGACCGCAGGCGGCCGATCGTATCGCGGGAGAGTCATTCTGCCTCCGGTCGGGAAGGGGACTGGGAACGTGCGCAGCGGCGCCGCCGAGGCGCAAGCCGACGACATCCCACGTGCGCTCTCGGGGGGGCCTGCATCGAGATCTCACATGATCGGTCGCGAGCGCCCGGAAGGCAAGACGGCTCGGCCCACGGAGCTCGCTTCCACGACCCGCCGCGCGTTCGCGCACAGCAGCCGCCTTGCGCTCGAGCGAGGAGCAGCGGGCCGCCGTTGCCCGCGTGTGCGCTTCGGGCTAGCGAACGCCCGGAAGGGCGATGAACGAACGAACTCCGCCGGGCCGCCATCGGCCGCCGCTGGCCCCCTCGAGGCACGACCTCGAGGTACGCCTCCGCCGTCGCGTCGAGCGTACCATCGAGGCCATGGGCATGATCGCGCTGCGCGCCGGTGTCGACGCGCTCGCGCGTCACGTCGCGCGTCCGCTCCTGCTCGCACCCGATCTCTCGCCCCGGCAACACGTCGTGGTGCTCAGCGGCGGCATCCGATCGACCGGCCGCCTCAACGCGACGACCGTCGCACGGGTACGGCACGCCGTCTCGCTGTTGCACGCCCGGCGCGCGGAGTGGCTGGTCGTGAGCGGCGGCCCGCGGAGACGCGGGCGGCCGAGCGCCGCGCCGGCGATGCGCGCCCTCGCCGAGCGACTCGGCGTCGCGCCCCGACGCATCCTCGTCGAGGAGCTCTCGAGCCGCACGTCCGAGAACGCGCGGGAGGTCGCAGCCTTGCTCGGCCCGGGGACGCGCGAGGTGCTGCTGGTCACGAGCGCCTTGCACATGCGGCGCGCGGTGCTCTGCTTCCGGCGCCAGGGCCTCGCCGCCGCACCGGCACCGGTCCCGCAGGCCCCGGACGAGGATCCCGCGCGCGCGACGATCGTCGGACAGACGCTGCACGAGCTGATCGGCCTCGCGTACTACCGCCTCGCGGGCTGGGTCTGACGGCCGCAGGCAATGCCGGGGATGCACGATCTGCGCACCTGCGCGTGAGGAGCGCCGCCCGAAGAGAGCACCGTGCGCGGACCCCGTACGGACCTTCCGCGCGGATCGAGCGGCCGCGTACCCGGGCACGCCTCGCCTCGTCGGTCTAGCCGCCGTAGCCGAGCCGCGTCGCGACCGCCTCGACCTGCCGCCACACCGCCTGCCTGTCGGATTCGCTCCAGTCGCCGGCGCCGGGGAAGCTGCCCCGCACCGCCGCGTTGAGCTTCTGCCCGAGCACCTCCTCGACCAGTTCCTGCGCGGGGAAGTCGATGCCGACGAAGCGGAAGATGTCTCGCATCGTCGCCTCGTCGCCGCCGAACAGCAGATCGGCGCGAAGGTCGAGCGCGCGCTCGGACGGCAGCGTCGCCATGAAGCTCGCCGCTTCCTCGTTGATGCGCGCCCAGAACCAGCCGCACTTCTCGAGGCGCGGCAGCGCGTCCCACTGCGCCGCGAGCGGCTCGGACGCGCGCGGACGAACACGCGCGAAGTCCCAGTTGTGGCTCTCGTAGTAGCCGCGGCGCATCGCCGAGCGCACGACCTCGTACGGGTGCCGGTGCAGGTGGATGAACTTGCTGTCCGGGAAGCAGGTCGCGAGGATCGGCGCGAGGTAGGTCAGGCGGTTGTTGGTCTCGACATAGATCCTGCCACGACGGTTCGCCTCGCACACCAGGTCGTCGCGCGCGCCGTAGACGACCTCGCGCCACTTCTCGCTGGCGCCGAGGTCGCCGCCCTCGAGGTAGGCGTCGATCGACGCCTTGACCAGCCGCGGGAACGGCTCGTGCTCCGAGACCACCGCGGGTGACAGCGCGAGCAGCGCGGTCAGCGTCTGGCTGCCGACGCGGCCGGTCGACAGCACGAACACGCACGGACAGCCCTTCCAGCCACGGGCGTAGGCCTCGCCGAGGCGCGCGACGTAGGGCGGACGGGGCGTCTCGCCGGTGAGGATGCGGTCGATCTTGCTCGCCACCCGGGTGAGCTGCACGCGGGTCGCCTGCAGCGCCTGTCTCTTCAAGCTGGGCATTCCTTCCGTCCTCGGCATCGACCGCATGACCAAAGCGGGTCACGGCCGCGCGCAGGTTTAGCCGATCGCCTCCCCTTCATCGACCGGGCCGTCGCCGATCTTGATGACGCGGGCGCGAGAGAAACCTCTTGCATCGGCTTCCCCACCATGGCGAAGATTTGGCGAACATGGCCACCATCGACCTGCCCGGCCGCGGCACCGACCAGATGCCCGCCAACCGCTTCGAGCAGCTGCGCTTCGAGCCCGACCCCGATCTGGTCCCCGACCCCGACGACGACGGCCCCGCGCCGCTGCCGACGCGGCTCTATCGCGACGCCTCGCGCAGCATCCTGGCGGAGAACTCGAGCCCCGACATCGGCTTCCGCTTCAGCGTGAACCCGTATCGCGGCTGCGAGCACGGCTGCGTCTACTGCCTCGAGCCCGACACCCCGATCCTCTACGCCGACCTGACCTGGCGTCCGATCGGTGCCGTCCGCGCGGGCGACGTGCTCGCGGGCTTCGACGAGCACCCCTCGGCCGGCCGGCGGCGGAAGATCCGCACCTCGGTCGTCGAGCACGTGGTCTGGTCGCGCCGTCCCACGCTGCGCCTCGCCACGCGACGCAGCGACGTCGTCACCACCGCCGAGCACCGCTGGCTGGGCGGCAACGAGCCGCGCTGGTCGCGCACCTCGGACCTGTCGCGCGGGCGGCGGCTGCGCCACGTGCCGGTCACGCGGCACGAGCCCGCCGACGACGACTACCGCGTCGGCTACGTCGCGGGCCTCTCGCTCGGCGACCACGCGACGCACGGCACAGCCGACGGCGCGTCGCCGCCCATCGATCGAGACGGTTCCGCGTGGCGCATCGCGCTACCCGACGACGAGCCGTTGCGACGCCTGGTCGCGTATCTCGCCCCGCTCGGCGTGGCGGCCGCGATCCGGCCGTTCCTCGAGACCCGGGACGACCGCCAGGCACTACGCCAGGTCGAGGTGCGCGCGCCGGGCATGCTCGCGGTCGTGCGCCGCATCCTGTCGCTCGAGCTCGAGTCGCGCGGCTGGCGCCGCGGGCTGCTCGCCGGCTTCTTCGACGCGGGCGGCGCGCACGGTGCGACGCTCTGCCTCGCGCGCGGCAGCGAGGGAGTCCTCGCCCGCGTGGCGCGGCACGCGCGCGCGCTCGGCTTCGCGCCCGACGTCGACCCGCTCACCGGGCGCGCGGGTGCGGTGCTGCGCCTTGCCGGCGGCCTGGTCGACCGCATGCGCTTCTTCGCCGTCTGCCGTCCCGCGATCCGGCGGCGCTGGCTGTCGCTCTTCGACCGCGACCTCGACGCCGAGCCCGAGCCGGTCGAGGCGATCGAGCGCGGTCCGGTGCGCGACGTGGTCGACATCCAGACCTCGACGCGCACCTTCTTCGCGGCCGGCCTCGCGACGCACAACTGCTACGCGCGCCCGAGCCACGAGTACCTCGGCTGGAACGCGGGCCTCGACTTCGAGACCCGGCTGCTGGTCAAGACCGACGCGCCCGAGCTGCTGCGCCAGAAGCTCACGTCGCCGCGCTGGGAGCCGTCCGTGATCGCACTCTCGGGGAACACCGACTGCTACCAGCCGGTCGAGCGCCGGCTGAAGATCACGCGCGGCGTTCTCGAGGTACTGCGCGACTTCCGGAACCCGGTCGGGGTGATCACCAAGTCGGCGCTGGTCGCGCGCGACACGGATCTCCTCGCCGACCTCGCCACGCACGATGCGGCGCACGTGCGCATCTCGGTGACGACCCTCGATGCGGAGCTCGCGCGCCGCCTCGAACCGCGCGCCGCCACCCCGTCACGCCGGCTGCAGGCGATCGACCGCCTCGCCGAGGCTGGCGTGCCCGTCGCCGTGATGGTCGCTCCCGTGATCCCGGGCCTCAACGATTCCGAGATCCCGCGCATCCTCGAGGCTGCCGCGAGCGCGGGGGCGCGAAGTGCGAGCTGGGTGCTGCTGCGCCTCGCGCCACCACTCGACGAGCTCTTCACGCACTGGCTCGCCCGCCACTATCCGGAGAAGCGGGAGCGCGTCCTGAACCGGATCCGCGCGACACGCGCCGGGCGCCTCAACGACTCGACCTTTGGCGTACGCATGCGCGGCGACGGCGAGTACGCGAAGCAGATTGCGCTGCTGTTCGACGCGAGCGCGCGCCGCCACCGCCTCGCAGCGCCGCTGCCCCCGCTCTCCGCCGCTGCCTTCCAACGTCCGCTGCGCAACGGGACACAGCTGCGGCTGTTGTAGCCGGCGGCCTGCCGCCGGCTGACCGCGAGCACCGGAGCCCGCGGGGGTGGCCGCGCGCGAGCGTCGATCAGAACAGCGCTCAGAACAGCGTATAGATGAACGGCGCGAGCCAGGGGGAGGACGCGGCGACGACGAGCAGCCCGCCGAGCGACAGCAGCCCTACGAGCACGGGCAGCATGTACCACTGCCCGCGCCGTACGAACGTTGCGAACAGCTCACCCATCACCGGCAGTCGCTCGCGGAGATACCACAGCGCCGCACCGAGAATGCCGACGATCACGATCGTCGAGACCCAGCGCCCGATCCAGATCGGCAGGAGCGAGGTCAGGAGGCTGACCAGCACGATCAAGCCGACGACGGTACCGACCAGCGCGCCGACCGAGCCGTAGCTGCGGGCCGCACCCTCGGCCGGGAAGCGCCGCAGGTAGAGCGTGCCGAGGATCGCCCAGACGGCCACGGCGATCAGCAGGTTGCGCGGCAGCGTGCTCGGGTGCTCCGCCGCACTCGACAGGGAGACCGGTGGCGCCTCCTTGGGGGGCGGACCGAGGAACTCGGGCGCCGCGAGCGCAGCGTCGATCTGCGCCGCGAGAACGCGGTTGCCGACCGCGTTGGTGTGCCAGTCGCGCTCGAAGTAGAGCTGGCGCGCGCCGCCCTCCGACGCCGCGACCATCGCGGCTTGCGGCTCGACGACGGTGAGGCCGGCCGCCTTCGCGGCTTCCACCATGCCGCGGTACGGGCGGTCCGGGTCGTACGCAGGGTTGTCGATCGCGGCCGACATCGCGGCGCGCGCCGCCGGGTCGACCTGCGCCTTGTCCGGGATCACGACGACGATCGGCTTCGCGTTCATCTCCTCGGCGATGACCTTGAACGCCTTGAGCGCGTTGCGCGTCTCGGCCCAGCCGTCGCCATCGTCGTCACGGATGCGCACCGCCCACTCGGCGGGCAGCGGACGAGGCCCCGCGAGCATCGGCACCTGCGGACCGCCGGCCATCCCGCCCAGCATGTTGCCGAGCGCCGTGTTGCGCTCGAGCCAGGGCTCCTGTCCCGGGTCGCCGAGCTGTTCGGTCCCCTTGAGCGCGACACGCGGCGGCAGGTCGCCCCTGAGCCTGGGCTTCGGGTAGCGCAGGTAGCGGTCCTGGCTGTTCCAGAAGATGTCGTTCTCGTACATCTGCAGCACGACGACGTCGGGCTTGTACTTGACCCCCTCCGTCATCAGCCACAGGACCTCCTGGTCCGTCGAGTAGCCCTCGGTGCCGGCGTTGATGACCTCGACGCTGCGCCCCTCGGCGCGCATCCGCGCCGTGAGCAGCTGCGACAGCGTGTCCGGGCGCTCGACGGTGTAGCCGAGGGTGAACGAGTCGCCGACCATGAGGATGCGCGCGACGTCCTTCGTCTTGTCGTAGACGATCGACTCGTCCTCGCGCAGCCCGCGCGAGTTGGTCCGCAGCGTGACGTCGAACTCGCCCGTGTGGCGGCGGAGCGACGTCGACGGCGTCTTCTTCCAGCCGAGCGTCGCGTCGAACTGGTTCATCGTGCGGCGCGGCGCGAAGCCCAGCAGACGGAGTCCTCCCTCGAGCACGAGGAAGACGAAGAGCATCGAGACCAGGACGGCGAGAATCTGGTTGAATCGGTTCAAGGAGTCACCCGGATCGCACGGCCGGAGCAGCGGCGGAGGCCGGCACCAGCACGGCGGGTTCGAACGTCAACGTGGAGCGAGACTCGAGCTGGAATCAGCCCTGGCGATGCGCCGCACCGAGGGTCTCGTTGTCCTCTTGCCACTCGACGAATGCCGTGTCGCGCGGCGGCCGACGGCGCAGCGGGTCGGTGGCGAGGCGAACCACCATCGCCACCGGTCCGAGCAGAAGGAAGTACAGCGCACCGAGAACGATGCCGCCCATGACCTCGCCGAAGCGGTGAAAGAAGGCGAGGATCGAACCAACGAACGAAGAAGTGCCATCCATGCTGGGCGCGAAGTGTACCGGTCCCGCACGCCGAAGGGTACCCGGAAATCGGCGCTTTTCTGAGGAATCCGGCGCGGCGGCCCTTCCTGGCGACCGCCCACGCCGAGCACACCGCGTCCGCCGTGCGCCCCGCTGCTGCCGGCGCGATCGTTCAGGGTACCCGCGAGCCGCGGCCCTTTCCGGAAGGCGGAGCCGCCGACGCGCAGGCCGCGGCGGCCTCGGTCGTCGCGTCGCCGAGCTCCGTGCACCAGACGGCGATCGCCGCCTGGTCGCGCGCCAGCTCGGCGTCGCGTCCGAGCAGCTGGTGGATGTCGGCCGCCCGACGCCGCTGGCTCACCGCGACCACCAGCTTCCCCGGGATCTGCGCGTTGATCTCGCTGATCGTCACGAGATCGAGGGCGATCTCGGGTACGTTCTCGCGCCTGCGGTCGATCTCGAGCGCCTCCTCGAGCGAGGCGACCGCCTCGGTCCGGCGTCCGGCCGCCGCCTGCACGGCGCCCAGGTTGCGCAGCCGGTTCGCGATGCCGCCCGCGTTGTCGGCGTCCCGATCGATCTCGAGCGCCTGGTCGAGCAGCGCGATGGCTCGCTCCAGGTCGCCCTGCCGTCGCGCGAGCATCGCCTGGTTGTTGAGGATGGTCGCCAGCGTGGCGTTTGCCCCCGCCGCCTCCGCGAGCAGCCGCGCCGCCCGGTACTGCGCGTCCGCGGAGACCAGGTCGCCCGCCTCCTCGTCGAGCGTGCCGAGGTTGCTGAGCGCCGCCGCTCCCTCCGCGCGATCGCCGGTCACCGTCGCGAGGCTCTGCGCCTCGACGTACGCCGCGCGCGCGCCCGCGAGGTCGCCGGTCCGCTGGCGCAGGTTGCCGACGCGGTTCAGCGCCCCCGTCATCGCGACCGTGTCGTCGACGCTACGGTAGGCCAGCAGCGCCTGCTCCTCGGTGACCAGCGCACGCGGCAAGTCCCCGCGCAGCGCGTACTCGAGGCTCGTCTGCTCGAGCGACGCGGCGTCCGAGCGGATTCCCAGCAGGCTCGCGTCCTTCGTCGCCGAGCACGCGGCGCAGAACGCGATGCCGACCAGCCACACGACTTGTCGGCGCGCGCCGCGCGCGGCCCCGCTCATGGCGTGGCTCCGCCCGCGGGCGGATCGATCGAGCGATCCACGCGCTCGATCGCCGCGGGCAGCCGGGCCGTGGTCTGGTCCACGTAGCCGCGCAGGAAGATCGTCTTGCCGGCCGCGTCGAACACCGTCGTCGCCTCGCGAACGCCACGCTGCGTCTCCACCGCGAGCTGCGGGAAGCTGTCCGACGCGGTCTTCAGGTTCTGCGCCACGACCTCCAAGTCGGCGACGATCTTCGGGAAGTGGTCCGCGCTCTCGCGCAGCGTCACGGACAGGTGCGCGACCTCGTCCGCGACCTTGCGCACCGAGACCATGGTCGCGGGCAGATCGACGGTCGCGGCGCGGATCTGGTCGACCGTGCTCTGGGCCGACACCAGCAGCTCGCGCGCGTTCTTCAGCGTGCCGGTGAGCTCGTCCTCGACCTCGGGCGAGTTGATGAGCTTGCCGATCGTCCCGTCGCCTCGGTCGACCTTCTCGAGGATGTTGCTCATGCTGCGCAGCGAGTTCGCGATCGGCGTGTCCTCGCCGGTCAGGTTGCCGGTCGCGGCCGAGATGTCGCCCAGGATCTTGTCGAGCTTGGCGCGGATGGGCTCGATCTGGTCGATGATCTCGGCGAGCGTGAGCGGGTCCTGGCTGCGCAGCGTGGCGCCCGGCTCGACCGGCGGCGCCGACGCAGCGCCCACCGAGATCTCGATCGACTTGTCGCCGAGAAGACCGACCGAGGCGATCGTCGCGACCGAATCCGAGCGGATCTGGTCGTGGAAGCGCTCCTCGACGTTCATCTGGACCTCGACCTTGCCCACGAGCCCGATCGGCTGCGGCGCCGCGTCGGACGGCTGATCCACGGTCGGCTGGTACGTATCGGCGGGGACGAAGCGCAGGCGCTCGACCGACCCGACGTTGACGCCTGCCACGAAGACCGGTGCGCCGGCGCGCAGCCCGCTGACGGTGCCGAAGATGGCGTTGACGTTGAAGCGCTTCTCGAAGATGCGCTGCTGCGATCCGAGCAGCACCACCATGAACGTCACCGCCGCGAGTCCGACCAGCACGAACACTCCGGTGATCACCTCGCGGCGGCGTTCCGTCTCCCTCGCCATCAGCAGTTTCCTCGGTCGTTTTCCGGATCAGCCATAGAGAAAGGCCCGTAGCTTCGGCTGGGCACTGTTCTTGATCTCGTCGAGCGTGCCTTCCACGAGGATACGCCCCTCGTCCAGCATCGCGATCCGGTCCGCCACCAGGAAGGCGCAGCGGACGTCGTGCGTGACGACGACGGACGTCACTCGGCGCTCGCGCTGCAGGCGGCGGATCAGCTCGCTGATCGTGTCGGACGTGAGTGGATCGAGGCCTGTCGTCGGCTCGTCGTAGACCACGACCTCGGGCTCGAGCACGATCGCGCGCGCGAGGCCGACGCGCTTCTGCATGCCACCCGACAGCTCGCTGGGCATCTTCCGCTCGATGCCCTCGAGCTCGATCCACGACAGCACCTCCGCCACCCGGGCCGCGATCTGGGGCTCGGTCATGCTCGAGTGCTGCCGGAGCGGGAAGCCGACGTTCTCGCCGACGTTCATCGAGTCGAACAGGGCCGCGCCCTGGAAGAGGAAGCCCGTCCGAAGCCAGACCCGGCGCCACTGCTCGATGGACGTGAACGGGGCGACGTCCTCGCCGTCGAAGCGCACCTCGCCTCGATCAGGGGTCAGGAGGCCGACCAGCATGCTGAGCATCACCGATTTGCCGGATCCGCTGCTGCCCATGATGACCTGCGTCTCGCCACGGTTCACGACCAGATCGACCCCGCACAGGACCTGCTTGTCACCGAACGCCTTCCACAGGTCGCGGTACTCGATGAGCGTGCGCGAGTCCGGCGCGCCGCCCCCCGGCCGGGCGTTCCCTGCGCGATCAGAAGCCAAGGCTCACCAGGATCTGCGTCATGATGACGTCGGTGATGAAGATCATGAGCGAGGAGGTGACGACCGTCGTCGTCGTCGCGCGACCGACGCCGCTCGTGCCGCCCTCGGTCGCAAAACCGTAGAACGCCGCGGTCGTGCCGATGATGAGCCCGAACACGAGCGTCTTCGCGAGCCCCGTCAGGAGTCCGCCGAGCGTCACGTAGTACAGCGTGGTCTCGTAGTACGTCGCCGGGGGAACTCCCCCCGAGGTCACCGCGACGAGCGCGCCGCCGAGGATGCCGAGGAGGTCGGAAAGCGCCGCGAGCAGCGGCACCGCGATCACGCACGCGAGGATGCGCGTCGCGACGAGATACTGCAGCGGGTCCACGGCCAGCACCTGCAGCGCGTCGATCTGGCGCGTCACCTTCATCGAGCCGATCTCGGCGCTGATTCCGGAACCGGCACGCCCGGCGACCATGAGAGCCGTCACGACCGGTCCCAGCTCCTTGATGACCGACAGGCCCACCACCACCGCGACGTAGTGGATGGCGCCGAACTTGCGAAGCATGACGAGCGTCTGGAGGGCCAGCACCACCCCGATCGCGAACGCGGCGACGGCGGTCAGCGGCAGCGACTTGAGGCCGATCTCGTACACCTGCAGCACGACGATGCGGTAGGGAAACCCGCGCCGCAGGAGCGTCCGGGCGGCGGACCACAGGAAGCGTACCAGGCTGCCGATGAAGGCGACGAGCTCCAGGCACCGGCGGCCCGCGCTGCTGACGAATGTGGACCGCGGCTCGGTCATTGGACGATGCTCCCCGAATACCATGCGTGCGGCGGCAGTGACAGAAATCCAGCCGTCGCCCCGGCAGGCGGCCTCACGGGCGGTCGTCTCCGAAGAGCGCGCCGATCGTCTCGGGCAGCCGGACGAACCAGCCGCCGATCGCCTGCGCCAGTTGCTTGACAGGCGAGTCGCCGTCGACGCGCATGGCAACCGCTTCCCCGCCGACGCACGACTCGCGCGGCGCCGTTCCGGCGAGGAACACCTCGGTGATCGCCGCACCGCAGCGGGCATCGGGGAGCTTGCCGCTCGCCGCGTCGACCGAGACCAGCTCGACACCCTGGGGAACCGGCAGGCGCTCGCGCGGCTGTCCCGCGGTCGCGCGGCGCATCACGTGGATCCACACCGGGAGTGCGAGCTGCGCGGCGCTGCCCGGCAGCGACCGCTCGTCGTCGAAACCGACCCAGACGCCGACCACCAGCGACGGAGTGTAGCCGACGAACCAGGCGTCGCGGCTCTCGTCGCTGGTGCCCGTCTTGCCCGCGAACGCACCCTTCAACCCGGAGCGCCCGACCTCGGCTGCGGTGCCGCGCGTGACGGCCCCCTCGAGCATCGTGTGAACGACGTAGGTCGCGTCGCGCGACGCGACCCGCTCGCTGGCGCGGCGGGCCTGCGTCAGCACGACACCGGACGGCGCCTTCACCGACGCCACCGCGTGCGGCTCGATGCGCTCGCCCCCGCGCGCGAACACCGTGAAGGCTGCCGTGATGCGCAACAGCGACGACTCGAACGCCCCGAGCGCAAGCGCGGGGACCCGCGGCAGGGGGTCTCTCGTCAGCCCGAGGCGGTCGCCGAAGTCGGCGATGCGCGCGATCCCGAAGGCTTCGGCGAGCCGCACGGTGGGAACGTTGAGCGAGTGCTCGAGGGCGTAGCGGACGGTCACCGGACCACGGAACTTCTCGTCGATGTTCTGCGGCGTCCACGTCGTGCGATCGTACTGCACGGTGATCGGCGCGTCGTCGAGCAGCGACGCGGGTGTGATCCCGCTCGCCGGGTCGGCGATCGCGGCCAGGTAGACGAACGGCTTGAACAGCGAGCCGACCTGCCGCCGGCTTCGCGTCGCGCGGTCCAGCTGACTCGCGAGGAAGTCGCGCCCGCCGACCAGCGCGCGCACCGCGCCGTTGCGCGGGTCGACCGCGACCACGGCGATCTGCATGGTCCGCGCGCCGCTGCGATTCCGGTCGAGACGGCGGCCGACCGCGTCGACGGCCTCGCTGGCGAAGCGCTGCAGACGCGGGTCGAGGGTGGTGAAGATCGCGCTCCCGAAGCCCAGACGCGCGGGGTCGAGCTGCTCGCCGTGCAGTGCCCGCCGCACGTGCTCCATGAAGTACGCCTCGGGCGGCGCCGTCCGGCCGACCGGTCGCTTCGGGCGCTCGGTACGGGCCTCGGCGGCCTGCGCCTTCGTGATCCAGCCCAGCCCCTCGAGCTTCTCGAGCACCTCGTTGCGCCGACGCAGGGCTGCCTCGGGATGCCGGATCGGCGAGTAAACGTTGGGAGCGCGGATCATGCCCGCCAGGATCGCGCCCTCGCCCAGCGTGAGCTTGCCCACAGGCTTTCCGAAGTAGACCTGCGATGCCTCGGCGAGGCCGAAGATCCCGACCAGGCGATCGTGGCCCAGGTAGACCGTCGCGAGGTAGCACTCGAGGATCTCGCGCTTGTCGAAACGCGCGTCGAGCAGGATCGCCATGGGAATCTCGCGCAGCTTGCGGCTGAACGTCCGATCCTGCGTGAGGAAGTGGTTCTTGACGATCTGCTGCGTGATCGTGCTGCCGCCCTGGCGCACCTCACCGGCCTTCAGGTTGACCCGTGCCGCGCGCAAGAGCGACGGCACGTCGACTCCGTGGTGGCTCAGGAAGCGCTCGTCCTCGGCGGCGAGCACGGCGTCGACGACGAAGGTCGGGACGTCCACCAGCTCGAGCGGGCGTCGACCGGTCCAGTGCGAGGTGTAGAGGCCCTCGAGTGGACGAGGCTC
>Ga0172362_10000497_pt1 | contig 32121 bp, 50 predicted proteins | sample LakKivs1_kivu2a2_FD_114534 | JGI IMG/M metagenome (GOLD analysis project Ga0172362, IMG submission 114534) | Sediment microbial communities from Lake Kivu, Rwanda - Sediment s1_kivu2a2 | ecosystem: Environmental > Aquatic > Freshwater > Lake > Sediment | place: Rwanda: Western Province, Lake... | reverse complement strand
GAGGTAAGGCCAATTCTTCAACAATGTCCATATTATCTATAGATAAAGCATCTTCAAGTGATTTACCTTTTATCCATTCAGTAGTTAAAGAACTAGAAGCAATAGCAGAACCACAACCAAATGTTTTAAATTTAGCATCCTTAATAATACCATCTTCAACTAAAATTTGTAATCTCATTACATCACCACACTCGGGGGCACCAACCAAACCTGTACCTACACGTGGATCAGTTTTATTTAATGTTCCTATGTTTCTAGGATTAGTATAATGGTCAATTACTTTATCTGAATATGCCATACTAATTCAAAAACTCTCCATTTTCTTTCCATCTCAGATCTTTCTATATCTAGATTTCTATGCCTATGAAAATACTGGTTTCCAAACATTTCTTCTTTTATATATCTTTATTTCTTTAAATGCTTCTTCACGAGAGGCATACCATAGCCCAGCTGGCTTAAAACTTGTTTCGTGCCCCAACCTGTTGGACTCCGGTGAAAAATCCAATTCGGACGAGCCACTCATATGGCTCCTTCCGAAACTAGACGATGAAATCGATTTCATTTGTTTCTGGATCCCAATCGAAGGTCAAAGGCTTATTTGCGAACATATACTGTTCGTTGAGAACCGATGCGTTGAAGAAATGTGTGTGACCGTCAAATTTGTAACCATACCCACCGTGAATGTGTCCACACACGTGAATCTTGGGTTTGATCTCCTTGATTCTTTCAATAAGCAGTTCACAGCCTAAGAGTGGTTCGTTCCATGGTGGACCTGAAGTATCCAGATAAGTCTGAGCAGGTCCATGAGTCACTAGGATGTCGGTATCGGAAGGGATTGCTGTCCATTTGGCTGACAGCTCTTCTCCGTTTCTAGGAAGGTTGAAGGCCCAATTGTAAAATTCAGGCTGCCAAGGGGATCCGTAGATTTTTATCGGTCTTTCTAATTCTGGATAGTACTCAAAAGAAGAATCCTCAAGGTAAATGGCTTCATGGAATTCATCCAAATGGGGCTCAATTAAGTCAGGAGCAGATTCAAACAATCTGTCGTGATTACCCGCAATAAAAATTTTCTTCGTGTAGTTTGTCCTTTTAGAAAACCAAGCCAAAAAATCCTCTACTTCTCTCTTATGGTAGCCAGAGGTCATGATGTCACCGGCATGGATCAATAGATCACCTCCAGGCAGAAACTCTGTGGTTTTCTTGTGTTTTTGGTGTGTGTCAGATATAAGAGTAATTCTCACTTCGTAAAATTAGAAAATATAACCGTTAAAAAAAATCGAGGGAAAGAATTTTGGGATCTTTCCCCCGATTTCAGACTTATACTGGGATTTGTCCGGTTGTTTCTGATTTGCCCAGATATTCCTGTGCCGCAGAACAGAAATAAAATGCGAAATAAAAAAATCAATTTGGTGCAAAGTGATTTATGAAACAAGGTGGAAGTACCAAGTATAATTTGAAATGGAAAGAGATTTCGAAACACCAAGGCCGAGAATCATGGTGGTTGGAACATACAACCAGAAATATGACCAGCTTGCACAGCTCACTATAGAAAGTAATTTTAGACGCTACTGTTCAATATATGGATATTCACTTTTTTCGGATAAAATGCCCAATGATTTCGAAAGAGCCCCGCAATGGAGAAAAATCAAATTGATGATCGAGCTCTTGGAATCTAATGCAGCGGATTGGTTGTTCTTCGTAGATTGTGATTGCTTATTTATGAATTTTGCAATCACGGTGGAAAGCTTGATTGACAATGAATTTGATTTGATTCTTTCCAAGACATCCGGTGCTCCTGATTATCCCCTGGATGGGATGGATCCTAAGAACGCTTTTATGAGCTCCCAATTCTTGGTTAAAAATTCAGAAAACTCTTTGGAGATGATGAAAGAGATCTGGGAAGCACAGGATTGGCCAGAAGGTTTGGATATCAATCAGTTCGATCACGAGATGAGACAAATGAGATTCACTCTTGTTAAAGATAAATGGAAACCTCGCGTAAAGATTATTGAAGAGAGTTTAATAAACAGATTTTGGCCGTCCAGGGACCCTGACTTTCTGAATTCCTTTCCAAATTACAATAAGAATCTATGGGAACCTGGAGACTTCATAGTTCATGTTACCGGTTGCTCTTTAGAAGAAAGAATTGAGGCAATAGAGAAACTCAAATACTTTACGGGAGGCCTGATTTGCAAATGGGATCAGGGTCTAGAAGACGCAAGACGAATTTATTTCACTCCTCTTGAGAATTTGACCAACGTGAAAATAGTAATAGAGGATCAGGAAAAGAACCCAGTAGGGACCTGGTTTTTTGAATCTCTTTCCCGAAGAATATTCTACTGGATATTTTTTGAATCAATCGATCCGAAAAATCACACTATTAAATGCTATTCGGAAGAGTATGAAGGCGAAATAGCCTGTTACAAATTTTCAGTTTAGAAAGGTTTATTTCTTCTCTTTCCTGTTGGCCTTAGCCTGCTTGTAAAGAGCCTTGTCTCCCACTTCCGTTGTTCTACCACCCACCAGGAAACTGTTGACCCTGGCCATAGCCCATTGCTGGGGGGAAGTTCCTGGAACGTGCCCTGTTTTCCAAGCGGCATATCCTCTATTCCAAACCTGTCTTAGAATACCTAAAGGGAATCCTGTCTTATCAGATTTCTTTTTAAGAGCTTTGTAAACTGGACTATTCTTACCCATTGCTTCTTCGATAAGATCATCTTCAGTTAGTTCTTCTTCAATTACGATCTCTTCGAAAATGTCGTCTGGTATCTGGTATTCTTCAAAAGAAATTAGTTTTGGAGAAATCGTGGCATCTTCTTCGTACATCTCCTTGAATTTCTTCGTGTACTTGCTCGGATTGGTTTCAACCTTTTTACCCTTGCCTGCCTTTCTGCTTTTATAATCAGCATCCCATTCTTTATAGGCAGATGGATCTGAATCCGCTTTATCCTTGTGCTTCATGATTTCCCTTTTCATGACTTTGGGGTTTTTAGTGAGATATTTCTTAGGAAGTTTCATGATCTATATATTAAACTAATTTTTCTATAGTGATGAACCTAGCCATTGTCCAACCCACGTAAAGATTCCTTTGGGCATCGAGAAATTTTAATTTCTCCTATATATCCAAAAAAAACGTTACTCTTTCTCGTTCTGCTTTTTGAGAGTATAGATTGTGTCCATCTCGTTGGGATCGAAGTTCTCTTCAATCAATCCTTGATCCACGAGATCATCTAAAGCATCCTTAACCACACACTTGTTAACAAGTTCGTCAAACTGTTCTTCTGTTAAAGTTGGAACCCCACTTTCAACTTCGTTAACTGAAGCTTGTAAGGTAATTTCCTCCCTGAAATTTTCTCTGAAGACCGCCATGTTTGAGATCTCCTCAGAGTCCTCAAGAAACTCGAAAAACTTGACAGCTTCGAGTTCTTCCAAAAGTTTATTGACGTAGATCTGTGTGTCGATAGAGATTTTTTCCATAACTGTTCTATCCAGCTACAAGAAATGTGTTTCTATTTTTTAATAATTCGAACGTTACAAGGCTCGGCGGGTCTGATCTCTATAGCTTGGCCGTTTTCTGGGTTTGGATTTTCAACCTTTTGAAAACCTAGACATTGGATAGTGTATCCTTCCGAATCTACTCGGATTTGAAAGCTCCCGTCGAGGTTAGTCCAGACCGTGTCCTTCTTTGTGTAAACCATCGCAGAGTAAACCGGTTGTTTATCCGAGAAGTCCAGGACTTTTCCGCAAACTATTTTTGGATCAGAGACTGCAGCCAAAAGAAAACTAAGTAACATAAAAAAGGACTTTTATCAGATATATCCGACAAAAATCCTAGCAAACCCTGACTTGACGATTTAATAATATCGTAACACGGTGCTGGAGACTAGTTTACCCTTTTTGTAAACCAACTTGGAAGAAACTCTTCCTTTAGAGTCCCAACTTTTCCAAGTCCCCGTTTTAACCCCTCCATTGTAAACCTGAACGAATTGGATTTTACCGCTGGGATAGTATTGGTACCAGATGCCTGATTTTTTCTTATTTACGAAGGTTCCTTCTGCTATGGTGACACCGGTTTGAGTGTCTTTCATCGTGTAGAAAACCGTATTGGTGTCGACGTCATAAGCTTCGTACTCCTCCAAGTATTGTGCTTGTGCAGGAAAAACGATGAATAGGATCGTGAGGATAGTAAGCAATTTCTTCATCGGAAAATTTGTTTTGTTAGCTTAATATTATATATGTAAATATAGCGTTAACAAATCAAATTATTTCTGATTCCAACGTTAAATTTCAATCCCGGTAAAAATCTATCATCTTAAGACAGTTTTCTATAAGCCAAAGATCAACATTTGGTATTCTTTCTAAGAAGCTCAATTCATACTGGTAACACAAAACCTCTTCAGTGTCCGGATATTCTCCGAGGGATTGAAATTTGACGTGTAAACTTTCGTGGACAATTGCCGCTGCGAGATTAGTGATATCGCCGTATTTAACTTCCCTTTCGGTTAAGTAAATCGTTCCCTTTTTTCCAGGGTCGGCATAACATGTAGAATAGCTGCCTCCCCACGTCGTGATTGTAGCAACGTGTCTATCTAGAATATCTGAGAACGGAGATCCTATTCTATCAATTAGGATCTTCGCTGAATCTATCCTCGCTAATTCCTTCCTGCTCAGTTCCTGTGAGTGCAGGTTCCGACTCAGGAGTGTTATGAGCAAGACTATCAAAAATCTCATCTCTTACTTCCTTTCTAACCTGAGACAATTTGTTGTAGAGATTTTCTATCTCTTCAAATGTTAGGTTGCTTTTCTTTGAGTTAATATCAACGGTGCATGCAACGACATTACCTTCTACGTAACCCTTGTCCGAGTCAATGCGATCGAAGCTTCTTGCCATCATGCCATCCTCCTCGAATTCTTTGCCTGTGTAATAACACGTCCGATAACTAAGCAACTGCTTGACGGTTACAAAGCTGAGATCAAATTCTAATTTTCTATCTTGGGCGCTCTGAAAAATCTTGAGCATTTTGCGGGCCACCTCTAAGTCGGTGATGTCCGCCGGGTTTTCTAATTTACCCGTTCTTTTTTTTCTCCTCATATAAGTACGGAATTTACTTCCTCACTTATATATCAGCCAACTATGATTTTGTTCACTTCTGGAAGTTCATCCCAGCTGGTTGTGAAGTTCTTACTTAGGAATTCCCTTCGCATCTTCCAGTTGGTGGAAACAGGCTCTTTAACCTCGCGAGAAACGATCTTCTCCTGGAACAAGGACATTTGTTCACTTCCTATTGGGCAGAGGTCCCCAAAAGAAATGCCTGCTTTTCTGTATCTAATTTCTTTCCTAAACTCAGACAAAAGAAGTCTTTGTACCTGGGGCCAAATCTCTCCAAAATCACTTTCCCTTTTTAGAAATCTAATCGAAAAATTTCTGGAATAGTAGACATCCTCCTTGTGTCTGTCGTTAGAAAGATGGAGTATCACATACCCGGCAGAAAGAGATTCTGCTTTCATTTTTCCGACCGCCTTTTCGGTGTATAGATGAACTGCTTTCTGTACCTCTAAAAAATCAGAGGTGGATCTGCCAAAAGTTCTAGCTGTTGACACATTTTTCCTTGGTTTGAATTCCGTCACCAGCGGTATGCACTGTTCACCCGTTAGTTCCTTCTGTGTTCTAAGTCCGACCACAGTCAAATTTTTGCGAACCCATTCTGGAGACACGTTGACGAAATCTAGAATTGATTCACAGCCGATTGCTTCCAGTTTGTCGACAGACTTACCCCCTAACCCCCAAACTTCTTCTAAACCCATCCGATCCGAAATGAAATCAATTTCAGAATCTGGATCGATTATGCAGTGAACCCCATTCCCGTCTTTGGCCATTTTATTGGCAAGTTTTGCCAAGGTTTTTGTCGGAGCAGCTCCTATAGAGATTGGTATTCCGGTCCATTGTCTAACTTTTTCTTTTATGTGAAGGAGAAATTCTTCAAGGTCTTCCGGTTCGACATGATCAAGATCCATGAAAACCTCGTCTATAGAATAAACTTCCACAACAGGAATAAAATGCCGAATCGCCTGAACAACTCTTTCAGACATATCGGCATACAAAGTGTAGTTGGAAGAAAAGAGTCGAACATTCTCCTTGTCAATTAGTTCCTTAATACCAAAGATTTTTTCTCCCTTTCGTATTCCAAGATCTTTTGCTTCCTGCGATCTAGCAATTGCACTTCCGTCGTTATTGGTTAGCACCAAGACGGGTTTGTTTCTCAGTGATGGATCGAATACCCTTTCACAAGAAACGTAGAAATTGTTGCAGTCTGCTATCCCGATTATCCTAGCCATTATTTTCCTGAATAATACGGACGACGACACCCCAATGTTCTTCGGGTACGCCCTTACCAGATCTGTAAAGTGCGAATGAGTTGCTTTTATCTACGCCCAAACAAATGTCCCCTTTTACCGGATCCTTCTTTCTATCTACAACCAAGATATCTCCGTGTTTAATCCGAGGAAAGTTAATCCCTGGACCAACTCTAAAGAAAAAAGTGAAATAGGGATTCTCTATTATTCCACCCAAAGAAAGGCGGCTGGTTGCGTAATCTGTGGCCGGCGAGGAGAACCCGGTAGTCCTAGTTTTGACCAGGGTAAAGTCGGTCATTTGTTTTCGACTTTAGCCTTAAACGCGTGGTACTGATCTGTAGGAATGATAAGGACTCTTCCAACAAACCTGGCTGCTTCTTCTGGATCGGTCTCTGCTAACAGAATATAGCATTCCCCATTATTTTTAAGGATGTCTCCAATCACATCGGGATGAATTACTTCCACCGTATATCCACCACCAATTTCCAAAGCTCTATCGTGATTCACCTCACCCTCGATAACTACTGCACCAATATCATTTGGTCCTGCCAATTCCTTTTGATAAAGTCCCTGAACTGATTTAAGGAATTTTGCATCTTCTGGATCCTCACACTCTCTAACCACGTCGGTATATCCCTGGTCGAATGCAGCAACGTCTACAACAGTGTCTCCGGGTCTCATCTTCACATTAGCGACAATGTGAAGTCCATCTTCAAGCGGGATCATTCTGCACTTAATCACCCTTTCGTCAAAAGAATATCCGATCTTGGAGGTGTTTCTAATGTAGGTGATGTTTTTTCTGAGATGTTCGTATTCTGGAAATATCTGCATATGACAATTTGCTTTCTGTAAAAATAACTAATTTGCCCGTAATAAAAAAAGCTACTTTCTTCTTTTTGGACGATTTAAGTTACCGAAGAAGATCTCGTTGCTGAGCAACTTTTCGTAGAGACCAATGGAAAGATCCTCACCGCAGGTTGTTTTTATAAACCACATTCCAACTTTCCATCTAAAATAAACCCCGGTGCAAACGCTCTCTTTATAAAAAGTGGGATCCCCGACTTTTATCTTTGGTCTTTTGAAAAAGAAAGTCAGGAGCTTCTTGTACATTACATGATGCTTTTGGTGAAGGTCTTCCAACACTCTTTGAGTTCGCTTTCTGACTTTGGGCTTGTCAAAAAAATAGTGATATCTCCGTCTTTGATCGTTTGTGTATTTGGGATATCCGCTTTCAAGATCTTGTTGTAAAACTTATCTGAAGCGTCAACCATGCCTAGGACTCCCATTTTGCCGTGCTGAATAGACTGGTTGACAAAATTAGATTTATTGAATGGGATTTGAAACTTGGGATTCTTGTAAAAGTAGGTTTTACTATTTTCTGGGTTCACCAATTCGATGCCATCTTTTCTGATGCAATCGCAGGACTCACTAAGGCCAACCCAAAGATCTTCATAAACTTCTTTCTCGTTGAAATGGCCCGAACACGAAGGAGTTGTTGGAACTCCAGATTCGTGGAGGAATTTAACAGCTTCTCCCAAGTCTCCATCCACGGTGTCATAGAAATCTGGATTTTCGGGAATTTGGTAAATTCCCATCGAAGGGATTCTGTAGTACCATTTGTCCTTTCCAGATTTAGGACTCAACCATTTGTATTTATGAAATTGCTCGTGAGGAACAAACCCCGGTGAGATTTTACCCGCAGGGATGTGGGTTGATTTGTTCTTGCTTGTGAAATCCGAAAAATTTTCCATGGTGATTTATATATCGGATTTCCAGATTTCTTTGGCTAAATTGATAGCACCTTTCATACCGTGCTTTTAAACGTGGCTGCCTACAGGGTTTCCACGGATGGTTTCTGTTGTAGTTTTTCCGAGCACATGAGGTCAGAAAGAAAATCAAGAAAAAAGATGACAACAGAATAACCCTTGCTTTCATTTACTGTGAGGAAAATTCAATAGAATATATCCTTCCATTTTTCGGATCCATGGCCATTTTCACCTTGCTGAATTTTTTTTCATCGTCTATGAAAATAATCACTAAGCAACCGTGGATAAAATAATTTGTCTCAAAGGTTTTCCCTTTTATTTTTTTGTAGAATCTCCGGGTCGCCCTTTCTTTTGTTTTATAACAACTTATCCAACGTCCAGGCTCCTTTTCTACAACCCATTTAACACTATCGACTAAAAAGTTTTTTAGGTCTCCATGTCCAATGTGTTCTGCAAGATCGTTTGACCTCGGAGGGTGGCAAGCAGGTTGGGCAGAGACCCCACCGAAAAAACTAAATAATAAAAAAATACCCAGGAATTTAAAACTCTTCATCTTGGATTTGATCATTGTTCGCCTTGAAAAATTTATCGTAATCTTCATCCCATTGTTTGAGGTGGCAATAAGGTGAAAATTCATCAGATTTTTTATTCTTGTCCAAACCCAACCTTTCTAGTTTTAGATTTGATCTTAGGTTTCACCTTCATGCCGTTCAGCCTTGCAAGGGTGTCTTCGAAGGTGTTTCCTAAAGCAACAACTGCAATCACCAATTCTCTAAGGTGAGCCATGCTCATTCCATCGGATTGTTTTACCCAATCGGAAATGATGATGTTCTTCAAATCTTCCTCGGAAAGTTTGCTTCTGAAATAGCTCTCCCGAACTTTCGCATTCGGCATCAGAATCTCATACCTTCTATCGAATCTAGAAGGACGGTTAGTTATTCTTTCCTCCAGCTGCTCCGGATAGTTGGTGGTTGCAATATAGACCACGTTATCGATCTGCTTAATTCCATCCAGAATATTGAGCAGCATCGAGGTCGACCAATTTCCTTCCCCTGCAATGCTATCAATGTCTTCAAGAATAACAATTAAAGGCCTTCCGGGTTCAACACTTCTTAAAGAACCGATACTTTTTCCGTACCAATCAATTTGGTCACCGGAAGAAAGACTAATAACAATTCCATTCTTTTTTTCAATCAGGTGCTTTGTGCAAAGCTGGATGATTCCAGATTTACCAGCTCCCGGATCACCATAAAGCAGAATTCCCCTCTTGTGGAGAAATCCATATTCTTTGTATCTGTCAGATCTTTCCCAGAAATTTTCAATATCCTGAATGATGTCCTGCAATTCATCGCTAAGCAGCTCGAAAAGTTCATCGGTGTCTACTTTTCTCTTTTCGTAGTAAATGCCTATCTGATTGTCAAGACCTAGCTCGTAAAAACCTGCCGGAATCTGTTTAACTGTCGGCATGGTAGGGGTATATTTCCCACCATGATGGACAGCCCATTGATTGTAATCAGACGTCTGACAGTTTGCTGACTTGTCTGAGGGATTGTCTACTAATCCCCATCCCGAGTAATCGAATTCTTCAGGTCTCATTGTTTCTAATTCTCCTCGTTTTTGTTAAAAAGTAGATTCCAAAGCACCATCAATCCCTTGACACCGAGCATCACGATTGCAATAAATCCTATTACACCTAAAAGTATTCTCATTTTTTCTTTCTTCTAAATTCTATCATACATTCTATGATCCATTCTCTGTCTAACCTGTGCAGATGAAATTCGTGTTCGTCCTCATATTTAGCAAGCAAAGCGTCTGCTTGGGACCTTTCCTCTGGATAAATCTCTTCCCTATACTTTGGAATAGAAATGGTTTCCCCGTACCAGGCCAACGAGTCAAGGTCTTCATCTTTGAGGTGAACTAAAAGGGCGGAGTATTCCATTCCAGTTTCGTAGTAATGTTGAATGAACCACCGAACTCTTTCTTCGTAGGTCAATCTAATTTTTTCTGGCACCACATTATGAATCATTTCTAATTCTATGACAAAATGTTCCTTTGGGTTTCTCCGGTCTGGTAATTTGTTTTAAATTTCCACCTAACATAATCCAAAGCACTCTTCAGGGTTTCCAGCGAACATCCAATTTCACTCTGGTGTAGAAAAACTTCCGCAATGTTCCGATCGGAGAACACGGTTTCTTTGAGTTTGTAGGGGGTCTCGTACATCTTAACCTTACCCTTGGAAATCCTGAACTCAACCACGGGCTCTGATTTTTCTACTAAATCTTCGCAGGACACCTCGTGGTTCATCAATTGGCAGCGAAGCTCAAGGAAGGGGAAAGCTTTCGCAATAATTTTCCATTCGTTGTAAACGTCTTCAACACTTGGCCATTTTCCGATGTTGTAGTTGTGGCAACCGATAACACCATCCCAATTACACCAACCGTGTGGGCCACCAATCCAGGACGAACAGATTCTATGGTTGGACAAATAGTAGATATCCAAAACCCCGAGTTCTTTTTCCTTGGCTTCTCTATACTCGAAGATCTTATTCCATCCTGGTCCCTCAGCTGAAACCCCGAGAATTTTCTCAATGGCTTTCACATCAGCGTCGTACTCTGAAGGGTCATCCAAGGTTAGTCCGTATATCAGTGCTTTGGCCTGGCTAACGAATTCTGTTTCGTTTGACGTGATGTAGGTGTTGGTGCGGATGAGAATCTCTGCTGCCTGCTCGGCAGTAACGGAGTGCCCATCAACAACAAGTGCCGGCCATTTGGGAAGACCCTTCTGGAAAAATTCTTTGTTTGTCATTATCCACAAAAGTAGGAGGGTTGCCCGTAAATAAAAAAAGAGCCCCCACAAAAAAGGCCGGAAATACCCGGCCTTTTTTGGATTAGTTTTTCGAAGCCGACTCTGCTATCTTGAGCTGGGAGATGGACTTCCGAAGAGCAGTTTTACAAGCAGTGTAGATGTTGATCTGTCTTGCCTGGATTGTCTCTTGCTCCGTGACCATGAAAGAAATTGCCATTCCTAATTTGGTCATTTTCTCGTCCTTGCTCAAATTTGGGGTTTGGGGAAGAAGTGATAAGGAGTCAAGGAAGTCAACTGCCAATGCACGTGTCTCGAGTGAATTGATCTTTGCAAGATCAGTTCCTTTAAGAATTTCTCGTGCTACAATGGTGGCAATAATTTCTGTCACCACAGTTGGTTGTCCGTCTCTTGAAAAAGTTCCAGATGGCAAATTTGCCGGCTTTGTGAAGTTCCCTTCATTCCGTAGGGAAGCATTCTTTTGGGTTGTTGTTTTCATACTTTCTGTAAAAGTTTCTTCAAATATACGGACACGCACAAAAAAAGCCTGGCAAAACCAGGCTTTTTTTTTAGAGATTTTTACTTCTAATGAAAAATCACAAACTTTTGCACCAATTTACCCACCTTCACAACATATGTTCCCGAAGGCCACTTCGTGGTGTTTATCGAAACGCTTCCTCCTATCTTCCCCGAGGAAATTGACTTTCCTTTTGAATCGTAAATTTCATAATCCATGATAGGGGTTTTTACTGGCAAAGCCAATGTAATCTGAACCCTGTCGTCAGCTGGATTTGGGAAAACTCTTAGACCATTAATCCCCGGAGTGAATATTTTAGTCAAAGAGGTGTTGCAAGGCTTGGCTGTGATTCGGGTCAAGAAAAACGTGTCCTGATCCAGACACTTATTGTACCATTGGGTGGCTATCAAATAATGGCCGGATTTTGGAAATTTGTACTTAATGATTCTTGCGCTATTGGTGGGGCCATCATAGTGAACCAAATCGCTATCACCAAAGTCGTAGTACATCCATAATTCGTCGTCCGTCATGTCCATCCAATCAAATTCGCTTAAAGAATCTAACATGGGACCATTCCAAATGTATGAATACCATTCCCAACAAGTGTCGGCTTTGTTCCAAGGGCCCAAAGTCATCTCGCCCACTATCGAATCTAGGCAATCGTTTCCTTTGGTACTTTTCAAATTGTAAACAAACTTACAATTAGGGAAATAAATAATGTTTACCTCACGATACAGTGCGGTGTCGCATTTTAAACATTTGTTCCACACCTTAAGATACATTTTATATCTTCCTTTTTTATTAAACTGAACCTCGCAAAGGCCTCTAAAAGAGTTAAGTGTATCAACTTTCTTGGTTTGGAAATCATACATCATGAACATGTAATCCACACAAGTGTCGTCTAACACTTTCCCACTAACGTACCATTTATAGTAATTTCTATCATTCCACTGCTGGAGTTTTAACGTGCTCCAATCACATTTTGCATTTGCTGCCGCAAAGGAGACCAAGAGCGTAAGCAGCGATAATAACTTCTTCATTTAGAAATATTTATCAAATCCGTCAGGAAAGAAATTTATTTCCGTGGGGCTCAGAAAAATTCTTACGGTACTCTATAGGTACCAATCTTCCCAGTCTTTCCGCTTTACGAAAAGCCAGAAAATAAATCCAGGAATAAGAGAAAGGAGACGTATGACGATTCGATCTCGAATTTTCATCTGATATTTTTTAGTAGGAAGTGCCTTGTTTTGTTTCCACAAAAAAGCCCGGGAAATATTATGAACCACTATCATCAAAACCAATAGTCCAAATAGATATATAGATCATGGACTACAAAAGGATCTACCAAGATTTGATGGAAGCTAGGCTTTCGGTCAAATCGGAAAGGATAGTGGAAAAAAAGAATGGATCATATTTTGAAAGACACCACATTACTCCGCTAAGTTTAGGCGGAGATAAAAGTTACGCACTAGGTTCGGATAATATAGTTTTACTAACTGCCAGAGAACACTATTTAGCACATAGAATGCTCTGGCTGATTTACCGAACAAGAGAAATGGGATTTGCATTTCACAAGATGGTTTTTTCTTCGAGTCCACTTCAGAAAAGAAGATTTGATGCTAAAGCCTACGAAGCTGCAAAGATTGCACTTTCAGAATGCCAAAGAGGGGAGAACAATCCGATGTTTGGTAAAACAAGCTGGATGAAAGGAAAAGAGAGTGTGAATAAGGGAAAGAAACTGGGCCCCAGACCTCATCAAATCGGTGAAAACAATCCTTCTAAAAGAGAAGAGGTAAGAAAAAAAATTAGTGAGGCTAATAAGGGAATGGCTCAACCAAAGGGTGAAAAAAATTCAGGATTTGGAGGTTACAAAATTTTGATTAAGAATGGGGAATTTATCGGGAGGTTTGAGAACCTGTCCGATATTTTAGATTTAGTACCTTGCTCTATACATAACTTGAAAAACCACATTAAAAACGGAAGAGGAGGAATAATAAAAGGTGGGTGGCAAGTTTTTTATGAAAAAGACTATAAACAAAAAAGCCTGGATTAAACCAGGCTTTTTTTTATTATGCTAATTATTTTAGAAGAGCCCAGTACTCCTTAAAATGCTTTAGTCTATCAGGTAAACCTATATGCGCACCGTTGACTCTTTTCGTCACTGCTGCAACAACTAGATCAGTAGCACCTTGATCACAGATAGCCCAAAGGTTGTTTCTTTTGAAAAAGAAAGCTGCTGAAGCCAGTGGGTATTTGGTTGAAACCAAATCTGGGTTGGCTATGATATCGTCCTCAACGGTTTTGTCGAATTCTGTGTAATTAGATTTCCCGGTTAATTGGATGTAGCCTCTACCTCTAAATTTAAATCCTTCTCCAGAAGCCTCGTTGCCATTTCCCATTCTAGAAGAATAAACTCTGTTAGCTATCTTCTGTGGGTTTCTTGCATAAGACTCATTCAAGGTGCCAGGGAAGTATTTAGGGAAAATCTTTTTGAGACCGTCGGCAGAGTAGTTCAAGTTTTCTGTAACCGCTCTAAAGCCTCCGCTTTCATGTCCACATTGTGAAAGGAAGTGGGCTAGTCTCAAAGGAGTTGTGATTCCAAATTTAGCGGCTGTATCTGGGATTTGTGCAATAACTGCATCGGGAATGTGACCCTTGAGGTTTGCAAGTTTAAAATCTGATGGTGCCACAGGAGCAACAGGAGCAGCCGGTGCTGGTGCAGCAGGAGCGGCTCCAGCAAACATTTTTGACCAAGTGCCGTCACCAACTAATCCGTCTGCGGTCAATCCATTTGCTGCTTGCCATTCTTTTACTTTTGCTTCTGTACCTGGACCGAAGTTACCATCTGCTGCCAGGCCTAATTTTGCTTGGAGTTTTTTTACATCTTCTCCTTTAGATCCAACTTTAAGTAACATAAGCTAAATTTTTTTTCCTTATATATCAAGGGCAATGCCATTTAGCTCGTTAAAAAAATTGATATATAGAGCAAAAGAAATCAACTCGATGGCTTACAGAATCGTATTACGTCAAGATACCTCAACAAACTGGACACAAAACAACCCCACTCTTTTAAGCGGAGAGTTTGGATTCGAAACGAACACAAATAAGCTTAAACTTGGAAACGGGGTTTCTCCCTGGACAACTTTGGAGTATTACCAGCCTGGTCCAACCGGTCCATTGGATTGGGGAACTGTACCAGCGACCGGGGGAGCGACGGGAGCTACAGGTCAGATAGCATTTGATTACTCAGGTTCTACCGGATATTTTTATGTTTGTGTAGACACAAACAATTGGATGAGAACCACACTCACCACATTTTAATTAACGACGGGTATCGTTTGCCACCATTTCGGGTGCCGGCGAAATTCTTTGGGCAACCTTTTCGAAATTGTTGCAATCTAGAACTACAACTCGTGTGTTTTGTGTGTCTTCGGCTTTGAATTTTCCTTCCTTCCAGCATTGGGCAAGAAATTTACCCATCATATCTTCATGGCAAAGAAACAGGGTGTCATGTTTTGGAGTGACAATTGCAAACTCCGAATTCTTGATTAAATTTTTAGGTCCGGCTCCAAGATTTGCCTGTGAAACACTACAAGACTGTGCTACAATCAGCACAAAAGCTAGGTAGAAAATTTTTTTCATGATGGGTTCTTTTCAGTAAGTTGTTGAATAATACTGTATTGGGGTAAAAAGTTTTCGTCTTGATTACCAATATGTTGACCTAAATTTAAGACTTAGGAATCAGATGAAAAAACGAAAATCAAATTAATTGCTCCTCTTGAAGTGCATTTCAGTCACAACCTTTCGTGCCACCTTCGTCTGTCCTGATGACTTCATGTGACACAAAAAGTCTGCACAGTCAGATTTTTCAATCACCCCTCTTGTGTCGATGACAATTACTCCTGGCAAGGAGTCGAGCAGCATTTGTTGCAACTGGGACTTCTGTAATGAATAGTTTTTCCAATATTGGGATTGATTTGTCATCACCTTTGAGGGATCAGATCCCGTGATAATAACCGGTTCTATTCTGAGTCTTTGGCAGTGGTTTACCATGGCTCTGAAATTTGAAAGGATCTGCCTGTTTGAAATACCCGCCGCTATATCATTTCCTCCACCATAAATGAAGCAGTATGAAAATGTGGTGTCTGCATAAGTGTCGAGTTTCCAGGCCATCCAGGATGTTCTTTTTCCTGGCGCAGCTGTATTAACGCATTTCATGCCTGTTTGATTGCAGACTTGATCTTGCCACCCCCAGCCATAAGCAGATGTGTGGGAATCACCAACGAAGAGAGATTTTTTTCCAGACACGTTTTCTTCGGCGTCTGAGGAAATTATAAGAGGGATTGTTTGACGAAATTCAGGAGCGCTGGTTACACCTGCGCAAAAACACAGGAGTCCGAACAAGATTAGGTGAATCGATTTCAGCCCTATTCTCACTCTTTCGTTCTTTGGAGAAATAATTTGGTGGCTAATGAAGAAGCTTTGTTACAAGAGATGAGTTGTCCTACGCCTAGCGCTAATGTGACAATTGCCCAAACCTTTGGAAAAAACATCAAACAAATAGTCCACAAAATAAACCCAGGAACGAACCAGAAAAGATTCTCTTTAAAGAACTTCATTTTGTTTCCGATTCATATATTCTATAGCAGCTCTTCCCATCCATTGCATCGGATCTTCCAGTTTAGGTTCGTACATCGAATAACCAGAATTCTTTGCCGTTCGGGGCTCTTTACTGCCAGTCTCCGCCTGGTTGAGCCTCTCTAATTTAGAGATAACCGAGTTTAGATATTCTTGATTTGGCTGCATAGGTGAAGATAGGACTATATATCCTTCTCTTCACCAGCATTTCCTGTTTTCTGCTCCCATTGATCTTTCACTAGTTGAATAACTTCAGGGAGTGTTTTCAAGATAGCCATCTCTGGATCTTGGTCGTCTTGAATCAGTAAAAGCATTTCACCTTGATCTGACTTTGCAACCCCTAGTGTTCCCAGCCCTTCACAGATGATTGGGTAAACCTGGTTTGGTTCTAAACTGTTGAAGATCTCTTCGTAGTCGAAGTCGTGCCAGTCAAACTGGAAAGCTTCCTGGTATTGTTTGCTAAATTCTGCCATTTTTAGAGATTAAAAATTTGTTTGGTTAAAATAACAAGGGCGATGATATTGACCAGAATGCCGAAAATGTAATACTTACGTCTTACTCGGAAGGACTTTAGACGGAGACTTTCGCTCATGAACGATGGGATCATACCAATGAATAGTAACAGGTATGCGATGAAAAGTGGAATATTCATTTCTTTAAAATTTTGGTTTTGGTTAATTTATAGATAGCGTAGCACAAAAGGACAGTCCTTGAGGTGATTAGCAATGTTTCCCTGACGTGATCTGTGAGCATTTGAATTTATTCCTTGGTTTCGTCCAGTGAGGGAAGCTCACACCACTCTGTGACGTCGGTGATTTGTCTCCCACTTTCAGTCAGCCACACGAACTTTCCATTTTCCTTAAATTCAATCCCATCCTCAAGGTCGTTCATTTCACAAACGTGCCACCTTTTGATGCCGTACTGCTTTTCATCAGTGCCTTTGACCAGCACATATTTTCCAAAAGGAGGTAGGTCTCCCATGGTTTCAATTTTGTGAATTTTCAGTTTGGTAATAGGGTAACCTAAATCGGGGGCAGGGTATAGGTCTGCCCTACTTTTTTCAAAAGATTTTGCGGTCTCTAGAACCTTTTGATTGAAATTGTCGAAAATCTTGAGAGTTTTCTTTGCTGTTCCGTCGTCCTCAAGAGAAATTAAGGATCTATCGGAAAGAGGAATTTCGATTTCTGCAGAAACTTCTCCAATTGTTAATTTTATTTTCCAGCTCATTTTTCGTGTTCTTTTAGTAAAGCAATTATTTCTCGTGTCAATGACCCGGCTGTTTTGGTTCCGTCATTGTTCCATCTGATGATTAGGTTCTCTATTTCACTGTAAAGATCTTTTTCAATTTCCTTATACACAGAAATCTTCCCGAATTGACCGCATTCGCCGGAGCAAACATCTCCACAGTTGTACATGCATCCTAAAGTTCCACTATACATTTTACTCGGTTATTTCTTTTGAAAAATTTTAACTGACCTTACAATCATGGCGCTTTCGTCTGGATTTTCTGGGTGGTTCTCGTGAAGCCCGTGACCTAATATCATAAATTGGCTTGCGTTTGACCTGTTATACCATTTTAGAATTTCTGGATCTGTGCATTGAAATACCATTTTGCCGTCGTAGAAAATCTTGATAAATTCCCTTTCCCAATGGCAAGCATATTGCACAAACCTTTCAGTGGCTTCAGCAACTGAATTATCATAGGCACCGTACATTGATTTAGATCCCTCCTCAACTATGCCATAATGAAGGTTTGGCTGAATCTTCCTCCACTTGGATAAACCACTTTGGTACTCCGGACCTTCGTGTGAATATGCTTCAAAGATATCAATCTCCGGAGGCCATGTTTCTTGGCCAGACAACCAAAAGGCATTCCAATATGATTTCCCCTTAGGAAGCTGTATTGTTGCCTCGAACCATCCATATTGCCAGGAGTCCTTTGTTGTAACATATCCAACACCTACTGGGATAATAAATTCATCCGGCATCTCAGGTGTTTGTCTCCAATCCGGAAGCTGACTTTTGATAATTTTTTTTGGCAATTTACGAAGCTCAAGAATCAATCCTTTTGAACTAACGTAACTTAGAGTTCCATCGTTATCATAGTATTGATGTAATGCCTTGGGATGGAAATCGCCCCATGGCATAGCATATCTCCACAATTTGGTGTCCAGGGGTTTTGTGAACAAATCCTCGAAAACAATTTGGTAATCTGAAGGTGGTGTTAAGGTTCTGTTTCCTGCTGGTAATCTTCTTGCCCAAACCGAGTTAAGTAAATTGACTCCCAGATTCTTTAAAGAATCTTTAAATTTATGTTTTGTGAAATTTCTAAATAAACCCATAGCTTATTAATATGACCAATATTCTTTTTGTATCTGTCTGATTTCTTCGATGCCTTCCATTATTTTCTTGAAAGCCGGTTCAAGCTCGGAATTGTCCCCGTAAAAAATGTGACCATATTCTTCGATGTGATACCAGAAATCTATAATTTCCTGCATCTCTTCTTTTCTAATTTCTTTTATATGTGGCATGAACTCAAGTTAATTTTCCTAAGGATTCCGTTACCTCCGCATCCCATTCCTTATTAAGCTCGTCTAGAAGTTCAGCTATTGCTCTTAAAGAGTCAGGTGCAAATGTTCCCACACCCTCCGGTGCGGAGAAATGATAATATCCATCATCCAACTTTATGGCCTCTCCTAAATATCTGGTGTTGTACATAATTCTACTTAGATGATCGGTTATTTTCACAGTATGTAAGACAATGTTGTTTATCATCATTAATTCGATAGAGGGGCTTTGATTGGAGGGTGTGATTGGTAATCTATAAGATAAAAATCATCGGGAACAAAATTTGTTAAATTTTTATCATATTCTCCTTCTCTATAATCCATTCCCAACTTAGGTAAATCATAGGGTTCTCTACTGATTTGTTCTTTTGCTTGTTCGATGTGATTAAGATATAGATGAGTATCACCTAAGTTACCAATCAATTCATCGGGAACCATATTTACTTCTTTAGCAATAATTGAAAGTAATAAACCATAAGACGCAATGTTGAATGGTAAACCTAAGAATGTATCCACTGAACGTTGATTCCACATTAAAGAGATTGCACGTTTGGGGATTCCGGAGCTATCCATATGCTCGTGGAAATAATCATTGCTTTTGCTTGATGGATTTCTTCTCGAATTATAGATTTCAATTCTTTCATCTAAATTCAACTCTCTTGTATAAACTTGAAAGCCGTAGTGACAAGGTGGAAGCGTCATTTCATCTAATTCACCTACATTCCAAGCATTAACCATCAATCGTCTTGAGTCTGGATTTGTTTTAAGGTCATGGATTAGATTTTGGATTTGGTCTACTGATTGGCTAGTTACTAAACCAGGTTCAACTCTATATCTATTCCAATTTCTCCATTGCTTACCATAAATCGGTCCTAATTCACCCCACTTCTGAGCAAACCCATCATCTGTTTTGATTAACTCAATGAATCTTTCAATTGTAGTTTCTTCATCAGTATAATACGTAAATCTCTTATAAGCATCGCCATCCCAAATATGACAAGCATTATCAACAAGGAATTTGATGTTTGTATCACCGCGAAGAAACCAAAGTAATTCAGTTATCATTGTTTTAAAAGCCATTTTCTTGGTAGTAAGCAAAGGAAAACCTTCTGACATCTTATGTCTTATCTGTCTACCAAAAACAGAAATCGTACCCGTTCCGGTACGATCTGATTTTTCTACACCATTTTCTAATATGTCACTTAGCAGTGACTGATATTGTTTATCTAAATTGTTCATGTTTTCACTTGGGGGAAATCAGGACCAAAAATTATTTGCTAGTTGTGTCCTTAGGTGCAGTAATGGAGGTCTCTGTCACCTCGCAGTGTTTCTTTTTGCAATCATCGGTCACGTATTTAGTAATGTAAACCGTATCAACCCGAACTTGTGGCTCGTCTTGTTCAAGTACAATCGAATCCTCCTGGACTTCTTTTTTCTCAATTTTTTCTTTGGACAGATTTTTAACGAAATCTGATTGCTTTGCTCTCAAGAAAATGTGGTAGAAGATAGCTCCTCCGAGAAGGAAGAGTATTCCAAAAATAATTAAACCAAAAGCAAAGGAATTGCGAAAGGCATAATTCTTAGAGTTTTTCTTCGATGCCATGGAGAATGTTTTTGAGTGAATGCTTTATGTTGGACGTGATTTCCTTTTCGAATTGCAGTCTTCTTTCTTCAATCTCATCGTTGTAGAAATCGATCAGCTTTGTCCATGACTTCTCGCCCAGATGAACGCTATAACTATAAATGTGGTTGATCACCTGAACGTGATGCTTCTCCATGATGACATAAATGCCGACCTGCTCATTCTTAATGTAGCGTTTGTCGGTTAGCGGTGTCATTAAAAGAATGCTATCCTCCATTCTGATAAGTCTTTTACAAATGCTTAGGCACTCCATTTCATGATCAGACCTTGCGCTTGTTAGATCTGGTACTTGAAATTTTCTGTGGATGAGGATGTAAGCTTTTTGCAAACCTCTCTTGAAATGGTGGAAATTGGTTTGCCACGCATGCTTGTAATTCATAGGAATAATTGTTTCCATAGGCTGATTTCTTATCCAAAAATAGATAAAGGTTTCGACAGAAAAAAATGAAAAGATAAAATTAAGCTAACGACGTAAGGTCTTCAACGTCAAGCTTTTTGGCAAAGGCTAGAGCTTTGGAGAGATCTTCAGTGCCTTCGATGTTTCTGCCCCATCCTGCATTCGCATTGACTGCGGCTTTTACTGCAGTTGGCAAATCCTTGAAATCGTTAGGATTCTTATTACCGTACTTTTTCTCGGATTGCTTGGAAGCTAATCCTTCCAGAAAATAAAGAGCATTCACCTCTGCCGCAATTTCTGGTTTTTCGAGGAGATCTGGATTAGTCACCAGGTCAGCATTTACTCCATTTTTACGGAGAAGGTCTGTGTACTTTTTATAATTGCTTTTGAAAGTAAGCCCATTGAGACCCCTGCCCAAATATTTTGAACCGTCTCCGGGCTTATCGTTACCATACTTCTGAGACATACCGGTCGGATCATCTGGACCGTAAACGCGATCCCAAAATTTAGTGGTGTTCTTTTTAAGGCTGGATAATTCTTCGTCAGATAAATCCTTCACTCTGGCACCGAATATCTTTCTTATTCTAGAATTGTTGGTGTTATTGTAGGGAACTTCGGATCTTGCAATATTGAAACCAGACTCTTTTGAAATAACCCCAAGTATAGCCTGATGAACCAAAGGATTTATTATTCCGTATTTTTTGAGAGAATCAACAATCTTCTGGGCCATTTGTTTATCGGAAATAGCGGATTGTTTGATGTTTAATTCTCCACTTACCGGAGTAATTTCTGAATTTTTCTCTGCATATTTTTGGTTTCCCTTCTCCTGTCCCTGAATTGCTGACAATCCTCGGGCCTCCCTACGCTTATTGACTAAGAAATTCCTGAAACCCTCAATTCTGGATTGAGTTTCATCTTCGTTTGTGGTTCCCCAATTATGAAAGGCAGAAATCTTCATAGTTTTATATATCTTTACCAACCTTCCAGTCCTGGATAATAAGTGTCGCTATCAATAAACTGGAATAGGTTTGAATGCTCCCTTATTCTTATCGTCATATCCTTGATACCTTTGGCGCGGTCAGAATATGAAACGGTTTCTCGGGAAACCATTGGCCAAACTGTGTAATTGTTAATAGGGACGTTTTCGCTTGTTAAAAAATGATCCATATCTAGGGTAAAAATATTTCTCTTGGAAAAATTGGATGTGATTTTCTGAAGCGATGTGTTTCTGAAAATAACGAAACTGCAAGTAGATGCCTCCCCTCTTGGTTTTGCTAAATGATCAGTGAGCAATTCAATTTCACCGAAGAAATAATGATTCCCGAAAAGACAATCCCAATCAGCAGGCAAATCTCGAAATGCCATTTGTAACTTTTCCAACCCACCTCCCACTAAATAACAATCATCCTCCATAATTATTACACATTCTTCTGTTTTGAAAGCTTCTTCCAAACAGGCAATGAATGAATGAAAAATGCTATCAACCGGATCTTTCATTTCGATGGCGGAAAATCTTTCGACAGAGAATTTTGCAAAAAATTCCGAGTTTATTGCTCTTACAGATTCCCATCTGTCTTCTCTGCGGTCTAAATTTATTACATAAATTTTTTCCGGGAATTGACAAGGGTTCGAAGGAACTATTAGTTTTTCGGTGCGCCGGTCTATAATCTTCGATAAGTCCTCTTCCTTGTTCTTTTCCGAAAAAGCTTTGAAATATCCAGGTCCAACTGGACTAGCTAAAGGGTTATTCATAAAAATTTACCAATCATTCTCTCCCTGATCCCACTCTTCGTAATCCAGTTCATCATCATAGTAATCGTCGGTCTCATCAAAAATTAATTCCCATTCGAAATTATTTTTTTGCCACGTTTTGTGGGAAAATGGAAATTCCACCGTCCAAGAAAATTCCGAGTTGTTTGCAAACCCACCTATAACATTTTCTACATTTTTAACTAAAGTGTAGAAATCTTCAGAATCTGTTAGTTTAGTATTTCCTTGTTCAACGTAGATTTCTATATAGCCTTGTGAATTGAGTTCAACACAATCCAAAAAACTTTCTATAACGTCTTGATCTTGATTTGAATCTCCAATCTGGCTTTTGAAGTTTTGAAATACCTTTTCATCAAATTTTGATGAAGAAACGAGGTCTACATGGTAAACACTGGTTTCGCTCATAGTGGTCGTTGTGTTTTTTGTCATTATATACCTTAGTCTTTTGAGATCTTACTGCATTATTAGCTATCTACTGAAGCCTCCTTCACGAAAATCTGAGTAACTTTGGATTCTATCAGCATTTGTGTTTGGTTCAGAATTTTTTCTACGTCTTCAATTTCTAATATTTTTGAGGAAATTTCTCTTATAGATGGCAAAAAATTATTCGGTCTGATTTCGTCAACTAATTCTCGTACTCTATTAGACTCTTCATACAGATTTGTACCGTGAGAAATACCTGACCAATTCATAATTCTTTCCTTGCTGTGAATTCGGGTAAAAATTAAGATTTTTTTTAGTACAGCATAGGTAAATCCTAAATATTCAAGGGTCGAAAGAAATTCGAGGTCGTCAAAAAAATTAGATGTTGGATTCCCCAAATCATCTATCTTCAAGAGGGAACTTTTTCTCATGACATACGGGTGGTAGACTGTCATTATAGCTTTTCTGCTTGCGTGAATTATAGAGGTTAAGGGAACATCTTCCTCAAAGTAATTTTCAAACCACGTCCAAGGCTTATTAATCGGATCCACATACGGAGCCCAAGCACTTGTAGTTTTATGATCTAATGGGGAACTATTGTACAAAATTCCAATCAATCTTTTCCCATCGTCGGAAAAACTGGCAGAAGAGCCATAAGAAAAATCTAATTGCGGGTTAGATTCATAAACTTCCGCGACATAAGTAAAAGCGTCAATTTCGAAAACATCATCGTCATCGATTCTTATGATTATTTCTCCCTCTGAAAGATGGATCGGATATGTCCATGATTTTTTAAACAAATCGAAATTTGTGGCGGATGTTATATAAACTACCCGTTTGTCCTGGTGCGATTCCTTGAAATCCCGGTAAACCTTGTAATTATCTTCATCACCACCGTCATCAAAAATTAATATTTCCCAATTACTGTATGATTGCAAGGAAATAGAGCACAAGCACTCCTTCAAAAATTCTTTTCTATTGTGTGTTCTGACTACCGCTGTAATTTTCATATAAAGTAATATATTTTGTAAAAAATGTTTGTTTCAAATAAATCTTGAACAAAAAGTTTTTCTGTGCCAGTGTGTCAGTCCGTAAATCTCTAAAGCTTTCATGTGATCTGCAGTTCCATATCCAAAGTTTTTTTCCCACATATATTGTGGAAATTTTTTGCTCAAGTCTGACATAAATCCGTCCCGTGTAACTTTAGCCAAAATAGATGCTGCAGCTATGGAAATCTCTTTCGAGTCCCCCTTAATTATACATTCGTGGGAAATGCCATGATAACCATCGAATCTATCTCCATCGATTAAAAGCTTTATGGGCTTAACGTCGAGAATGTCTATTGCTAAGTGCATAGCCTTGTAAGTGGCTTGGAGAATATTAATGTAGTCAATTTCTTCCTCAGAAACGCTTGCTATCCCATAAGAAATAGCATTCGCAATAATAATTTCGAATGCTTCATCTCTCTTTTTGGCGGACAATTTTTTTGAATCCTTAATTAATGGATGGCGAAAATTGTCGGGAAGAATTACCGCAGCGGCAAAAACCGGCCCCGCAAGACTTCCTCTTCCAACCTCGTCAACTCCTGCGATTAGTTTTTCCAAGATAATTACTTCAAGCTATTCACAAACATTAGCCATCAAAGTCACCCTGATTCCTTTAGTTGGGTGTAATATGTAACCGTGTAAAGCTCTAGTTGATCCCTCGTAGCCATTGTTGTGGTGCCATCTGTCAGATCCTGACAAAGAAGGCATCTGGAAAACCTTCACCCCTTTGAAATCTTTTACCATTTCATGGTGTAAGTGCCCGGTAAAAAAGCTCCGATGTTTAGTTCTGGACCAAGATTCTGCTGCTTCATTTGCCATTAAATATGGGAGATCTTGAAGTTTAGTTCCATCACCGTGGGTAAATCCAAGAAGATTTTCCCCATATTCAAAGTACTGTCTAAACTTATGGCACCGAATAACATTGACATCCTGACAATTTCTGTAATATGCACCAAGGTATTGTAACAGGACATGTGAAAGCTTGAAGTCGTGATTTCCTGCTGTGAGAATAATCTCTACCTGGGATACTTGTCTAAGTAAATCGATGAACTCAACCATCAATTGCTGACCCTCTACCATGATTTGGATGAAAGTTCCATCGCAATCTTGTGGTGTTCCCTTGGTTGTTGTTCCACCCAAAGTGTCAACGTGGAAAAAATCAGATCCAACAGGGACGATGATTTTTTCGATGTTATACTTTACTACATCAGCAATAATCTCCTGAGCTTTGCTCATCAGAAGTTCCCTTGCCATCGCCCGGCTGTATTCTTCCCTAACCTCACCGGACCAAGCATACTTCCCATAGTGTAAGTCAAAAGGTGAGATAACCAATGCGTGAGGTTCACCTTCAGGCAATTTTAATTTAGGAACCTCGTACTTTGCAAAAACCCCCTCTAATTTTTCAACCAAAGGATTAATGATCAAACCTCTAAATGCCCACCAATTGTTGGCTGCCTCTTTGATCATTTTTTCCTCTTGCCTTGTGTACTTCTGAAAGAAAGAGAATTTCCTTTTTTGCAAAGCATCAGCCACCATTTCATCCTCGTTCCTCATGAACATTTCCTCGTCGGTGTAGGGTTCAGAGTCGTGGGTCCATCCCAAGATTGATTTCAAAGCAATGAAAATATTTCTTGGAATTTCAAAGTTCCTACAAATCTCATTGATTGATTCAGGGGAACCTGATAAAGATGAATATCGGGACTTCATATCCCGGATAATCGTCCCGGTGAAATTATAAGCTTTGTTTTTGATGTAAACTATGTAGAGATCTTTTGTCTCGTCGTAATAGTAGTCGGTGTTGTGTTTGTACTTTTTATATGCTGATCTAGCGACCTTCTCTTCCTCTTCCTCAATCTCTTCTAGATTTTCTGTCCCCAATTCCTCCTGCTTGAATTTTTCCTGAATAGTTTGTTGTACGGAATCATCATCACTTGGCTCTGCAAGTTTTGTTGAAATAGCTCTTCTGAAACTATCAAGTTGACTTGAACCTAGATTCAATGATTTGTCCGAAATTATCCTTCTTGCAATTTCAGAGTGGGACATTCCCTGTTTTGACAGGGTGATGATTTCTTCCTCGTATTTTAAAACTAAGTCGCGGAGTGAGATTTGATTCATTAGTGAGAGTATCTTTTTTGGCTGAATGCCTTTCTAATTTTAGAATATATCCCCGTTTTGAGAAAAGGTTCCGTTTTTACTAAATTTTGTTAGAAAAATCCAGGATAACCACATCCGTGTTGGGTAATAAAAGAGAAAATTAAAATTAGGATTTAGAAGCGTCCTTGTCTATAACGGACTTAACCATTGCTCTTAAAAGCAATTCTTTTTCCAAGTTGTCGAAGTACTCGGTGACGTATTTACATTTTTCATACTCTTCAGTCGACTCATAGTAATCAAGCAAAGAGGTTTTTATAACATCCCTCTTTTCAATGAGATGAGGATGCATGATAGCCTGAGAACCAAGGTTTTCCATCCTAACCAAGGCATTTTCGTAGATTTTTCTTTCTAACTTTTTCGGCGTTTCCAATTCCATATTACTTCTTTTTCTGGGGGTTTGCTGGGGATCTTTTTTTACTCAAAACTTGGTGAATGTCAAAACACTTTTCATACTCTTCAAAGTCCTCCAAAACCTTTACACAATCTTCACTTTCTTGGATCAACTGACTTTTATCGCCGAATTTCACAATGTCCGTGTAAATACTCAGCGCCCAATTGAGCTCTTCGATTGTTCTAAGGGTTTGCATAACCTCATACTATATCTTTATATATTTGACGAGGCCAAAGATTTCAACTTTTTATTATCTTAGAAACTCGAAGGCATCTATAGGCTTTTGAAAGGGCGACCCGAAATTGCCCGGAGCATTATATTCTACCTGCAAGAGAACGTGTCCTTCTCTATTTTTATACACGTTGAGAACTTTGACTGTTTTTTTAGAGGAGATTTCTCTCATGATGTCTCCTTTTTCAACTCTCATCCCGTTGTGATAGGTTGATGAAATTAATCCGAATTCTGAGTTTTCCATTTTTCTAGTTTTTGAATGATTTTTTTAGCTTCTGAACATATTTCGTATCTTTCCAGATCCTCAGACCACATTAGGAAATTCTTAAGAAATATTTCATAGTCTTCTTTTTTTATGATTATTGAATAACCTTCGTCGTCTTCCAGTCCTTTTTCGTCGAGGTGAAAAATTAACGTGAAATCATATTTCTTTTTGACCGCAACGGAAACTTTGTCATAGATGAGAGTCCAGAATTTATCCTTCTCATCGAATGGCAAATCGTCCGAAAAATCAACTTCAGTTCTTGTCATTTGATTTAACCCTCTATCTCTCCTAAAACCTCAGAAAGGTATTTAGTTATTTTATAAGGATCTGCATTTGAACCGGGTCTCCGATCTTCTAGATATCCTTTCCAATTCTGAGCGGTAGATATAGGAACCCTAATCGAAGCTCCTCTATCGCTGATCCCCCAGCTAAATTTATCTATGCTTTGGGTTTCGTGCTTTCCTGTTAATCTCATATGGTTATCAGAACCATATAGTGAAATTGCAACGTCATGAGATTCGCTAAGCTTCTCACAAACGAATTCAAAGTATGCCTCACCCCCTTCTTCTCTCATTTGTTTGGTTGAGAAGTTGGTGTGCATACCAGATCCATTCCAATCTGCAGCCTCTCCCATTGGTTTAGGGTGCAGATCCACTTTAATTTTGTAATTCTCTGCCAGCCTCATCAGAATAAATCTGCTCATCCAAAGATCATCCGCTGCATCTTTTTCTCCCTGAGCAAAAATCTGGTATTCCCATTGTCCTAGCATCACCTCTGCATTGGTACCCGTGACGTTGATACCGCAAGCCAAGCAAGCGTCTAAATGGAGTTCGCTTAATTCCCTTCCGGCAGAATATGGATGTCCCACTGAACAATAGTACTTTCCTTGGCCCTCCGGTGGGTTAAAGTTTTCAAACCCTATCGGAAAATTACCTTGTTTATTAAACCATCGTAGAACGTACTCTTGCTCAAAGCCGAACCAAGTCTCCGGATTGTTGTTGGAAATTTTTGATCTTGTGTTAGATTCGTGGGGAGTGAGATCTGGATTTAAAACCTCACTCAAAACGAAATATGAAAATCCGCCGCGAATGGGATCGTGATAAACATTTACCGGCTTTAGAATACAATCTGAAAATTTTCCCTCGGCCTGCTGTGTTGAACTTCCGTCAAAAGACCAATCTGGTAGTTGGTCTGGAGATGGGATTGAGTGAATAGGACTCATAAAGTTCTGTCCCAACACATTGTCGTCCCAATCAATAACTTTTACTTTAGATCTAAGGTTTGGCTCTGGTGTATATCCATCCAACCAGATGTATTCTAATTTAATTTTCATTCCGTTAAATTTTTTCTAACCTAACTTATACGGGATGAAAATTAAAAAATTTCAGTCTCCTCGTAATTATTTCGATTGCATCTTGGAAAAGTTCTTTTGGAACTCTTCGAAATTCATGGCTTTGCCAACTGTCGAATGCTTCATTCCCAAAGAACCTTTATTGGTTCCAAAAATTCTTTCCTCGTACCACTTGATAAAATTGTCTTGGGTTACGTGCTTTGGGTTGGGTGTTACGATCGGTGATTTCATTTTTATTGTGGTTAGTTTGTGTCGTTTAGGAAAAAGACCTTGGCTAAAATTCCGACTAGAGCTGTGAAGAAAATCCACATAGCTTTCGTAACTCCGCCTTTCCATTTCATCAATTCGGTGTGCTCAAGCAAAAGATCTTTGTACTCTTTTTCATCCTTTTCTTGCTGTCTTTGCTGTTCGATTCTAAATCTAGTGTTCTCATTCACTTTAACAATTACACCATCATCTGGGTCCAAAAGTTTTTTCTTCAGCTCAGACAAATCTTTTTTCATGTCCACCTGAGAGTTTTTAAGCTCTTCCATGTTTAGCTGGATAATCCTTAGATCACTCTGAGGCATTGTTTGCTTCATGTGAGCCAATTCATCGAGAACTTGCTTTAAAACTTCAGATATTTGCTTGTTGCTTTCCATCGAATGGATTATATATCCATTCAAAATGGGATAAAGAGACTTTTTTTAATTTTTCCACTCAACAACCACACCAGATAGTAGAATAAATGAATCTATAGATTCTGGGTGTGTGTCGAGAACAAAATATCCATATAAATCACCCTCACAGAGTTTAGACTCCAGAATCTCTGACTCGTAAAAACGGATCAGAGAACAAACCTCAAGGTGAGATTTTGGTCCAGTCGTTTTAACTGTTATCTTCAAGACTTGGTGTCTCCTAAAATAGATTCCGTAACCAAGTCAATATTAACCACCAAAAATTGTTTGCTGGTTTCCGATTCAATTAAAACCTGGGTACTGTTCACACTTCCTCTTAAATAAAACTTTTCGCCTTCCATAGAAAATTCGGAATCGATATGTGCGGGCTCCAATTTTGACCTCCTAATCCACTTGCTTTGATTTCTAATAAAAAGATCTTTATAGTACTTGCTCATTGCAGTAGTAGGTTCCTTGAATATTTTGTGTGGGAAGTTCATAGCCGTATTCTTTATAATTTTCTAGAGTGAGGATCTTTTTTTATTTCGCCCGTATCCTTGAAGTGTTCTAGCAAAGTCCTTACTTTCCCACCAAATACAAAATCATTGGATTCTTTTTTGGAAAGATCTTGTATCACGTTTAGAAGCTTAAGTTTTCTGAAAATTTTCCTAATCATACTAATTGAAGATTTTTCTATTTGTAGTGAGAAAATCCATTATTTTTTCGATCTCCTCGGATCTTTTCTCGCCGTGGAAAATTTTAATAAGTCTTTTTTCCGCCGGGATTTTATAAAAGGCAAACCTCTCTCCGTGCAGATTGAAAATTTGATCATTCTGGACCTCAGTTTCGAAGAAGTGCTGAACGGTTCCAAATCCAGTCAAGTTTATGTACGATAATGGAAGGTGAGAAGATCTTTCCTTCCATAACAAAACGTTTATAACAGTTTCATCCTGGAATGGAGCGTACCAGGACACATCAACCAATCTCCATAAAACATCAAGCAACTTTTCGGTAGTCTCCAGAAACTTACGGCAATTCCGATTAAAAATAAAAAGATTGGCAGTCAAATATGCTCCTCTCTCCTCGGGCTTCATTTTAAGAAAATCCATGAGAGGCCATTCTAAACTTTTAGTGTTGTCAGCAATAGGCCAGGTTCCAACAAAAGGATCGCCTCTTTCAACCTCTCCGTTTGATAGAACCATCATGTACTCGTGTGGTCCTTTTGAGAGAAGAGGGTGCGACGTTATTTGATTTGAATAATCAAACATTTCATCGACAAGAGGCGTTGCTAAACTGTCGCAGTCAATAAAACAGCACTCATCATAGTCTAAATCTAGCATGGCAAGACTTGCCGTGTACTTCCTGGTCATAATTTGAAAACTCCTAGTGGACTTTCTATTTACGTAAAAATTACCATGTGCAGAGGATTGAAAGGCTTCCTCGTGATCGTAAAGCTCGTAATCTAACTTGTGAAAAAATACACCCCGTGTTTTCTGCTCCCCCTCAAGAAAGTAATTGACACAAAAAACGTGCATATCATACTTTGAAAATTCTAGAACACTTTTAGCTAAAGAAGTTGCCAAATAGTGATAATTTTCCGTACAGACGGTAAAAAAAGCTCTTTTAATCATAGTTGGGACCACTGTTTTTCAAAAAATAACTTCAGGTTCATTCTATCGTCAAGAATGGGTGCTAAAGTCATAAAATCTCGGGCATCCTCTCCCATCTCGCAAACACCCGGTTGTGAATACCAATGAATGTTATAGTGGTAATGGTTATGTGGTTCCGAGCTCATTCTTTTTGATCCTTCTATTTCGTTAGTCCAAGGATCTTCGCCGTCCTTTAGATGCTTAAGCAAATATTCTCTGTTCCAAATTGTTGCGTTGTGAGAAAGAAGGTAATTTTCGGTTTGCGAAAATTTTAACATCCTATTCCCTCGAATAACATGCTCAGTTGGCTCCAAGATATATGAATCATAGTAATGAAGCTTGGTGTGGATTTTAATCGAATCTGCTTTTAAATTTTCTGCAAAAACCAACAGCTCAGAAAAAAGTTCCTGCGAAGGACTTGCGAGTAACCACATGTCTTCCTGAATGTAAATGACCCATTTAGTTGGGATCTTTTCTAAAGCAATCCTCATACGGGTAGAAAAACCATTTTTGTCGGTTTTACCGGTCAAAATTTGAGTTATAGAATCGTTGGGATGGTAATCCAATCCCCTAGTTTGAAATGGGTATTGCTTCAGTACAATTTCTTCCGAAGCCCAATAGACCGGAATCTTATCAAAATTCCAATTGAAGTCAAGGCTAAAAAGCATTCCCCCCCAATACCTTAAATAGTTATCACACGTGTGAACCAGAAGAGATAAGTCCATTTTTTAAAATTTATTGAAGTAACCAGAATTTTTTAAATCCTCCAAGTAATCAATAATTTTTTCGATCTCTTCTGGTCTCTTTTCGCCGTGGAGCAATTTAACATCTCTTTTTTGAGCGGGAATCGAATAGAAGTTCAACGTGTAGTCTTTATTTTCTTCACTCATGTATGTGGAGAATCCGGGATTGCCCTCCTCATAAAAATGCCTAACCGTTTGCAAACCGTCTCGAAGGTTTACGTAACACAGTGGAAATCCCTCATTGCTTTTTTTCCACGAAAGAACGTTATAGATAGTTTCTTCGTGGTAAGCTGCATAGTGGTACAAATCCACGTTCAACTTTGGAAGCATAAAACAAAGTTCTCTCCAAACTTTAATAAACTCCAGACAATTTGAATTCATGAGCATTATACCTGTGGTTCGGTAGGTACCACGTGAGTATTCGGGCATCTGTAAAAAGTTCATAAGCGGCCATTCTAATGTTTTCTTGACATCGGCATTGGGCCAAGTTCCCTCGAAAGGATTGCCTCTTTCAAATCCATTTGCTTCCACAATGATCATATATTCGTGAATTCCCTCGGTACAGATTGGATAATCTTTTATAGTTGGCATCCAATCAAAAAGCTCGTCGATTATTGGAGAAGCTATGCAGTCAGAATCGAGATAACAAACCTCCTCGATTCCTTCTTCGAGAGCCATTTCCATAGCCAGGGTTTTGGCGCAAAGAATTTTGTAAATTCTAGGACTTCTTCGATCTATGTAAAAATTTCCCTCTGAATT
>Ga0172362_10000496_pt1 | contig 32123 bp, 31 predicted proteins | sample LakKivs1_kivu2a2_FD_114534 | JGI IMG/M metagenome (GOLD analysis project Ga0172362, IMG submission 114534) | Sediment microbial communities from Lake Kivu, Rwanda - Sediment s1_kivu2a2 | ecosystem: Environmental > Aquatic > Freshwater > Lake > Sediment | place: Rwanda: Western Province, Lake... | reverse complement strand
AGGTGCAGGTGTAGCAGGTGCAGGTGTAGCAGGTGCAGGTGTAGCAGGTGCAGGTGTAGCAGGAGGAGTGCGGTCTATAGCCTCTAGCAGGGCTGTCAAAACCTCTGTTGGATCTAATTGGCTTCTCATAGGGTCTAAACGAGGCTTGCTTGGATCATGACTTGCATTGATAAGGTTGGCAAAATTTGTCCATCGAACAATAGCTGCTCTCACAGCTTGAGAGTTTAGGTTTTCAGCTACAAAGGTTTTCCATAGTTCATCAGGTAACTGATCTGCGAGATATTTTCTTAAACCTTCCACCTTGAGCATCTGACATAAGGCAATCAGAAAGCAATCATTACCTCCTGTATTTTGGATGCCACGAACAGTGGAAGGAGCAGCAGGAGGTGGAGGGGCAAGAGGTTCTTCATCGTCTTCAATAATGATTGGAGGTTGAGGATCTACAGCAGGAGGTTTAGGATCTACTGAGGGTTTAAGAGCCGGTCCTATAAAGTCATCAAGTTTTTGAGAGACGTCTTTGATGCTTTTGTTAATAGCCTCACTAGAGGTAGAGAGGGGGGTAATACGATTTTTCAGATTTTTAAGGGCTTGTGAGTTTGTGGTTGTTGTTTTATATTTGCAAATCTTGCTTGCTAGAGCTGTGATATTCTGTACAGCTTCCGTAGTTGGAGTAATCTCCTTAGGACAACGAGAGACTAATTCTATAAATTTTTTACAATTATTTACCACGCCGACAGGCATCTTAGTACTCCCAATCCATTGGACTTTGTTTATCTATTTAAGTCAGCCAGTATACCTCAATAATTGATAAAAAACATGTAGTAATATTTTTTTATATTTCAAGTAGTTTTACAGGAGAAAATCTATAAAAAATCTCTTGATGTTTTGAAATAAATCGTTACACTTATCTAGGTTCAAAGTAGTGTTTCCACAGGAGTGAGTCGTATTATGGGAGAGAAGGCGAAAGGGGAGTATGAATTTGCCGATACAGTCTTTGTAAGGGATATAGAGAGCCGTGTTTTCCAGGCCATCGCATTCAAGTGCCTTATGGGTATTGAGGGGGTGGAATTGATGGGAGGAAATATTTTAGATAGCTTGCTAGGGAGAGAATCCCCTGACCGTATTAAAGGTATTTCTGTTGATCAGGATCAAAAAAACCACTCTGTAAATATAAAAATTGAAGTTAACATTAGCTATGGACTCTCTATTCCAGAAAAAGCAGAAGAGATCCAAGCTAAGGTAACTCAGGAGATTTGTCGCTTAACAGGCTTACATGTAGGGTCTGTTCATGTTGTCTTTAAGGGATTGATTTCTCAAGAGACAAAATTACTACCAGAATCTGCTGAGCAGACCGGGAAGGTCTTAGAAGATTCCTTAGAATATTCAGAAGAGCTTTTAGAGTAGATGCGCAGAGGACATGTATTATTTTCTGCGGCGCATCTTTTTGTTGTGACCGTTATTTTGATGCTGGGGATTCTTTTTTTGTGCCTGCAAGAGTCTAGTGCGCTTAGAGTTGCTTTTGAGCAGCTTTTAGAAAGCGAAGGTGCAGCTTTTGCTAGGATAGGTGTGACCTTGATCATTGTGGGCGTTTTGCTTTTACTAGGCTTATATAAATTAAATAACCATCATTATCTGACCCTCAAGATGGGGGTTTCTAAAACACTCATTGATGAGGCTGTGATCAAAGAGTATCTCACAAAGTATTTTAAAGACATCTTTCCGCAAGAAGAAGTGGCATCAGACGTGGCGATACATCTGCCTCAGAAGCTAGAAATTATTGTACAATTTCCAGATATGGTCGAAGAAAAAAAAATTCATCTTATCTCCAGAATGGAAAATGAGCTTGGAGTCCTTCTTGCAAGAAAACTTGGTTATGATAAGGAGTTTTTGCTTACTATCAGCTCTGCATGAATTTTTCTAAAATAGAGAGATCTTGCTTTGTGAGTCCCTTGATATTTTGCAGATCGTCGCGTGATGCTTTCTTGAGATTTTTTACGCTTCCAAAATATTGCAAAAGTCTTTTTTTCTTGATAGGTCCGATACCTCGAAGGTGATCGAGCTCACTAGTAAGCAGTTTCTTTTTTCTTTGGAGGCGGTGAAGAGAAATCGCTCTTCTATGCGCTTCATCACGAATTTGTTGTAGAAAGAAAAGAGCGGGAGAGTGTTTAGGAAGTAAGATCGCTTCATTTTGTGTAAGAGTAAAAACTTGCTCTTGCGTAAGCCCTTTATCATGGCGGGAGTCTTCTTTGGCAAGGGCGATAAGATCACAAGAGGCTATTTCTAATTCTTCTAAAATAGAGCGTGCAACACTCAGCTGTCCCTTACCTCCATCTACAATGATTAAATCAGGAAGATCTTTTTCTATTTTACCTTTACTGTAACGTCGAAAAAGAACTTCTTTCATCGCGTGATAGTCATCAGTTTTTTCTCCTTTGATTGTATACGTTCGATATTGCGAGGGAGCTTTATCACCATGAGTAAAGACAACTAAAGAGGCAACAGGATGACTTCCTGCACAGTTAGAAGTATCAAAACACTCAATTTTGCTAGGATAGCGAGTGAGTGAGAGTTTTTCTTGCAGCTCGGTGAGAATGGTCTCCTTGCGATTTTCTCCATGTTCTTCTTGATAAAAGAGAATTTTTGCATTTTGCTCTGCTAAGGCAAGAAGTTTTTTTTTATCACCTTTTACAGGGTGTTTCATCGAGCAGGTGGTTTTTGTTTTCTCTTCCAAAATAGAGGCTAAGGAGACAAAGGAAGAGAGTTTTTCAGGGAGTAAGATTTCTTGAGGAAGATCACTCCCTTGGACGTAGTGTTGTAAAAGAAAGGTTTCAAGCAAGGTATGCGTATCTTCTATCACAGTAGGAAAGTAAAAGTGATCAGAACTTGTGAGTCTTCCTTGACGGAAGGAAAGAAGAGCGATGAGAGCTCTATCTGCTTCGCGGTAGACTCCAAGAGCGTCGCAGTCGTTTGTGTTGGGTTGTACAACACTTGTCCCTTGCTCAGAGATCTGCTCTAGCTGTTTCATAGTGTGTAATAGCGCAGCGGCCTTTTCAAATTCTAAATTCTCTGAGGCTTTTTCCATGTCACGTTTCATCTCTTGTACAAGGAAAGAGCTTTCTCCTCGCAAAAACTGGATCGTTTTGTCTACAAAGAAGCGATACTCTTCAGAAGAGCATTTGCTGACACAAGGAGCTAAACATCGTTTCATAGCATGAAGGATACAAGGTCTTGTCCTTGAAGAGAGTTCTCTATCAGAGCATTGTCTAAGAGGAAAAATCTTTGACAAAAGATCGAGAGTAGCTCTTGCTGCAATGCTACTTGTATAGGGCCCAAAATAGAGCCCTTTTTTTGGAGGAGGGCCTTTATGGCGTACCAGTTTTAGCATAGGCCAAGGATGATCATGGTTGATGAGCAGACTCACAAAGGTTTTATCATCTTTCAGTAGAGCGTTGTATTTAGGTTGATGTTTTTTAATAAGAGTATTTTCTAAAAGAAGAGCTTCTCTTTCAGAAGAGGTGACGATGATTTCAATAGAAGCAATTTTTTGCACCAAAAAGGGAATGATCGGTCTTGTATCTGTTACATCAAAATACTGCTTAAGGCGTTTTTTAAGACTTTTGGCTTTCCCTACATAGATAACATTCCCTTCTGCGTCTTTCATAAGATAGACGCCTGTTTCTTTAGGGAAATGTTGCAGCTCATCTTTAGTAAAAGACACAGCAAGGCCTTATCTGCTTAAAGGAGTTTTTCAGATTAGCGAATTAGAACGTTTTTGGCTACCCAGTGATTTTTCTGTGCAGATAACGAACTCCCGCACAACCAGCTAAGAGAATGGTTGCGGCTGCAACCCAATTCCCATAACCTCTAGTAAAAGACCAGTGAGCTTCTTCGTGGAGGGAGGTAATTTTATGAGTGTATTGGCATCCATATTTTAGCAAGCCCCAAGACTCACAGGTTTGTTGAGGATTTGATCCATAGGTTGCTTGGTTAAAGACTTTGTACTGTCCATACAACTTGAGATGAGACCAGGCTTCTTTTATGTTATCTTCCACAAAAAGAGCAAGAATACCTATCATCACTCCGGATGCGCCCGTTAAAGCTACCCAGTGATTTTTGGACCATGTAGCGAGATCAGCTCCTTCAGCTGGATTTTCTTCTTTCAGGGTGGCTAAAGCATTGGATGCGAGCCATTGCACTTCAGGGTCGCGAGATTTCTTGCTTGTTTGCAAAGGTTGTGTTACGGGGTCGTATCCTTTACTTCTTGTGTTGTAACGATGTGTAGGTATGGTCATGATTGTTCCTCGGTGAATTGGTTAACGGACTTTTTTTTGCATCTTCATTTTTTAATCTTTGAAGCTCTTTTTCGATAGTTTGGAGAAATTCAGGAGAAATGGGAGGTGTTAAGGGAGAACTAGAGGGTAGCGACGGCTTGTCAGCGCATGGAGATGTTTTTTCTAAGGGAGGGGTGTAATAAGCTTCATGAATATTAGACGCAAATATTCTAACTACCTTTTTCAATCCTCTCCATCCAAACGGCAGCGCAAGAAAAACTCCTGCTGGCAAGACAGTTAAACAATGAGCTTGAAACAGCTTGCAGTTACCTTCTGAGAAAGGATCTATAAATTGTGCTGTAAAAAAATCGCTTTTAGATAGCGTGGAATAGGTATCTTTAACACACTCCCAAGATTCGCTCCAGCTCTCTTTCGACAGGCATGAATTTGCAACTGAGGTAATGAGGGTAGAAGACGCGTTTGACAAAATGCTCCAGGCGCCACATTTTGTAGCAGATTCTTGCAATGTAGGATAATACCACCAAATAAACATGCCCGTTAGTGCTTCTGGGATAGTAGGGTCCCGGATGATTGGAATTCCTTCACACCAAAAACTTTTTATCAATTCCAAAGAGGATTTTGCGATTACATAAGTGGGTTTAATTATACCTACATTAGCAATATGCGAGGCAGTTATAGCTAGAGTTGTAGACCTCTGCAGAAAAGTGGATTCATGAGGTACTTTTGAACAATTCATAATAAAAATCCAATTGTTTAATCTCTATTTATCACGAATAATAAAAGAAAGAAGTAGATTTAGTAAATAAAAAAAACGATTCTTGTTTTTTTTATAATTAATAAAAATAATGTTGTTTTATTTTAAAAATAGAATTCTATCATTCACTAAAGCAAAGCAAGCGTTTCTGTAGGATTTGAGTTCTAGGGAAGGAGTTTCCAGAGAAACTCCTAAAAAAATAGGTGATACAAGATTAGCTGTGTAAAAGGATTTTTTGGAATATGATCTCTTGATTCTTTTGTAGGGTTGTTTTGGTTTCGGGATTATGTAGAGAGCCTATAATATCTTTATATACATCATGGTAGTTTGTAGAGGTTACCAAGGTATGGTGATTGGGAAGGAGGGATTGTTTACAATACTTTTCCAGCCCTTGTTTATTTTTTTCTGTATGAATGTATTCTCTATAATGGCTCGATAGGTAGTTAAAGAGCTCTACATCACCATACAGAAAAGCTGTAAATTGTTTTTTTTAGTTTAAAATTGAACTTTGCCATTCACTAAGCAAAGTGAGCGCTTGCATAGGGGTTGTCTGAGATACATCTACTTTTTTGAGAGCCTCTAGGATAGATGTCGTGGTCTTGTCGGGCCTTTCTGTAAAAAGAGAGAGTTGCTCAGAGGTGTTTTGCGTAGATTTTTTTTGAAAGCTCTTGTTTTCAAGAGATTTTAGCATAGAAGTTGCTTTAATAATGACTTCAGAAGGGAGCCCTGCAAGCTTAGCAACATGGATGCCATAGCTTTTATCAGCCCCTCCTCGCACAATCTGATGTAAAAAGACAATCCCTTGGGAGGTTTCTTGTACGGCTATACTATAGTTTTTGGCTCTAGGGAACCTGCTTTCTAGGGCTGTGAGTTCTGAATAATGCGTTGCAAATAAAGTTTTTGCTTGTTTTCCAGGGTGGGTGAGGAGGTATTCTGCTACAGACCAGGCGATAGCTATCCCATCATAGGTGCTAGTACCTCTGCCGATCTCATCAAGGATAATGAGAGATTTATGGGTAGCATGACGTAGAATGTTGGCAGTTTCTGTCATTTCTACCATAAAAGTAGATTGTCCTCTGGACAGATCGTCGCTAGCTCCAATACGAGAAAAGATTTTGTCAATAATGCCAATATGAGCATAGGAAGCAGGAACGAAGGCTCCCATTTGCGCCATCATGCAAAGGAGCGCTACTTGCCTAATATAGGTTGATTTACCCGCCATGTTGGGGCCTGTAATAAGATAAAGAGTCTGATTTTCATCATCCATTTCCGTATCATTAGGAATAAAAGACTCCGCTGTAAAAGAGGCTTCAATGACTGGATGCCTTCCCTCTTTAATCACAAGAGAGTGGCTTTCATCAACACTTGGTCTGGTGTATCCTTTTCTTTTGGCAAGAGCTGTCCACGAAAGAAGGCAGTCTATATGCGCAACTCCCTTGGCAATAGATCGGATGTGCGCTTCAAAGGAAGAGACAAAGGCTTTGAGCTCTTGATAAAGGGAAGATTCTAGCTGAGAGATACGCTCGTCAGCATGCAGGATTTTATTTTCATATTCGCGCAGCTCTTCTGTAATAAATCTTTCGTTATTCACAAGGGTTTGACGTTTGTGAAAATATAAAGGCACTTTTTCTGCTTGGTTTCTGCTCAGTTCGATAAAATAGCCGAAGGCTTTATTGAAACCTACTTTTAGCGTTTTAAGTTGGGTTTCTTGCCTGAGCCTTTCTTGATATTGCATAAGGAAAGCGTGGGAGTCTGCTTTAAGCAGGCGAAGCTCATCGAGCTCTGCAGAGACCCCTTCTTTGATCACATTCCCTTCTCCCAGCCGAATAGGGGGCTCTGTTTCGAGTGTAGCAGAGATGTTTTGTGTAAGAGCGCTGACATCACAGAGCAAAGTAGCTATCGTGTGAAATAACGGATGATGCAGTTGTAAAGTCAGCTCTAGCAGCTTGGGAAGAGGTGTTAAAGAGAGAAAAAGAGCAGCAATATCTCTTGGCGTACCGTGATTTGTTGTGATGCGCATGATGAGTCTTTCTATATCACGAATGCTAGAGCAAAGAGTGTGTAGGGTAGCAAGCTCAGAGAAATGCAAGAGCTCTTCTGTAGCATCCAGGCGGGCATTGATCGCTGTTTTATCAAGAAGAGGGCGCGCTATCCAATCTCTCAGTAGTCTAGATCCCATAGGAGTAACGGTTTGATCCATCAAGTACAGAAGGGTGTGTTGAGAGATTTTTTTGCCTTGGGTAGAAGAAAAAATCTCTAGATGTTTCTCTGTGATAGGATCGATAGCCATGTAGTCTCCAAGATGGTATCTCTCCAGTGAGGTCACATGGCTTAAAGATAAGCTTAATGTATCTTGTAGGTAGGAAAAAAGAGTACCAGCAGCCATTAATGCGGCTAAAGAATCTTTTAATCCAAAACCATCCAAACTATGCACTTTGCAATGTGAGAGCAACACTCGGCGTGCGTGCGTTGCATCAAAATGCCAATCTTCAATAGAGGTGATCTTTGTGCCGCACTTTGTTTGTAGATCGTTGCAAAGAGTGTGGAGATTGTGCAAGGTTTTCGTGCCTATCAAGAGCTCTGCTGGTTGCAGGCGAAAAAGCTCTTCTTGGAGTTGAGAGAGGGTGGTGACTTCCACAACTTTACAATCTGCTGTCGTGATATCTACAAAAGCAATCCCAAATCGCATGTTGCTAGAGCAAAGAGAGGCAAAAAAGTTGTGTTTTTTTTCAGATAAAGCAGAAGTTTGATAGACCGTTCCAGGAGAAATCCACCTAACAATCTCTCTTTTGACAAGGCCTTTTGTCGATTTGGGATCTTCTGTTTGCTCAGCAATGGCGATGACGTGCCCTTTTTCAATCAATTTTTCTAGGTAGCTGTCAAGGGTATGGGCGGGGATGCCACTCATAGGGATGTCAGAGCGCTTTGTCAAGGTAAGTTCTAGATCTTGCGCTAAAATCTTAGCATCTTCGTAGAAGGCCTCATAAAAATCACCGAGACGAAATAGAAGGAGGGCTTCTTTGGCTTTTTCCTTACAGACATGCCACTGTTGCATCATGGGAGTTGTTTTGGTGTCCATAGCCATTCCTTACATTTTTTCATAAAAGCTGCCAGAGAGAAACGGTTTTGTTGGGGAGTTGCATTTTTGTTTTCCCAAGAAGATTCTTGATGTAAAGCTTCTTGCGCTTCTTCGATGCCTTTAGTGATTTGCATAATCACCCCTTCACACCACCGTTTGGACTCTTCGATATCTTTTTGCATCTGGGTGAGTTGAGAGAGGATTTCTTGAGGGGTTTTAGAGATTTTATCAAAATGGTGAAACTGTGGAGATTGTTGGTGGAGTTTGTGGGTGTCAATCATTTGTCTTAGTTCAAAAATGTCAATTAAAAGAGGGAGAAAGGTCTTTTTGAATACATCGCGTAGTCCACTGTTTGCCAAAGTAGGGATGATTTTTTTTCGAGCTATTGCATCCGAAGAAGAGGGTTTGAATTGACTGCGGAAAAGAGAGGTATGCAGATGACTATAGTTTTTTTTTTGTTGTAGAAAGTCGTTTGGTGTTTCCATAGATTATCTTAGATAAACTAGTTAATAGTAAGGCCGGTTGAGTCCTAAGATTAACGTAGTTAACTATAAAAAAAAAGTACTTTGAGAGATTCTCTTTTTCAGCTAACTTTTGGACGGGTGGATGGACCAGGTGAGGTTGGTTATTGTGAATAGAAAGCTCTTTTTAGGTATCATCAGTATAGCGGCTTTTGTGGTTATGCTGAGTATGCAGGGATATCTTGTCAAAATGCTCTCTCTTCCGATACACATCGTATTGCTTGGTAGATTTGCGGCAGCTTTTATCTTGCTTGGTCTCTATCTTCTTTTTTTGCATAGACTCTCAACGCTTGCGCGTAGTTATATGCGTATGAAAAATTGGTGGACAGCAAGTATTGCAAGTGCGCTCGGATGTGCAAGTGTGGGATGTTATTTTTTTAGCTTGCACCACCTTTCTCTTTCTGTAGCAACGACGCTATTTCTTTCCTCTCCTCTCTTTTTGCCTTTAGTGCGAAAAATTCTCTTGAAAGACTCCGTGGATAACCGTGTCTATTTAGGTATTGGTATAGCTTTGCTTGGTATTTTAGGTATTTTGAAAGATCAGCAGGAAATAGCCATTTTGGTAGCACTCATTGCAGCTGCTCTGATGGCTGTGTGGGTGGTCTTGTGGCAAAGACTTCACGCAAACCATAGCTCTTTGAATCTCTCTTTGCACTACTTTGGTATAGGAGCATTAGTAGCCTTATTTTTGTGTTGGATTGTGCAAGGTAGAACCTTTTTTCCTATACATCTTCCGGAATTCTATGCTTTAGTAGCGCTTGGAGTAGTAGCTCTTGGGTGTCAGTTGTTTTTTACGCTGGCTCTGAGGTATGCTCCTAGACGTTTAGCTCTTTCTTGGATCTATGCGAGTCTTTTGGTTATGATAGGTATGGATGAGTGGCTATATCGAGCTACGATCTCTTTGACATCGATTTTAGGTATGATCCTTTTGGCTATAGGAAGCCTAGGAACTATGCAGATTGTCGTAAAAGGTTGGAAGAAGAATGTATAAAGAAGAAAGCTTACAGCTCCTTAGGCAGAGGATTGATTTAGCAGAGGTGTTATCGACACATCTGGATCTCAAAAGATCAGGTTCTTCGTACAAAGCGCTTTGCCCTTTTCATGAGGAAAAAACTCCCTCGTTTATCGTTCATAAGGGAGATACCCATTATCACTGCTTTGGTTGTGGCGCACATGGGGATGCTATTGCGTTTTTGATGAGTCATCTTAAGATGAGTTTTGCAGATGCTGTCCAATCGCTAGCAGAAAGGTTTCAGGTTTCTTTAGAGAGCACAGAGTCTACGCAACCGCAAAAAGGGCCGAATAAGGCCCTTTTGCGAGAGGTACTTCGTGAAGCAAAACGATTTTATCATTTTTATCTTCTGCATACTGAAGAAGGGCATGAAGCTTTGCAATATCTGTATCAAAGAGGGTTAGACTTAGAGTTTATCCATCTTTTTGAAATAGGACTTTCTCCCAAGCAGTCAGGTCTTTTGCAAAAGGTTTTGGCAGAAAAACATTTTGAAGAGAACCTTATGGAGGAAGCTGGGCTTTTCTCAAGGTTGCAAGGAGGATCTAAAAGAGAGTTTTTCTTAAGTCGCGTGATGTTTCCCATTAAAGATGCTTTGGGACAGGTGGTAGGTTTTTCTGCGCGCAAGATCAAAGAGGATACTTTTGGTCCCAAATATCTGAATACTCCAGAAACTCCTCTTTTTAAAAAATCTCATATTCTCTTTGGCCTTAGCGAATGTCGTAAGAGAATAGCCAAAGAAAAAAAAGCGCTTCTTGTAGAAGGGCAGATCGATGCACTCCGTCTGATTCAAGAGGGGTTTACGATTACAGTAGCTGGGCAGGGGACAGCCTTTACGGAAGAGCATGCAGCAGAGCTGATCAAGCTGGGTGTTCAAGAGGTTTTTATTGCTTTTGATGGAGATGAAGCAGGCAAGCAAGCGGCGATTAAAGTGGGGGATATTTTCCAAAAAGAAGGAATCGATGTAAGAGTAGTTTTCCTTGGAGATAAAGAAGATCCAGATTCTTTTTTAAGATCTAAGGGGCCTGAAGCTTTTACTAAAGCCCTAGACAATGGGGTAAACTATCTTCAATTTCTTGTAGAGCAGTATTCTACAACAATACCTGTCTCTACACCCTCTGGTAAGCATCAACTCGTGCAGGCTATTACTAAAAGGGTGAGAGAGTGGAATCATCCTCTGATGATCCATGAATCTTTACGAAAGCTCGCTCAGCTGCTTGAAGTGCCGGAAAACCTCATCCAGGAAGAAAAGCTTGTACAAGATGAGGTGTTTATCAAAAAAAATGAGTCGATCACCAAACCTACTGTGGATCCAGACCGTGTGTTAGAAGCAGATTTTCTTCGATGGCTTCTTCTTTTTGGTAGCAAAGATCATCTTTTTGCAATAGCCACTTTGAACATTCTTCCAGAGGCTCTTAAGGTTCCTATCGCCCAAAAACTCTATAGAGTCTACATCCAAGAAAAGCAAGAAGGTAAAAGTGCTGATTTGCTTTCCATAGGAGCGCAGCTAGAAGATGCAGAAGGGCAGCTTTTTCTTTCAGAGATTTTGCAAAAAAGAATCAATGGAGACAAAGCAAAAGAAGGGTGCATCTACACTATGCAAAAGATTTTAGAAAGAAATTGGCTTTTTGAAAGAGAAGAGATACGAAGGAAAATCCACCATGGTAAATGCTCCGAGGAAGAGATCTATCTGCTCGCCAAAAGATTTGACGAGCTCAAAAAACATCCTCCTCAGGTAAAGATAGAGACTCACTGTGGTTCATGAGCTTGTATCACAGAATGCTTTTCTACACTGTTTTTCCAAAGCAGATCATCTCTTTGCAATTGAGTAGCAACAGCATCATGGATTTTTTTGATGTTGCCATACGCCTTTCAAATAAAGTGGTGATGTCTTGCCGTAGTTTTTCTGCCTGCTCTTTGGAGTAAGGCTCTTTGTGATCGAACGCATCGCCTCGGAGATATTTTTCCAGCTCACTCTTGGGTAGGGAGTAGGAAAAATCCTCATTATAGATGGAAGCACAATCGAAAATATCTGATGAGCCTACTGTTATTGATGACATAAGTGCCTCCTGAAAAGTCCTGGGCTTATATTCTGGATGAGAAAAAAAATCTCTTGTTTTTCTTTCTTCGTAAAAAAAAATCCTTTTGCTAGGATCCGCCAAGTTTTTTCACGAGGTTTTTAAGGAGAGTGTGATGGCAACCGCAGGTGTTTCAGGGAGAGGGTCTCCTTATACAGGAGAGCAGCAAGAAGCTATAAAGGGTTGGAGCGTATGGGATGGAAAGACAGTAGAGAGATTATTTGGATCAACGGGTAATCTTTGTGCAGGCAATGGTAAAGAAAACGCACCAGAAAAGACGGATAAACAGGGAGAAAATCATTTGCAAGGGGTTCTTAGAGCTAGATCGCCTAATGGAATTGCTCCAAGGCCTCTATTGTTTCAACAACTAAGACCAGTTCCTCAACAGAAGTCCAACAATCTTTGTAAAACTCATCCACTACCTATAGTAGCTCTTGGTGAACAATGGCAATGTCCTTCGGACCATTTGCCGGTTGGTATGCAAATAGAGGATACGGTTTTTGTGAGTTGGAATGTGTTACATGCAGACCATGTGCAGCATTGGATAGTCGAGGAAAATCTGCAAGGGTTAAAAGGATCTGTTATCACACAAAAGCAAGTACTGATTCAAGAAGGGGAAATACTTACTTCACAAAGAGAAAAAGAAATTACGAGACTCATTTGTGATATGGTAACTCATGGGAGCAGCCCGAAGAGCTATATTGCCTTACAGGAATGTAGCGATAGCTTTTTGGCTTACCTCAAGACAAAACTTCCACCGGGATATAAATTATTGGAATCAAAAACACGTAGTGGCTGCGCAGTGATATACGATGCGATGAGGATGCAAGTACAGGAGTTCAACGAGGTTGCACTTTCTGAGGTAAGAAGCAAACATCTCATGGAGATTACATTGAAACGCCTTAGAGATAAGAAACTATTTCGCGTTGTCAATGTGCATGTTACAGGAGATCCTACGTCTTCCTCCAGAAAAGATCTCATGAACTATGTGACCCAGAAAATTGGCGCAGGTCCCCAGTCTTTGGTTGTGGCAGGGGATATGAATTTTATAATAGAGGAGATGAAGCAAGAATTACAACAAGGGATCAAAGGCAGTTTGCAATTTTGTGCTCCCTATCGCAGCAATGTAGGTCCAATGCATGGTCGCAGAGGTATCCATGCAAAAGCAATTGATTATTTTATAACTCGGGCTAGAGAAAACGTTCGGTTATTATCACCGGAAGAGATTTTTTCAGGTCCAAATGCTCAGGTCATTAGAGGCACTTTGGAGCTTTTCGTCGATCCAAAAAATGAACCTATCAGATCTTAAAAGCAGGAGCATGCTCTTGGATCTTAGAAAAGTCTAGGAGCTTTCCAAAGAGATCAAAAACTTCCTGCAAAAGAGCTAGTCGATTGTTTCTTATTGCTAGGTCTTCACAAAGAATTTTCACCTCATCAAACAGAAGAGCTAAAGGCTTTTGGAAAGAGGTGAGAAATTTGATGCCACTTGTATAATCTCCATGATCAAAAGCATATAAGATATTCTTTTTTATAGAGAGAAGATGCGCATACAACGCTTTTTCTGCTTCTTCTTGAAGAAGAGAGGTGGAAAACGTGTGAGAGACTTTTTCCTGTAATTGTCCTTTGGCTCTTTTGTAGACTTCATAGAGCTTACCAAAATCTTCTGTATCTCGAAACTGAGCAAGAGCTTGGAGTCTTAGGTACTGATCATAAGGATTTAAAGAGACTTGATGTAAAGAAGCCTCAATCGCATCGTGCTTAAAGCCTATCTCTTCAAATACAGTTTTGAGTCTTGGAATCATAAAAGAGATGATTTCATCCACAGTAGAAGAGCTCACGGGGATAGAAAAGTGCCCTAGGAGCTGATGAAGCGTAGCTGCAATCGGTAAAGAGAGCTTGTTTTCGATGAGTAGACGTAAAATACCAAGAGTTTGTCTTCGTAAAGCATAAGGGTCGCTAGACGAAGAGGGTTTAAGACCTACAGCAAAATAGCCGATGAGGTTGTCTAATTTATCTGCTAAACTCAGCAAAACACCTTCTTTTGAAGTAGGTAAGAGATCGGCTTCAAAACGGGGAAGCCAATGTTCTTCAATGGCCTGAGCAACAGCTACACCCTCTTTATGATGGAGAGCGTAACATCTACCAATAGCTCCCTGTAGCTCAGGAAATTCCCCAACAAGTAATGTGGCAAGGTCTGCTTTGCAAAGGAAAGAGGCGCGTTGCAGAGATTTTTCGTTTGCAATAGGAAGCCTTTGTTGCAAGAGTTTTGTATGCTTTTGCAATCTTTCTACTTTAGCATAAAGGGTTCCCAGCTCTTTTTGAAAGGTAATCGTCTTGAGTTTTTCATTATATTTTTCCAAAGGCGTTTTGATATCTTCTTCGAATAAAAACATACCATCGGATAAGCGGGCAGATAATACCTTTTCGTTCCCTTTAAGGATGGTAGGGTTCGGAGTGTTGTCAGCAGTAATTACAAAGGAGTTGAGCAGAGAGCCTTCTTTGTTAGTAAGAGGAAAATAGCGCTGATGAGCAACCATCTCTGAAATAAGAACTTCTTTGGGAGCTTTTAAGAATTTTTTGTTAAAACAGGAGTAAGTGAGCATAGGCCACTCAGAAAGATAGACAACTTCTGCTAAGACTTTACTTGTTTCTACAGCTGTTGCATGGAGCTCTTTTTCTATGGCGCTGAGTTGTTTTTGGATAGAGAGTTTTCTTTCTGCAGGATCGATCATGACATGATGTTTTTTGAGGAGAGGTAAAAACTCTTTGGGCTGAGAAATCGTGATCGGAAGGTTGTCTAACTGCATATGGCCATAAGAGGTATTACCGGAGCTGACAGGTCCTACGGAGAAAGGAATGATCTCTTCTCCATACAAAGCAACAAACCAATGTAGAGGACGTGGATATTCAAGGGTTAAATCAGACCATCGCATTTTTTTGGGAAAATGGATGCTTAAAATAAGGTTAGGGAGTTTTTCTGCAAGCAAGGAAGCTGTTGCATGTCCTTTCTCTTTGTATTTTACAAAAAGATAGTCAACATTTTTGATGGTTTGGACGAAGCAATCGCTTCTTGCGCAAGCTTCTACTAGAGTCATAGAAGGGAGAGAAAGACTTTTCAAAAAGCCTGTCCCTTTTTCTGTAGGGTGCCCTTTGGCATCAAAGGCAACAGACAAAGCAGGCCCTTTTTTCTCAAGCGTAGTATCGTGCGTCCCTTCTCTCAGTTTATGCACTAGGGCTACAAGACGACGGGGTGTTCCGTACACCTCAATTTTTTCAAAAGAAATCCCATAGTCTTTGAAGAGTTTTGTTAAAAGACGCTCGAGACTGAGAGCTCCTTGCTCAATAGAAGCTGCAGGAAGTTGCTCCGAACCAATTTCTAGAAGAAAATCTCTGGCAGAGGTAGGGTCAAACGATGTTTCTACATAAGAACTAGAGATGGAGCTAGATGTTTGGAGAGGGGCTGCTTGCTTAAGTAAGGGAAACTGCAGCGCCGTGCGCACTTCAAGATAACATTCGGCAACTTGCCGAGAAAGTTCTCGAATCTTTGTGATATAACCAGTACGTTCTGTCACAGAAAGAACGCCTCTTGCCTCTAGCATATTAAAAGCATGGGACGCTTTCATTACAAAATCATAAGCTGGGACAGGAAGTTTTTTTTGCAAAAGAAGGGTAGCTTCTTGTGTAAAATCTTGAAAATGACGAAACCACATCTCTGTAGAAGCTTGCTCAAAATTATAATGGCTCCATTCGAATTCGTTTCTTTGAAATACGTCGCCATAGGTAAGAGTTTCGTTCCATTGCATATGGTAGACGTTGTCTACATTTTGTAAAACCATACTAAGGCGTTCGAGACCGTAGGCGATCTCTACCGTCACAGGATGAAGAGACTGCCCTCCCACAGCTTGAAAATAGGTGAACTGTGTGATCTCCATACCATCCATCCACACTTCCCAGCCAAGTCCCCATGCGCCAAGAGTAGGACCTTCCCAGTCATCATGCACAAAACGGATGTCATGCTCCTCTAATTTGATGCCAATAGCCTCTAGAGAACGTAGATAGGTTGCTTGAATATCCAAAGGAGAGGGTTTTAAGATCACTTGCATCTGGTGAAACAGCTGCATACGATTAGGGTTTTCTCCATAGCGACCATCTTGAGGTCTTCTCGAAGGTTCGATGTAGACCGCGCTATACGGCTCTGGCCCTAGAGCTCGTAAAAATGTCGCAGGATTAAACGTACCTGCTCCCACTTCGATATCATGTCCTTGGTGAACAACACACCCCTGCTCAGCCCAAAATTCTGTTAATGTCAAAAGAAGTTTTTGAAATGTCATCATAGCTCAACCACCTAGTGCACTGGACTAGAGTTTAATGGATAAGAGAAGTTTTTCTCAATTGATTACACATCTTCTTTTTCTAAAATAGTATTTGAGATAAACGGATCAATCACTTTTAATGAGGGTTCCAGGGCCTCCTGCGGTTAGGAGGTTTCTGGAGAAAATTTTAAGACACCTTGGCTTGATAAATTAACATGAGATTAGGTACTCTTTCAATACAAATTAAAGGGAGTCTTCCTTTGAAATTAGCGCTATATTTGACATTAGCGAGGATTGTGATTAGCCCCATTTTTCTGCTAGTTTATTTAAACTATCAGGCGTTTGGGTTAACGCTATTCGCTCTTCCTGTTGCACTTTTGTGTCTTCTGACTGTATCGGAGCTGTCCGATTTTTTTGATGGATTTATCGCTAGAAAATGGAACCAGGTGACGCAGCTAGGGAAGATTTTAGATCCTATGGCAGATAGTATTGCTAGGATTTCTGTCTTTTTAACTTTTACACAAGGTGTTGTGCAGCTCCCTTTATTGCTGGTGCTTGTGTTTCTTTATCGAGATGTTGTGATTAGTATGCTTAGAACGCTCTGCGCGCTTAGAGGGGTAACTTTAGCAGCGCGCATATCGGGCAAGATTAAAGCTGTGATTCAAGCGATAGCAGCTTTTGTGATTTTGCTGCTTATGATTCCTTACGCTCTAGGGAAACTTTCGTTGCAAAGCTTACAAGAGATCAGTTTGTATGTTGTTGCAGCAGCCGCTGTATATACACTTTTTTCTGGTATTGAATATATTTATGCTAATCGCTCGTTTATCAGACAAGCTTGGTCTAAGCATTAAGAAGCTTGGTAGAGTTGAAGATATTGCTGAGCGGGTTTTTTCCAGCTAAAGTCAGAGTTTTTTAGATTGTTAAGGATTTTGTGTAAATAGGCTGTTTCGTGGTAGAGATGGAAAGCGCGATGCAGCGCCTCGTCCATCTGCTCTACTTGCATATCACGAAAGCAGATACCTACTTTTTTCTCAGAAGAGATTGTAGAATCTTCTATATCATACACTGTGTCAGCAAGCCCTCCTGTGCTTCGTACAATGGGAATGGTAAAATAGCGCATAGCAATCATCTGAGTGAGGCCACATGGCTCAAAAAGAGAAGGGATCACGATAAAATCAGACGCTGCATAGAGTTGTCTTGCGAGTGACTCGTTAAACTGATCATGAAAGTGAAAATTTGCATTGTTGTTATAATTTTTTCTGAGAAAATCAAATTCTTCCTTGAATTTTGGATCTGCAATCTGCCCTAGCAAAACAAATTGCCCTCCTTTATCCAAAATTGTCGTGATAGCTCTTGCAATCAGATGAGGACCTTTCTGCATATCTAGTCTTGAGATGCAACCAAAAAGAGGGGCTTGGGAAGAGGAGAGTTGTAAAGTTTTTTGGAGATGAGCCTTGTTGGCACGTTTTGCTTTTGCGATGGTTTCTATAGCTTCTTTTGCTCCATATCTAGCATGAAGCATGCGATCTTGAGAAGGGTCCCAGTAGTTAAGATCGATCCCATTAAGAATGCCAAAAAGTTTTTCAGGGCGACTTGCAAGGATAGGATGTAAATGATAACCAAAAGCGTGTGTTGTGATTTCACGTGCGTAAGTAGGAGAAACTGTCACAATATGGTCGACCGACATAAGGCCTGCTTTAAGAAGGTTGATGAGTCTCGGTTCTGCAGGGTCTATCAGCTCAGAGGAGGGAGAGATTCCAAAACGATCTACATGAGAGGGTAGGCATCTCCCTTGGTGTAAAATATTGTGAATTGTTAAGAGTGTTTTACAGGCAGGCAATCTCTTATAATACACATGTTTATGTAGATAAGAGATAAAAGCTGTTGGCCAGTCATGCAAGTGCAGTACTCGTTGAAGAGCAGGTTCTAGACAGAGATATTCTAAGGCAAGTACGGAAAAGAGCAAAAACCGGTCTATGTCATCGGGTTCTCCATAAATCGAAGAGCGATTGAAAGGTGTTTCTGGTTGTTGGGGATCAATAAGGATTAAAGAGATGTCTTCATAGGACGCTCTCCAAAATAGGACATCAAAAGGTTTGTTATCTGCAAAGGTAAAAGATTTTTTTAAAGCAAGCTTGACATGACGAAGATTTTTTCCCTCCAAACAGCGATACTTAGGTAAGATCACAGTTACCTTCTGATCGAGTCTGAGGAGTTCCTTGGACAGTCCATATAGAACATCAGCTAGCCCCCCAGCTTTAGCAATAGGAGCTAGTTCGGTAGTTATATGGATGATAGTCTTTACCAAATCTCTTGTCCTTCTATAAAGCAGCAATTATCTGCAATGTAGACGAAAAAAGAGTATGATTTAAACCTAAAAATTGACAAATCGCACTGTGAGCTTCACAGGCTGATTATCAATAGTCTCCGTCCAGATCAGCGAGGAAGTTGGAGGATTAATAATAGCCTCCTTATACACCACATGGCTTGTCTTTTTTGTCCTGTGCCATTTTTGCGCAATTTTTGCCTTTAGCTCTGGCAAAGTCATAAAAGGAGATAGCTTGCCATCACAATCATCCGACATTAAAGCGATTTTTCTTTCATCCGCATCCCAACACTGTAAGCACATAAAAACCTCTCTGCATAATGAGAACGGGAGTGCATTGTACAAATTCCTTACTTTTTTTCTATAGAAAGAATTTGTTGTGTTAATTTTTTCTTTAAAAACTCGTGTAAAAACTCTTGGATTTTCTCCAAACAAGCAGAAAACAACGTGCTTGCAATTAAATCATTTAAATCGCTACGATGTCCTATGTTTTCATGTAAGAAAACGAATACATTGGGGTGTAGCCAAGTGGTAAGGCAGCGGTTTTTGGTACCGCCACTCGGAGGTTCGAGTCCTTCCACCCCAATACATTAACAACGAAGAAGCCCTTTCTTGAATGCAGCAAGAGAAAAATTTCATTCTTTTTTCGGGGAGATCTCATCCCTCGTTTGCTAAAGAAGTCGCTAATTTTTTGCATGTTGAATTAGGAAAGGTGACCATTCAAGATTTTCCAGACGGTGAGATAGGCGTTCGCATTAATGAGAATGTCCGTGGTAGGGATGTTTTTGTGCTACAAAGCTTAGCCAGACAGCCCAACTTCTATCTCATGGAATTACTGATCATGGTCGACGCGTTGAAGAGGGCTTTTGCTAAGACGGTTGTCGTTGTCTTACCCTATTTTTGTTATGCTAGACAAGATAGAAAAGATAAGGGACGGGAACCCATTACAGCAAAGCTCGTTGCTGATCTTCTGGAAAGAGTAGGCGTAGCGTGTGTAATGACGATGGATTTGCACACAGAGCAAATCCAAGGTTTTTTTGATATCCCTGTGGATAACTTATATGCGCGTCCAGCTCTTATTCAGGCTATTAAAGGGTATGGTATCACAGACTGTGTGGTCGTAACCCCAGATATAGGTAGCGTTAAGCTGGCAAGAGAATTTTCTGCAGAGCTTGGCGTAGATATGGCGATCATCAACAAACGTCGGCTAGATGCAGAGCAAGTCGAAGCCAATGCACTCATTGGTGATGTGGAAGGTAAGGATGTTCTTTTCGTGGATGATATTTATTCCACGGGAGGAACGATGAAGAAAGGGGCCAAGGTCTGCAAAGCTTTAGGAGCGCGCAGGGTGTTTGGCGCTGTAACACATGGACTGATGATAGGTGATAGCGAAGTAGATAGCTTGATAGAGAAGCTGTTTATCACAAATACGCTCCCACCAAGACATGAGAAGTTTCACTCTTCTGTGGAAGTGGTTACAGTAGCACCTCTATTTGGACGAGCGATTCAGTCGTTTGTGCAAGGGGGGTCAGTTTCTTCACTATTCAAACCGACGTGACTTGCTATTTCATGATATAGACCCCCAAAAAATAGTAGTAGGAAGTGCGCATATGCGTGCTAGGATTGTGAATTTTTAACGTGCTTGTAAGGAGTGCTCATGAAACTGAGTCTTTCAAAAAGGAAGGCAGAGACCAAAAAGGAGATCAACTTGATTCGACATCAAGGGAATATTCCAGCGGTCATCTATTCCAAGGGTAAAGAAAACCAGCTCATTGCTGTCAATGGAGTGGAATTTGAGGCGATTTTACGAAATGTTCAACAAGGACATTTGCCTACAACAGTGATAGAACTTTCTGGAGAAGGAATCTCTTTGAAAGCGCTTATCAAAGATATTCAATACGAACCAACTACCTATAAGGTAATCCATCTAGACTTTTTGGAAATCCAAGGAGAGCAGTCGATTACTGTCAACGTTCCTATTCGATGTGTAGGTATGATGGAGTCTCCTGGTATTAAATTGGGTGGATTTCTCAGACAGGTGATTCGTCATTTGCGAGTGAAGTGTCTTCCTAAGCAGATGCCTAAAGAGTTTGTTGTTGATGTAAAAGAGCTGGGCATTAAGCAGACAAAACGGATTAAGGATCTTTTAATGCCAACAGGTGTTGAACCACTGGCTCCTTTGAATGAAGTGATTGTTGTGATTGCGAAACGTTAACCATGTTGGAAGAAAGATCTCCAGTTCTTGTGGTTTGTTTGGGCAACCCTGGTAAGCGTTATGAATGTACGCGCCACAATATGGGATTTCTTGTGGGACAGGCTCTTGCAAAAGAACTTGGAGTTTCCGTGCAACATAAAAAGGAGCTATTAGGAGATGTAGCCGAGGGATCTGTAGACGGTGTGAAGGTGAGGATTCTCTTTCCCACAACTTATATGAACCTTTCTGGACAGGCTCTTAGAAAATGTATCGATTTTTTTAAGCTTCCTCTGCCTCAGTGCATGGTGGTTTGTGATGATGTGGCTCTTCCTTTTGGTAAGCTGCGTTTGCGAGATCTAGGTAGCTCTGGAGGGCATAATGGCCTTAAAAGCATTGAAGAGGCTATAGGATCTCAGCACTACAATAGACTGAGGGTGGGAGTGGGAAGAGATGAAGAGATAGAACTTGCAGAGTTTGTGCTCGGTCAGTTCACTCCGCAAGAGTACGATCTTTTAGCTGGTGTGATTCAGCAAGCAAAAGAGGTGTTGCTTGCTTGGATACAAGGGGGATACACAAAGGCAGTAGCCTCTCTTATACAACCTAAAGGGGCGGAGAAAAAAATAATTAAAGATGAGAATTTGGAGAAATTATGACCAAAAAAACAAAAGTGCAGCTGTATGAAGGGATGTACATCTTGAGTTCTACACTGAGTGAAGACGCAAGACAAAAAGCCCTAGAGAAAATTCTTGGCGGCATCACCAAACAAGGTGGAGAGATTCATAAGATTCATGAACAAGGTAAGAAAAAACTTGCTTATGAACTTCGTGGACGCCGTGAAGGATATTATTATTTATTATATTTTAGCTTGGATACCTCTTGTATGAGTGAACTATGGGGTGAGTATCATCTCAATGAAGATCTATTGCGATTTATGACTCTTGCTGTAGACCAGGTTGTAGAAAAAATCGAGTTCAAACCACTTGTACAAGCATAAGGAGAAAAAAATATGATGATGTCTAGAAGAAAACCTCCTGCAGAAAATGGGTTTAAAAAAAGAAAAAGATGTCCTTTTGTCGCTGCAGGTATCAAAAAAATCGACTATAAAGACATAGAAGCTCTTTCACAGTTTATCACGGAAAAAGGGAAGATTTTACCAAGACGCATTACAGGTGTGTCACATCACAATCAAAAACAACTGACACAAGCTATTAAAAGAGCTCGTTATATGGCTCTTTTACCGTTTGTTGCTGGCGAATAAAGCAAGAGGAAGGTGCGTAATATGGAAAATGAACTACTCTTATTAGAAGATGTTCGAGGGTTAGGCAGGAAAGGAGATATCGTAAAACCTAAGCCAGGTTTTGCTCGTAATTTTCTTGTGCCTCAGAAAAAGGGAGTTGTAGTTACAGCATATACTTTGAGAATGCGAGCTAAACTCCAAGAAGAAAGAGAGCGTCAAGCAAGAGAAGATAAAGTAGAGTCAGAAGCTTTAGCAAAAGTCATTGACGGTAAGACTCTCACAACAGAGGTGAAGGTAGACCCAGCAGGTCATATGTATGGATCTGTTTCTGCGCAAGATATTGTGAATCTTTTTGAAGAGCAAGGCGTTACTATTGAGAAGAACTATGTCCTTTTGGTGCATCCTATCAAAGTGACAGGAGATCACACTATCGAGCTACGCCTCAAAGAGGGAGTCATGACAAAGTTTCTTCTTAAAGTGATTCCTGAAGGAGGAGCTGCTGTACAAGTAGAAGAATCTAAACTTGTGGATGTTGTGGAAGGCAAGGAGTCTGAAAAGAGTTGAGAACATCACTAACTCTTTTTTCTCCAGCAAAGATCAACGTATTTTTTCGCGTGTTATGTAAGCGAGAAGATGGTTATCATACTATTGCAAGCGTGGTGCAATGTGTAGATTTTGGAGACACTCTTACGATCTTTCTTACAACAAAAGAAGATCGTTTTTCTTGCTCTGATACCACGCTTTCTTGGAACTCTTCAAATCTTATCTACCGGGCTGTGGAGCTTTTTCGACAGCAGACGCAGCTACGGTTTTATGTCTCTATACATCTGCAAAAACGGATCCCTATGCAAGCGGGGCTTGGTGGGGGGAGTAGTAATGCGGCGACAGTGCTTTATGCGCTCAATACACTTTTGCAAACAGGGTTTTCCGATCAGCAGCTAGGTGAGATAGGTTCTGTACTTGGAGCCGATGTTCCCTGTTTTTTTGGCCTTGGTAGAGTGTTTTGTGAAGGGATAGGAGAAAAGGTGACTCTCTTAGAGGAAAAAGAAGAAGAGTGTTGGCTTGCTAAACCCATGGCATTGTTTCTTGCCACACCGCATGTGTATGCATGTTGCACTCCTAAGCCAGGAGAGGTGACGTCTGCTTACAGTTTTTTCGATAACGATTTGGAAGAAGCTGCCTTTTCTCTTCTTCCTTCTCTTGCGCAATGTAAAAACAAATATCTTGAGCTAGGATTTACAAGTGTCACGATGACAGGAAGCGGAACGGCTTTTGTGTGTCGAGGTAACGTGAAAAATCCTTATTTACCAAATACCATATTTATCAAAGTGAAGAGCTTATTTCGTCAAAGTGGGCAATGGTATCTTGAAAGATTTTTGTGAAGAAATTCAACAAGGTGTGTTATCTTCTCAGTTTGTGGACTACAAGTAGGTGGCTCTTGCGTACAAAAATTTATGATGATCGTCTGATTGTAATCACAGGAGCTTGTGGGTTCATTGGCTCATGTGTTGTCAAGCACCTGAATGAACAAGGAGAATATAATCTTCTTCTTGTAGATGACTTGCGAAGTGGAGATAAGTGGAAGAATCTTGTTGGTAAAAAATACGCAGACTTGATTTCTAAACAAGAGCTGTTTACATGGCTTGAAGGAAGAGAGTCTGAAATAGAGGCTTTTATCCATCTAGGAGCTTGTCCAAGCACGGTTGTCACTGATGGAGATTATATCCAGAAAAACAACTACTCTTATTCTGTCCGTCTTGCAGAGTATGCTCTGCAGAACAACCACCGTTTTATCTATGCCTCTTCTGCTGCGACCTATGGCATGCGAGATGTTGATTTTTCCGATGATCACAACAGACTGGAAGAATTAAGACCTTTAAATCTCTATGGCTATGCCAAGCATATGGTCGATTTATGGCTTAAAGATCAAGGCGCTTTGGATCAGGTGGTGGGGCTGAAATATTTCAATGTGTTTGGGCCTAATGAATATCATAAAAAACGAATGGCATCGATGGTGATGCATATGACGCGCAGTATTTTAGAAGAAGGGTTTGTAAGACTTTTTAAATCCAGTAGCGACAAATACCCTGATGGCGAGCAAAAAAGAGATTTTATCTATGTTAAAGATGCTGTCGCTATTACCTGTAGTTTTTTAGACAACGATGTAGCAGGTATTTTTAACGTAGGCTCTGGTGTTGCAACCACATGGAATGATCTAGCAAGAGCGGTCTTTAAGGCTCTTGGTAAAAAGGAGCATATTGAGTATTTTGAGATGCCTGAAGATCTGAAAGGGCATTATTTGAACTATACCTGCGCAGACATGAGTAAATATCACCACTCTTTAGAAAAGAAAAATATAGAAAAACCGCAGACGCATACAGTCGAGCAAGGAGTGTTTGATTACGTCAATCACTATCTCATAGGAAACCATAGATGGTAAAACTGCTTAGCTCTTTTCGTGCACTCAAATCTATAAAAGTTTGTGTGATTGGTGATTTTGTTCTTGATACCTACGTGACAGGTTGTGTTGCGAGGATTTCTCCCGAGGCGCCAGTGCCTGTGCTTCATGCAAAAGAGCAAAAACACCATCCTGGGATGGCAGGTAATGTAGCTTTGAATTTACTTTCTCTTGGAGCTGAGGTGTTTGTTTGTGGACGTGTAGGTCCAGACAAAGAAGGGAAGCAGCTTATCAAAGAGCTTCGTCAAGAAGGGATAGATGTTGAAGCTATGGTGGTGCAAAAAAAATATAGGACGTCGGTCAAGCATCGGATGATTGCAAATGCACAGCAGCTTTTACGTGTTGATTTTGAAGAAGTGACTCCTTTAAGCCCTTTGCTAGAAAAACAGCTCATGCAGACGCTTCCAGAAAGGCTTAAATCTATGGATGTGATCGCTCTTTCTGATTACAAGAAGGGATTTTTAACAGAAAGGCTGATAGAAGTTATCATTGCTTGTGCAAGGGAGGCTCATATTCCACTTATCGTGGATCCCAAGGGAGAAGATTTTTCTAAATATAGAGGATGCACTCTTATCAAGCCCAATTTACAAGAAGCGTATGCTGCAGCAAAGCTACCACAAGGTACATCGTTAGATCAGGTGGCCTTAGCGCTCTTGCAGACAGCGCAACCAGAGTATGTGCTCATCACAAGATCAGAGCACGGGATGTCGCTGTTTCATACAAGTGGCAAAAGAGAGGATTTTGGTGTGAAATCTCAAGAGGTGAAAGATGTAACAGGAGCTGGAGATACAGTGCTTGCCATGGTGACCATGGGCATGGGTAACAGGTTAGATGTTGGTGTGTGTGCACAACTTGCCAATGTCGCTGCAAGTATTGCTATTCAAAAGGTGGGATGTGCGAGAGTCTCTTTAACGCAAGTTGTTGAAAGATTACTTGAGCTCGATAGCGCGAACAAAGTCTTTGCAGAAGAGCATCTCTTTGCTTTAAATCAGGTGCTCTCTCAGTCTGTGTTTTCTGTTCTTGGACTTGATGCTAAGCAGGAGATGTCAACAGCTTTGTTTCAGGTGATTAAGAAGCTCTCTGGTGGTCAGCATGACAAGCTTCTGGTCTATCTCGCAGACACACGAGGAAGAGATACTTTTATTGCACTGCTTGCTTCTTTAAAAGAAGTAGATTTTATCCTTCTTTGCTCTAAAAGTCTCTCGCATGTATTTCAAAAAATGAAACCTAAGCAGGTTTTTCTTATGGCGCAAGATAAGTTACGAGAAGTCAAAGAGCCCTCGATGTTACTTGAGGGCCTTGTGCCAGCTACGACTAGATAAGATCGTGATACTGCTCGAGCTTATGTACACGTGTTTCAATAGGAGGATGTGTTGCAAAAAGTCGTAGCAGAGTAGAGCTTTGAGAATTAATCATAAAAGCTTGCAGAGCTGGTGTTTTTTCTTTTAACTCCTTTTTCTCAAAAGACCTTTCAAGAGCTCTAAGAGCGCTGATCATATGTTGACGTGAAGACAGGGAGGCTCCTCCATGATCTGCACGAAACTCTCTTCGTCTTGAGTAAAAGGCAAGCACCATCGTTCCAAGTATCATGAAAACAATTTCAAAGACAAAGACAAAGGCTGTATAGGTAAAGTAGGAACTTGTTGAGCTCCTTTCTCTGCTTGATTTTCCAAGACTTGAACACATGAAGGCGAGCACTCTTGCCAAAAACATGACAAAAGCGTTCACAATACCTTGCAAAAGGGTCATAGTCACCATATCACCACTTGCAATATGACTGATTTCATGTCCAATGACCGCTTGCAGCTGAGAAGGAGACATGGTATGTAGTAAAGAAGAAGAGACGGCAACTAAAGATTTTCTTCGCGTAGGTCCTGTAGCAAAAGCGTTAGGTAAAGGGTATTCAAAAACACCTACCTCAGGTGTAGAAGGGAGATTTGCTGCTTTGGCGAGTTTTTCTACCATAAGATAGAGTCTTTGATGAGATTCATTAGGTGTGTTTGGATCTATGAGCTTTACGCCAAGCATCCACTTAGCCATAACGCGAGAGAGCATGAGAGAAATAAAAGCGCCAACCATTCCCCATACAAGGCAAAAAATCATGAGAGATTTGTAATGCAATCCATAGGAGTTTAGAAGAGGCTCTAGGTGCAAAAAGTGCAAAATCCCAGAGATGGTGAGAAGAACAAGAATATTGATCAGTAGAAACAAGAAGACTCTTTTAAACATAGACATGGAATAGCTCCCCTAAGCGCCTTTTTAGCCACAATTATCCCAGGAGGTAGAGTTTAAACGCAAGGGGGAGAGAGAGAAAAGACTCCTGAGTAAAATACATAATCTGTTACATATATTCTGTTTAAGTGATTCATTAATTTAGGTTTGTAATCATGAGCTCCTGTAAAGGTAAATCTATAGAGAAATATAAAAAATATTTCGAGCAAAATCGCAAGAAGATTATAGAGGATTTTTTTGCTTATCTAAGATTTCCTAGTATTAGCGCAGACCCAGCACATAAAAAAGATATGGAGAGTTGCTCTAAATGGGTGGCGGCTTTTTTCCAAAAGGCAAGTTTTAGTACTGAAGTATGGCAAACACCTGGTAATCCCGTAGTCTTTGCCCATCATCAAGCAAAAAAACCAGGCAGACCAACGATTCTTTTTTATCACCATTATGATGTGCAGCCAGTCGATCCTTTGGAGCTTTGGAAAACACCTCCTTTTGAGCCAACACTTGTGGGTAAAGAGGTGTATGCTCGTGGTGCGCAGGATAACAAGGGGCAGTGTCTGTATAGCATGTATGCTTTGAAAGCTTTTTTAGAAATAAGCGCTAAAGACGATCTTAACATTAAAGTGCTCATTGATGGGGAAGAAGAGATAGGTAGTGAGGGTCTTTTTCATGTTCTTGAGGAAAAACATCAGCAGCTTAGCGCTGACTATACGGTGATTGTTGATGTGGGGATCCCTTCTCTTAAGCAACCTGCTGTTACACTTGGGTGTCGAGGCATCATCACTATGGATGTGGAGTGCAGGGGATCTCATGTAGATTTGCATTCTGGATCTTTAGGAGGTGTGGCCTACAATCCACTGCGCGGGCTTGTAGAAGTGCTTGCTAAAGTGAGAGATGAGCATGGCGCTATTGCTATAGACCATTTTTATGATGGTATCGAAAAGATAGATAGCGACCTGCTCATGAAGGTCTGTTTGAAAGATACCCTAGAGAAGTTTGACTTGAAAGCTTTGCATCAAGAGAAAGGATATACGCTTCTTGAATCGAATTGGATGAGACCTACATTTGAAATTAATGGAATGGCGGGTGGTTATGCAGGACCTGGGTTCAAAACAGTGATCCCAGCAACAGCCTCTTGCAAAATCTCTTGTCGACTGGTAGCTGGACAAGATCCGGAAAAAGTAGGGAGAGCTGTAGAGCGCTTTTTGAAAAAACATATTGCAAAAGGATTAGACCTCAAGATAGAGTTGGGACATGGTGGTAGAGCTTATGTGGCTCCTGCAAAGAGTCTTCTTGCACGCAAATTGCAGATAGCTTACGAAGAGGTGCTTGGCGTAAAAGCAGGCTTTGCTCTTTCGGGAGGCACTCTTCCTATCTGCTCAAGACTTGCGGAAGTATCGGGAGGAGATACCATTTGTATGGGGTATGGACTTGATGATGATTATATCCATGCACCTAATGAACATTTTGGGATCGATCGTTTAGAATATGGGTTTACAACGGTTGGTGTGGTAGTAGATTTACTTGCGGGTGAATGATGAAAGACTATATCAAAATTACGCTAGGTCCTATGTGTTTGATGCTAGCGCTTGTAGCGTTTTTATCACAGCACTCCTCTCCTATGGCTTTGCTTGGGTGCATTGCGGTCTTTAGTTTACCAGTTATATGGCGGTTGCAGCTGAAAGGCTCCTTATATATAGCAGGGCTCTTGCTGAGTTCATTTGCTATGTTATACGCTTTTCATGAGTCTTCGTACTATATCCTTTGGGTATTTTTCTGGTGTTTAGCACTTGTAGCCGCTTTAGTGCTTACAGCGCTATGCTCGCAGCAATATCATAGTGATCATCTGTCGCAAGAGAAGGTGCGTCAAGAACATCTTGCCAAGACCTCTGAAGAGCATAGACAAAAAGAGCAGCTACTGCTGCAGGAGAAAGAAGAAACTGCTGGTAGAGCGCAAGAGCTAGAGGAAAAACTTCTGAAGAAGGAAGAGCATCTTGCTTCCCTCAAACAACTTGCGATAGCTGCAAAAGAAGAAGCTGATAAATATTTCATGCAATGCGAGCATTTGAATCAAGAGATTTTGACGCTATGTAGACAAGCAGGCGCTCTTGAAGAGATGTCTTGCAAATATGAGCAGCTAGAAGAGAGTCATAAAAACCTGCTTAAGCAGCTGAATACAACAAGAGTGAACAGCTATCAATATGAGCTCCTTGCTTTTGCTCCTCAAGAAAAACTCATAGCAGAGCCAGAGCAAGAGGATGTTGATAGAGAGGTAGAGCAATTAGAAAGAGAAAGAGCTTCTGTGAAGAGTAGCTATGAAAAACATCTTAGAGACTATCAAGCGATTGTTGATAAGCTACAAACTTTACTCACACTCGATGAGCTTGCCTATTATACAGGTAGAGAGCGCTCTTTTGAAGAGTCTTACAAAGATCTGAAGGCGATGTTTCAAGAGAAAGGAAAGGTGCTTCAAGAGCTGAGAGTGGAGATTTTTAAGATAGAAGGCTCGATCTTACAGCTTAAACAAACGCGAAAAAATGTTGGACATTTTCCTGGCAGTTATCTCACGATTGCAGATCAAGAGTGTTTACGTCTTGAAGAGGAGAATGCCATTCTATTGGAAATTATTTCTAGCGCGTTGCCTCTTTTGGAAAAAAAGATCGAAAGACCTACAGAGCCGTTAAAATCTCATAGCCATCATGAGTGATTAAGACGCTATGTTCCCATTGGGCGCTAGGTTTTCCATCAATGGTTCTTGCTGTCCAACCATCTTGTTCATCGATCACGGCATCTCTTTTACCTGCGTTGATCATCGGTTCTATGGTAAATGTCATCCCTTCTGCAAGGGGGATGGTATTATTGTTATAGTGATGAGCAATCTGCGGCTCTTCATGCATATGCAATCCAACACCATGACTTACAAACGCATTCACAACAGAGCAGCCTTTGGAAGTGGCATACGATTCAATCGCTTGTCCAATTTCTTGAAGTAATAATCCTGGTTTCAAGATTTGGATAGCTTGCATCATGGAGTTATAGGCGACATCGACAACGAGTTTTTTTTCTTCAGAGACGTTGCCAATACACACCATGGCGCTACAGTCTCCAAAATAACCATGTAACATAAAGGCTGTATCGATGTTGAGAATATCACCCTCTTTAAGAGGAATATCGTTAGGAATGCCATGGCAAATCACTTCATTTAAAGAAGTGCAAACAGCTCCTGGAAAAGGAGGATGTCCATACCCTAAAGAGGCTGATTTGGCACCAGCTTGCAAAGCAAGCTCTCTTGCTAGTAGATCAAGCTCTTTTGTGGTGACACCTGCCTTTGCATGAGAGCAAAGAGTGCGTAGCACTTGAGCGCTAAACCTGCAAGCAGCACGTATACCTGCAATCTCCTCAGGTGTTTTCAAAAGAATATTGTATTTTTTTTTGTACATGCTCTGCAAATCTGCATGAGGAGAGAGCTGAGGATAGTGACATTTTTTCCATTTTTTTCCGCTGCCACACCAACAGGGTTCATTTCTTGTGCTCATAGTAGCTCCATAGATCGTGCATAAGTATAGAGAGTTGTAGGATTAAAGTGGTTAGACATCTTCTGGATAATAGACCTTTTTTAAAACAAGACCACAGGCAGGGGCTGTCATGCCAGCTTGCGCTCTTTGTTTGGATTCCAAGATTTTCTCAATAGCATCAATAGAGAGTTTGCCACACCCCACATAGCACAGCGTTCCGACGATATTGCGCACCATTTTATAGAGAAAATGATCTCCTCGAATGCGAAAACAAAAGTTTTCACCCTCTTGAGTAATATCGATAGAAAATATCTCTCTGACACGATTTTCGTAGTCAGGTTTGCGAGTATTGGTAAGAGCAGAAAAATCTTTTTTGCCCAACAAATGTAAAGAAGCTTTTTGCATGAGCTCAAGCTCTAATTTTTTGGGGAAATGCCACATAAAATGTCTTTGAAAAGGAGAGAGCCAAGGTGTGGTAGAGACATGATAGTGGTATTCTTTTCCAAGACTTTCTAATGTTGGATGAAAAGAAAGAGGCATGATCTGCATAGCATAGACACGAATATCTTCAGGTAGCAAACTGTTCATGCTTGTTAGCCACCTGTTTGTGGCGGAGAGATTTTTAGAGGTGTAGAAGTTCACAACTTGGTCTTCAGCATGAACGCCAGCATCTGTGCGACTTGCTGCTTGTAATTCCACAGGCTCTTGTAAAATGGTGGTAAGTACGGTTTCTAAAGTTTCTTCTACAGAGGGACCCTCTTGGGTTTTTTGCCATCCAAAATACGAAGAGCCATCGTAGGCTAGATGTAATTTGATGTTATAGCGCATAAGATATTTTACGGTTGCACTTGACAGCGGACAAAGCTGCTGATGCCGTCAAGGAACATTTGTATAGCAATCAAGGTTAGAATAAGTCCCATGAGACGCTCTAAGGCGGTAAGCCCTCTTTCTCCCAAAATCTTATTAAGAAAAGGAGCTCCAAGAAGAATCAAGGTTGAAGCAAGCCAAGCAATTCCAATAGAAGACAAGGTGTACACAGCAGGCAAACTCTGCCCTGCATAAATCATCACCGTTGCTAAAATGGCAGGTCCTGCAATAAGGGGGATTGCCAAAGGAACAATTAAGGGTTCTTCCTTAAGACTTGCAGAAGGATTTTGTTGGCTAGGAAAAATCATTTTTATAGAGATAAGAAACAAAATAATCCCACCAGCGATTTTTAAGCTCTGATCAGAGATCCCAAGAGCATCTAGAAAACTATTGCCTATAAAATAGAAAAGAACGATCACAGCAAGCGCAATAAACAGCTCACGGGTGATAACCATGAGCTGTCTTTTGCGAGATACATTTTTTAAAAGAGCTAAAAAGATGGGGACATTGCCAATGGCATCCATAAGAAAAAACATGGAAAGAGCCATACCAAAAACTGGATGTTTGAAAAAAGCATGTCCCATAAGAGCCTCTTGTATTGTCTCTTATCGTAGCAAAAGCAAAGAGATTGCTGCAAGAGGCTATCTGTCATGGATAGGTGCCTGATTGCCCACAGGTAATGGAGCTGGATTTTCAGGAGGCCCTGGAGGAGCTAGATGTTCCGCTTCATGGACATTTTCAGGTGGAGCCCCTTCTTGAAAGAGAGGATTGTCAAAGATCATAAGATAATCATCAGGAGCATGTTGATGAGAGGGCCTAGGTAATCCTCTTGGAGATTGCACGGACATAAAAGCCTCCTTTTGTGAAGAAAGTTAAGCAGGGAGAGCGTATAGCCAAGTTGTAAAAAAACGACAAGAAAATATTTTATTTAGTAAACAAGAGAAGCTTTGGCGATTTGGGTAAATAGCTGCTTCAACGCTTGTTGCTGAGAGATAAGTAACGGGGAAAGAGTAAGATAAAAATCGTAGTTTTTTTTAAAAGCTGCTTTAGTCCAATTTGTAGAGCCCAAGACAAAAGTCTTTCCATCAAGCAGCATGAGCTTATGGTGCAGTAGTTGGATTCCTGTACTGAGATAAACAGGTATATTTTTCTCTTTGAGATAAGCAAGTGCTTTGGCGGAAGCACCACTTGCAGAAGTATGATCAAGAAATACTTGTATAGCCACACCTCGATGATGGGCTGCAATGAGTTCTT
>Ga0172362_10000494_pt1 | contig 32132 bp, 52 predicted proteins | sample LakKivs1_kivu2a2_FD_114534 | JGI IMG/M metagenome (GOLD analysis project Ga0172362, IMG submission 114534) | Sediment microbial communities from Lake Kivu, Rwanda - Sediment s1_kivu2a2 | ecosystem: Environmental > Aquatic > Freshwater > Lake > Sediment | place: Rwanda: Western Province, Lake... | reverse complement strand
GTACAGGAGGGTCTTGCGGCTCTTCATGAGGAGGCTCAAAGAGGCGGGTGCCATCGGCGCCCAGATACGCTTGGCCGGTAAGCTGACATCTGAGAGGTCTAGGTTCGAGAAGTACACCTTCGGCTACATTCCCTCAACGGGGGAACCGAAAGAGAGGCAGTTGAGGGTAGCGACGAGGAACCTGCTGATGCCGCAGGGCCTTCTCGGGATCAAGGTGAAGATCCTGCCGCCCGACGCTAGGTTCCCGGACCAAGTCGACATTCTGAAGCCGCAGGAACAGCAGCCGCTGGAGGAGAAGAAGGAGGTGGAGGAGAGTGACAAGAAAGAGGCTTGAGGAGATCAGGAAACTGAAACCAGAAGACCGGAAGAAGAGGCTGACCGAACTTGGGCAAGAACTCGCACAGATCAGGTCCAAGGGGGGCCGGAGCAACGAGAACTTCAAGGCGATCAGGGATCTGAGGCGCGAGATAGCAAGAACGCTGACAGTGATGAAGGAGGAAGCTTGAGATGCCGACAAAGAGCGTCGACGAGTTCTTGGGCTTGGACGTTGTGGTGAGGAGTTCGACCAATCCAAGCCTAACGGGTCTCTGTGGGAAGGTTGTGGCAGAGACCATGAAGACCTTCTCGGTCAGGACGAAGTCTGGCGTGAGGGTCATCCCGAAGGGCAACACGATCTTCGAGTTCAAGCTTGGCTCTGGTGATGTGATAACGGTCAACGGCAGTGACATCTCTAGGAGACCAGAGGAGAGGGCATGGAGGTACGAGGCGCAATGAGAGAAGCAGCAAGAGGACTATCCGTGGCACAACCGGCCGAGACATGTGACGACCCTAAGTGTCCCTATCACGGCAAGGTGACGGTCAGAGGGAAGATCCTCAACGGCGTTGTCGTGAAGGACAAGATCCCCAACAAGCTCGTGGTCAGAATCGAATACCTGCGCTACGATCCCAAGTACAAGCGATACCAGCGGAGGCGCGGCACGATTCCTGCTCACAAGCCCAAATGCGTCAGCGCCAAGGCAGGGGACAAGGTGACGATAGCCGAGACGAGGCCCCTCTCGAAAACCATTCACTTCGTGATTCTTGGAAAGGTGAGCTGAGGAGTTGTCACTCGGAAAATCTAGGGCGGTGTCCGCCAAAGGAATCTTGGAGTACAAGCTGAGCGGCGCTCGGGGCCTGCCCATGGGATCGAAGCTCGTGTGCGCCGACAACAGCGGGGCAAAGGAATTGGTTGTCATTCAGGTTCACAGGTTCGGTGGGCGCCTTCGAAGGAGGCCCACTGCGAACGTCGGCAGTATGATTACAGTCGCGGTCACGAAGGGGCCACCAGATCTCAAGGGACAGATGTTCCCGGCGATCGTGATAAGGCAGAGGTTCCCGTTCAGGAGATCTGAGGGCCACAGGGTTGCGTTTGAAGACAACGCAGCTGTCCTGATAACCAAGGAGGGGGACATGAAGGGGACTGAGACCAGGGGACCTGTTGCTAGGGAGGCAGCTGATATGTGGCCGAAACTGGCCGGAATGGCAAGCGCGATAGTATGAGGCGAACAAGTTGACCAGCCACAAGCCAAGCAAGCAAAGGAAGCTCCTCTTCAACATGCCGCTCCACAAGCGCGGGTCGATCCTGACAGCCCCCTTGATAGGATCTCTGTCTGAGAGGACCAAACTCAAGAGAATTCCTGTCAGGAGAAACGACGAGGTCACGATAATCAAGGGTGACTACAAGGGGGTCAAGGGCAACATCACAAGAGTCGACAGGAAAGGCGGCAAGATCTTCGTCGAAGGTATCACGAGGGAGAAGGCGGACGGCACGGTAACTCCGATTCCGGTATCGCCTTACAACGTGGTCGTCTCCAAGTTGGACACGAGCGACAAGAGAAGGCCGGTGAAGGGAGGCGAGTGAGATTGGCTCGAATGGGGGGAAGAAGGCATCTCAAGACACTAGCGGCCCCACGCAGCTGGAAGATCAGGAGGAAGGAGACCGTCTTCGTGGCCAAGCCAAGGCCTGGTCCTCATCCGCTTCACCTGTCAATGCCCGCCTATGTCCTCGTCAGAGACATCATGGGCGAAACAACAACTGGAAAGGAGACAAAGGCCGTCTTCAAGCAGGGCAAGGTAGAGATTGACGGGAAGAAGGTGACGGAGGCAAAGAGGCCGGTCGGTCTGATGGATGTCGTTTCTCTCCCCATGGCTGGCAAGCACTACAGGATCACAGTCGACGAAGACGGCAGAATCACGGCAGTGGACATACCCGCCAAAGAAGCGAAGATCAAGGTGGGCAGAGTGGTCGCCAAGTTCACCACGAAGGGAGGTGAACTGACGATAAGACTTCACGACGGCACGAACCTTAGGGTGCCTGGAGAGGTCCCAGTCGATAATGGCGACTCAGTGGTGATCTCGCTGCCAGAGAGGAAGTTCTCGGGGGTGATCAGGATGAAAGAGGGCGCTATTTGCTTCATCTTCAAGGGGAGTTCCGCAGGAACGTTGGGAAAGCTTGAGTCGGAGTCACCTGGCGGTCTGAAAAGAAGAGCCTTGGTTAAGCTGAAGCTTGATGGCGAGGCAACAGTATCAACATTGAAAGAGTACGTGATGGCTGTGGGGGTTGAGGAGCCCCAGGTGACCGCCAAGTGACAGCGCAACAGGTCCAACCCGAGCCAGCCGAGAGCAAGGCTCAGCAGTTCGGCATCAGGATCGAGAAGGTCGTGGTGAACATCGGCGTGGGCAAATCGGGCGAGCAGCTCGAGAAGGCGAAAGCGGTTCTGAGATCAATCACAGGGGTGCAGAAGGTCTGGGAGAGGAAAGCCAAGCGCACAATAAGAGACTTTGGCGTCCGAGAGAACGAAAGCATAGCAGTAGCGGTGACCCTGAGAAGGCAGGCTGCAGAGGAACTATTGGGTAGGGCGTTCAAGGCCGCGAACATGAAGCTGAAGGCCTCCTCAGTATCCGGTCGGACCTTCTCAATAGGACTCGTTGAGCACATACTCTTACCTGGCTCCAGATATGACCCCAAGCTGGGTGTATTCGGCATGGACATCGCGGTCACGCTTGAGAGGCCTGGCTACAGGGTTGCTAGGAGGAAGAGGCGTCCGTCCAAGATAGGCAAGGGGGCGGGCATAAGCTCGCAGGACACGATCGACTTCATCTCATCCAAATATGGCGTGGAGGTTGTATGATGATGGCAAAGCAGAAGGCGCCCAAGGAGAGGAAGTTCGGCAAGAAGGCGCACAGGTGCATCAGGTGCGGCTCCACGGGGGCTGTGATCAGGCTCTACGGCCTTGATTACTGCAGGCTGTGCTTCAGGGAGGTGGCCAAGACCCTTGGTTTCAGGAAGTACATGTGAGGTGAGCTGCTGACAGGATGACGTTGATGAACCCCCTGGCGAACGCAATGGTCGCGCTTCAGAACAGCGAGTCGAGAAACCTCAAGAGTTGCACGATATGGCCGGCGTCAAACTTGATCGGAAAGATACTCCAAGTTCTCCAAAGGCATGGGTACGTGGGGGAGTTCGAATTCATTGACGATGGCAAGGCCGGGATGTTCAGAGTGCAATTGCTGGGCAGGATCAACAAGAGCAGGGCGGTCAGACCGAGGTGGAGCGCCAAGGCCGGCGAGTACACCAACTGGGAGAAAAAGCTCCTGCCTGCGTACAACGTTGGCATCATAGTAGTCACAACGCCCCAGGGCGTCATGTCGCACCAAGAGGCCAGAGAAAAGGGACTGGGAGGTAAACTGTTGGCATATGTATACTGACTCTCTCAAGCAGGTGAAGAGCAAGGGGGAGGTAGCCATCCCCGACGTCCTTCAGGTCGAGATCAGTGGTCCGATCGTCAAGGTTACTGGGCCCCTCGGGTCCATCACGAAGGATCTCTCGAAATCAAGGGTGAAGGTCGCGAAGTTGGATGGCAAGGTGGAGATCTCGACCGACATCAAGGGACGAAGGGGAAAGGCGATAACAGGAGCGGTGGCGAAGAAGATCTCCAACATGATGAGAGGTGTCACAGTCCAATACCGGGTCAACATGAAGCTTGTTTTCTCTCACTTCCCGCCGGCAATGGAGGCGCAGGGCGGGGTCTTCAGCGTGAAGAACTTCATGGGGGAGAGGGTGCCGAGAAAGGTTCCGATCCCAGATGGCGTCAAGGTCGAGGTCAATGGGCAGGACATAACCGTAACCGGCATGGACATCGAGAGCACAACGCAATTCGCTGGGTCGGTTGAGAACGCCACGGCCACAAAGGGCAAGGATCAGAGGATCTATCTCGACGGCATCTATGTTCAAAGCAAGGGTTATGAGGACGAGCTAGGGCGGTGACGGCTCTTGACCACTGACCTGCGGAAAAGACGGTTCAAGCTGAGGAAGAAGCTCCCCAAGTTCAGGAGGCAGGAGAGCTGGAAATACGCGAAGCTCTCTGAGTCTTGGAGGAGGCCAAAGGGCTTGGACAATAAGATGAGGAAGGACATAAAGGGGGTTCCCCCAAGGGTGAAGGTCGGCTACCGCACCCCTAGAGACATTAGGGGGCTTCACCCGTCCGGCCTGAGGCCGCTGATTGTTTCCGACGTTGAACAGCTTGAGCGCCTCAAGGGCCAAGACCTGATCGTAGTGATCTCGTCGAGGGTCGGCAGGCGGACCAAGAGAGCGATGACGGACAAGGCCAAGTCACTGGGGCTCAGGATAGCGAACCCGTTCAGGGAAGAGGTTTTCGAGTAGCATGACCGTAAAGACTGTCAAGAGGATTGCGGCCGACCTCTTGAAGGTCGGCAAGAGCAGGATCTGGTTGGACCCAGAGAGGAAGGAGGACGTCGAGTCCGCCGTGACCAGACAGGACGTGAGGAAGCTGATAGGGGAACGAGCGATTGTCAAACGCCCTTCGGCCCACCCATCAAGGGGCAGGAAGAGGCTGTTCGTCCTCGACAAGAGGGGCGGCAGGAGGAGGGGGCATGGCAGCAGGAAGGGAAAGAAAGGAGCGAGGAGAGGTTGGACTTCCGAGTGGCCCGTGCGGGTCAGAGCGATGAGACGGGCGCTCAAGCAGCTTAAGAGCGGCGGCAAGATCGACAACGAGCGCTACAGGAAGCTCTACCTCCAAATCAAGGGTGGCAGGTTCCAGTCAGTCAGGGAGCTGCTCGATCAGGCCACGCCGGCCGGAAGGCCGACGAGGAGGGCGAAGAGATGAGTCCGCTCAGGAGAAGGAGGGAGGGATTGACCGACTACAGGAAGAGAAGGAGGTTCCTGCAGTCGAGAACGCCCAGAATAGTGTGCAGGATATCGAACAAGTACATCAGCTCGGCCGTTGTCCGCGTTGGCGACAGGGGCGACACGACTATCGTTTCTGCGACTTCGAAGGAGCTGGGCAAGTTCGGCTGGCGTTACGGCTTGGCGAGCGTACCTGCGTCCTACCTGACGGGTTGCCTGCTTGCCAAGAAGACTGCGAGCTTGAACTTGGACAAGGTCGTGCTCGACATAGGCCTCTATACCCCCACGAGGGGTAACAGGCTGTTCGCCCTAGCAAAGGGTTGCTCGGATTCGGGGCTCAAGGTGTCATTTGACGAGTCCGTGGCGCCATCCGAGGAACGGATGCGGGGCGAGCATCTCGTGAAGCTGTCTGAGATGCAGGGCAGCAATGTCTTCTCGCGGATCAAGGCGGGCGGTGCCGACATGAGGTCGGTCCCTGGTGATTTCAAGGCATTGGTCGAAAAGATCAAGGAGAGCGAAGTGAGCAAGAGTGTCTGAAGATTCCACCAAGGGTCAAGGCCAAGCAGCATATGATGAGGGGCTCGAGGCAGTGAGGTCAAACAGAGTGACGACGCTTGAGGAGTACTTCGAGTTTGGCTACAAGATCAGGGACCCGCAGGTGGTGGATCTGCTGATGCCCAAACTTCGCGAGGAGCTGATTTCACTCAGCCCAGTTCAGAAGCAGACCGATGCTGGCGAGCGGACGAAGATCAGGGCGATCTTGGTGATAGGCGACGAGGCCGGCCATGTGGGCGTAGGCGTAGGCAAGGCAGCACAGGTAAGTGAGGCCATTAGCAAGGCCTCTAGGAGGGCGAAGCTGAACTCGGTAGCGGTGAGAAGGGGTTGCGGGTCTTGGGAATGCAAGTGCGAGCAGCCTCATTCCGTCCCGTTCAAGGTCTCGGCCAAGGCGGGTTCGGTCAGGGTTGACCTGATACCGGCGCCTAGGGGGTTGGGCTTGGTGGCAAGCGAGGCGTCAAGGACCGTGCTCAAGCTGGCCGGGATTCAGGACGTCTGGTCGAAGACGTGGGGCAGCACTGCGACCCCTGTCTCCACGGTCGTGGCAACCTTCGGCGCACTCAGGAAGACCTACATGACCACAACGAGGTCAGATTGGGGTGCTTGATTTGAGCAAACCCGAGAAGCCCGAGCAACTGATGTTGGTCGTGAGGATCAGGGGCACCGTCAATGTCAGACGCGATATGAGGGGCACCCTAGACTCGCTGCGGCTGCATAGGGTTCACGCGGCTACTCTGTTCAAAGGGGAACCAAACGTCCTCGGTGCCCTTCAGAACGTCAAGGACTTGGTGGCTTGGGGGGAGGTGGACGAGGGAACCCTTGTGCGGTTGCTCGAGAAGAGGGCTAGGTTGGTAGGTGACAGACATGTGGATCAGAAGTACCTCAAGGATCGCTTGGGCGCGCGCGACTTCAAGGAGCTCGCGGAGTCACTCTTGGCCTTCAAGGCTGACTGGGCGAAACTTCCTGGGGTGAAGCCATTCTTCAGGCTCTCTCCGCCCAAGAGTGGGTACCACGTCAAGTTGGAGAGATCAAGGAGAGGGAAATCCTCGATCGTCGGATACCTGGGGAAGGAGATAAACGGATTCGTCCTCAGGATGATCTAAGGCAAGGGGACATCACGCCATCGGCTTCGGGGCCTGATTCGCATAGTTTCCGTCCGCCAAATCACTGGAAGGTTTTTTAAGGCGCTCTGTCCGAAACGAATGGAACGACATGGTCCCTGAAGACGACGAGTGGGATGATTGGTTCAAGAGAAGATCGGCCTACTTTGACAAGTTCTGGAAGGACATATTCAAGGACATAGACGAGATGGATCGCGCGCTGGAAGGGTTCTCCGATCTTCCGCCCGAGGAGTGGGACAAGCTGGGCCGTCCGCAGTACTACGGCTTCTCGATAGACGTGGGGCCTGACGGAAAGCCCACGATCAAGGAATTCGGCAACGTCAAGAGGAAGGGCTTGGTGCCCAACATACGGGACGAGATAGAGCCCCTTATCGATGTTGTCGAGAAGGAAAAGGAGATCACAGTTGTGGCCGAGGTCCCGGGGGTCGACAAGAACGACATCAGTCTGACGTGCGATGGTAAGAAGTTGAGGATAGAAGCAAAGTCAAGCGCCAGAAAATACCTGAAGGAGCTTCCTCTCCCTGCAGAGGTAGATCCCAAGTCCGGGAGGGCAAACTACAGGAACGGCATCCTCGAAGTGAAGTTGCCGAAGAAGACCCCCAGTGTACCAACAGGAGAAGAGATCAAAATAGAGTGACCTATAGCAATGCCACACGACCTCAGGAAGACGAGGAAACTGAGAGGCCGTCGCACTCACGGGTGGGGCAGAGTCGCTCAGCACAGGAGAAGCAGCAGAAAGGGTGGAAGGGGCAAGGCCGGAATGCGGGCTGGCATGTTTGCCCTGTTCTTGGCCCAAGGGGAGACAAAGCGAGGGTTCGTGCCGAAGCCCGTCAGGAAGCCAGTCAGGGCGCTGAACCTGGCAGAACTGGAACACCTCACCCCATCCTCAGGGGAGGCCGGTAAACTGACCTTCGACCTCTCGTCGGTGGGCGTCGGCAAGCTGTTGGGCACAGGAAACGCCCCCAAGAACGCGGAGATCGTCGTGGGCTCTTGGTCAAAGAGAGCGGAGGAAAAGGTAAGGGCGGCTGGAGGTTCGCTCAAGAAACCCTAGGTCGGGTGACGTGTGTTGGTGCGACTGTTAGAAGTGACAGCTTCCGTGGGCAGGATCATGCCTGAGATATCGAAGCCAGATAAGAAGCCTCGCTTGACCGAGCGGTTCATATGGACGGGTGCCGTCCTAATCCTCTACCTGATACTGGGCTACGTTGACCTCTACGGGATTCCCACACAGACCGCAGACCCTCTCAGGCAGATGAGAGTCATCATAGGCGGAGCTAGGGGGTCTTTGGCTGAGCTGGGCATAGGCCCCATAGTGACAGGCGGGTTGATCCTTCAGCTGCTGGCAGGCACAGGGTTCATCTCCTACGACCAGGGTTTGGCTGAGGACAGGGAACTCTTCGCAGCGTCCAACAAGACGTTCGAGCTTCTGTTCACAATACTCATGGCCGGCCTATATGCCTTCGGTGGAAGCTACGGGGCCCTAGACCTGTCCGTCGAGGCGGTGATATTCGGGCAACTGTTGCTCGCGGGCATCCTGATAATGATGATGGACGAACTCTTGCAGAAGGGCTGGGGCATAGGCAGCGGCATCAGCCTATTCATCCTCGCAGGTGTTGCTCGTGAGATGACGTGGTCGATGTTCTCGCCGATCCCAATGTCGGATGGCTTTGCCGATGGCGCTGTGATAGCAATGCTCGAGGCCGCTTTCGCAGGGAAGATGACGCCGGAAATGATCTTCATCAGGCGACCAGATCCCAACCTCCCAACCTTGAGCGGCTTGGTCGTCACGCTCGTGCTCTTGGCCGCGGTCGTGTACCTTGAGAACGTCAAGATACAGATTCCAGTTTCGTCCTCGAGGGCTAGGGGGTTCAGCGGCAACTACCCGATAAAACTGCTCTTCGTTTCTACGCTTCCGATCATCTTGGCCGCAGCGGTATTCTCAAACCTGACGCTCCTCGCCTATTTCGTCCAGAACAACCAACAGGTGGCTTCGATAGGTTTCATGAACGTGACGCTGGGGGACGTAATAGGCAAGGTCAACGCGACCTCAGGACGACCTCTCAGCGGCATCGTCTACTACACCAGCTCCCCCAGAAATCTCCAGGAAACGCTGACTTCTCCCGTCCGTTCAGTCGTCTACATGATCGTACTCGTCAGCTTCTGCGTCATCTTCTCAGTGCTGTGGGTCTACACTGCCGGCATGGATGCAAGGTCCATCGCGCAGCAACTGGTCGACGCTGGCGCAGTGGTCCCAGGTTTCAGGGCATCGCATAGGCCGCTGGAACTCATGATATCGGACTACTTGGGCACGGTCACTGTCTTGGGAGGGGCGATGGTCGGATTGCTAGCTGGGACCGGGGACATGCTGGGAGCCTTCGGATCTGGGACAGGCCTCTTGCTCTCTGTGGGGATAGTGTACTCCATATACGAGGACATAGCCAAGGAGCAAATCATGGAGCTCTACCCGACACTCGGCCGCATACTGCCGGGAATAGCTTGAGCTTTACCTTTAAATCGAAAAGCTGGGCGCGACGCACATGGGCCTCCTAGCGGTGGTCATAGGGATACCGGGGGTGGGAAAGACCACCGTCCTTGACAACTTCATGCAGATTTGTCGCGAGAAGCGTAACAAAGCAACCGTGTTGAACATCGGGACGCTGATGCTGGACGAGGCAGTTTCGAGGGGCTTGGCGCGGGAAAGGGACGGCCTCAGGGGGCTGACGCTGACCCAGCAATGGGACTTGAGGGAAGCCTCGGTACACAGGATCTTGAGCGCCAAGAAGGAGTTCGACGTCGTGTTGCTCGACACGCATTTCATGGTTCGCTCCAGAGGCGGCTACCTGGTAGCGCTCCCGCGCAAGTTCCTGGAGGGCATCTCCCCGGACTTCTTTGCCGTCATCGAGGCGTCGGTGGACGAGATAGTCCACAGGAGACGGAAGGACACCACGAGAAGCAGAGATGCGATCGACCCCTCAGAGGTGAGGCTAGAACAGGATTTGACTAGACAGGCCATCTTCGTCTTGGCGTCCGTGTGCAACGCGAATGTGATCAGGGTCGTGAACAAGAGAAACCAAGCCGCGCAGGCCGCTCGGAAGCTTTATGAGTTCTTCCTTGAGGGGGCGTGACCGCATGGATTTCGTCACGTGTCTTCTCCTCGTCACGGCCTCGGCCTTCATCAATGCCGTGGGCAACAGCCTGATCTCGATGAAGATACAAGACCCAGAGAAGCTCAAAGAACTTCAGCTGCAGGTCAAGGACTACCGCGAGCAGATCAATGCGGCCAAGAAGGTCTCGGACACCAAGATCCTCAAGGCCCTCGAGAAGAAGAAGAAGTACATTGACAGTTTGTCAAACGAGGTCTCGTCGATCACCCTGAAACAGACGTTGGCCTCTCTCGCGGTCACGATAGCGACCTTCTACGTGATAATATGGTTGATACCCACGGATCAGACCGTCGCCGTGATCTCGACGCATCTGCTCAACCCTGAGGACGGGCTGATCAAGTTGAACACTGTGTATTGGTTCATGATATCCACGTTCTTCTTCCAGACCGCGGCGAGGAAACTATTCGGTCTGATCTGAGGACGCACGAATGACTCTGACGAGACCCAACGGACCGGTGATAACGGTCGGGGGCTTGCACGGAGTTGGAAAGTCAACCCATGCCACGGCCCTAGCTGATGGCCTTGGGCTGAGGTACGTCTCCACCGGTCTCCTCTTCAGGGACGTAGCTTCCGACAAGGGGTTGGACCTAATCGAGTTGACCAAGCTATCAGCTGAGGACAAGTCGATAGACGAGGAGATAGATGAGAGGAGCAAGAGGCTCCTGTTGCAGGGAAACGTCGTTTTCGACAGCATGTTGGCGCCCTACCTGTCTGTTTCGATGGGCGTGGAGGCGTTCAGGATCGGCCTATTCGCCCCCTTGGGAGTTCGGACCGAGAGGATAGCGAGAAGGGACGAGATAGGCGAGCGGCAAGCCCTCAAGGAGACGCAGATCAGGGAGAAGACGGAACTCGAGAGGTTCAGAAGGTACTACAGCATAGACATCTCTGACACCTCAATCTACCATTTGATGCTTGACACTTCCCTCTTCTCCATCGAGGACAACGTTAAAATCCTGTGCAACGCTGCGACCACCTACATACGGAGGGTTTGGCCGGATTGGCGGTGCTCTCAATAGGGAGGATATGTCTCAAGACCAAGGGCAGGGAAAGCGGGAGTAAGTGCGTTGTAGTCAATATCATCGATGACAACTTCGTCGAGGTGACTGGTCCCAAAGAACTCACTGGCGTGAAAAGGAGGAAGGTGAACGTCAGCCACCTAGCTCCTCTGGACAAGGTGATCAAGGTACGGAAGGGGGCCACGGACAAGATGGTTCTGACCGCGCTCAAGAGATCCAGGCTGATCCCACTCATGGGTGGCAAGGAGGTTGAAGGAGGAGAAGAGACCGACGAAAGCGAGGAAGCTGATAGTTCGTGAGGAGTCGGAGCCTTCCTGGGAATACGGCTACAACCCGCGCTCAAGGCCGGTCGACCTGTTGATGGACTCGGCTGTGGTGGTATTGGACAAACAGGGAGGGCCGACCAGTCACGATGTCGTCGCCAGCTTCAAGAGGCTCGTCAAGCTCGAAAGGGCAGGTCACACAGGGACCCTAGTGATCTGACCGGGGAAATCCTCAGGTGACCGGAGTGCTCGTCGTGCTGACGGGCAGCGCCACGAACGTGATGTCTTACATGCACAACTTCAAGAAGGAGTACGTCGGGGTCGGAGAGCTTCACGCGGCCGTCAGCGAATCGAGGCTCAGGAGGACGATGAAGGAACTGGTCGGCAGGATCTACCAACGCCCCCCTGTAAGATCTGCCGTGAGCAGAAGGCTCAGAACGAGAGAGGTCTTCTACTTCGACCTCCTTGAGATGAAGGACAGGAGATTCCTGTTTCGGGCGGGGACGGAATCCGGGACATATGCGAGGAAACTCATCAACGACGTCGGCTTGCTTCTGGGCACAGGCGCGCACATGGTCGAACTCAGGAGGACGGTCGATGGCCCTTTCAAGGAGGAGGACGCTCACTCGATGTGGGATGTGGCTGCCTCATTGGAGCTGTACAAAAGGAATGGCGACGATTCCCTGCTGAGGAAGGTATTCCTCCCAGTCGAGATGGCGATTTCGGCGTACGCTTCGGTGTACATCAAGGACAGCGCGGTGGCATCCGTCTGCCACGGGGCCAACTTGGCAATAGGAGGCGTCTCTTCTTTCGAGGAACCAATAGCTGAAGGTGAAGACGTTGCGATCAAGACGCTGAAGGGCGAACTCATCGCGATGGGAAAGGCAGTGAAGGCAAGCTCAGCCATGGGGAAGGACAAGACCGGCATCGCGGCGACCACCGCGAGAGTGGTGATGGATAGACACCTCTATCCAAAGATGTGGAGATGATAAGATGAGAAATCTTATTATCGCGCGTGACAAGGTCGGTCCGAGCGCCCGGGTACCCAAGCACGGCTACGGGGCAATGTGGCCTAAGCCTGGAGCCGACTCGGACAGCTTGTGGGCCTTCGGGCCCGCGTGAGTTCAAGGGAGGCAACTCTGAGAATCTCACCCCGGGCGCCTCGTCAAAGCGCGCAGCCGACAAAGTGCCCTTTCGAACGAACGCGTGCGGACCTGAAACCGGAAATAACTATTGAGCAACAGGTTTCGGTCAAAGTCAGTTAAAAGCTCAGGATCTCGGGCGTTTGGACCTTCTTCCTATTCAACAAGTGCCTCCAGCAGAAGGATATTAGCGATAGGACCGATGGCAATGGCGCAATTGCGTGCGGATCTTAGGGCCTCCTATCTGCGTTTCCGCTTTCCTTTGTGATCTTGTCGCACGCGATCACGTGACACCGGGAGTCTATCTTGGGGAAGTTGGAAAACCTGCCGCAATCCTCAATTGTATGCTCTCAACAGCCCCTCAAATCTCTAAGCCAAACAGCCCCCTCAGTGCCAGGCCTATCGAGAACGATATTGCCGAAACTCCTAACGTTATCGCAACCATCTCAACCAGCCTCTTCTTGAACGGCTGATCTTTCGTCACCGACACGAAGAACGTGAAGAACACTATGATCAGAAATGCGTTCAAGAAGGATGTTGTTAGGGATAAGTAGATGTCCTCGAAAGTGAAATAGGGAAAGACGAGTAACATCACTGTGATTACGTATGCAACTCCGGTGTATAGAGAAGCCTTGGACGGGTTTTTCGACCCTCCCTCCGACTTCTGGGACAGGTATTCCGAGCTAGCCATCGACAGTGAGGCAGCGATGCCAGTTATGAGAGCAGCCATACCCACCATATTGCTGTTCTGAAGGGCGAAAGACAAGCCAGCTATTGTCCCCGTCAGTTCGACCAGCGCGTCGTTCATTCCCAGTACCATTGAACCCACGTAGTTCAGTTTCTCCTCGTCTATGAGCCCTATCAACTCGTTCTCGTGTTCGTTCTCCTCGGCGATTATCGTTTCGCTCTCCGGCAACTCCCTGATTGTGTTCCTGTAGACAACTTGGGCCCTCTCCTCCCCTTTCTCCATCAGTTTTGTGGCGAAGGTTATACCGAACAGCCTTGCGATCGTAAGGTATGTGGTTACCTTCAGGCTATCCGGAGGCAACTCGGCCTGCGTGTACGCCCTCCAAATGTTGTAGTGTCTCAGCTCGTCCTCGGAGATCCTCCGAAGCACATCCCTGTTCTTGCCCCTCTCGAGCTCTGAAAGACGCTCGTAGATGTGATGCTCAGTAATCTCGTTCCTCTGAAAACCGATTAGGATCTCCTTCGTCTTCTCGTCGATGCTCCAGTTTTTGCTCATAGGGGGAGCTGTTGCCCTGATTTGCTGCCCACGCGTTCGTACCTTAAAAGATTGGTCTGAAGCGTCCATTTGACCGACCGAGTCACCTGTAGCAAGGGCAGATCCGTACGTCTCAAGGTTGTGCCTTCGTAGATGCGGACGCACCCACACGGATCTCCGTGGATCTTGTCGATGCGGCACAAGGGCCCGTCATGTCTCGAGAACTGCGGCGTGGAAGGCGCGCAGCTCTCTGTCCTAGCACGAGAACTCTCGTCATATCTCTGGAGTTTGGCAGACTACAACCCTCTCATCTCCTCAGTTTGACGACAGTTCGGCGACCATATGTGATCTCTGAAGACCAATCCCATGGTTGCGGAAGCCGCCCCGATCTTTTCCTGACCCCCTCAACTAACAAGATCTGATAAACTATGCGTCTCAGTCTCTCCTCCTAAGCACTGATCGCTTGCGTCTCAGAACCCCCCTCAATAACTATTAATAGAGGGCGCCGAGACTTGCATGGTCTGATGCCGGAAGAGAAAGAACTGAGGGCGATCGTGAGGATCGCAGGGACCGATTGCGATGGCGAGCAGAAGCTCCCGTTCGGGCTTAGCAAGATAAGGGGAGTCGGCCTCAACTTCGCGAACGTCCTCGTCAAGGCCGCTGGCCTGTCACCAGAAATGAAGGTCGGTGAGCTGACGGATGATGATGTCATGAAGGTGGAGAAGGTGCTCAAGGATCCGCGGGCCTATAACGTGCCCGCATGGGTGATGAATAGGAGGGCTGATCCCACAACCGGGATGTCGAGCCAACTGGTAGGCTCCGAGATAGACATGGCCCTAAGGTCCGACTTGGAAAGGATGAAGAGGACGAACTCTTGGAAGGGCATAAGGCATTCGTTGGGGCTCAAGGTTCGCGGTCAGCGCACGAAAACAACGGGAAGGACCGGAAAGACTGTGGGCGTCTCAAAGAAGGCTCTGATCGAGGCAAGGGAGGCCGCAACTGCTGAGAAGAAGTAGAGGGATTTGAGATGGGTGACCCGAGGAGGATCAGGAGCGCAGTCGTCAGGCCCAAGCGACCTTGGGCAACGGATAGGCTCACCGAGGAACTCCCCCTAATCGGGCAATTCGGCCTCAGGTCTAAGAGGGAACTCTATGCGACTGAATCTTTCCTGAGGAAGATAAGAAGGGCTGCAAGATCATACCTTGCGCTTCCTCCGAGCGAACGCGCGACTCAAGAGAGGGAACTCATATCCAGACTTCACCGCTTGGGCTTGGTCCAAGAGAAGTCAACCTTGGAGTCAGTCCTGTCTTTGGACCTCAGCGCTGTCCTCTCCCGGAGGTTGCAGTCGATAGTCCAAGCCAAGGGTCTAGCTAAGTCACCCTACGAGAGCAGGCAGATGATAACTCACGGCAAGGTCACGGTTGACGGAGCCGTGGTGAGGAGTCCGAGCAAACTGGTCACACGAGAAGAGGAAGAGCACGTGGCAAAGCTGGACTGAGGGCCTACATCCTGCGGCCTCTTCTTCCGCCTGGCCTTCTGGTCCCGTCCGTCGGTATGGGAGTCACGTCCTCTATCCTGCCGATTGAGAACCCCGATCTGGCCAAGGCCCTGATCGCAGATTGGGCGCCCTGTCCAGGCGTCTTCGGCCCATGGCCACCAACGCCTCTGACCACGATATGCAAGTGCGTGATCTTCTGGTCTTTCAGTTGGTGTGCGACCGAGAAAGCTGCGCTCATTGCCGCATACTGGCTTGGCTTGAGCCTGTCCGCCTTTACGTGTCTGCCCCCGCTTGAGAGCGCTAGAGTGTGGGCTCCGGACAAGTCAGTGGCGTGCACTATGGTATTGTTGAAACTGGAGTATATGTGAACGACCGCCCACCTCTCAGCCTTCTCACTCATCGGTCGAGCTGTCCGACTGCAGTCGCTAATAAAGACATCGCCCCGCGAATGGAGCTAACGTTTATAACAAGTTGAGCCCGACGGGTCGTTTCGATGGGATTATCGGTGATATCAAAGTCAGATGATGTAATCAGGTTCAAGTGGAGCGACACGAGCCCGTCGCTCGCTAACTGCCTGAGGCGAGTCATTCTGACAGAGGTTCCATCTCTGGCCGTGGAGGATGTCGTCTTCATAGAGAACGAGAGCCCGATGAGCGACGAACACATCGCCCACGTCTTGGCCATGATCCCGTTGGTAACTCCGAAGGATAGGTACGTGTTCCCCCAGGACACTGACAAGAAGCGCGACGACCAAAGGGCAAGGGCGACTTTGACGCTCGACGTCCAAGCCGGCGACCAAGTGCTAGAGATCACATCCGCGCAACTGCGCAGCGACGATCCTGACGTGAAGCCAGTGACGCCTAACGTTACCATCACCAAGCTGCCGCCGAAAAAAAGGCTGAAACTTGAGGCCTATGCCGTTCTCGGCGTTGGGAGGGCTCATGCGAAGTTCCAGCCCGTCTCGACCGTCTATTACAAGTTCCAGCCCGTAGTCGAGATCGACCTCAAGAAATGTGATTCTTGTGCCAAATGTGTTGAATCATGCTCAAGGGGTGTCATCAAAGTCGAGAAAGGAAAGGTCGTCGTGATAGATCCTGATCAATGCACACAGTGCGGCGAGTGCGTGAAGGCCTGTGCTTCCACGCCCCAGGCGATCAAGGTCTCAGAGCTGCTTGACGTCGCGCTCTTCACGGTCGAGTCCACTGGGGCGATTCCAGCGGAAAGAATAGTCACTGAAGCTTTCGAAATAATGAAAGAAAGGTTCAATAGCATCAAGTCCGAGGTCGTGGAGGTAAGCTGATAGTTGCCGAATACACGCCCGTCTCCCAGGAGGAAGAGCCTAAGCCTGGGCCTCGAAAAGGCCGGAAGGCGGGTCGGGATATGGGGATCGCTGTCGGCCCAAGTCATGCGCTCAAGAAGGCGCATGCCAGTCATCAACTTGGATAGGCTCAACAGGGTAACTGCTAAGGGCGAGACAGTCGCGATACCCGGCAAGGTCTTGGGCGGTGGGAGAATCGACCACCCCTTGACCGTCGCAGCGATGCACTTCTCGCTCGCCTCGGCAAAGGCAATAGAAGAAGCGGGGGGAAAGGTCCTGAGCCTGACCGAGCTCGCGAAGAGGAAGCCCGATGGAAAGGGGGTGAGGGTGATTGCCTGAATCAACGACGGTCATCGTGAACGCCGACAACCAGATAGTCGGCAGGCTCTCGAGCGCAGTGGCCAAGATGTTGCTGGACGGCAAGAGCGTCGCAATAGTGAACGCGGAGAGGGCAGTCATATCCGGCAGCAAGGACTCAATTCTCGGCGAGTTCCAAGCGTTCAGGGGCGTGAAGAGCGCAGTGAGCCCTAAGAACACCCCAAGGCACTTCGTCAGACCGGACCACCTGATGAGGGACATCATACGGGGCATGCTGCCGTACAAGAAGCCAAGGGGGAGGCAGGCGCTCAAGAGGCTGAGGGTCTACGTGGGTAGACCGGAGGGCGTTACCGGCGAACCGATTGACGTGAAGGACATGAGCGCCTCCAGATTGACCCATAAGTACGTGAGACTGCAAGAGGTCTCACAGAGGTTTGGGAGTGGGTGATTAGACGGAGTTGCCGCCAGCGAGGAAGCTTCCGTTGGTCGTCTCGGCCAGAATCAAGACATCGACCGCAAGGGCGACCTTCAAGCCCGGCGAAGGCACAATCAGGGTGAACTCCATCCCGATCGAGCACTGGGGGAACTCGATACAGCAGGAGCTGTCGAGGTTGCCCGCCAGATTGGTGCCGGATCGCTTCAACGAGGTCAATGTGAACGTGAAGGTGGAAGGAGGGGGCTGGAGCTCTCAGGCCAGAGCGGTGATGGTGGCCCTGGCAAACGGAATAGTGAAGTGGACGAGATCTGCCACCGTGAGGAAGACGCTTATCTCCTACGATCAGCACATGCTCTCAGGCGATCCCAGGGTGAAGGAGCCCAAGAAGTTCGGCGGTCCCGGAGCGAGGAGGAAATTCCAGAAGAGCTACAGGTGATGCTGTTTGATATTGCCAGTCAGATGTTTCACTTGCGGCAAGCTCATAGGTGACAAGTACAAGGAGTTCATCACGAGGACAAGGGAGAAAGGAGAGGATCCTCAGGCCGTTCTGGATTCGCTCGGCCTCACCAGGATCTGCTGTAGAAGGATGATGGTGTCAGCGTACGAGTACATAGACGAGGTGCTGGCGTACTCAGAGGGGGTGAAGAAGTGACATGGCAGAGTTTCCGATGAGCACCGGGAAGGACCTCTTGGTCCCCCCCACGGACTACGTCAACGCAGGGGTGCACATCGGCACCAAGGTAGCCACCAAGGAGATGAAGCAGTTCGTAAAGCTCCAAGCCGCCGATGGGCTCAACCTCCTAGACGTTGACAAATTGGACTCCAGGCTGAGGGTTGCCGCGAAGGCGCTCGCCAGGCAGAGCGACCCGTCGAAGGTCGTGGTCGTCTCCAGCAAGGAGTATGGCTCGAAGCCCGTGGAGAAGTTCACTGAGTACACCAACTTCAAGGCGATTGTCAGGAGGTTCCCCCCGGGGATTTTCTCGAACGAAAGGGTCAAGTATCACTGGCCCGCTTCGCTCCTGCTCGTAGCGGATCCCAAGGTTGATGAGAAGGCCGTCATAGAGGCATCACTTGTCCGAATACCCGTGATCGCGGTCTGCGACACGGACAACTCCTGTGCTGACATAGACCTGGTGATACCTGCCAACAACAAGGGAAGGAAGTCCCTCGCGCTCGTCTTCTGGATACTGGCGCGCGAGGTCTGCAGGTTGAAAGGGACGATCCCTCCGAACGGGGAATTGCCCGAGCCACCCTCCGCCTTCGAATATCCGGTGGAGGAAGTGGAGGAAGTTGTCGAGTAGGTCGACGCGCAGGTCCATACTCGCTGGCAGTTGGTACGCGGGCTCAAGGGACTCCCTGATGGGCCAGATCGAGGAGCTCTTCCGCGGACCCTTGGGCCCGAGCCAGCTTCCCAAGCTTGGGGACACCAATGAGAATCTGATTGGGGTGATGTCGCCACACGCTGGCTACATGTACTCCGGACAGGCAGCAGCCAAGGCCTACTTCGAGGTCTCCAGACACGGCCCAAGGGAGGTCGTCGTCCTGATGGGGCCAAATCATCAGGGAGCCGGCTCTCCCATCGCGATATCCCCTTCAGAGAGATGGTCTACTCCCTTGGGGGATGTGGAGCTCGATTTGGAACTCGCGAAGGAGATTTCCAAGGACTCAGGGGTGGCGGATCTGGATGCGACAGCACACAGCTCCGAGCATTCGTTGGAGATTCAGTTGCCCTTCTTGCAGTACATCTTCCAGGGTCACCCGTTCAAAATAGTGCCGATATCCATCTGGTTGTACGACCTGAAGACGTCAATCGAGCTGGGCTCCTCCATAGCGCGCTGCCTATCCGGGCGCAATGCCCTGCTGGTCGCGTCGAGCGACATGACCCACTACATGCCGGCAGAAGTCGCGTCGGACAGGGATCGGAGGACATTGGACGCGGTTTGCAAACTCGACGAGAAGCAGACCTACGATGTCTCCTCAAGGCTCGAGTCCCTCTGTGGACTCGGACCGGTCATATCGTGTATGTCGGCCGCGAAGGCAATGGGAGCGAGCGTGGGAGAAGTGCTGACTTACTACAACAGCGGGGACATCACGGGAGACAACTCCGCTGTCGTGGGCTATGCTGCAGTGGCCTTCAAAAGAAGGCGCCAGTAGAGTTCACATCATCCAGCTGGAATTCTTTCGCTTGAACTCGCATGATCGCCTAGGGCGAAGCCTTGGGCCTTACAATCATTATATACGTTGGGCCTCGGTTCAGACTGCTGAGCTCTAGGCAGCGCCAAGGTGGTTCAAGTGAAGGAAAGGGTGTACATCGCTGAAGCTCCGACCAAGGTCATACTGTCAGGTGAACACTCAGTGGTCTATGGCTATCCCGCGATCGTCCTAGCGGTTGAGCCGAAGGTGAGGGCGGAAGCAGTGCGTCGAGGCCAGACGATGATTCGCGTCGAATCGAGTCGCTTGGGCGCCGCTGAGCGTGACCTCATGTCCGGTCGGACCTCTGGCCAAGAGAAGCTGATCCCGATGATCGAGGTCTTGAGGCGAGTGCTTGAGCTGTGCGAGTCAAAGTCCGGCCTCGTCGTGAGGACATCTGGAGAAGTCCCCGTGGCAGCTGGCTTAGGCTCATCAGCCTCTGCGTTCGTCTCGTCAGCTCTGGCGGCATTCCGGGCGCTTGGAGTTGACCCGATGAGAGAGCAACTCATTGATGCCGCCATGACTGGAGAGAAAATGGTCCATGGCAGGCCAAGCGGCGTTGACATTGAGATAGCTGCGTCCGGTGGGGCCATCAGATACGTCAAGGGCGCAGGGTCAAGGTCCCTGAGGATCAGGTCCGAACCGCCGCTTGTGGTCGTGAACACCGGCATCGAGAGGAGCACGGGGGACATGGTGGAGCGCTTCAGGTCCAACTTGGAAGCTGGTGGCGCCGATATGAGGGTGCTCCTTGACTCCATGGGTGGCATAACTGATCAGATCGGAGCGGCTTTGGAAAGGTCAGAGCTTGACCTCGTGGGAAGGCTCATGGTCGCCAATCACGTCGTGCTGGCGAGGTTCGGCGTTTCGTTGCCGATACTCGACAGGATCGTGGTCGAGTCGGTGGGGCTGGGCGCCCTTGGGGCAAAGCTAACGGGCGCCGGTGGCGGCGGTTGCGCGATAGCGTTGATGAGGCCTGGGCTCGTGGATTCGTTGATCGCGAGAATGGGCCGGATGGGCCTGAATTCGTTCCCGGCCGTGTTCTGTGCCGAAGGGGCGAGAGCGTGGTCAAGTTGAGGCCCATAGTCCTCAAGCTCGGCGGTAGCATCATCACTGACAAGACAGTGCCGTTCAAGATAAGGGACGAAGTGATAGAAGAGATTGCCGTCGAGATCTCCAAGGCAGGCAGGTCGGACTTGGTGATCGTACACGGAGGAGGGTCCGTCGGCCACTACCTAGCCAACAAGCTAAACATCTTGGGCGTCAAGGACCCCAAACCGCTCGACGCCTCGTACATCCTGTTGGAGATGGACAAATTGACCGCGAGGATCGCATCTCATCTGGTGGAGAAGGGCATCCCGGCGCTCACGGTGCCCACGCATGCTGTCAGCAGGGTTGATGAGGATGGTAGCATTGAGATGGACGAGTCGATTGTCAAGTTGGCATTGTCCTTGGGATACACCCCTCTGTTGAAGGGGGACATAATCCTCGGAAAGAAGAGACCGGTTGACATAGTGTCTGGCGACAAACTGGCGTCAAGGCTGGCCCTTTCGTTGGGTGCCGAGAGGCTCGTGATGTGCATGGATCAAGACGGGATCATAGGACCTGACTCAAAGCTGTTGGCAAACGTGAAGTTGAGTGAGCCCTACGACCAGCTCCTCTGGCCATCTGAGGAGGGCAGGATGGATGTGACTGGAGGGTTGGGCGCCAAGCTCAAGGAACTTGAGCCGGTCGTGAGAGCTGGGACTCCTGTCTCTTTTCTCTCGCCCTTGAGGGCGAACAGGTTGCTGAACGCCTTGTCAGGCAAGCCATTTAGAGGAACGGAGGTAGTCTGGTAGGGGCGCTTCTCCAGTTGGAAGGAAGGAAGAGTGATCACGTTCGCATAGCTGTTGACGCTGCCCAAGACTCAGGCCCACAGGGGATCAGCTTCGATCAAGTGCACCTCATAAACGACCCGCTGTCCGACATCAACCTAGCCGACATAGATCTGAGCGCCAAGTTACTGGGCAGGCGGATCTCAATGCCCCTCATCATATCTTGCATGACGGGTGGGTACGAGGGAGCTCTGGCGTTGAACAGGGAGCTGGCGCTCGCCGCTCAGTCGGAGCGCGTGCCCATCGGGGTCGGGAGCGTCAGGGCCGGGCTGGAGAAGGACGCGCTCAGGCCAACTTACTCAATAGTCAGGAAAATAGCGACGTCCGTCCCCGTGATCTCCAACATAGGGGCGCAGCAGCTCGCCAAAGGTGGCCTTGACCTGGCAAGGAGGGCAGTCGAGATCGTGGACGCTGACGCGCTCGCGATACACTTCAACAAGGTTCAGGAGGCTGTGATGCCTGAGGGAGAGACAAGGATGAAGGGAACCCGGGCGGCCTTGAAGAGGGTGGTCGCGGGCCTCAAGGTGCCGTGCATCGCGAAGGAGACTGGATCGGGGATGTCGAGGGAGGTCGCCCAAGAATTCAAGCGGATGGGGTTCAAGTTCTTGGATGTCGCTGGATCCGGTGGGACCAGTTTCGCCTCGATCGAGGCTAGGAGAGCAACAGAGGCCGGCAACGCGGAGATGGCATCAATGGGGAGGTTGTTCTCCGCCTGGGGCATACCCACGGCAGCGAGCGTGATTGAAGTGTCGTCTGTCCCAGGACTGAAAGTCATAGCGTCGGGCGGCATCAGAAATGGCCTTGAGGCCGCGAAGGCCATGGTGCTCGGGGCAGACTACGTGGGGGTCGCCAGGCCAATCCTGGAACAGGTGGTCAAGGGCGGCTCGCCCTCAGCGGTGAGCTGGATCAAGAACTTCTCAAAGGAACTCAGGGTCGCGATGTTCTTGGTCGGCGCCGACAGCATTGAAGCGCTCAAGAGGAAGCCAGCCGTCGTCACAGGCGGTCTCTACGCCTGGGCCAAGTCCAGGGGGATCGGCGTGGAGAGGTATTCGACGCGTTGAGCGATGCATCTGAGATCTCAGCGCTCGTCAGGCACTTAGCTCTGCAGAATGCGGGCCACTTCGGCAAGACATCCGCAGGGGTGATCTCCGGACACCTGCTCGCCAGGAGGCCTGACTTGGCGAGCTCGATTAGGGAACTGATGCCGATGATATCACACATCTGCGCGGAGGTCAATTCGCTTCCGAATGAGGAGATCAAGAGGGAGCTGGACGCGCTCGGCGAGGTCCCTCCGATCGCGATTCAGAGGGCCGCCCCGTCAGAGTTGGACCTCCCGCCCAATCCAGAACTGCCCGGTTATGTCCTAAGGTTCGCACCCAACCCCGACGGGCCGCTCACGCTCGGAAACGCAAGGCCAGCACTGCTCTGCGACTTCATCTCCAAGAAGCACGACGGGAAGTTCGTGCTCAGGTTCGAGGACACTTCACCTTCCGTCAAGCCTCCCTTACCTGAGGCCTATGGTTGGGTGCTTGAGGATCTCAGCTGGCTCGGCATCAAAGTCGATGAGGTATACTATCAGTCGGACAGGCTTGAGCTGTACTACTCGAGGGCGAAGCGGCTGATGGAGATGGGAGATGCCTACGTCTGTCTCTGCGACCGCGAGAGCTTCAGGTCTCACGTCAGGAGGAAGACGCCGTGCCCGCACAGGGACCAGTCCCCTGAGGAGAGCATCAGGCTCTGGGAAGAGATGCTCTCGGGCAAGCTCAAGGCCGGTGACGCTGTTGTGAGGGTGAAGACTGACCTCGCCCATCCAAATCCCGCGGTCAGGGATTGGCCCGCCCTCCGAATAGACGACGCCCCCCATCCCAGAGTAGGATCGAGGTACAAGGTCTGGCCGCTCTACAACTGGTCTGCAGCGATCGACGATCATGAGATGGGCATAACTCACATCATAAGGGCCAAGGAGCACCTCACGAATGAGGTCAGGCAGTCTTACGTATTCAGGCACTTCGGCTGGAAGTTCCCCTCAACGGTGACCATCGGCAGGGTGAAGCTTGAGGGCTCGGTGCTAAGCAAGTCGAAGATCATGATGGGGCTGAAGGATGGGCTCTACTTAGGCATGGACGACCCTAGGATTGGGACCTTGAAGTCGCTCAGGCGAAGAGGGATACTGCCAGAGGTGATAAGGGAGGCAATGCTTGACTTGGGCGCAAAGCCCATCGAGGCCATGATCAAATGGGACAACCTCAGCTCGGCAAACAAGGCCAGGGTGGACAGGATCACGAAGAGGTTCTTCTTCGTGCCCCAGCCGTTGAGCCTTCTCGTCAGGGGCGCCCCTGCCATAGAGTCCGTCAGGCTGCCCAATCACCCGGACAACAAGGAGTTGGGGGAGAGGACGATCGCGGTGAACAGCAAGGCAGGCGGACTGCGTCTGTGGGTCTCCTCACCTGATGTATCAGCCTCATCCGTGGGCGATGTCTTGAGGCTTATGGGGCTCTTCAACGTCACCTTGACCACCAAAGCCGAGACCGAGGCAACGGCGGACTACAGGGACGTGACGACTCGTGCGAGCGAGAAGGGCCTGAGGACGATCCAGTGGGCACCCTCAGGATCTGCCGTCGCCATGTCAATTCTGATGCCCGATGCCTCGTGGCTGGATGGTCTAGCAGAACCTAACCTGTTGAAGGAGAAGAAAGGAGAGCTCGTGCAGCTCATGAGAGTTGGCTTCGCGAAGTTGGAACGCGTGACTGAGGACAAGATCTCCGCGGTCTTTGCGCATCGTTGACTCCCTCACTCACGCCAGTCACTCATCCCAAAGACAAACGCGATTCCTAGCGATGTCTCTTGGTTTCTATTGACAGTAAGCTTAAAAGAAGAGTGATTCGCTAACGGGTCAAACGTCGAGGTGTCTAGTATGGGAAAGATAAGCACGGCGGAATATGAGGCGCCAGAGGCGCTACAGGGTCAGGCGCTCGAGGTGCTGAAGCTAGCCGCCCAGACTGGCAAGGTGAGAAAGGGCACCAATGAGACCACGAAGTCGGTGGAGAGAGGTTTGGCTAAGCTCGCGCTCATCGCTGAAAACGTGGAACCGGTGGAGATAGTGCTGCACATACCGCTGCTTTGCAAGGACAGGAACACCCCCTACATAGTGGTGCCGGACAAGAAGACTCTCGGGAGTCAAGTCGGGTTGCCAGTGGGCGCGTCAAGCGTCGCGATAGAGAACCCAGGGGAAGGAGCCAAGCAGCTCAATGAGCTCTTGGAGAAGATAAAGCAGCTCAGGTCTGGCTCATGACTTGACGTGGGTGACCGCCCTTGAGCTCCGAAGGTGACATCATCGCTGAAGTCGTGGAACTGATAGGCAGGGGTGGGGCCACGGGCGAGGTGATACAGGCAAGGGTCAGGATACTTACCGGAAAAAACAAGGGCAGGGTCATTCTTCGAAACGTGAGGGGGCCGGTCCGCGTGGGTGAGAACATGGTGCTGAGGGAAGACGAGAGAGAAGCGAGGAGGCTGAGGTAGATGCCTGGGGAGAGAAAGTGCTCTTTCTGCGGAAGGCCAATTGAACCGGGCACAGGGATGGTGTTAGCAAGGAACGACGGCTCTCTCCTCTGGTTCTGCAGCTCGAAGTGCAGGAAGAATTCACTTAAGCTCAGGAGGAATCCAAGGAAGGTCAAATGGGTGGTGAAGTCTGTCTCAAGTGGAAAGAAGCCTAGTGCTGCTGAAACCTGACGCAGTCGCAAGGGGGCTAGTGGGTGAGGTCATAGGCAGGCTGGAGAGGAAGGGACTGAAGATAGTCGGGCTCAAGATGACCAAGCTGGACAGCGCGAAGTTGGAGCGCCTCTATTCAATGCACAAGGGTAAGCCGTTCTACGAGGAGCTTTCGGGGTTCATGGCCAAGGGCCCAATCGTGGCCATCGTCGCAGAGGGCCCGAGCGCGGTCTCCGTGGTGCGATCGATGCTGGGAGTCACCGACTCCGCCCAAGCTCAACCTGGGACGATAAGGGGCGACCTGGCAGTGTCTAAGGGGAAGAACGTGGTTCACGCCGCGGACTCGCCAGAGAGAGCCGAGGAGGAGATCCGCATTCTGTTCAAAGATGAAGAGATAGTGGGCTGGGAGCACCCGCTTTCAGATTATGTTTATTAGAACTCCAGGCTGTCAGCTCACGTTTTCGAGGTGAGCCGATTTGTACCTGAGAGAGCCGATAGTCGTGGTTCTAGGCCATACCCCAGCGGGGGCTAGGTGGACCACGGCAAGACATCCCTCCTTGACAAGATAAGGGGAACTCTGGTGGCGAAGAGGGAGGCAGGCGGCATAACCCAGCACGTGGGCGCCTCCTATCTGCCGCTCGACACCATACTCGACGTGGTGAGCGGAATAGAGGGAATCGAGATAGGCGCCAAGCTCAAGATCCCGGGCCTACTCGTGATCGACACGCCCGGCCACCAGGCCTTCATGAACCTCAGGAAGAGGGGCGGGTCCATAGCGGACTTCGCAGTGCTCGTTGTGGATGTCACGGCAGGAGTCATGCCTCAGACGATAGAGTCCATTGAGATACTCAACACTCGGGGAACTCCGCTTGTGGTGGCAGCCAACAAGATTGACGCGCTCAAGGGCTGGGTTCCGAAGCCAACGCAGTCCGTCATGAGGTCAATGAGGGATCAAGACCCACAGGTTCGAAGGTTCTTGGAGACCAGGCTCTACGAGATAGTAGGAGAGCTGTCCAGGCTTGGGCTGAATGCAGACCTCTTCTACAACATCAGGGAGTTCAAGGGGAGGGCGCCTGTGATACCGATCAGCGCCAAGACGGGCGAAGGAGTGGCCGAGATGATAGCTGTCATGGCTGGCATGATTCAGAGTTACCTCGTCGAGTCCCTGACCGTCGAGTCGAGGAGAGGAAAGGGGGCAGTTCTTGAGGTGAAGAAGGAAATCGGAATGGGCCCAACCCTCAACGTCATCCTGTACGATGGCGAGCTTTCGGTCGGAGATAGCGTAGTTCTTTCCGGTTCATCCGGCCCGATAGTCACCAAGGTCCGGACAATTCTTGTGCCCAAACCGCTCGACGAGATGAGAGACCCCAGGGACAAATTCACCCAGGTCAACAAGTGCAGGGCTTCAGCCGGCGTGAAGCTGGGGGCTCCGGACCTCGAAGGAGCGTTGGCGGGCTCCAGCCTCATAGTCTCCAACTCCGAGGCGGAACAGAAGGATGCCATCGAAGAGCTCTCGAAGGAATACTCATCTTTCCTGTTCAGGAGGAACATCGAGGGACTGGTCGTCAAGGCTGACGCGCTTGGATCTCTGGAAGCTTTGGTCGCCGAACTGGAGAAGGGCAACATCAAGGTCAGGACTGCAGACATAGGCCCGGTTTCGAGGAAGGACGTCGTGGAAGCCTCAACTGCATCGACAAATGCGACTCAACGCGCTGTGGTCGCGTTCAACGTCAAGGTCTCTCAGGAAGCTGAGATCTCGGCGAGGGATCTGGGGGTCAAGCTCTTCACCGGAGATATCATATACGGCCTGACCGAAGAGTACACCCTCTGGAAGGACGAATACGAGAAATCGACGGATCAGGAGAGGTTCTCGATGCTCCAAACTCCAGCGCTCTTGACGGTCCTACCGGGTTTCGTTTTCAGGAGAAGCAAGCCTGCGATATTCGGCGTCAGGATCGAGAAGGGATTGCTGAGGGGCGGATCCATACTGATGAATTCCCAAGGCGATCAGATCGGACAGGTTCAGTCGATGAGGCTTAGGGACGAGGCCACCAAAGAGGCCAATGTCGGCGATGAGGTCTCGGTATCTATTCCTGACGCTGTGGTGGGCAGGAACGTGCGCGAGGGTCAGAAGCTCTACGTCGATGTTCCCTCTTCGGACGCGTACGAGATGAAAACTTCATTGTCTTCGCTGACGACCCCGGAACTGTTGCAGGCACTAGAGGAGACAGGATCGATAAAGCGAAAGAAGGAGCCGTACTGGGGTTACTGGGGAGAGACCAAGCGGGAAGGGTAGGGTTTTTAACTTCCCTACCCTGCACGACGAGAGCTGTTTGTCTCCAAGGATAAAGATCGACATAGCGGATAGGAAGGCCGGGAAGGCCGAGACCTTGACGCTTGAGGGCAATGATGCCGCTAGATTCGTCGGGATGAAGATAGGCGACGTGATGGACGGTTCCCTCATAGGAAAGAAGGGACAGAAGTTCAAGATAGTGGGAGGAAGCGACACGTCTGGATTTCCCATGTTCACAGGCATTCACGGAGCTGCTCAGAAGAGAGTTATCTTGACCAAGGGAAGGGGCGCGAGAAGGGCCAAGAAGGGGGAGCTTCTCCGGGTGACCGTGAGGGGAGAAACTATATCAGACGAGACGGCCCAGCTCAACGTCGTAAGCATAGAGTGAGATGAGTAAGGCAAGGGACGGCTTGAGAAAACCCGAGATCAACGTAGGCACAATAGGGCACGTCGACCACGGCAAGACGACCCTCGTCAGGGCGATCACCGGCGTCTTCACGAGCAGGCACAGCAAGGAGCTGGCCAGGAACATCACGATAAAACTGGGATACGCGTCCACACCCATCTACAAGTGCAAGACCTGCCAACCTCCCTACGTTTACTTCACCAAGCCGACCTGCCCGAGCGGTCACAAGTGCCAGTACGTCAGGAGCATCTCGTTTGTGGATGCCCCGGGTCACGAGGTGCTGATGACGACCATGTTGAGTGGAGCTGCCGTCATAGACGCGGCGCTGCTCGTGATCGCGGCAGACGAACCGTGCCCTCAGCCCCAAACCAGGGAGCACCTGTACGCCGCGAAAGTGCTCGGGCTGAAGAAGATGATAGTCGTTCAGAACAAGATCGACTTGGTCGGAAAGGAGAGGGCGCTGAAAAGTCATCAGGAGATCAAGAGCTTCCTGAACGAGGCGGGCTACTCGGATGTCCCGGTGGTCCCGATCTCTGCCCAGCGGATGCTCAACATAGATGCGCTCCTCTACGAGATGGAGAAGGGCTTCCCGACCCCGGCTAGAGAGGCGAACGCGCCGCTCAAGATGCCGATAGTCAGATCCTTCGACATCAACCGGCCCGGCACGCCCTTGAGCGAGATCAAGGGGGGAGTGGTCGGAGGCTCCATACTGCAGGGCAAGATCAAAGTCGGCGACAAGATCCTGATCAGCCCAGGCCTCCTGACCGGCTCTGCTGGCAACTTCACGAACATCGAACTCCGCAGCAAGGTCCTTTCCCTGATGTTTGACGGCACGTCTTTGAACGAGGCGGACTCGGGGGGTCTTGTGGCGGTCGGAACAGGCCTTGATCCATCTCTCACCAAAGACGACAGGCTATCGGGTTGCACCCTCACGAAGGCGGACGCCCCGCCGACAGTTGTGAAGGACATGAAACTTGAGCTCAGCATCTTCGACAGGCTCCTCGGATCTGCCGATCTTCAGGAGGTGAAGCCGGTATCGATCGGTGAGCAACTGAACCTGAATGTCGGGGTCGGATTGACCAGGGGAACAGTGGCCTCTAAGAAGGGCAGCACTGTCGAACTCAAGCTCGTGGCCCCAGTGGTCGCCGAGCTGGGCCAAAGGGTTGCTGTCAGCAGGCAGATAGACAGGAGATGGAGGCTGATAGGACACGGCGTAGTGGCATGACCGGGCCCAAGGTCAACATCCTGATCATCCTTGACACCAGCGCTCTCATCTACCCCTTCCAGACAGGCGTGGACTTCGTCCGGGGGATCGAGGAGGCCATTGCAGCGAAGTTCACATTGGCGGTCGCAGAGGGAACCCTGAGTGAGCTTGAACGGCTGAAAGAAAGAGGGAGTCCCTCCCTCTCCATCGCCGCGGGAAAGGCTCTGGATTATGCGAAAGGCCTGAGCGTATTGCGCTCGAATGCCTCCAGCACGGACGACCAGATTGCTGAGCTCGCGAAACAGATGGCTGCTGCCGTGGCCACAGGAGATTCAACGCTGAGGAGACGACTCAGAAAGTCCGGAATCCCCGTGATTTTCGTCTCAAGGGGAAAAAGAATAAGAATAGAGGGAAACTTTCCCCCGGGGTCTATTGTTTAGGTTACTTTCCCTAGAAGATGTGATAAAGGTCCCTCCTGACATGTACGGGAGTCCGGTTCAGGAGTCCGTCAGGAGGCTTCTGGAGGATAAGTACGAGGGCATGGTTTTCGAGGATCTGGGGTTCGTCGTGTGCGTCGTCGACTTCAAGTTCGACTATATGGGGAAGATAGCGCCCGGCGAGGGAGGCTCACACCACAACGTCACATTCAGGGTTCTCACCTTCCTGCCCGAGGTGCAAGAGGTGATGTTGGGCAAGGTCGTCGAGATAGAGGAGTACGGCGCCTTCGTCAGGATAGGCCCGTTCGAAGCCCTGTTGCACGTGAGCTCGATTCTGGATGACTACGTCGACTTCAACAAGGAGCAGGCGACGCTCGTCGGTCGGAAGTCGGGTAGGGTGCTCTCCGTGGGGGACTGGATCAGGCTAAGGGTCACAGCTGTCTCCATTGGAGGCGCCGCTGGGGGCGACAGGGTCGGGGTGACCACAAGGCAGCCCTTCCTCGGCAAGGAGGATTGGATCGCACAGGACCTGAAGAAGCTCACCTCAGGTGTCCCAGCATGAAGGAAAGGGCCTGTCTGAAGTGCAAGCTCATCACGAACGAGCAGATCTGTCCCAACTGCGGGGCCAAGGAGTTCACCACGGACTGGTCCGGGGTCATATTCATCCTAGATCCTGAGAAGTCATCCTTGGCCAAACTGATAGGGGCTAAGAAGGTTGGCAGATACGCCATCAAGGCAAGATGAACCCGAGCCTGTGATGCTCAGGCCGACCCCTGCGCAGAGGCTTCTTGTTTCCAGGCCGTTGGGCGAACTCCTACCGAATCCGAGCGACGAGATCCCAGCGATGCTCAAACAGAGGTTCCTGGCGAGGGGTCACAGGATCTCCTTCTCGGTCGGGGACATGGTGACCTCAACGCTCGTTCGCGCGGGCATATCGTTCGAGGTCGGGGTCGTTGACTCGAGGATCATGAGGAAAGCGGTGGAACTTCCTGAGCGAGTCAGCGGCCGGATCATGAGGGTCAAGAACCCAAGGGGCTATCTAAATCCCAAGGCTCGCGAGGTCATGAGGGAGGCGCTATCAATAGGACAAGGCACCTTCGTGGTCGTCGACGGAGAGGAGGACCTCCTGACGCTCTTCGCGATAGACCTTTCCAATTGCGGTGATCTGGTGATATACGGTCAGCCCGGAGAGGGGGTCGTAGTAGTCGACGTCAGCGACGAGGCCAAGGGGCGCAATTCGGCGCTGCTGTCCTCCATGCCGAGGGTGAGGCCCGAAAGCAATTAATCCAACCCCATGCCGAGTGGCCGCACCGCATGAAAGTCGAGATCTCTGACTCCTCCGAAAAGAAGCTGATAGGTAGGAAGGACGTGACATTCGCAGTGTCGCTTGAGAAGCCTGCTGCCACCCCTTCTGTCATGGAGGTCAGAAAACTCGTCGCAGCGAAGGGCGGTTTCGACCTCGGGGGGACCTTGGTGATCAGAATGGGGCACAGGACTGGGACCAACCAAGTCGAAGGCACCGCCCATGTCTACCCCTCAGAGGAGGAGGCGAAGAAGTGGGAGCCCAGGCATGTGATGATAGCGAACCTCGACACCAAGGAGAAGAAGCAGGCGCAGGAGCAGCTGAAGAAGAAGAGGCTGGAAGCAAAGGCTGCCAAGACCGGAGCTCCGGGCGCGCCCGCCGGGGGTGGCAAGAAGTGAGCGAAAAGCCGAAGGAGCCGGAGAAGGTGAAGGAGAAGGCGACAAGAGGGGCCTGGCAGTACTACGAGATAGACGCGAGCAAGTCGGAGCTGAAGAGGTTGAGGAAGAAGTGTCCGAGGTGCGGCAACTTCATGGCCCTGCACGAGGAGGGCAAGAAAAGGTATTACTGCGGGCATTGCTACTATACTGAGTACGTCTAGTTGTACATCTTGGGCATCGAGTCCACTGCCCACACGTTTGCCGGCTCGGTGGCATCCGAGGGCGGAAGGATTCTTTCGGACGTCAGGGAGACCTACACCACAAGGGCTGGCGGAATTCACCCGAGAAGCGCCTCGAGGCACCACTATGCCGCTGCCCCCTCCGTGGTGTCGCGCGCGATTCAGGAGGCAGGGCTGAAGCCCCACGACTTGGATGCCGTCGCGTTCTCGAGGGGGCCCGGATTGGGCCCGTGCCTCCGGACAGGCGCGACGGTCGCCAGAGCTCTGAGCCTCATGCTGAACAAGCCCTTGGTGGGAGTCAACCACGCAGTCGCCCATTTGGAGCTGGCGAGGATCATGTCCAAGGCGCGCGACCCAGTGATGCTCTACGTCTCCGGAGGAAACACCCAAGTGATAAGCGAGGTCGACGGCAGATACATCGTGTTCGGGGAGACCGAGGACATAGCACTCGGCAACCTTTTGGACTCCTTCGCCAGAACGGCTGGAATCGGGTTCCCCGGCGGGCCTGTCCTGATGCAACTAGCGAAGAGGGGGAAGAGGCTCATTGAACTCCCCTATTCCGTCAAGGGCATGAACGTCTCCATGTCCGGGACGCTCACCGCCCTGGAGTCCCTCGCGGGCAAGGAGCCTGTCGAGGACTTGGCCTACTCAATTCAGGAGGTGTGCTTCGCGATGTTGCTCGAGGCCTCGGAAAGGGCAATGGCATATCTTGAGAAGGACGAGCTCGCGCTCTCAGGGGGCGTCGGGGCGAACACGAGGCTGAGGGAGATGGCGAGGATCATGTGCGAGGAGAGGGGGGCGCGGTTCCTCGACTACCCGACGAAGTTCTACGCCGACAACGCAGTGATGATAGCCATGACGGGCCT
>Ga0172362_10000491_pt1 | contig 32244 bp, 22 predicted proteins | sample LakKivs1_kivu2a2_FD_114534 | JGI IMG/M metagenome (GOLD analysis project Ga0172362, IMG submission 114534) | Sediment microbial communities from Lake Kivu, Rwanda - Sediment s1_kivu2a2 | ecosystem: Environmental > Aquatic > Freshwater > Lake > Sediment | place: Rwanda: Western Province, Lake... | reverse complement strand
GAATCGCTCCAATCCACGCCGACCGTGTCGCTGAAAAACAACGTTACTTTGGGAATTGCGGGGGATTTCAATCAGCCGGCAGGTTTGGCGGGAGAGTCTTCTCCGCCGGATTCGGCTTCCTCACGACCTGTCCGCTTTTCGTCCGCGTCTTCGCCGCGTGCGCGACGGCCTTGCGGCGGCAGCACTTCGGCGATGTCCCAATCTTTGGGGATCGCAATGTCAAACCAGCCGATCATCATCTCTTCCCAAGTCTGATCGCCCCAGCGGACGGTCTTCGTCGGATCCGGGTTGGCCGGGTTGTCCGCCGAATTGTCAAAGTGCGCGGTGCAGTGCATCGTCGTGCCGGCGGGCAGTTCCATCGGCTCCGCGAAGATGTAGCTGGTCTGCCAGTTAAAGTCGTACCGCGGCATGTTCATGATTGTTTCCTTACGGCCGTCCGGGTAGATCAGCTCGTAGTGGAAATCCTTGCCCCGCAAATGCATGTGCGGGAAGACCGAAAGCAGCTTCACCTCGCGGCCGTAGGTCCGGGTTGATTCGACCTTGTAGTTCGGATCGCCCGCGGGAATGGCGAACATGCCATTGATCGCGTTCGACGTGGCCACGCGATGGGTCACGGTGTCGGGATCGCAGAATTTCATGCCCACCGCGCTGCGATCTTTTTGCGGAGAGCCGTTCGGCGTGTAGTGCATCTGGAACACGAGTTCCCAGCCGGCCGGAATCAGCTTCGCCATCCCCGGCTCGAGCACGATGGGCCGCGTGCCGGGCGCGAACCCGCACAACTGGCCGAAGGAAGCGGTGCCGCGTGCAGCGCCGCGACCGCTTGCGGCGTCGCCTGCCTTGGAGGGCGGCTTCAGGAACACAATGATGTGATGCACCACCGCCCGGTTCCCCGGCATGCATTCGGCCACCTTGACCCACTTGTCTTCGGTGAAGCCGGTCTTGGTCGTGTAGTAGCGATACTCCACAGTGCCTTCGGCCGGGACGTCGACAGGTTCATCGGCGATGTAAAACACGGCATCCGGCTTACCCGGCATCATCCACTCGCTGGCAAACTCCTTTGCCGGCGGCAGGTCTTTCGGATCTCCCTCGGGCGAACCCGCGGCGACCCACTGCGAGATCAATTCCTTCTCTTCGGCAGACAAGGAGATGTCGTTGCGGAAGTGGCCGAACTTTGGATCCGGATGCCAGGGAGGCATGCGACCTTCGCGCACCGTTTCTTCGATCATCTCGCCCCAGCCAACGGCGTCGTCGTAGGAAAGCAACGCGAACGGACCAATCTGGCCCGGGCGATGGCATTCGACGCAATGGTCCTGAAAGATCGGAGCGATGTGCTTCGCGTATGTCACCGAGGCATTGTCCGCGACGGGGCGAACGCGTCCGATCAGGCAGCCAATGGCTTCGGTTTCCGGCTGGCTGACTTCTTTGCCAGCAAGTAGTTCGTCGATGGCGCTTGTCAGATCGTGGCGGCTGACGTTCGGCTTGGCATAGCCGGACCCGGTGTCGAAGCCGTACTGGTCGTCGATGCGACCCGCATAGCGGATCTTGCGGTCGGCATCAAGCACGAAGACTTGCGGCACCCGCGCGGCGCCGAGTTCGTCGGCGAGCTTGTTGTTCAGGTCCTTGAGCAACGGGAAGGTGAGTTTGTGCTCGCTTGCGAACGCGCCCATCTCGGTCACGGCGTCCTGGCGATTCGGATCCACGCCGATGACGGTAACCCCCTTCGCCTCGTAGTCCTGGGCCAGCTTCACGAGCTTGGGGGCGTACAGTTTGCTCAAGGGGCATTCGACGCCCAGAAAGGCGACGACGATGACCTTCGAGTCCTTCGCGTCGGCCAGCGAAAACGGCTTGCCGCGATAGTCCTGCAGGTTGAAGTCGCCAACCTTCTCGCCAATACGGGCGGAAACATCTTTCGAGGCAACGGCGTCTTTTGCGAAACTTCGCTCAACAAGCAGGCTGCCCGCCAAGACAGCACACAACGGCGCGAGCCACAACAATTGGCCAGAACGTCTCATGGCAATTAACCCGAAAGAGGAATCGGTTAGACCGGAATCGGACGCAGGAGGTGCCTCTTAACGGCTTATGATAGCCCCGATTTGCGGAAACATGCAAGCTGCATTGCCATGTTTTGGCTCACTCGCCTGCCGGCGGAACGCCCAGGGATTTGCCGCCATCGATCCGTACAGCCGTGCCGGTCACCAGCGCGGCTGAATCGCTGGCCAAATACAAGATGGCCGCGGCTACTTCCTCCGGGGTGATCATCCGCCCGAGTGCCCTGGCCAGGGGGCTGGCCTCGATAAATGCCTCGGTGGCCGCCTTGGGATCGGTGGCTGCCAGAATGGCGTCGTTAATGAGACCGGTTTCGGAAACGGGGCCGGGACATACAGCATTGAACCGAATGCGGTCCGCGGCATGGCACAGGGCCAAATTACGCGCCAGGGCAATCAGCGCAGCTTTGCTTGTGGAGTAGGCCGGATCGTGTGCCCGCGGCAGCAGGCCGGCATTGCTGGACACGAAGACGACCGAGCCGCCGCCGGCGGCTCGCAGAGGCGGAATGGCGTATTTTGACAGTAAGAAAGCCGCCCGCAGGTTGGTATCGAAACAGTCGTCCCAATCCTTCGTGGCCAGATCGGGTACCTGGCCGGCCATGTTGATGCCGGCATTGCTGACTAGAATGTGCAATCCGCCGGTCGCGTGGACGGCCCGTTCGACGAGCTGTCGAACGTCGCTCTCCCGGCGTACGTCGCAGGTTAACTCGGCGATGCCGAGCGAACCGAAGAGTTCACCGTTCTCGTCGCGGGGATGAAGATCTCCGGTGAAGACTCGAGCGCCGGCCCTGGCCAGAGCGATGGCGGCCGCTCGACCAATTCCGCGGGAGCCTCCGGTAATGACGGCGGTTCGTCCAGTCAGGTCGGATTGCATGGTTTGGGCTGTTCCTCGAGGTGTTAGGACCACCGTATCCACCGAGTGCCGGGCTGTCGAGCGAAACCCCTGCCCCCGGCAGGCGTTCAATAGCTTGGGGGTTGGCGACCGTGTGAGCGGGTATACTGGGAGTCTCCAGGAGCAACCGTGCTCCGGCAGGCATCCCCAGAAATAGTGCCCCAGAGCGCGAGGCGCCTCACTTGGCGGTCAGCGAGTCTTCAGCCCATCGGTACCAACTGCAAGACCCGGACGTGCGGTTGATGCTGAAGGTGCGCGACGACGATGCCGCGGCCTTCGATGAACTCATGCTCCGCTACCAAAATCGACTGGTGACGGTGCTAGAGCACCTCGTCGGGCGGCGCGACCAGGCGGAGGATCTGGCTCAGGAGGTGTTCCTGCGGGTCTATCGGGCGCGGAAACGATATGTCGCGGGGGCCAAGTTTTCCACCTGGCTGTATACGATCGCCAATCACGTGGCGGCCAATGCCCTGCGAAGCCGCTCGCGCAGGCCTGAGGTGAACATTTCCGCCCGGGCGACGGAGTCGGGCGGGATTGGCACGCTGGACAAAATGGCCGTGGCGTCGAGCGGCGCAATGCCCACCCGGCAAATGGACAAGGCCGAGCTCCGCGATGTCGTGCGCGAGGCCATGCAGGGGCTGAGCGAGCGACAGCGATTGGCTGTGCTGCTGAACAAATTCGAGGATATGAGCTATGCCGACATTGCCTCGGCCATGGAGCTGACACCACAGGCAGTGAAGAGCCTGCTGTCGCGAGCCCGCGTCAACCTGAAGGAATTGCTGGAACCCTACTTCGACGACGGCACGCGGCCGCAATAGCGACCATAAGACGAAATAAGCGATGACGAATCACGAATCCGCACAACCCGAAATCGACGACGAGCTGACCGCCTATTTGGACGGTGAGCTCGATGCGGTGAGCGTGCGCCGGGTGGAGGATCGGCTGGCACGCGATACGATGTATCGCGCGCAATTGCAAAAGCTCGAGCGGACCTGGGATTTGCTCGATCGGCTGCCTCGGGCCGACGTTGGTGAGAAGTTCACCAAGACGACCCTGGAAATGGTTGCGGTCGCCGCAGCCAAGGAGGCTGAAGACGTCAAACTCGCGCTGCCCAAGCTCAAACAGCGACAGCGACTGGCTGGAATTATCGGGATGGTTGCCGCGCTGGCCGTGGGATATGCGATCGGCCGGCAGACCTGGCCCGATCCGAACGAGGCTTTGCTGCGCGACTTGCCAGTGATCGAAAACATGGACTTGTTCTACCAGGTGGAGGACGTGGACTTCCTGCGTGCGCTCGACCGCGAGCATCTGTTCGAAGATGCGGAGGGCGACAATGCCTCGTAAGTCCTCGCATGTCTGGCGTGCCCTGGCGATTGTCGCGGGCGTGGTGATGCTCACGGCGGTCGATGAGCTATCGGAGCAGGAACTGGTGGATCGCCAGGCTCGCATTGCCAGCCTCGACGAAAGCGCCCGCCAGGACCTGGCCCGCAAGTTCGAGCGGTTTCAGGCGCTTTCGCCCGAGGAGCAGAATCGGCTGCGGGCGTTGCAGGCCGAGATCATGGCAGATCCTGATTCGGAACGCTTGATGCAGGTATTGTCTCGGTACCACGAATGGTTGAAGACGATCTCGACAGCTCAGCGAGCGCAGCTTGCCGAGCTTACGTCGCACGATCGAGTCGAAGCGATCGAAGACATTCGCCGCACGCAGCGCGACGCACAGCTTTTGGAGCCGCTGACGCGCGACGACATGCGCTCCGTCAGGCGGTGGATCGATGAGCTCGTTCAGCAGCATCGCAAAGAGCTGGAGGCTGACATTCCGGAGCGCTACCGCGATTGGTACCAGCGGCAGTCCGATCCGAGCACGAAGCAGATGGCCCTGGTATTCCGGCTCTTCGGGCGTTCACGCGGCGGGCAGAGCGAAAGTGACGCGAAAGTGACGCAAGAGGACATCGACCGATTGACGGCAAAACTCTCCGAGTCGGCGAAGGCGGAACTGGCCAAGGACGCTTCGCTCGACGCTCAGCGGCGTGTCATTCGCGGCTGGGTGTTCGCCTCGCTTCGGCGTTCGAGCGCCTGGCAGCGCGAACGGCGCGGCAATGCCCTGGTGGGTGAAGAGCTGCTCCGGTTTTTGCAGAGCGAAGTACCGCCGGCCGAGCGCGAACGCCTGCTCAAGCTGCCCCGTGAGGAGATGCTGCAGCAATTGCGACGGATGTACTTCGAGCGCGGCGGCGGACCACCGCGTGGCTCCCTCGACGAGCGCCCTGGTCCGCCGGGCGATTTTCGACCCCGCCGCGGTGACAAATCGCGCGATGACGAGCGCCGCGGCCAGCGCGACGGCAAGCCCTCTCCCACGCCGGACCAAAAGTCCAAGCCGCGGGATTAAACGCATGCTACGGCTGCGAGAGCCCGGCCAGCACGGGCATCCAGGTGCACAGGTAGTAGGGCCTGGGCACCGTCAAATCGGCGAGCGACGCCAGGTCCAGCTGGCGTGCACGACTCTGCGATTGCGAACCGAACAGCAAGGCGTCGAGCGCACCGACCGGCTTTTTATATTCCACGACGCGCGTCTTGTCGCGGTCGAGATTGCCCAGTTCGAGGGCCCGATCGATTGCGTCCTCAATGAAGCCGAGCTGATCGACGAGTAAGTTTTCCTGGGCTTGCTTGGCCGTGAAGATCCGGCCGGTGAAGACGACGTCCTGCTTGGCCTGATCGCCGCGGAGGGCAGGGCGGCTGGCGAGCACGATTTCCTTGAAGCCTTCGAAGCTGGAGTCGACAAGGCCCTTGAGAATCTTCGCTTCCTCTTCCTTGTAAGGTTCTGGCAGATCGCGCGTGGGGCTGCCCATCATCTTGAGTGGGTGGCTGGCGATCGAGTCGTCTTCGATGTCCCATTCCTTCATGAGTTTGGCGAAATCGTAGTGCGGAATAATGACGCCGATCGAGCCGGTCCAGGTGGTGGGTTCGGCATAGATCGTGTTTTCAACCGCGCCGGCGGCCATGGCCACGTAATACCCGCCGCTGGCGGCGATGCCGCCCATGCTGACCACGAGCGGAATCTGCTTTTTGGCCGCGAGCAGCTTGAGGTGATGATAAATGTAGTCGCTTCCGGTAACCGTGCCGCCCGGAGAATCGACGCGCACGATCACGGCCTTCACGTCGTCGTCGTCGCGGATCTGTTCGATCTGGTCTTTGACATACCCTTCGGCGCCCATGATGGTGCCTTCGATCCGGATGATCGCGATTTTGTTCGTGGCGTTTTCGCTCAGCGAGTGGTGTTTCTCCTGGAGCGAATCGCTGTTGCCCATGAGCATGCCGAGCACAACCAGGAGCAACACGATGGTGATGCCCCAACGGATCAGCCGGCCGATCCAACTTCCCCGGGGCTGTTCAACGATCACGCGGAGCGGCGCACGGGGGTCGACATATTGGGCGTTTACATAGTTGCCTTGCGGCGAGTTCTGGGGATCCATGACGGCACCTGGTGTTAACGAATGAAATCTAGCGAGGGCTGGGGCGCTAGGTGATAGCACGGCTGCGGCCGCCCTGGAATTGCGGCATCCGACATTATAGCGCGGACGCGAACGGCGCGAAACGTGACTCTTGTGCGCGGCACAGTCAACGCAGTCCGCCACCGCGCCCGCAATTTCGCGGTGTTGCCAAACACGCGGCTATCGCGGTAAGCTGTGCAGCGAGTCATGCCAGTCCGTTATCGCACTGCGGGCGGCAGTGCGGAAGAGACCACCAGCTAGTGCACGGAGGATCGCGCGTGTTTGTTGCCGCTTCGAGCGAATGCTTTCCCAATTTGTCGCTGGACGGAGTTTTGCAGCGACTGGTCGATCTTGAGTTTTCGAACATCGAGATTGCCCTGCACGAACGCGGCGGCCACATGAAGCCCTCGGAGATCGCGCGCGATCTGGATACCGCTATTGCGACCTGCCGAGAGACCTACCGGCTGACGATCTCGGGCTACAGCGTCCAGATCGACGCGGAAGGGGAAGAGTACTACGACCAGTTCGCGGCCTGCTGCCGACTGGCCAAGGCCACGAAGGTCGTGTCGCTGACCGCGCCGGCCGCCGAGATCGGCACGCCGTTCAACGCCGAGATCGACCGTCTCAAGCGGATGGTGAGCATCGCCTCGCAGGAGGGCGTCAGAGTAGGCATCAAGACCGAAACCGGTCGTATCACCCAGGACCCCGACACGGCCGTGGTGCTGTGCGACAACGTGAAAGGGCTGGGATTGACGCTCGACCCCAGCCACTATGTCTATGGTCCGCATGCCGGTGGCAGCTACGACCAGGTGTTCCGCTATGTCTACAATGTTCACCTGCGCGACACCAGCAAGGACAAGTTGCAGGTCCGCATCGGTCAGGGCGAAATCGAATACAGCCGCCTGATCTCCCAGCTGGAGAAGTTCAAGTACAATCGGGCCCTGGTGATTCACATCACCGAGATGGAAGGCGTCGACCACGTGGCCGAGCTGCGCAAGATGCGGCTGCTGCTCGAAAGCATGTTGTAGTCGGCTCGCGTTTCCCATTCCTGCGTTGAGCCTCTGGCTTCGCGGTGGTTTTGCTCCGTGGCAGTTCGCGGCACGCACTTTGCCGGGCAATTTGCGTCGCTTCGGCTGGTCGACTACGCTCATGGGCGAGCCAGTTCCCGCCTGCCAGCCAGTTTTTATCTACCTGGATATCCCGCGATGAAACGTTTCTGCTTGGTTGTGTTGATTCTCGTTTCCTCCATCTCGATTGCTTCGGCCGAGGGCAAGAAGCTGAAGTTCAAGCGAACGCAGATCGACTCGGCCTTCCGCAGCGAAGGCGTTTCGGTGGGCGATTTCAACGGCGACGGCAAGCTCGACATCTCGGCCGGGCCGGTCTACTTCGCCGCGCCAGATTGGAAGCTGGTGCCGGTGATCGACGATCCGCAGACCTACGATCCGCATAACTACAGCAATTCCTTTCAGAACTTTGCCGAGGACGTGAACGGCGACGGCCGCACCGACCTGATCGTGGTCGACTTCCCCGGATTGCAAACCTGGTGGTTCGAGCAGCCCGCCGAGCCGACCGGCAAGTGGACCAGGCAAACGCTGACGCCAATCACCAACAACGAAAGCCCCGACATGCGCGACATCGACGGCGACGGTGTGCGCGAGCTGATTTTCTCCTTCGATCCTGGCAAGCACGTTGGCTTTGCCAAGCGGGCCAAGCAAGGCGAATGGCCGCTCACTTCGGTCTCGGGACCGGACGCTCCGGCCACGGATCGCTTTTCGCATGGCATTGGCGCCGGCGACATCAACGGCGACGGCCGGCAAGACATCATGGTCGTCGAAGGCTGGTGGGAAGCGCCGGCCGAAAAGTCGGAATCTCCTTGGGTGTTCCACCCCGTGAAGTTTGGAGAGCAATGTGCCCAAATGTATGCCTACGACTTTGACGGCGACGGAGACAACGACGTGCTGTCGAGCAGCGCGCACGGCGAAGGCATCTGGTGGCATGAGCAAACGCCCGAAGGCTGGAAGACCCACGAGATCTCGAACATCGTGACACAGACACATTCGCTGAACCTGGTGGATATGAATGGCGATGGACTCAAGGACTTCGTGACCGGCAAGCGCTATTGGGCGCATGGTCCCAAGGGAGACGTTCGGCCCGACGATCCGGCCGTGGTGTTGTGGTTCGAGCTGGAGCGAAAGGATGGAAAGCCGGTCTGGACGGCGCATGAGATCGATCACGACAGCGGTGTGGGAACGCAGTTCGAAGTGGCCGACGTCAACCAGGATGGACTGCTCGACGTCGTGACCAGCAACAAGAAGGGCACCTACTATTTCGAGCAGGTTCGGGAGTCGAGGTAGAGCGACAAACCATGCGATTTCCAGGGGAAGGTATTCCCCAGGCTTTGGGGAGAGCGTTGATGCCACGTCCTACTCGCCGCCAGTTTCTAGCTTCCGCTGCCGCTCTCTCCGCAAGTGCGCTCAATCCTTACGTGTTCACCGCCCGGGCTGAAGAGCGCACGCTGCCGCGCGGCAAGAATGACCGCTTCGGGATCGCGGCCATCGGGATGCGCTACCAGGGTTCGGTGATTACCGAAAAGGCGCTTCCTTACGGCGACGTGGTGGCGATCGCCGACGTCGACCGCGAGATCGGCGAGAAGGCCGTCACGCAATTTGGCGGCAAGGCGGACCTAGTCGAAGACTATCGCCGTGTGCTGGATCGGCCGGACGTCGACGTGGTGCTGATCGGCACGCCCGACCATTGGCATACAAAGATGCTGATCGACGCCTGCCGAGCCGGCAAGGACGTCTACTGCGAGAAGCCGCTGACGCTCACGATCGACGAAGGAAAGCTGCTCACACGCGTGGTGCGCGAAACCGGCCGCGTCGTGCAGGTTGGTTCCTGGGAGCGGAGCGACGCGAATTTTCGCCTGGCCTGCGAACTCGTTCAACAAGGCCGCATCGGCAAACTGCAAAAGGTGACCGTCACGCTCGGCAAGAATGAGACGGGCGGACCATTTCCGACCGCGCAGCCGCCGGCGCACTTTAACTGGAACTTGTGGCAGGGGCAGACGCCCGACGTGCCGTACATCGCCGAACGATCGCACTATACGTTCCGCTGGTGGTACGAATACAGCGGCGGCCAGATGACCGACTGGGGGGCGCATCACGTCGACATCGCCCAGTGGGGCGCCGGCATGCAGCACACCGGACCGGTGGAGATCGACGGCCGGGCCGACTTTCCCAGCATCAAGGATGGCTACAACGTGGCCCTGAACTATTCGGCCCGGATGCGCTACGCGAACGGCGTTGAACTGGAGGTTGTCGACAATGGTCGTAACGGCGTGATGTTCGAGGGCGAAGGGGGCCGGATCTTTGCCAATCGCGGCGTGGTAGCTGGCGTGGCCGTAGACCACCTGAAAGATGAGCCGCTCGAGCGTGACCAGTATGAGCTTTACGAGTTCGACAATCTCGATCGGCCGCCGCGCTCTGGCAAACTCGAGGCGATCGTCAATCACATGGGCAACTTCTTCGATTGCGTGCGCGAGCGGAAGCAGCCAATTTCGGACGTCGAAAGCCAGCACCGCTCCGTGAGCGTGTGCCACCTGGCGAACATCTCGATGCGGCTGGGACGCAAGCTTACCTGGAACCCCGAGGCCGAAGAGTTCATCGGCGATGCGGAGGCCAACACCTGGCTCCGCCGCGAGCAGCGGAAGGGCTTTGAGATCACCTGATTGGCTGTCCTTGTATCGCGGCTCCGCGGAACGACTCTGACTATGATCCCATTTCCTGAGTCGTGGCTGGTGCTTGCCGCCGCGTACTTTCCGATCTTGATCCTTGCTGTCATCTGGCACGAAGCCGGGCACGTCGTCGGAGCTCGGCTCGTGGGCGTGCCCGTGTCAGCCTGGGGGGTTGGCCTGGCCCGCCCTCACTTCAGCTTTCCGCTGGCTGGCTCGCGATTCTAGTTCGGCCGACCGTATAGCGCCGGGCTGACGGTGGTCGTGCCCGAACTGTTTGCCGCCAACCGGCTGCGACGGGCCGCGATCTATGTGGCGGGCGGCCCAATCGCCAGCCTGCTCGGCATGGTTGGGGGATACTTGCTGTGGTTATTTGTTCTTAAGTCCGACCTGCTGGCGACGTGGATCATTGTTTCGGCCGTTCTGGTGCTCGTCACATGGCTGCCTTTTCGGATCCGGCACGGGCAGTTGAATCTTGCCAGTGACGCGTGGCAACTGATCGACATGGCGCGCGGCCAGCGCAAGGCTCGACTCCAACCGTCAGGCGCAACGTTGGGAAATCTCAGCGCGGTCAGCGAGTTGCTGAGGCGGGCCGGTTGCCCGACGGACGCGGATTATTACCAACTACTGGCCGGGTTACCGCGGTGTGAGCTATGCGACTATGGCATCGTCGACGAATCGCGGCGGCTTTGTGAGCAACTCCCTGACGGACGGTTCCCCGAGGCCCGGCAGGTCTTGCAGTTGATCGAAGCCGCGGCGCTGGTCGGAACGGATGATCCGCGCGCGGGAGGTTTCCTCGATGCTGCTCTAGCGGCATCGGCCGCGACGCCCGACTTGTATTACGCGCTATTCGTGTTGAGCTACTATCAAAAGTTGCAGCGAGGCGAGCCTGTCGGCGAGGAACTGCAGACGCGTCTCGAAGAAGCCCGCCGCGAGAAACGCCCAGACCGTGCGTGCATGCTGGAGATTCTGGCCTTCCACGCTGATCCGCCGCAGGACGCGGCAGTGGCCTGTCAGACGCTGTTAAGCAGACATCGCCAATATGTGACCGAGACGCAGCGTGCTCAGTTGCTTTCGTTCATGACGGAGTTGCTGGTGGAAAGGGAGGAGCACGTGGCCGGGCGCGAGCACTATCAGGCCGCGCTGGCGGCCATTGCGACCGTCTCCCAATCGATTCAAGTCCCCGAGGTTCGCCGTCAATACATATTGGCGGCGTCGCTGCCGCTGCAGCGGGCGATGCTCGCCAGCAATGACGACCTGCCGTTGTTTATCAATGACCAGACTACCACCCGCCCGCAGGTGGTTGCCAGGTTCTCCAAGTTGTCACTCAACCTGGGATGGGCCAGTATCGGATTTGTAGTCGGCGCGTACATTGCGAAGGCAGCGTTGGGCAGGCCATTGCCGAGTGGACTGATCTTCATGTTCACCTTGGTCACGCTGGTTTGTCTGTTGGGCGCGACGTTGTCTTCACTTGTCGCGGTGGTCCGCAAAGAGCACCGCCTGGTTCAAGGTCTGGTCGGCGTGATCCTGGGAATCGTCGCGATGGTGTTGCTGGTGGGTTTGCTCCCTAAGGGAGAGCATCCGCGACAGCACCTGCCACCGGAGTTCTACCAAGAGCTAGAAGTCGGGCCCGAGGACGGCGAGACTGGCCCGGATTCGGCCAGTGAATGATCGCCTGGCGTCCAGCAGATGCTAGACTTACTCGGTCTCGTGTCATATCCGGCGGTGGCACGGCAATTGCCCATTCTGGTTTGAACTCAGTTGTGCCGAGCAGACAGTCTTCCGGGGGCGATCAGTTTCATGCGCACCTATTCGTGCCTTTGCGGTAACACGCTCTTCTTTGACAACAGTTCGTGTTTGACTTGTGGTCGCGAGGTGGGGTTTTGCCCCGCGTGTCGGTTGATCACGGCCCTGGTGCCGAACGAGCAAGGGGGCTTTAACTGCGGTCATGCGGATTGCGGCGCCGCGCTTCTGAAGTGCGAGAACTATTTGGAGCACGACGTGTGCAATCGCTGCGTGCGGGCGGAAGCCGCCGCCGAGCAGCCGCTCTGCGATTGTTGCCACTTCAATGATCTGATTCCCGATCTGACGGTGAAGGGCAACCTGCTGAAGTGGTACCGGCTGGAAGCGGCCAAACGCCGGCTGTTCTATGATCTGGGCGAGTTGGGATTGCCCTATGGAACGGAAGAGGATGGCATCGAGCCGCCCCTCTCGTTCGACTTCAAAGCGGATGTGATTCCTAAAAAGAACTACTGGCGCGGAGGTGGAGCAGACACCGAGCGCGTTTACACCGGCCATGCCAACGGCAAGATCACGATCAACATTCGGGAGGCCTGCGACGTCGAACGCGAGAAACTGCGCGTCGATCTGGGCGAGGCGCATCGCACGCTGATCGGCCACTTCCGCCACGAGATCGGCCACTATTATTGGGATATGCTCATCAAAGGCCGGCGCGAGGACGAATTCATCGCGGTGTTCGGTGACCACAACAATCCCACCTACGCCGAGGCGCTTGAGCGCCATTATGAGCAGGGACCGCCAGCGGAATGGCAGCAGAGCTACGTGAGCGCTTACGCCACGATGCACCCCTGGGAAGACTTTGCCGAATCCTGGGCGTTGTACCTCGACATGACCAGTTCGCTCGATACGGCCGCCTGGCAGGGCTTTGGTGGCACGACCGACGCCGTGCACAAAGATGTCGAACCGATGATGAAACGTTACCAGCAACTCGGTGTCGCGCTGAATGAGATCAATCGCAGCATGGGGCTCTTGGACCTGGTGCCGGAGGTGATTGTGCCGCCCGTCGTGGAAAAGCTCCGCTACACTCACAACCTGGTTCGAGCTGGCCACGAGGAGAACGGCGCTTTGAAAACGGCCGACGAACAACTCCCGGCGATTGCCACCGTACAGCCGCCCGCGATTGAGGCTGAAGTGGCTCCGTTCGCGGACACGCCGCCGCCCCAGGTTGCGACTCCGGCAAAGCAACCGCCAGCACCGGTTTTGTCCCAATAAGACGGCCGTGGTATGCTTAGTCAAGGAGGCACCAAGCATGTCCTATCATTTTCCGTCAGACGTCGCCGACCTGGTCCGCCAGGAGATGGCCATTTGTGGCTATTCTTCTGAAGACGATCTGCTGCGCTCCGCGCTGCAACTGCATCGGGAGATCAAAGCTCGCGAAGAGCAATTGCTCGCGGACATTCGCCTTGGATTGGAGCAAGCAATTCAGGGGCTCGCTCGTCCGGTAGACGTACAAGCACTAATCGATCGCTGCACTCAACAGCTTGCGGAAGAAGGCATTCGCGACTGATGGCGATCTTAGCGTGGACTCCTGCCGCGCAACACGATCTCGCCGAGATCTTCGAGTACATTGCTCGCGAGCGGTTAAGTCTCTCCGCTGCGGCTCGAGTAGTTCTGGATCTCACAGAGAAAGCGGATTTGTATGCGGCTCAACCCCTGCTTGCTGCGTCACGCCCAGAACTCGGCGACGATCTGCGATCTTTCGTGCTTCATCGCTACATGGTCGTTTATCGACCATTCGACGGAGGTATCGAGGTCATTCGCGTATTGCACGGTTCCCGCGACGTATTCGCGATTTTCCGTCGCGATTAGCTAGCGTATTTTGTTATCCCTCGACGCCCACCTGGATCGGCTCGTCGAGCGAGGCCGGTTGCATGGGCCGCCGCAAGTCGAGAGTGTACGGAAAGTCGCGATTGAGTTCTTCTGCCGGAGCTTTCATTCGCCCGCCCGTGTGTCCCATCGGATAGAACCGCGACGCGCGGCGGCTTTCGGCTGCATAGGCGTTAACCGGAAAGTCCTCGTAGCTGCGCCCGCCCGGATGTGCGACGTGCCAGGTGCAGCCGCCGATGGAGCGGTCGTTCCAACTATCGACCAAATCGAACACCAGCGGCGCGTGCACGCCGATCGTCGGATGCAAACACGAAGGCGGCTGCCAGGCTCGAAACCGGACGCCGGCCACATACTCGCCGGGCGTACCGGTCGGATGCAACGGCACACGACGGCCGTTGCAGGCCAGGACGTGCCGTGGATTGGTCATGCCACGCACCGTGACTTGCAGTCGCTCGACCGAAGAATCGACGTGACGTACCGTGCCGCCGCCGGCGGGTTCTTCGCCCAGCACGTTCCACGGCTCGATCGCTTGCCGCAGCTCGATGTGAATGTCTCGCTGCGTGATTTGTCCGACCAGCGGAAAGCGGAACTCAAAGTGCGAATTGAACCATTCCTGCTCCAGCGGAAAGCCGGCGTCGTTCAGCTCTTCGATCACTTCCTGGAAATCGCGGGCCACGAAGTGCGGCAGCATGAAGCGGTCGTGCAAAGCGGTGCCCCAGCGCACCAGCTTCTGCTGGTAAGGCTTTTCCCACTGCCAGGCAATCAGTGACCGCAGCAGCAATTGCTGCGTCAGGCTCATCTGCGCGTGCGGCGGCATCTCGAAACCGCGGAACTCGACGAGTCCCAAGCGGCCCGTGGAGCTATCGGGCGAGAACAGTTTGTCGATGCAGAACTCGGCACGATGCGTATTGCCGGTCAGATCGACCAGCAGGTTGCGCAGCACCCGGTCGACGATCCAGGGTTTATCCGTGCCGGCTTTCGGAAGTTGTGCGAGCGCGGTCTCGAGCTCATAAATCGATTCATGGCGCGCTTCGTCGGCCCGCGGTGCCTGGCTGGTGGGACCGATAAACAGTCCCGAGAACAGATACGACAGGCTCGGCCGGTTATTCCAGTAGCGTAACAGGCTGCCGAGCAAATCGGGCCGGCGGAGAAACGGACTGTCTTGTGGCACGGCGCCGCCAATGACCAGGTGGTTGCCACCGCCGGTGCCGGTGTGACGGCCGTCGAGCATGAACTTCTCGGTGCCCAGCCGCGTTACGCGCGCTTCTTCGTAGAGCGTTGTGGTGTTCGTGACCAGCTCCTGCCAATCGCTGGAAGGCTGCAGATTCACTTCGATCACGCCGGGGTCGGGCGTCACTTTGAAGTGCGTCAGCCGCGAATCGTTGGGCGGTCCGTACCCCTCCAGGCGGACAGGCATTCGCAGGTCGCGAGCTGTTTGCTCAATCGCGCTGACCAAATGCAGGTACTCTTCCGCCGCAGTGACCGGTGGCATGAAGATGTTCAGCTGGCCGCCGCGCGGCTCGATGCAGATCGCCGTGCGTACGAGACGGCTCGCGGATTGTCCCTGCGCCGGCTTGAGCCAATGCGGGGGCAGGTCCGCGCCCTCGTGCTCGCCATTCGTGCCATGTTCGTCGTCACCATTGCCGTTACCATCGCCGTGTCCACCATGCCCGCCGCTGATGCCGGCCAACTGGTGGACGAGTCGGCGATGCTGTTCGGCCTGCGCGAGTCGACCGTTGCCAGAACGGCTGCCGTATGGCGCGGCCTGACCGGCTTCGGACAAGCGGTGGTAGCTCGGCAAGTCCTCGCCATCGGCAAACGGGTCGCGCTGCCAAAGCAGCGGAATGTCCTCCTTCGCAACCCAGGGGAGCGAATCGAGAGGCAGCCGGAAGCCCATCGGCGAATCGCCCGGGATCAGGAACATGTGCTCGGCACGCAAGAACCACGGACCGCTTTCCCAAGCAGGCACACCGACCCAGCCTTCGCGAGCCCGCAGTGGCAGCGCGTACCCCACGACCTTATCGAGCCCTTGCTCGAAGACCTTGGCCAGTCGCTCGCGTTCCTCGGGATCGCTCAAGCGCGACTCGAGCGGATCGACGTTCATGGGCAGCCGGCGCGACTTCCAGAGGTAGTACCACACGTCTTCATAGGCGGGCGTGGCAAAGTCGCCGCCCACGCCGAGTCGCTCAGCAAGTGCGAAGGTGAAGTGCTGTGCATCGCGATCGGTAAAGCCGTAATCCACCTCATCACGAGCGATCCACTCCGGATCGATCCAGATCGGCTGGCGATCCTTGCGCCAGTAGCACCCCAAGACCCAGCGGGGGAGCGATTCGCCGGGGTACCACTTGCCTTGTCCATAGTGCAGCAGCGGTCCGGTGGCGAAGCTATCAGCCAGGCGATTGAACAGCTTGCCGGCCAGACGACGCTTGTCGGGGCCCATCGCCGTGATGTTCCACTCGGGACCATCCATGTCGTCGATCGAGACGAATGTCGGCTCGCCCCCCATCGTCAGCCGCACGTCGCCGCGCTTCAGCGCTTCGTCGACCTCATCGCCCAGCGCCAGGATTCGAGTCCACTGCTGTTCAGTGTACGGTTTCGTGACCCGCGGATCTTCGTGAATCCGCTCGATGCTCATCGAGAAGCCAAATTCGGTCTCGCACGGCTCGACGCCGCCGGTGATCGGTGCGGCCGACCCTGGGTCGGGCGTCGCGGCCAGCGGCAGGTGACCTTCGCCCGTGAGCAGACCGGAGGTTGGGTCGAGACCGACCCAGCCCGCGCCTGGCAGATAGACTTCGGTCCAGGCGTGCAGGTCCGTAAAGTCGTGGGTCGCGCCGCTGGGGCCGTCGAGCGATTCGACGTCGGGCTTGAGCTGAATCAAGTACCCGGAAACAAACCGCGACGGGAGACCCAAGTGCCGCAGCGTCTGCACCAAGAGCCAGGCCGAGTCGCGGCACGATCCGCTGCCGAGTTCGAGCGTCTCTTCGCAGGTCTGGACACCCGGCTCGAGGCGAATCGTGTAGCCGACGGCCTTGTGCACGTAGCGATTCAGGTCGACCAGAAAATCGACCGTGCCCTCGAAGTTCCGCGGGACGTTGTTGATGAACTCCTGAAAGCGGGGGCCGACAGGCAGCGTCTTGCGATACGGCGCCAGCTCCGTGTCGAGCCACTCGGGATACAGGACGGGGTACGTCATCGCGTCGGCTTCGAGAAAGAAGTCGAACGGGTTGATGACCGTCATCTCGGCGACCAGGTCGACTTCGAGCTCGAAGTGATCGGTCCTCTCCGGAAACACGAACCGGGCCAGGAAATTGCCGTGGGGGTCCTGTTGCCAGTTCACGAAGTGATCTTCCGGCTTCACCTTCAGCGAATAGCTGACCACCGGCGTCCGGCAATGCGGGGCAGGGCGGAGCCGTACGACCTGCGGCCCTAAGGCGACGTGACGGTCGTAATGGTAGGTGGTCCGGTGATTTAGGGCGACGCGGATGGCCATCGTTCGGGGCTTTCAGAGGGTAGCAGTCGTGTGGCTAGAAGCCGAGGTGGTCAAAAATGCGCGCTGCGCCGCCAGACGGCGCGCACCTTTGACCCGCATTGGGCCGGCTGCACTTGCTTAAATGCCCGGCAGACCCGGCGCGGTGGGTGAGCAAGTTTACCACGTGGAATGCGAGATTTCGGCACAAACGGGCCGGCCAAGGGGGCGAAGGCAAAAACCGCGCCGGCCGCAAGCTCGCAAGTCAACCAACTTCGCCCTGACAACGCAAGACGCCGCCTCGCGACTTTAATCATTTGGCGTGAAGGCGCTTGTTTTAACCGGGCTCGGAAGCGTTTATACTGAAAGCTCGCCCAATCGCGGCGTCCGCCTCCCGCCTGACTTCAGGGTTGGCGCCAAGCGGCTCGGGCGCGATTGACGCGGTTTGCACTCCACGCAAACAAATCCCACCTGCAAACGCCCCCCGGGAGTTCGAAGATGCTGCGGCGCTCGGTTTCTACGGCTGCGTTAGGCCTGTGCTCGCTAGTAATTGCTGCCTTGGCTCAAGCCGCGTCGGCGGATGAGCTCGGCTACAACCGCGACATCCGGCCGATCCTGGCCGAGAACTGCTTCGCCTGCCACGGCCCGGACAGCGCCGCCCGCAAGGCCGACCTGCGGCTCGACCAGCGTGATGCGGCCATCACTGCCGAAGCGATCGCACCGGGCAAGCCCGACGAAAGCTCGTTCATCGAGCGGATCATGTCGGACGATGAAGCGATGGTGATGCCGCCCCCGGCGACGCACAAGAAGCTGACCCCCGAGCAGAAGGAAATGCTCGTCAAATGGGTCACCGCCGGTGCGGTCTACGAACCGCACTGGTCGTTGATTCCTCCGACCCGACCCGCCGTGCCGGCAGTACAAGACGCCGCCTGGCCGCGCAATCCGATTGATCAATTCGTGTTGTCGAAACTCGAAGCCGCCGGCTTGGAGCCTGCACCCGAAGCCGACCGCCGCACGCTGGCCCGCCGTTTGAGCCTCGACCTGACAGGGCTGCCGCCTGAGCCGGCCGTCGTCGAAGCGTTTGTGAACGACCCCTCGGCCGATGCCTACGACCAGCTCGTCGATCGCTTGATGGCTTCCTCGCGCTGGGGCGAGCATCGCGGCCGCTACTGGCTCGACGCCGCCCGCTATGCCGACACACACGGCATCCACTTCGACAATTTCCGCGAGATGTGGACCTATCGCGAGTGGGTCATCGAGGCATTTAACAAGAACATGCCGTTCGATCAGTTCACGGTCGAACAACTGGCCGGCGACCTGCTGCCGAATCGCTCCCTCGAGCAGCTCATCGGCTCGGGCTTCAATCGCTGCAACATGACCACCAACGAGGGCGGCGCGATCGATGAAGAGTACCTGGTGCTCTACGCACGCGATCGCACGGAAACCGTCTCTCAGGTGTGGATGGGGCTGACCACGGGCTGCGCCGTGTGCCACGATCACAAGTTCGATCCGATCTCTCAGAAGGAGTTCTACGAGCTGGCGGCGTTCTTCAACAACACCACTCAGCGGGCAATGGACGGCAACATTCGCGATACGCCGCCCACGATCGTGGTTCCCACCGACGAAGACCGGCAAACCTGGGAGTCGCTCCCCACGCAGCTCTCGCAGGCTCAGCAGAAGATCGACGCTCGCCGTGCGGAAGCGCGGGGTGACTTTGACGGCTGGCTGGCCAAGGTGACGCCCTCGGAGCTGAAGGCCAAGGTCAGCAGCGAGGGCCTCGTGCTGCATGCCCCGCTGGGCGAGTGCACGAACAACCAGCTTACGCTCGCCTTGCAGGGCGAAGTGCAGAACGTGGCGCTCAGTGCCACGCCGAGCTATGACTCTGGTGTGACCAGCGCCAAGGCCTTCAAATCGGCCGCCGATACGAACGTGGCTCTGCCCGCGGCCGGCGACTTCGAAAAGGATCAGCCCTTTAGCTGCGGCGCGTGGGTGAAGGTTCCCAAAGGGGATATGTCCGGTGCGATCGTGGCTCGCATGGATGAAGGCGCCGCGCATCGCGGCTGGGACCTGTGGCTCGATCGCGGCCGCCCGGCTACGCACATCGTTAGCAAATGGCCCGAAGACGCCGTGAAGGTGATCGGCAAGAAGGTCCTTGAAGCGGGCAAGTGGCACTACATCACAATCAGCTACGATGGCGCGGGTAGCGCCGGCGGAGTGAAGATCTACCTCGACGGCGCGCCGCAGGAAGTTGAAGTTGCGACCGACTCGCTCAAGAATTCGATTCGCACCGAAGTACCACTCAAGCTCGCCCAGCGGAGCAGCGGCGCTCGGCTCGACGATATCGCGCTACAGGACTTGCGAGTCTATCGCCGGGTGCTCGCGCCGGAAGAGATCTCGTCACTGGCCAGCGTCAGCCGGGTGGCGTACCTGGTGGGACTGCCGACCGAAGGTCGCAGCGGCGCGGACACTGAAGAGCTCTACGGCTGGTTCCTCGACAAGATCGACGCCTCCTATGTCGAGGCCGTCGCCGCCAAACGAGCACTGGAAGCAACCGAATCTCAGATCAAAACGCGCGTTACGATCGCCCACGTAATGCAGGAGAAGCCTGAAGAGGCGATGGCGTACGTGTTGTTCCGAGGCGAGTATGACAAGCGCCGCGATGAGGTGCGGCCGGATACGCCGGACGCATTACCCGCCTTCAAGGAAGGTCTGCCGAAGAATCGCCTGGGCTTTGCCCAGTGGCTGCTTGAAGACGAGCACCCGCTCACCGCGCGAGTCACGGTCAATCGCTTCTGGCAGGAAGTGTTCGGCCGCGGCCTGGTGCCGACCGCCGGCGACTTCGGCGTCAGCGGTCAGTTGCCGTCGCATCCGGAACTGCTCGACTGGCTGGCGCTCGAGTTCCGCGATGGCGGTTGGGACGTCAAGAAGTTCTACAAGTTGCTCGTCACTTCGGCCACGTATCGCCAAGCCGCATTCGTGACTCCGGAGAAACTGGAAAAGGATCGTGAGAATAAGCTGCTCTCGCGCGGGCCGCGGTTCCGAATGGATGCCGAAATGGTTCGCGACTACGCCTTGGCTTCGAGCGGGCTGCTGGTCGAGAAGATCGGTGGACCGAGCGTGCGACCTTATCAGCCCGAAGGCGTGTGGGAGGCCGTGGCGATGATCGGCAGCAACACCCGCGACTATAAGGCCGACACGGGCGAGAACCTGTATCGCCGCAGTTTGTATACGTTTTGGAAGCGGGCGGCTCCGCCGGCCTCGATGGAGATCTTCAACGCCCCGAACCGCGAAATCTGCTCGGTGCAGCGAGAGCGGACCAACACGCCGCTGCAGGCGCTCGTGACGCTGAACGATCCGCAGTTCGTCGAGGCGGCCCGCAAGCTGGCCTCCCGCGCGTTGAAGGAAGCGGGCGAGGATGAATCTGCCCGCGTCGCGTACATTTCGGAGCGCTTGCTAGCGCGACCGCTCACCGAAGAGGAGACTTCGGTCGTCCGCGGCTCGCTGGCAACGCTGGTGGCTCACTACCGCGACCATGTGGAAGACGCCAAAAAGCTGATCGAGACGGGCGATTCGCAGCCCGACGCCGATCTCGACCCGGCGACTCTGGCGGGCTACACGATGCTCACCAACGAGTTGATGAACCTCGACGAAGCACTGAACAAGTAAGACCAACTCCGAGCGATAACCGCAGGATCACATTATGCATCCGCTCCTGAACGAATGGGTTCGTACGGAAACACGCCGGCAGTTCTTTCGCCACGGCGCGAATGCGCTGGGCATGGCTGCGCTCGCGTCGCTGATGGGCAAGAACGCCTACGGCGCCACGCCGGCGGCCGATGCGGGCTTTCTCGGCGCCGCGGCTCCGCACTTCGCTCCCAAGGCGAAGCACGTCATCTACCTGCACATGGTCGGCGGTCCTTCGCAGATGGACCTTTTCGACTACAAGCCGCAGATGAACGAGTTCTACGACAAGGATTTGCCCGACAGCGTGCGAATGGGCCAGCGGCTCACGACGATGACCTCGGGCCAGAAGCGGTTTCCGATCGCGCCCTCGAAGTTCAAATTCGCGCAGCATGGTCAGAGCGGGATGTGGATCAGCGAACTCTTGCCGAACCTGGCCAAGAGCGCGGACGACATTTGCTTCATCCGCAGCATGCATACCGAAGCGATCAATCACGAGCCGGCCATCAGCTACATGCAGACCGGCAACCAGATCACGGGGCGGCCGTGCCTTGGCTCCTGGGTCTCGTATGGCCTCGGTTCCATGAATCAGGACCTGCCGACGTTCGTGGTGATGGTCGCCAAGCCCACCAATACCGAACAGGTGCAGGCCATTTCGGCCCGGCTCTGGTCGAGCGGATATCTGCCGGGCGAGCACGCCGGCGTTTCGTTCCGCGCGGGCGGCGATCCGATCCTCTACATCAACAACCCGGAAGGCGTGCCCAGCCAGGTTCGCCGGGCGACGCTCGACGGACTGAAAGCCCTCAATGAGATCAACTACCGTCAGGTGGGCGATCCGGAAACGCACACCCGGATTCAACAGTATGAGCTCGCGTTCCGCATGCAGTCGAGCGTGCCGGACCTGACAAATATCGCCGATGAACCGGAGTCGACCTACCAGCTTTACGGCGAAGAAGCCCGCAAGCCGGGCACATTTGCTCACACGGCGCTACTGTCGCGGCGAATGGTCGAACGGGGTGTGCGTTTCGTGCAGGTCTACTTGAACAACTGGGACACGCACTCCAACGTCGCCGGCCGCCTGCCAGATCAGTGCCGCGACATCGACCAGCCGTGCCACGGACTGATCGAAGACCTCAAGGCCCGCGGTCTGCTGGACGAGACGCTGATCATCTGGGGTGGCGAGTTTGGCCGCACAATCTACTCGCAGGGCGGGCTCTCCAAGGAAAATTACGGCCGCGATCACCATCCGCGATGCTTCACAATGTGGATGTGCGGCGGCGGAGCAAAAGGCGGCGCGGTTTACGGCGAGACGGACGACTTCTCGTACAACATCGTCAAAGACCCCGTGCACATCCACGACTTCCACGCCACGGTGCTCAAGCTGCTGGGCTACGATCACGAGAAGTTCACCTATAAGTTCCAAGGACTCGATCAGCGTCTCACTGGTGTCGAACCGGCGAAGGTGATCAACGAACTTCTGGCATAGCTAAATCCGCGCGCTGTGCGAATCAGCCCCCGGCTTTGCCAGGGGGATCTTCTTCTGCAATCCGTTTCGCGCAACGAACGTCAAGTCGGCCCCCCGGCAAAGCTGGGGGCTGAATCGCCGACATTGCCCTCCCGTGCTCTGCTCGATAGATTGCATGCTCCGGCGCCGCAGCAATCTCATCTCGTCTGAATTCAACTCTGAGGAGCACTCTCGCCCCATGAGCGACAGCACGCTAACGATTCCGGAGATCACGGTCCGCGACATTCAGCGCAACATGGTGCCAGCCAAGCTGTATCAAGAGGCCATCCGTCGCGAGCCCGACTCGGCCATCGCCGCCTCGGGAGCATTGATCGCCTACAGCGGCGCGAAGACCGGCCGCTCGCCGGGCGACAAACGGATCGTCCGTCACACCGATTCGGAAAATGACATCTGGTGGGGCCCGATCAACGTGCCGATCGAGGATCCCGTGTTTCGCATCAATCGAGAACGGGCCATCGATTATTTGAACACGCGCGAGCGGCTGTACGTGGTCGACGCGTTCGCCGGCTGGGATCCCGAGTATCGGATCAAGGTCCGCATTCTCTGCTCGCGGCCGTATCACGCGTTGTTCATGCACACGATGCTCGTGCGGCCCACGGCCGAAGAACTGCACTCGTTCGGCACCCCTGACGTCACGATCTACAACGCCGGCCGCTTTCCGGCGAATCGCTACACCTCGGGCATGACCAGCAAGACCAGCATCGACCTGAACCTGGAGTCGGGCGAAATGGTTATCCTGGGCACCGAATACGCCGGCGAAATGAAAAAGGGCGTGTTCACCCTGATGAACTACTACATGCCCCGGCGGGGCGTGCTCTCAATGCACAGTTCGGCCACGGCCGACCGCCAAACCGGCGAAACCACGATCATGTTCGGGCTCTCCGGCACCGGCAAAACGACGCTCTCGGCCGATCCCAAGCGGCTGCTGATTGGTGACGATGAACACTGCTGGACCGATCACGGCGTGTTCAACATTGAAGGCGGCTGCTACGCCAAGGCGATCTTCCTGACGCACGACTCCGAGCCGGAGATTTTCGAGGCCCTGCGATTCGGTGCCGTGCTCGAAAACGTCGTCTATCATCCGCAGGATCATTCGGTCGACTACTTCGACGACTCGATCACTCAGAACACGCGCGGTGCTTACCCGATCGAATATATTCCGAATGCCAAGCTTCCGTGCGTTGGCGGGCATCCCAAGCACGTGATCTTTCTCACCTGCGATGCCTTTGGCGTATTGCCTCCGGTGGCGAAGCTGACGCCCGAGCAGGCGATGTATCACTTTATCAGCGGGTACACGGCGAAGGTGGCCGGCACCGAGGTGGGCATCACCGAGCCACAAGCGACGTTCTCGCCCTGCTTCGGCGGGCCGTTCCTGGTCTGGCATCCGGCAAAGTATGCCGAACTGCTGGCCGCCAAGATGCAGCGGCACAAGACCGCGGTGTGGCTGGTGAACACCGGCTGGAGCGGCGGCGCGTACGGCACCGGCTCGCGGATGAAGCTGGCCTACACGCGCACGATTATCGACGCGATCCACAGTGGCGACCTGGCCGATGCGCCAACCCAGGTCGATCCGGTGTTCGGCCTGCACGTGGTGACGGCTTGCCCTGGCGTGCCACAGGAGATCCTACTGCCGCGCCGAACCTGGCCGGATGGCGGTGAGTACGACCAGACTGCCAAGAAGCTGGCTGGGCTGTTCCGCAAGAACTTCGAGAAGTACCAGACGGGCTGTAGCGAGGCGGTGTGCCTGGCCGGGCCGCGCGGGGAGTAGCGCCGGCGGCGCGGCCGCTTGCCACTTCGCTCGGCAGGCGTGGTAAAATGCCCGCATGAGCGAAGCAGGCGATCATTCACCGCCGGTCCACAGGCGCCGCTGGTTGCGGTTCAGTCTCAAGTCGTTTCTGCTGGTCGTCACGCTGTTGGGAGCCTGGCTTGGTTATCAACTGAGTTGGGTTCGCGCACGGCGGGCGTTCCTCGCCGAAGAGTGCGCCATCCGCGATGCGCAAAAAGGGTGGTGGAGCACCATCGACAACCCAGGACAGGCACCACCGCGAGCGCCGTGGGGGCTGTGGGTGTTCGGCGAACAGGGTTATACGTCCATTGCCTTCATCAGCCAAAGCAACACGCCGACCGATCAGCGCGCGCTTACGGATCGCGACCGCGAGCGGCTTGACCTGGCCAGGCGGCTGTTTCCCGAGGCGAACATCAATGTCATCGCGGTCTGGGAAAATGAGGACGAGCACGGGATTGGCCATTGGCGGGCCATTTCACGTTAAGCGGGCCGGTGGCGGATAGCGGCGTTGACCTAACTCCAAATATGGGCGATACTTGTCAAGCTAGGTACTCTCGTCCCTTGCAGAGCCGCTCCGTCATGGCCGTCGCCGAATCGTTCGATCTGCGCAAGTACTGCCGAGAAACGGCCCAGCGTGCGCGCGAAGCGTCGACCGAGCTGGCTTCGCTCTCGGGCGGAACCAAGATCAAGTTTCTAAGTCGCGCGGCGGAGCTGCTGCGAGCCCACCAAGCGGCGCTCACCGAAGCCAACGCAAAGGACATTGCCGCCGCGCCGGGCTATGGTTTGACCGATGCCGCGATCGATCGCTTGCGGCTCACGCCCAAGGTCGTCGAGTCGATGGCCGTGGGGCTCGAGGAAGTCGCCGCGCTGCCCGAGCCGATCGGCGAGGTGATCGAATCGACGATCCGGCCGAATGGCCTGTCGATCAACAAGACGCGCGTTCCGCTGGGCGTTGTGTTCTTCATCTACGAATCGCGGCCGAACGTCACTGCCGATGCCGCGGCGATCTGCGTGAAGAGCGGCAACGCCGTCATTCTCCGCGGCGGCAAGGAAGCGATCCACTCGAACCTCGGGATTGTCGAGCTGATTGCCCAGGCGGCCGAGGAGTCGGGCCTGCCAGAGCACGCCGTGCAACTGGTGAGCACGACCGATCGCGAAGCGGTGGGCGAGTTCCTGCGGATGCCCGAGTACATCGACCTGGCGATTCCGCGCGGCGGAGAGGGACTGATTCGCCGCGTGGCCGAAGAAGCCCGGATGCCGGTCATCAAGCACTTCACGGGCAACTGTCACGTGTACGTCGACGCCGCGGCCGATCTCGACATCGCCGAACGGGTGGTGGTGAACTCGAAGTGCCAGCGGCTGGGAACGTGCAACACGGCGGAGTCGCTGTTGGTGCATCGCGACGTGGCAGCCGAGTTCATGCCGCGGATTGCCAAGGCCCTGGGCGCTCACTCGATTGAGCTCCGCGGCGACACGCGCACGCGGAGCCTGGTCCCCGTGGCGAAGGCTGCCACGGAGGAAGACTGGGGGACCGAGTATCTCGCCCCGATTATTTCGATCAAAGTGGTCGATACGCTCGACGAATCGATCCGGCACATCAATCGATACGGTTCGAAGCATACCGACGCGATCATCACCGGCGATCTGGCCGCAGCTCGGCGCTTCACCACGGCGGTCGACAGCGCTGCCGTGATGGTTAACGCCAGCACGCGATTCAATGACGGTTTCGAGTTCGGGCTGGGCGCGGAAATCGGCATCAGCACCGACAAGTTTCATGCGCGGGGACCGTGCGGCATCAAGGAACTCACGAGCTACAAGTACGTTGTGTATGGCGACGGCCAGGTCCGCGGCTAATTTGTCGCGTCTTGGTTGGGTCGTTCACAGAGTGGGGCCAAGGATGGCAGACGAGCCGCTTACTGAAGCTGAAATCGCCGTGCTGCTGGGCAAGCGCGCGAACGCCGGTGCGGTTGCACCCACCGCGGGTAGTTCCGCCTCGATCACGGCGCCGGAGCAACTACTCAGCCTCGTCACACGCGTCCACCACAACGCAGCGCGGCACTTTGGAGCTGAACTCTCGGCGATGTTGCGCCGCACGGTGCGAGTGCGTTTGGCCCGAGTGCAATCGCTTAGTGAGAGCGACTTTTGCGCCCGGGCGGAGCTGCCGTCCTTCTTGCGCAGCTTCGCGGTGCAGCCCTTCAATCGACACTGGTTTTTGGAGATTCGCCCGGGCGCGTTATTTCCAATCATCGACTGCCTGCTCGGCGGCGGTCGCGAGAAGACGCCGATCGCGCGCAGGCCGCTGACCGAGATCGAATCGCGTCTGGCGGCGCGGGTCGCGCGGGCTTGGGCCGCCTCGTTACAAGCGGCCTGGCAGCCGGCCGCTGAACTGGCGTTCACGCCGGAATTCGAGACCATCAAAGCAGGGCGGGCCGGCGACGACGAGGTGCTGGCGATCGCGTTCGACATCGAACTGGCCGGTTCGCAAGGTTCGATGCACTTGGCGATCCCGCTGGTGGAGCTGAGTGTGGTTTGCAGCCCTGGCGGTTCGACGAATGCCTGTACGGAAACTGCCAGCGGGGTTCGCATCGCGGCCGAGTTGCAGCCATTGTCGATCGAAGCTGCGGAACTCGATTCGCTGGCGATCGGGGATATCATCACGACCGAGCATCGCGCCGACGAGCCGGTCATCGTGACGCTGGATGGCGTTCCGCACTTTGCGGCCAGGCTGGGCGCATGGCAGGGGCAGAAGGCGGTCGAGATCGAGCGTGATCTCACAGAGCACACCCGCACCGACGAGCCGCCGCCGATCGGCGTGTGAGCACGTCGGGCGTGTATTCGCAGCCTTGCCGCGGGTGCCCAGGTGCCATAGACGCCGCATCCCGTAGCGCTATAATTTCCATTCATCTCACCTGCAATTTCAGAACACTTCGCCGCCGCACACCAACGTGGAAGGATACCGCCCGTCGCAGTTGAAAACGTCGTCATTATTGGAAGCGGTCCGGCCGGCTGGTCGGCGGCGATTTATGCCGCCCGGGCGAATCTGAACCCGCTCGTTTTCGAAGGCGCGATCACCGAAGAGAATCGTGTCAGCGGCACGCTCCCGCTAGGGCAACTCAACCTGACGACCGAGGTGGAGAACTACGCGGGCTTTCCGGCCGGCAATCTCACCCAGTTCCTGGATACCTCGATCGAGCCCAGCGTGCGTCAGATCATGGCTCCGCACTCGGGGCACGGCGTGAGCGGTCCGGAGCTGATGGAGCTCATGCGGCAGCAGGCCAAGAACTTTGGTACCCGGATCGTCACCGACGACATTGTGAAGGTTGACTTCAAGAAGCGACCGTTCACGCTGACTTCGCTGGAAGGCAAAACGTACGAAGCACACTCGGTGATCGTGGCGACCGGCGCCCGGGCGAATTACCTGGGACTGCCGAGCGAGGACGCGTTTAAGAATCGCGGCGTGAGCGCCTGCGCCGTGTGCGATGGTGCGCTTCCCCGCTTCCGCAACAAGCCGCTGGTGGTGATTGGCGGCGGCGACTCGGCCGTTGAAGAAGCGACCTATCTTTCGAAGTTCGCCAGCACGGTTTACCTGGTGCATCGCCGCGACGAACTGCGGGCCTCGAAGATCATGGCCGAGCGGGCGCTATCGAATGACAAGATCAACATCCAGTGGAACAGCGAACTGAATGAAGTGCTGGGCGATGAGAAGCAAGGCGTTACCGGCGTCGTACTCGAGAGCACCGCAGGCAAGGATCACCAGAAGCTCGAAGCCGCGGGCGTGTTCCTGGCAATCGGCCACACGCCGAACACAAAGTTTCTCGATGGCCAGCTTGAGCTGAACGACAAGAAGTACATTAAGCTGACCGTGCCCTTCCGCACGAACACCAGCGTCGAAGGCGTTTTCGCCGCGGGTGACGTGGCCGACGACTACTATCGTCAGGCGATCACCTCTGCCGGTGCAGGTTGCATGGCCGCGCTCGATGCCGAACGCTGGCTGGCGGCCCACGAGTAGAAACACAGCGCTGATCAGGGAGGAGTGGCCCGATGCAGAAGCTCGCAGTGGTGGAAGCGCGGAGGGCGGAATCGGCCGGCAAGTCCGTGCGGTTGCAAGGCTGGATCCGCACTCGCCGCGATTCAAAAGGAGGTTTCAGCTTCCTGGAGCTGAACGACGGCTCCTCGCTCGCCGGTATGCAAGTGATTGCCGACGCGAAGCTCGACAATTACGAATCCGAGATCAAGCATCTCGGTGCGGGCGCAAGCGTCACGGTCGAGGGTGAGGTTAAGGCCTCGCCAGCTCAGGGTCAGGCTACCGAGCTGCACGCCGAGAAAGTGATCGTCCACGGGCTGGCCGATCCGGAGACGTATCCGCTGCAAAAGAAGCGGCATTCGTTCGAGTTCCTGCGCACGCTGGCGCATCTGCGGCCGCGGACGAATACGTTCGGCGCCGTGGCCCGCGTGCGAAACTGCGTGTGCCGCTCGATCCACAACTTCTTCCAGGAAGACGGCTTTCTGTACGTGCACCCGCCGATTATCACGGCCAGCGACTGCGAAGGCGCGGGCGAGATGTTCAAGGTTACCACGCTCGACCTGGCGAAAGTGCCCAAGGCGAACGGCGCGGTCGACTACACGCAAGACTTCTTCGATCGGCCCAGCTACCTCACGGTGAGCGGCCAGCTCGAGGCCGAGATTTTCGCCTGCGCGCTAGGCAAGGTGTATACGTTCGGTCCCACCTTCCGCGCGGAAAACTCGAACACCTCACGCCACCTGGCCGAGTTCTGGATGGTCGAGCCGGAGATGGCGTTCTTCGAACTCACGGACAACATGGACCTCGCCGAGCGATTCCTGAAGCGGATCTTTGGCGACGTGCTCACGCAATGTGCTGAGGACATGGCGTTCTTCGATGAGCGCGTCGAGAAAGGCATTCGCGAGACGCTCGAGGGCGTCGTCGCCAGCGACTTCGTCCGTTTGCCATATACCGAGGCTGTTGAAATTCTCACCAAGAGTGGGCACACGTTCGAGTTCCCGGTCTCCTGGGGCAACGACCTGCAGGCCGAACACGAGCGCTACCTGACCGAACAACACTTCAAAAAGCCGGTGATCCTGTTCGATTACCCGCGTTCGATCAAACCGTTCTACATGCGCTGCAACGACGATGGCCGCACGGTTCGGGCGATGGATATCCTGGTTCCGAAGGTCGGCGAGATCATCGGTGGCAGCCAGCGCGAAGAGCGGCTGGACGTGCTGACCCAGCGGATGCAGGAGCAAAAACTCGATCCGGAAACCTACTGGTGGTATCTCGACCTGCGGCGCTACGGCACGGTGCCGCACTCGGGCTTCGGGCTCGGCCTGGAGCGTGCCGTGCAGTTCGTGACCGGCATGGCCAACATCCGCGACGTGATACCTTTCCCACGGGTGCCGGGGAGCGCGGACTTTTAAGAGCGTCAGGAAGGCGATCCCAAGCCCAGGGAAGGCTTTCCCTGGGTCCTCATCGACCACGCTGCCCGCCACAACCCAGGGAAGGCATTCCCTGGGCTTGGCTTCCGTTTGCGTTCTCCGCTCACATATCCGGTCCGGACAGACTCTTCAGGAACTCGATCACCGCGGCACGTTCTTCCGTGGTGAGCTTGTCACCGAAGGAGTGACCAGCGTTGCTGTGGCCGTAGGCCTTGGTGTCGTAAATCGTGCCGTGGTCGATGGCGGCCTTGGAAAGGAACGGCTTGCCCTCCGCGGTCGCGGCGCTGGCGAGATACTCATCGCGCGAGAGCGTCTTGTAGGCCATGCCGACTTTCTCAATGTCGTAGGCATGTGGATCGTGCGCGTCGCGGGTCCAGATCTCTGGCCGCTCGGCCGAGTTCAGCACGGCTTCGACCGTCGGCACCGACCCATTGTGGAAGTAGGGGGCCGAAGCCCAAATGCCGACCAGCGGCGGCGCGACGTAGCCGGGCTTGTCAGGCACCGTGGCGTGCGGCTTCAGTTCGGGCATTCCCTGAGCCTCGAAGTAGGCGGCCAGCTTGTTGATGTTGTCCGCCACCGGTCGCAGTTTCTGCAGCGTCGAGTTGTAGGCCTCGTCGGTGCGCACGTTCCGTAGCGTGTCGGAGTAGTCATACTCCACGGCCCATCCGCCCGGCTGAGTGAGATCCGTGGCCGATTCCTTCTTGGTGTATGTGCCGTGGCAGGTTTTGCAGGCCGTGAAAACCGAGGCCGCCGGCTTCACACGGCCGTGAAACAGGTCCGCCCCCTTGGCCACGAGCTCTGCGTTCAGCGAGCCGGGAAAGACGGGCGACTGCGTTTCGCGGGCGAAGGCGAGCGCCTTGGCCACGGTCTTCACGTGCTCGGACCGACGTTCGTTCATCTGGGGGTGCGGCACGGTGAAATTGATCGAGAAGTTCTCGGGACTGTGACTGCCACCGTCACCGTACCAGTAGTTGAGCTTCTTGTACTTCATATTCCACCAAGGCATCGGATCGACCGGCGGCAGGTCGAGCGACTGGATCATCGCTTGCAACTCGGTGCGCTCCTTGGAGACGACCATGCCCAGCTTCTCAGGATCCGCGAGCCGCGCACCCAATCGCCAGACCTCGTAGGGACCGTAGTTGTCGCCGCGGGTGGTCTTGCGGTTGGGGTTTGATTGATTGATATGGTTGTTGCCCAGGCCGGCGACGACCGTGCCTTTCACGACGCCCGAGTGGCAACCGAAACAGTTGATGCTCATCACCTGTTTGCCGTCGCGCTCGAGAATGCTTTCGCCGATGCCGAAGCCTGCGTCTGCGCCGACGGCGCGGGTCTCAGGCGAGGGCAACCGGCCGAAGCCGTAGAACATCGCTTCCGGTGAGCCGACCGTGAGCCCCTCTTCCTTACAGAAACCGTTCGCCTGGGCGGCCATCATCATCCGCGCGCCGGCGACCGGAATGCCGATCTCGAACAAATGGCCGGCGAAGATCTCGTGCATGCCGTCGCGAGCCACGGGCGAGTAGGCCGCGTCGTCGAAGCCGTAATAGCTGAGCGGCTCGAGTGCGTAGCCGGTGAGCGCTACGGTCGCCACAGCTACCGCGAGACCAAAGCGAACGCACTTTTGTCCCCAACCGCGCAACAGACCACACCCAGCCATGATCGATCTCCTGCAACTGCGAATGACTTGCGAGAAATGAACACCCAAAACTCGCTGGGGGGCGACGCTGGGGCATGCGAGGGTGCTGGGGGCGCCTTCGACCAAAGCTCTGCCATTCTAGCCAAAAGCGGGAGAGGATAAAACTAGAGGAGTTTACGAGAATTCTGGGCACTTCCGACCACTTCGCACCGAAGGCGAGTCGGCCAGGCCTGACCTGCGAGTTTATCGTGAGAATTCGGACCGCCGAGATGCTCGACCAGATTCATCGTCTCGGCTTCGCGCTGCTGCCGGCGATACTCGACAATCGGGATGCCGACAAGCTGGGAGACCGTCTCGCAATGGCTCTCAACGCGGACCGCCCCGCCGTGCTGCGCAGCCGGGGCCAAATGTATGGCTCGCGCGATTTGATCTCGCTCTGGCCGGAGGTATGCGAACTGCCCAGGCGGCCGGCCCTGCACGACCTGCTGGTCACGCTTTTGGGCCCGCAAGTCGGCCTCGTGCGTGCGCTGTTCTTCGACAAACCGCCTCAGCGGAGCTGGTCGCTCCCCTGGCATCGCGACAAGACCATTGCTGTGAAGGACAATACGCTTGCCAGCGAGCAGTTCCAGCGGCCCACCACGAAGGCCGGCATTCCACATGTCGAGGCGCCGCAGTCGCTGCTGGAGCAGATGCTCACGCTCAGAATTCATCTCGACCCAATGACGCCGGCAAACGGCCCGCTGTCGGTCATTCCCGGCTCGCACATTCTGGAGCGCGAATCGCAAGCGGCCCCGGTCGAGCTGCATTGTGCCGCCGGCGACGTGCTGGCCATGCGTCCGCTGATCTCACACTCCAGCAGCGCGCCGCACGCCGACAACACGTTGCACCGCCGAATTGTGCACTTGGAGTTTGCCCCGCGTCCG
>Ga0172362_10000490_pt1 | contig 32248 bp, 26 predicted proteins | sample LakKivs1_kivu2a2_FD_114534 | JGI IMG/M metagenome (GOLD analysis project Ga0172362, IMG submission 114534) | Sediment microbial communities from Lake Kivu, Rwanda - Sediment s1_kivu2a2 | ecosystem: Environmental > Aquatic > Freshwater > Lake > Sediment | place: Rwanda: Western Province, Lake... | reverse complement strand
TATCCTCAGATGCGCCGAGCGGCGGACTGGACGATGCGGGCCCGCCGCCAAGCCCCGGCTGAGTCGCCCTTTTCGGGCGTATTGCCCAATGCGCCGGCGGATGGCGAATACCTGTGGGACGGCAAGCATCATATTCCCGGGTACGATTTCTGGAACCTGCGCGGGCTGCTGTGCACCGCCGACGCCGCACGCATCCTGAACAAGGTGGAGGAGGCGGAAGAACTGTCGCGCGAGGCCGGACTCTACAGGAAGGCCATCGATGCGGCGTGGGAGAAGACGGGGCTCGCCTATTTCCCCCCAAGTTGGGAGAAAGACGGCACCCATTGGGGCAACACGGAGACGCTCTGGCCCACGGAGATCTTCGACCGAGATGACCGACGCGTCGCGGCGCTGGTTGAGGAAGTGAGAAAGAGCCACGGGGGCGGCTTCGTCGAAGGCACGATCCGCTGGCTGGGGCAGCCCGATGCCATCCATCCGTACATGTCCGCCTACACAACGATGGTCTCCCTCCTTCGTGGCGAGCATGAGCGCGTCGTCGAGGACTTCTATTGGTACCTGCTGCACTCCACGGCGACGCACGCGTTTCCCGAGGGCGTCTACTACAAGCAGCGCGTCGCCTGGAGCGACACGATTCCGCACGCCCTCGGAGCGGCCAACTACGCGCTCCTGCTGCGGCACATGCTGGTGCATGAACGGGGCGAGGAACTGCATCTGTTGATGGCGGTGCCCGACGGATGGTTGGCCGAGGGGCAGGTCATTCACATCGAACGTGCACCGACCCACTTTGGTCCGTTGAGTCTCCGCGTGACCGGGACTGCCGAGGGAGTCCAGGTGAAGCTCGAGCCCCTCTGGCGGCAGCCTCCGAAACGAATCGTTTTGCATCTGCCCGAATCGCGCCCGCTGGCGGGACCCGTGGAGGGTCTCGACGTACTCGCACGTTCCGACCAACAACGCCCCTGGGATTTCCCCAGAGTGATCCGGCTTTATCAAGATCGTGGCGCCCAGTCAACGGGCCCGCAGGATCACTAAGATCAGGAGCACTCCCGCGAGGACCCAGCCGACCAGCGCGATCCAGAACAAGGGCGTGGCAACCAGAGGCTTCTCTCTTAACGCAACGAAGGTATCCCCTGCGCCGGTCTCCTGCCCCAATACGGTCAACTCGGGAAGAGCCAGGAGCTTGTGCGCCTGTACCGGCGGCCGGCCGCTCGCTACCGCGCGGAGATCGTCCAGCAGATCGGCCGTCGTGGCGTAGCGTTTGGCCGGGTTCTTGGCCATGCACAGTTCGATGATCTCGCTCATCCCGTTGGTCAGTTGGGGATTGACATGGTCCGGCGGGACCAGGGGTTCGCGGAGGTGCTTCCGCAGTACCGTGCCAACATCCGGGCCTTCGAAGGGGGCTTTGCCGGTGACCATGTGATAGAGGGTGGCCCCGAGGCCGTAGATGTCCGCCCGGGAGTCAACGTTCCTGTCGGCGCGGATCTGCTCGGGCGAGATGTAGTAGGGGGTGCCGAAGGCCCGGCCGGCTTCCGCCTCCGCCGCTTCCCGGTCACTGACGGCCCGCGCCAGGCCCATGTCCGCCAGCTTCGCCACGCCGGACTTGGTGATCAGGATGTTCTTCGGTTTGACGTCCCGGTGGATGATTCCTGCCTGGTGGGCGTGCCCCAGGGCGGTGGCGATCTGGATGCCGAGGGCGAGCGCCTCCGCCTCGGGGTAGGGCCCTTCCTTGACGATCCGTTCGTAGACGGTGTAGCCCTCGACATACTCCATCACGAAATAGTGCGTGTCTCCGTGGCGGCCCACGTCCAGCGCCGCGACGATGTTCGGGTGGTTCAGCTTCGCGGCCGCCCGTCCCTCCGCGTAGAATCGCGCCACAAACTCGGGCATCTGGCTGAATTTCTTCGGGAGAATCTTCACCGCGACGACCCGGTCCAGGCTGAGCTGGCGGGCCTTGTAGACAGTGGCCATGGCGCCGGCCCCCAGTCGGCCGAGCAACTGGTAGCCGGGGATTTGTCGCGGCGGGGGAACGGCCTGGACGATGCGCACGGCCGCGGTCAGGCGGCTGCGGAGAATCGCCATGTCCACGGGTTTGACGAGGTAATCGTCGGCCCCGGATTCCAGGCCGGCGACCATGTCCTCGCGCGTGTCCCGGCTGGTCAGAATGATCGTGTAGACGAAGGGGAGGTTCAGACTGCGCCGGATGCGACGGCAAATCTCCACGCCATCCAGTTCCGGCATCTGCCAATCCAGAATCGCAATACGCGGGGCGGCGCTGTCCCGGAGCATCGTCCAGGCCTGCCGGCCGTCCTGGGCCGTCACGACCTCGTAGCCCCATTGGCGGACATTCTGGTCCAGCAGCTTCCGCCACAGGGGATCGTCGTCCGCGACCAGCACCTTCATGGGGCACCTCCACGTGCCAGCATCGCTAATCCGTTCGAGGCTCCTGCCAATGAGATAACATCGACATCAGCCGCTCGATTTCCTTCCCGAGCTGCGTCCACGCCTCCTCGGCGCCGGCCCAATCGCCGGTGCGGCTCATGGTTTCGAGGCGCAGCGCTGCCTCGGCGGGACGCTGCACGCCAAAGACCTGGATGGAGCCTCTGAGCGTGTGGGCCGCCCGCTGAAGCTCGGACGGGCTCTGGCGCGTGATGGCGTCTCGCACCTTCGCCATCAGTTTCGGACACTCCACGGCAAACAGTCCCACCAACTCGTCCAACGTCTCGACGCTTCCCCCGGCATATTCCAGCAAGCGGTCCCGGTCGATGACTTCCTCCTCTGCGCTCGCCGGCGGCCTCCAGTGCGCGTCGCGTATCCTGGCGGCCGTGCCTTCCACCACGGCGTAGAGTTCCTTGGCCCGGATGGGCTTGGCGATGTACCCGTCCATCCCTGCGGCCAGACATTGCTCCCGGTCTCCCTTCATCGCGTGCGCAGTCATCGCGATGATGGGAATGTGGAGGCCGGATTCCGCTTCCTTTTGGCGGATGCGGGCGGTGGCTTCAAAGCCGTCCATGGTGGGCATCTGCACGTCCATCAGCACGACGTCGAACGACTCCCGATCCAAGGCGGCGACGGCCTCCCGGCCGTTGTTGGCGACCGTGACCCGATGTCCCCGCTGTTCGAGGAGGCTCACCGCCACCTTCTGGTTCACCAGGCCGTCCTCCGCGAGCAGGATGCGCAGGGGCATGACGTGGTCGGGATGCTCTTCCGCCGGGGCCTGGGGAGCCGATTCCTCCACCGCAATGACGCCGAGAGTCGCTGCGATCGCGTCGAGCAGCTCGGATTGTTTCACCGGCTTGATCAGACAGTAGCTGATTCCCATCGCTCGGCAGCGGGCGCTGCCCTCAAGACTCCCGGCCGAGGATAGAACAATGAGCGACGTTTCCGCCAGGCCGGGGGTCCGGCGGATCTGCGCCGCCAGCGTCCAGCCGTCCATCTGGGGCATCATGGCGTCCAGCAGGGCCAGGCGGAACGGTTCCCCGGCCTTCGTCGCCCGGTTCATTTCCGCCAACGCGGCCGGGCCGCTGCCCACGACGGTCGGTCTCGTTCCCCAGTTGCGCAGCATTTCCGCGAGGATCAGGCGGTTGGTCTCGTTGTCGTCCACCACCAGCACCCGCAGGCCCTGCAAGGTCGCCGGCGCGCCCATTACCGGCTCCGTCGGACCGTCTTTCTGCAGAGAAAGGGCGGCCGTGAAATGGAACGTGCTGCCTTGGCCCGGCTCGCTCTGGACCCAGATGCATCCCTTCATCAACTCCACCAGGCGGCACGAGATCGCCAATCCTAATCCTGTCCCTCCGTATCGGCGGGACATCGAGCTGTCTGCTTGGCGGAAGGCCTCGAAGATGATCTGCTGTTTGTCCGCGGGGATGCCGGATCCGGTGTCTTTGACGGCGAAATGCAGGAGCACATGGTCGTTGGCGCTCGACTCCAGATTCACGGTCACCGCGATTTCGCCCCGTTCGGTGAACTTGATCGCGTTGCCCACCAGATTGACCAGGACCTGGCAGATGCGCCCGGGATCTCCGACCAGGCGGTCCGGGATGTCGGGCGGAATGTGATACGTCAGTTCCAGGCCCTTTTCCGAGGCGCGTCCCGCGAGCGTGCGCAGCGTATCGCCCAGCGTGTCACGCAGCGCGAAGCCCACCGATTCCAGCTCCAGCTTGCCCGCCTCGATCTTGGAGAAGTCCAGGATGTCGTTCAGCAGGCGCAGCAGGGTCTCCGCCGATTGACTCGCCAGGCCGAGGTACATCCGCTGCTGCGCCGTCGGCTGGGTGTTCAGCAGCAGATCGATCATCCCCAGAATGCCGTTCATGGGCGTACGAATCTCGTGGCTCATCGTCGCCAGGAAATCGCTCTTGGCCTGGCTGGCCACTTCCGCCGCCTTCTTCGCCGCCTGCAACTGCTCCTCCGCTTGCTTGCGATCCGTGACATCCCAGAAGATCACCTGCACGCCCACGATCCCGCCCGCGGCGTCCCGCACGGGAGACTTCATCACCTGAACGTAACGGGTCGCGCCGTCTTTCTTGTTCTCTTCGACCGTATCGAACAACTCGCCGCTCGTCAGGACCCGTTCGCCGTCCTGGCGGTACTTGCGCGCCAGTTCCTCGGGATAGAAATCGAAATCGGTCCGGCCCAGAATCGCCGCGAGCGGCTGGCCGAGCAGGTCGCAGAAGGACCGGTTCGCAAACGTGAACCGGCCTTCGCGGTCCTTGCGCAGCACGTGGACGGGCAGGTTCTCCACCAGGGACGAATACAACGCCCGCGAGTCTTCCGCCTCCTTCTTGGCCCGGGCCAGCTCCAACGTGCGTTCCTGGACGCGGACTTCCAGCTTGTCTCGCGTCGTTTTCTTTGAACCCCCGACGGATCGGCTCGAGTCGGAATCATTTCGATTCATGACCTGCCTCGTGAGCTGAACAGGACTCGATACGCATCCCAGCAGACTCTGCGGCCGATGCACATTGTAATCCCCCGGGTCGCGGTCTGCAAGAGAACCGGCACGATGGGGTGCATGAGGGTGCATGACCGCAATCGCGGCCTGTATCGCGAGAGTCCGGGCGGCCTTTCCATTCGGAGCTCCGCCCGTTCGGAGTTCCGCCTTTAGGCGGGTTCAAATAGTCCGACTCGCCTTTGCCTCCTTGGGTCACTTCGGGAGGAGCCGGCTGCGCCGGAAGACTCTTCGACCCGCCTGAAGGCGGAACTCCAAACGGATCTCGCCCGGCGCGATGCCCCCGCCGGGACATATCGAAGAGTCCTGTGCCCGTGCCCACAAACGGTCATGCACCCGCCGTGAGGCGTTATCCTCCCGGGCCCATGAGAAGATATGCCCTGACGGGCCCACTACGAGCAGGTCACGTCGCGTCCCGACCAGAGCGCTTCGTCCCAGTCCTTCCAGACGGGATCGAACCCGCGCGCTTTGAGGACGGCAGCCACTTCGCTCGGGCGGCGGTGATCGCTGACCTCGAACTGCCCGGTGTTCGCGTCGGGATCGGTGTACCCCCCCGGGCTGGTTCGACTGCCCGCGCTGAGCCGGGTCACGGCCAGTCCGAGGAGATGGTCCCGCAGTCGGGCCGGCTCCCTCGTGGACAGCACGATCCCCGCGTCGGCAAAGCACAGACGCAGGGCGAGCATCATCTGAACGAGGTTCTGGTCCGTGAGCAGGTGCGGGAATTCGTCCGCCGGAACGCCGCACGCGGGACGTAGCCGAGGAAAGGAGAACGAAACCCGCGATTGCCAATAGCGGCGTATGAGATGCGCGGCATGCTCGGCCAGGGCCAGCGTCTCGATCCGCCAATCGGCCAGACCCAGCAGCACGCCGAGTCCGATCTCGCGCATGCCCGCCTTGCCCATATCGTCCGGCCCGCGGAGCCTCATGTCATAGTCGGCCTTGGGGCCGCCCAGATGATAGCGAGCGTACATAGCGCGGTCGTACGTCTCTTGGTAGAGCGTGACCCCGTCGATGCCCGCGTCGAAGAGCTGCTCATAGTCCCCCGCCGACATCTGATAGATCTCGATACCGATGAAACTGAATCTGCCCTTGAGTCGCTTCACCAATTCGGCCAGGTAGGCGACGGTGATGAAGGCCTTGTCCTCGCTGCTGACCAGCAGGATGTCCCGGAACCCCTCGGCGGCGAGGATTTCCGCCTGGGCTACCGCTTCCTCGACGGTCAGGCGGATCCTGGTGAAGGTGTTGTCCCGATTGAAGCCGCAGTACCGACAGCGATTGATGCAATGACTCGACAGGTATACCGGCGCATAGAGCCGCATCGCCCGGCCGAAGCGCTGGATCGTCAATTGTTGCGAGAGCCTCGCCATCGGCTCCAGATAGCTCTCGGCCGCCGGCGAGACCAGGGCCAGCAGTTTCGTCAGACTGTACGATCCGGGCCGTGCGGCCAACGCGGCTTCGACATCATAAGAGGTCACTTCGCGCAGTCTTCGCTCCCACAGGTCTCTGTCGTGATCGAGTCGTCGGCTCGCAAGGACAGAACCAATGGATTGTTGATTGCTGATTGTTGATTGTTGATTCATTGTTCTCTGAGAAATCCCGTGAGGGGGCTCGACGCCTCGGCGTGTCGCACCGGGGCCCGCGGGCCGGCCTCATACGCCCTTCTCCCGGCCTCGACGGCCAGCTTGAAGGCTACGGCCATCTCCACCGGATCGCCCGCCACGGCAATCGCGGTATTGATGAGCACCGCGTCGGCGCCGATCTCCATCGCTTCGGCCGCATGGGAGGGCAGGCCCAGGCCCGCATCGACCACGACCGGGACGTTGCTCTGCTCAATGATGATCTCCAGCGCAGCGCGGGTCTTGAGACCCTGGTTGGAGCCGATCGGGCTGCCCAGGGGCATCACGGTCGCTGTGCCGACATCCTCGAGCCGCTTGGCGAGGATCGGGTCCGCGTTGATATAGGGCAGGACCACGAAACCTTCCTTCACCAGGGTCTCGGCGGCCTTGAGCGTCTCCACCGGGCACGGCAGCAGGTAGTACGGATCGGGCGTCACCTCCAGCTTGACCCAGTCGATGCCGGTCGCGGCGCGGGCCAGACGGGAAAGGCGGACCGCTTCCTCGGCGCTCCGGGCCCCGGAGGTATTCGGCAGCAGCAGGAATCGCTCGCGGTCGATTTCGCGCAGCGTATCGTCGGCCGGGTTGTCGATGTCCACGCGGCGCAGCGCCACGGTGACGATCTCGGCGCCCGAGGCAGCCAGGGCCGCCGCCATGACCTGGGGCGACGAGAACTTGCCGGTCCCCACGAGCAGACGTGAGTCGAATACCCTGCCGGCGATGGTTAGCTTATCCATGATCTCAGCCCCCCCCCATCAGTCTGATCAACTCAATCTGCTGGCCGTCTTTGACCTCTGTCCGGTCGAACTCGTCCCGCCGGACAATCCGCCCGTCCACCTCGGCGACGACCGTCGTCGGCCCCACGCCCAGCCGTTCCAGCAGCAGCGAGAGCGTGCCGGGCATCTGGTCCGGGGCGAACTGCCGCTCGACACCGTTGACCTTCAACGACTTCATCGAACTCACCCACAAAAAAAGCACTCCCGCGAAAGGAGTGCTTGCATCTTGGCCCAAGCCTCCCTTCGCAGGTCCTAACCTGATCAGGTTCTTAGGGTCACCGCTCCCAGAGCGATCTCTCAGCCGGCGCGACAAGTCCTTCGCGGCGGCTCCCCTGGCTTCATCGTACTACCGGTGCTATGATACCCGCGTTCACCGTTCTTGGCAAGAACGCCGGAAGGATTTGCGATTTGTGAGGGCTGAGGCGCAATGTGCAGATTTGTCGTCCAGGAACACAGGACGCCCGAGGGAGTCCATTGGGACCTCATGCTGGAACAAGGCGAGGTCCTGACGACGTTCCGCCTGGAGGACGAACCGGCACAGTGCCTGCTCCACGAAGTCCGGGCGGTAAGGATCTTCGACCATCCACTGCGGTTTCTCACCTATGAGGGTCCGGTCCAGAAGGGAACCGGCAAGGTCAGGATCGCCGATTCGGGGACCTACGAGTGCCCCGATCGCCGCGACGATCTCCTGGCCCTCGAACTGAACGGGACCATTCTCAAGGGGGCTTTCACGCTGATACGGGTTGAGGGCGACGTGTGGCGATTCGGCACGCGGAGCAAATAGGAGGAGCCTTCCCCGTCACGGTTTCACCGAACGAAGCGCAGAGATCCCGCGTCGGACTTGCTCGATGGCATAGTCGATCTCCTGCTCCGTCGTGAAACGGCCGAGACTGAAACGAACGGCGCCGGCAGCGAGATCGTCCCCTACTCCCATCGCCCGAAGGACATAGTTGGAGCCGGAAGTCCCTGACTCGCAGGCCGAACCGGCGGAGGCCGCGAGGTCCGGCATCCGACGCAGCAGCGAAGTCGCTTCGACGCCCCGGAACGAGATGTTCACCGTGTTAGGCAGTCGCTGCGTGGGATGACCATGCACTCGGGCATCCGGCGCCAGCGACAGCAGACCCTTTTCGAGTCTCTCGCGGAGCGTCGAAGACAACGCCGGACGGCCGGCCAATTCCTCCGCGCACAGGTGGCACGCCGCTCCGAGACCGACGATCCCCGGGACGTTGAGCGTTCCGCTGCGGAGGAAGTGCTCCTGGCCGCCGCCGTCGATCTGGGCCGCCAGTCGGACCCGCGGGCTCTTGCCGCGCACGTAGAGTGCCCCGACCCCCTTGGGCCCGTAGATCTTGTGGGCCGAAAGGGCCAGCAGATCGGCATGGATTCGCTCGACGGATACGGCCAGTTTCCCCACCGCCTGCGTGGCATCGCAGAAGAATAGGATGCCACGCTTCCGGCAGATCCGGCCGATCTCCTCGACCGGGTTGATCGTCCCGACGACGTTGTTGGCCATCATGACGCAAACCAGGATGGTCTGCTCTGTGAGAGCCTCGGCAACCTGCGGCGCGGAGGTGCATCCAAACACGTCCGGCCGGAGCACGGTCAACTGGAATCCGTCCTGTCCGAGCCGTTTGCAGGGTTCGAGCCCGGCCTTGTGCTCGACGGCCGATACCACGATGTGGTTGCCCCGCTCCCGGTACATCCGGGCCACGCCCTTGATCGCCAGATTGCAGCTCTCCGTGGCACCCGAAGTGAAGACGATCTCGCGAGTCGAGGCGTCGATCAATCCGGCGACCTGCGCGCGGGCCGTCTCCACCAGATCTCGGGCGGCCCGCCCCAGCGTGTGGGTCTCGCTGGACGGATTGCCGAAAGAATCAGTGAACGCGGGCATCATCTGCTCCAGCACGCGGGGATCCACCGGCGTCGTCGCGTTGTAGTCCAGATAGGTGATCGTCGTCATTTACGGCTCGAGGAATTCGAAATCCCGGTGGACGCAACAGGGACAATCGGCGCGCGGCGGGGAGACGCCGATCTGTTTGACCGTATTGTTCCAGAGGTCGAACACCAGCAGATAAGGATTGATGCATTCCGGGTGACCCGCGAGGATCTTCAAGGCCTCCGCCGCTTCGAATGAGGCCGCGACGGTGACCGCCACGCCCAGCACCCCGCTTTGGCAGCAGCACTGCCCCCCGTCGCACGTGGGCGGCGTGTCCATCAGGCAGCGCAGGCAGGGGGTCCGGCCGGGAATGATCGTCATGATCTGCGCCTTCGTGCCCAGAACCCCCGCGAAGACCCACGGTTTCGACAGTTTCATCGCACAGTCATTGAGAACGAAGCGGGTCTCGAAGTTGTCGGTCCCATCCACGACGACGTCCATGTCCTGCATCAGTTTCTCGGCGGTGAGCCGGTCCAGACGGGAATAGATCATCTCCACTTCGATGTCGCTGTTGATCTCCCGCAGCCGTTGTCCGGCCGCCGCGATTTTGAGGTTGCGGGCCGACGCGTCGCTCTCTGTATACAGAGCCTGTCTGTGGATATTGCTGAGTTCGACGGAGTCGTCGTCCACGAGGCGAATATGCCCAACGCCCGCACGCGCGAGCAACTCCGCCACCCACGAGCCCAGTCCGCCGACCCCCACGACCAGCACGCTACTCCTCAACAGCGACTCTTGACCTTCGATGCCGAAGGTGTTCAGACTCGTCTGCTTCGCATAGCGTGAGAGGTCCGGTGTTTTTGCATCCGACTTCAAACTGCACCCTTCAAACTTCCCACTCTATCCTGTATCCACCCGCCGCCCAAAAGCCAGCCATCCGCATAGGCGACCGCCGCCTGTCCCGGGGTGATCGCTTCCAGCGGGGTGCGGAAGCGGACCTCGAACGTGTCGTCCCCCGTGAGAGTGACCTTCGCGGGGGCGCCGCGGTGGTTGTAGCGGATCTTGACCGCCGCCTCGAACGAGGAGGGCACGGCCACCTGCCAATGCGCGCCGCAGGCCGTCAAACCACTCGCCAGCAACTCCTCGCGTGGGCCGATCGTCACAACGGCACTCTCCGGATCGATGCGGGTCACGTAGGCAGGCCGGCCGACCGCCACGCCGGTGCCGCGACGCTGCCCGATGGTGAATCGGCCGTAGCCGTCATGCGTGCCGAGGACACGACCGCTGGAGTCCACGATGTCGCCCGCGCGCAGGGCACGGCTGCCGCGAGCCTCCAGGAGGCTCGTGTAATCCCCGTTGGGGACGAAACAGATATCCTGGCTATCGGGCTTGTCGTGGACCTCTAATCCCAGACGGCCGGCGACCTCTCTCACAGCCTGCTTGCTCTCCAAATCCCCCACCGGGAACAGGATTCGGCTCAGCCACGCACGGGGCAGGCGGAAAAGGACGTACGACTGATCTTTCTCGGCCGCCCGAGCCACACGAATCGCCGGTCGGCCCTCCCGGTCCGCGATTCGGGCGTAGTGTCCGGTGGCCACGTGATGCACGCCGAGCGAGTCGGCCAGCTCGAAGAGCCGCCGGAATTTGACCTGCTCGTTGCAGCGGACGCACGGGTTGGGCGTCCGGCCGTTCTCGTAGTCCTCGACGAAGCTGTCGATGATCGCCTCGAAATCACCGGCTACCGACAGGGTTTTGAACGGTATGCCCAGCCGGGAGGCAACCTGCCTGGCATCGGCCGCATCCTGGGGACTACAACAGGACCGGTCCCCCGGCCCGAAGGTCCGCTTCGCGTCCGGGCCGCCGGAGGCTCTGTCCATCTGAAGGCAGAGGAACACCCCCGTCACCTCGAATCCGGCTTCCACGAGCAGAGCCGCCGCCACGGCGGAATCCACTCCGCCGCTCATCGCCACCAACACCTTTTCCCGCATGACACTCCAAGCTGTCCACGAATCTGACTTCCGACTTCTCCCTCGGACCTCGCACATTATACGGGATCTCGTCGATGGAGGATCGGAAAACGATAGTCAGCAGCCCTGCAACGCCTGCTCCAGGTCCTCCACGAGGTCCTCGATATCCTCGATCCCCACAGACAGGCGGATCGTGCCGTCCGTGATGCCGGCCTTCTGCCGCGCCTCGGCAGTGAGGGTCGCGTGGCTCATGGTGGCTGGATGGCAGGCCAGCGACTCGACGCCGCCCAGGCTCTCGGCAAACAGAAACACCTTCAACGCTTTCACGAATCGTCGCACGGGTTCGATGCCGCCGTCCAGTCGGAATGTGACGATGGCGCCGAAGCCATCCATTTGTGCCTGGGCCAACTCGTGCTGTGGATGGCGGGACAGGCCGGGGTAGATCGTCTCCGTCACTTTGGGATGCTTCTCCAGGAACGCGGCGATCGCCCGAGCGTTGGCCTCGTGCTGCCTCATGCGGACCGCCAGGGTCTTGAGCCCGCGCAGGCTCAGCCAGCAATCCCACGGGCCGGGTACGGCGCCGACAGCATTCTGATGGAACTTCATCACCTCGTACAGGCGGTCGTCGTCGGTCACGACTGCCCCACCGATGACGTCGCTGTGCCCGCTGATGTACTTCGTGGTGCTATGCATGACGATGTCCGCCCCCTGCGTCAGCGGACGCTGAAAATAGGGCGAAGAGAACGTGTTGTCGGCCGCCAGTTTGGCGCCACGATCGTGCGCGATCTTTGCCACCGCCCGGACATCCACCAGTTGCAGCAATGGATTGGCGGGCGTCTCGATCCACACCAGCTTGGTCTCCGGTCGCATCGCGTTGGCAAATGCCTGCGGCTGGGTGCCGTCGACATACGTGAAGCTCATGCCGCGCGGCCGATAGACCTGCTCGAACAATCGCAGCGTTCCGCCATAGATATGCTCCGCCGAGACGACGTGGTCACCCGGGCGCAGGAGGGAAAGCACCGCATCCACCGCGGCCATGCCCGAACTGAACGCCAGGCCGAAGCGGGCCTCCTCGAGCGACGCCAGGCACTGCTCCAAGGCCGTGCGCGTGGGATTGCCGCTGCGGGAATACTCGAATCCATGCGGTCGGGCGACATCATCGAAGACGAAATTCACCGCCTGATACACCGGCATGACAATGGAGCCGGTCGCCGGGTCGGGCGATTGGCCCACACGTATGGCCCTGGTCGAGAACCTCATGCACTCTGCCTTCTTCTCTGGTCTTACGCCTTCCAACCTGTCACACGACGATGTCGGCGAATAGCACCGAGGAAAGATATCGCTCGCCGAAACTGGGCAGGATCGTCACGATCACCTTGTCCTTGTTCTCGGGTCGCGATGCAACAATGTCCGCCGCACGCAGTGCCGCCCCCGAGGAGATGCCCACGAACAGACCTTCCTCACGCGCCGCCCTCCTGGCCCAGTCGATCGCCTCCGTCTGATCGACGGTCACGACTTCATCCACGATGTCGAGATTGAGCACCTTGGGGACAAAACCCGCGCCAATGCCCTGGATCTTGTGCGGCCCGGGCTTGATTTCCTGCCCGGCTTTGGCCTGGGTCAGGACAGGGCTCTGCACCGGTTCGACCGCCACTGCCCGGAAACTCGGCTTTCGGGACTTGATGGCCTCCGCCACGCCGGTGATGGTGCCGCCGGTCCCCACGCCGGAGATGAGGATGTCGGCCTTGCCGTCGGTGTCCCGCCAGATCTCCTCTGCGGTCGTCCTGCGATGGACCTCCGGATTCGCAGGATTCTCGAATTGCTGTGGGATGAAGGCATCTGCTTCGCCCTGGGCAATCTCCGTCGCTTTGGCGATCGCACCCTTCATCCCCTCGGCCGCCGGCGTCAGAACCAGTTGGGCGCCGAGGGCCTTGAGCACCTTCCTTCGCTCCAGGCTCATCGAGTCCGGCATGGTCAGGAACAGCCGGTATCCGCGTACCGCGCAGACAAAGGCCAGGGCGATGCCGGTGTTTCCGCTGGTCGGCTCGACAATCGTGGCTCCCGGGCGGATCCTCCCCTCTCGCTCAGCAGCGTCGATCATGGCCATCCCGATTCTGTCCTTAACGGAGGCCAGAGGATTGCGGCTTTCGAGCTTGGCCAAGACCGTTCCCCCGCGAATCAGTTTGTTGACCCGCACGAGAGGCGTGTTGCCTATCGTCGCGACGATATCCGAGTAGATGCTCCCCATAGTGCTTTTCCTTTCAAGATGGCCCTGCACCTGCCGTTTCACTTGTCAAAGGCGACTGCCCATACATCACTATGTCGATTACTATAGTGAACATTTCAATTCTGTCAAGTGCGCCTCGGTAGGAAAAAGCAGATAATGCTCGTAAGATATTTCCCTACGAGATGTTAGAGTGAGACGAATCTCGATTGGATACAAATGTCAATTGACTTAGTGAGCATTATCGAAGATGATCGAGGCTATTCCTCTTTAGGAGCCGAATGTGAACTTATCTCAGAGATGCCAATACGCCGTCCGGGCGGTCCTGGAACTGGCGAAACACTATGGGCACGGTCCCATCGTGATCAGCCAGATCGCGGCCAGCCAGGCGATACCGCAACGATTTCTCGAGAATATCCTCAACGATCTGAGACCCACGGGATTGATCGAATCGCGAAGAGGGATTCAGGGAGGGTACTTCCTCGCGAAGGACCCAGCGGCCATTTCGGTGGGTGAAGTCATACGTCTCATCGAAGGTCCGCTCGATCCGGTCAGATGCATGGGGGACAGGAATGGCCCCTGCTGCCCCTTGCAGGACAGTTGTTCGCTCGTCCATCTCTGGAACCGCGCCAAGACAGCCGTGGAAGCGGTCTACAACGGCACGACCTTCCAGGACCTCGTCGACCAGGAGAGAGAATCGAACAGGTCGTCGGCCGGCAACTACTGCATATAGCCACACCATCGGGCATCCGATTCGTGCCGTGGTTCCCAAGCAGGGCTTGATTTCCGGGTCCTTCCAGCGTAGTCTCTCACCCCTGATCCGCATCGGGGCGGATCCAACAGACGATTCAATGGAAAGGAAACGCGAATGTGGCGAAACGAATGCCTGACCCTGGCGGTGGCGTGCATCATAGCAGTCCTCATCGCCGGCTGCGGCAAAGACGATGGAGACAACCAGACGCAGTCGACGGGTCCGGCTCAGCAACAGAGCTCACAGCCGAGCGCTCCTCAGGCGTCGGCTCAGCCGCAAGCGTCGGCGCAGCCGCCGGCCCCCACCGGTGGGATGGGTGGAATGCCCTCTGCCAGCCAGCTCTCCGAAATGGCGGCAAAGAACCGCGAGGCCTTGGCCCAGGTGAATCAGGGGAAGACGGTCGCCGCTGTTTCAGCCAGCGCTCTCAAGGCGGTGCTGCCGGAGAGACTCGCGGAAATGAACAGGAGCGACGCCTCCGCCGAACGAAACCAGGCGATGGGCATCGACATCACCACGGCCAACGCGCGATACGAAGGCCAGAACAGCGCCTCGCTGGACTTGACGATCACCGATGCCGGCAATATGACGGGCCCGATGCGGATGGGGCTGGCCGCCTGGGCAATGGCCGAGTACAACCGCGAAACCGATACCGGCTATGAGAAGACCGGCACCTACAACGGCTACAAAGGCCTGGAGGAGTACAACACGGAGAACAAGCAAGGCTCGATCAAGGTCTTCGTGGCAGACCGCTTTGTCGTCGAGCTGGACGGCGCCGGCGTCACGATGGACACCCTCAAACAGGCCCTCGGCCAGCTCGATCTCAAGAAGATAGCCGCTTTGGCCTCAAGCTCACAGTAGAACTACGTGGGCCCGCCGAGGTTCCCCGCGGGGCGCCACTTCTTCGGCATCGAAACAAGGAGCCCCACTCAACGCGACGAAGCGTGGGTGGGGCTCTCTGATTTCATCTCCGAGCACAAACGGGCACGGAATCCCGTCCGCATCCCGGTCTGAGAGGGAATCCCTTGCGATCTAACTGCGAGCGCTGGCCTGTTGGGTCGGCGCCGCCGCCCGCTGGCGGACATTGACGACGATCTCGACCCGGCGGTTCTTCGCCTTACCCGCGGTGGTCGTGTTCGGGGCAACGGGCCGCGACGGTCCACAGCCGGCCGCACGCACTTGCTTTTCGGGAATGCCGTGCTGAATCAGGTAGCGCGCCACCGACAAGGCACGCTGGGCTGACAGCTCCCAATTGTCCTCCCACAACTCTTTGGTCTTCACAATCGGGTCGGTATCGGTGTGCCCGACAACGTCAATATCCTTGTCCGCGTACTTCTGCTTGATGACGGACAGGATGTGGTTGAGCTCGGAACTCGTCGCGTTCTTGAGCGACGCCTTGCCGGACTCGAACAGGATCGTGTTCGGCAGCGTCACGGTAATCGTTCCGGCGGCGGCGTCGAACGCGACATCATAACCTTCTCCGAAGCCAGTGGCGTCCGCGGGCGTTTTGTTGAGCTCTTCGATCTGCCGCTGCAATTCGTCGATCGTCTGTTGATCCTGCGCGATGCGGTCCGCGAGCTGCTGCCTCTCCGTCTGGAGGTTCTCGAACCGCCCTTTGAGATTCTGGTGTTCGACGTTGAGGTAGTCGTATTTCTTCTTGTAGTCCGTGCAACCGGACATCAAGGATACAGAAACCAGGCAAACAAGGGGAGCTACGAGCTTTCTGCTGACCAATTGCATGCGGCACCTCCGTGCACAATACGAACCATCCCTGTCGCGTCACGGCCCCAACACGAGGTGGACGTGATCCCTAATGCGATCGTGGAAGATCATAACCGTTAGCACCGCCAATGACAAGAAGGGACCATAGGGAAGCTGGTGAATTTTTTTCGAGAGCAGGTGGAAAAGTGCCCAACCCAGGCCGAAGAACGGCGCGATAAAAAAGGCAATTACGACCATTACCGGACCGACGACGGCGCCGGCGGCCCCCATCAGGTGGACATCCCCCAGTCCCATGGCCTCCTTGCCCAGGCCTAAGGTCCCCAGGACGCGGGTCGCCCACACCGTGGCGCAGCCGACGAAGTAGCCAAAGGCACTGCCGAACAGGCCGCGGACCACGGAATGGGCCAGCAGCCCGCTCCACCAGGTCCCGATCCGCCCCGAACTCCCCAGGATCAGGGAAGCAAGGACTGCGCAGAGGATGATCGGCAGCAGAAAGACGATCTCACGGAGGGCCTCGAGACGATGATTGAACTGGGGCTCATCGAAGGGCCCCGGGCCGGCCGGCCGGCCGGTGTCGTCCAGGATCGCGGAATCCTTCTCTTCCCCTACTGCCTGCCCGGGGTTCCCCAACCCGGTATTCTGCGTTGGGGGCCCCTCATAACTCCTTTTCAATACGCCAGTTCTGAGCAGCAACCAGCTCAGGCCGAGCCCGACGGCAGCCCCCAGCGCCAGGGCGCCGGTCCGCGGCGAAGCCACCGGCAGCAGCCAGTACTCCGCGATGGCTTCCGGGTCGATGATGTACCCCGCGACAGCCGAGCCGACCAGACCGGCCGCGGTGACAAACCAGCAGATGGAAAGGGGGATGATCCACAGTTCCAAATCGATGCCCGAGGCCGCGATGAACGCCGCGATCAAGATCAGGTGGAGCAGGTAGACAAACCAGCTTCCGTCAACCACCATGGTCGGGCGGATACTCGTGTGAAAATAGATAAGATACAGGCCCAGAAACATCGTGCCGGTCAGCAATTCCACGATGAAGTAGCGCGGCGAGATCGGGGCCTTGCAGTACCGACACTTCGCCCGCAGGAGGAGCCATGACAGCAGCGGGATGTTGTCGTAGAACCGAATCGGCCGGCCGCAGTGGGGACAGGCGGAACCCGGGTGGACCAGGGACTTGTCGCGCGGCAGGCGATAGATCACCACGTTCAGAAAACTACCGATGCAGCAGCCGAACAGGAAGAGAAATACGGCGATGGTCCACTCCTGTGGAGTCACGACAATCCCTTCGATGAAGTTCGATTCTTGATGTGCGATTGTTGATTTGAAGAGCGAAGCGCAGCAACTTCTTCAGACCAACCATCAACCACCAACAATCAGACTTTCTTCTGCCGGTTGACCACCCCGGCCACCTTCACCGGCAGCGCGAACAGGCGGATGAAGCCCTTGGCATCCGTCTGATCGTACTCCTCGCCCATCTTGAAGCTCGCCAGATCCATCTGGTACAGGCTGTTGGGGCTCTTCATCCCGGCCACGGTGCAGCGGCCCTTGAACAGCTTCAGGCGGACCTCGCCCGTGACGTTGCGCTGCGTCATATCCACGAAGGCATCGAGGGCTTCGCGCAGCGGGCTGAACCAGAGCCCGTAATAGACCAACTCGGCGTACTTGAGGGCCACCTGCTGCTTGTAGTGCATGGTCTCGCGTTCGAGCGTCAGGCTTTCGAGGGCCCGATGGGCGGTCATAAGGATCTCGCCACCGGGGGTTTCGTACACGCCGCGGGACTTCATCCCAACGAGGCGGTTCTCGACGACATCGACCTGCCCGACCGCGTGCTTGCCGCCGACAAGGTTCAGCGTTTCGACCAGCTTCACCGGATTGCTCAGACGGCCGTCCAGCTTCACGGGGACGCCCTCGTGGAAGCCCAACGTAACATAGTCCGGCCGGTCCGGAGCCTGAGAGACCGGGTTGGAGACCACATACAGGTCATCCTTCGGTTCGTTGGCCGGGTCTTCCAGGTCGGCGCCTTCATGGCTGATGTGCCAGAGATTGCGGTCGCGGGAATAAATCTTCTTTTTGCTCTGCTCGATCGGGATCTTGTGCTGCCGGGCGTAGTCCACCGCGGCCTCGCGTGATCGGAGGGTGAACTTGGGGTCCTTCCAGGGGGCGATGATCTTGAGCGTCGGGTCCAGGGCCATGTAGGTGACTTCGAAGCGGACCTGGTCGTTGCCCTTGCCGGTGGCACCGTGCGCGACGCCCATCGCTTTCTCCGCGTGGGCCACTTCGACCTGATGCTTGGCAATCAGCGGCCGGGCAATGCTGGTCCCCAGCAGATATCCGTTCTCGTAGACCGCGCCGGCCTTCAACAGCCGCCACAGGTACTCCTCGACGAACTCCCGACGGAGGTCCTTGACCACGCACCTGACGGCCCCGCTCTCGAGGGCCTTCTTCTTGATCCCCGACAGCTCATCGCCCTGCCCCAGCTCGGCGGCAAACGCGATGACATCATAGCCGTAGGTTTCCTTCAGCCAGGGCAGGATCACGCTCGTGTCCAATCCGCCGCTGTATGCCAGCACCACTCTCTCATTCTTTGCCATAGCCAACCCTTCAAGCTCAAAATAGGACGAGCGCTTCCGCCCGCCGCGACCGGTGGGGCAAGGACGCACGACCCGCAGGAAGCCCGATTATATGGCTCACGCTCCGCACTTCAACGAAATACCGGCGCATGCACCGATTCCGAGGGCGGCGTCGTGCTTCCGACGGCTTCACGCGACCGGACTAAACGTTGGTCCCCGGCTCCGCCTTCGATCCGCCCAGGCGCTCTTTCGTCTCCTCCAGCTCTCGCTGGAACGCCTCCCGTGTCATGGCCTCGACATGACCGTCGAGGAACAGAACGAGAATCTTGTCCTTGGCGAACTCGGGATTCTCGTAAGCCACGATGTTGCCGGGATTCATCTCGAGGGTCTGTCCCGGGACATAAACGTAGCTTGGACCGGAGAAACCTTTGGGTTTGCGCGGAGACTCCAACATGGAGCGGTCTGGCAGATGAGACCCCAGCTTGTCCAGGTCGGGCGGAAGCTTGTCGTCGTTCTCGTCCGCGTACATGTGCAGAGCCAGCCCGATCTGCTTGAGGTGCGACATGGAGGCGACCGTCCTGGCTTTCTCGCGTGCCTTGGCCAGCGCGGGCAGCGCCACGCCGGCACCGATAGCTCCGCCGGCGACAGCCCCCATACTCGCCTCAATGCCCGGACCCCGATGATAGGAATAGAAGCCGTCCGGACCGGCGTAGCCGTAGCTGACCGACGGCCCGATGTCCTTGGCGATCTGCGCCAACGAGGGCAGCGCCACCGGCAGCTTGACGCCTTGCTGTCCCGCCAGCATCGCCAGCATAGGCCACATCTGATGAAGCTGCATCATGGTCTGGTTGAGTTGAACCTGCGCGTCCGTGTACGTGAAATTCGTGAGGTTCTTCGGCAGGTCGGCGGACACCTTCTTGTAGCCCTCCGTATCGAGCAGGGATTTGCCGTCGGCGCCCTTCGAGACGAGCTGTTGCACGCCCAGGTCGCACAGGCTCGTACTGGACCCGAGGATAACGTGATCGCTCGCCACGGACCAGCTTGGCATTACTCCCATCATAGCCAATGGCGCGATGGTCCACACGTGCACGGTCCGGCCGTCGTCCCGGGTCTGCTCGCTGACCTGCAGCATGCCGCCGGCCTTTTCGCCGGCGAACTTGCCCAGGGCTGTCATGGATTTCTCAAAGGCGGCGGCGTCTTTCAGCTTCGCCACGACGACAAAGCCCCCCATCGGCGACTCCATGATCGCGCCGGCGGGCATGACGTAGGACGCCATCGGGCCGGCCAGAGAAGCCAGCAGGTCGGCTCGCATCCGCACGCCCGCCTGGGACTCGAAGCCGGCGAGGGCCTTCTGGACCGCAGGAAAGGCTTCGTCCGGAGAGACTGCCTGCAGGGTGTTCATGATCGTATCGTACAGCCCGGCCAGATCCCAGTTGGTCAAGCTGGCAGTGATCGCTCGGGCATCCACGGCGCCGAGCCAGGACAGTTCCACCGGCTTGCAGGCGGCCAGCACGCCGGTCGTCGGAGTCGGCACGGCCAGAAACGTCTGGGCCACGAGGTCGGGCCCGGAAAAGCCCACGCGGACGGTGAGCGTCCTGAGCTCGTTGAGACCAAGCCCCTTGAACGCCGCGGTCAGCATGTTCGCCTGCTTTTCGCCGCCCTCTTCACGGGCGATCCCGCCGATCATTCGGATGATTCTTTGGTAATCGTAGTGCACGGCCAGAGCATCGCCATGGGCGGGCACCTTGCTCAGGTAGGCGGGGACGGCCGCACGCGGCTGAGACGCATACCTGGCTATCGTGCCGCCCGCATCGTTCACCGCGACGATAAGATGGTTCCCGACCCAACCCCAGTACAGAGGCATATCCTGAGTGTCCTTGAGGCCCCTCATTTTGAGGGTGCCTATCTCGGTATCGATGACCTTGTCCGGGCCGATCATCGCCTCCAGCTTGCCCACGACGCCTGCGAATTGATCCTTGCGGTCGCCGGCGTCCAGGATCACGAAACCCCCAATGGGCGGTCCCTCCTGGGTTTGGACCTGTGTGATGCCGAGAAGCACCGGCCGGCTGAGGGCCAGACGGACGAGGTTGCGCACCATCTCGATCTTCTGCGGCGCGTTCGGGTCATCGGCCTGTTGCTTGACCTTCGTCAGTAGCTCGGTCCGGATCGACTGAACGAAGGTCCGCACGCCCGGATCGTTCCAGATCCGCCCGAGGGTCGTCTTCTCGAAATCCCCTCTGAGAGCGTCTCCCCCGCTGGTGGCGGCGAAACCGATCGTCTCCTCCGGCAGTCGCTTCGTCAGTTCCTCCACCGCCGAAGCACCGAGAACCGGCACTTGAACCAAAACCGCGGCCAACAGGCCCACACAAACAAGCCGAACCCAACGTGCTTGATCCATGACGATCTCCCTTCAGCAAAGAATGGACTCACGTTTCTCCGGGGAGTGATTGTATCGATACCCTCTCCGCAGGGCAATAGCGGAATGGCTTTCGCTGTCAGACCGCCTGTCCCTGAAGGCTGGCTGTGCCCGGCACACGGATAGATTGGGTGCCACGCTCAAAGTCGTTTGAGCGTGCTCTTTAGACCGAGCGAGCCCCCGAGAAGCACGGACAAACCAGTTTGTCCGTGGCACCCACTCACCAGACCAGGTTGGCCGCCACATGATTCCAAGCGCCGTGTCTCAGCACCCGTCCGACTTATGCCCGCCAGGGGCGAGGACGCTGGAGGTCCTTCAGGAGGTTGTTGGCAATGATGGCGTTCTCGCGGACCTGGAAGTCGAGCATGCCGACGCAGGCGAAGTCGGCGCCGCTATCGAAGGCGTACTGGAAACCGTCGGTCGGGTGGATGGCGCCCGCGGCCAGCACCTTATACGCAATCCAGGGTTTGGCGCAGGCGGCCATGAACTCGATGGTTCGGTCTGGGTCCATGCACCACATGTTGTCGTGCTGGGGCAGGTCGTACGGCCCCTTCTTGTCCTCGGGCGTGGCGGACCAGTACTTGTGGCTGTGCAGCGTCTTCATGTAGAAATCGACGGGAATTCCCGCTTTCTCGCAGGCGATGGGCACCTCGATGGAGTGGCAGGCGACGCCGGCGATCAGGCCGTTCTGCTTCGTGTGCTCAACCACCTTGGCGATCAGGTCCAGGCGCCCGTGCTGGGTCAGGCGATCGCCCATCTCGCCTTGCACGAAGGCCCCGTGCGCGCCGGCGTCAATGGCCATCTGGAGCTTGGCGAGCGGGTCTTCGGGTCTGGGGAAGTACTGAGCGAGCCATTGGATCTGGCCGCCCCGCTCGTCCCAGTATTTCTTGATCGTGCGTCCGGTGGGATCGTTGCCGCCGGCGTAGGGATCGTCGATTGTGGAGATCATCGTGTTGATGCCGCACTCCTCGCAGAGCTCCCAGGTCTGCATGATCTTGTCATCGGTGAAGTAGTGCTTCAGGAGCGAGGAGATGTAGATCATGTCGCGGGCGTGGGCGTAGCCGTTGATCAGGTTGCCGCCGCAGATGAGCCGGCTGATCTTCAGCTTGCCAATCTGGCCCGTCGGCAGCGAGAGCGAGCTCGACGGCTTTGAGGACTCCTTGCCCTTCTCCTGGGCCAGGAGGGCCTTCTCTTCCAGGCTCAAGCCCAGGACGCTCGTGGTAAAGGCACACGTTTTGAGGAAGCTGCGACGGTTCAGATTCTCGGCGTTCATATCCATCCCCAGGTTACGGCATCTCTTGCGACCATCAGGATTATATACGAACGCGGGTTCCGAGGCGAGACGGATTTATCGGGCGCGGGGCTTCAATTCGAAGGCATCGACAACCTGGCCGTCGGTCTTCTTGACGGTTACACCCAGCCGGCTCTCCGAGACGTCGAGATGGACCATCATGTCGGGAGCATTGACGAGGATCGGATAGTGATTCGCCCACTCGACCGGCTCAATCCGGGCGAACCGGTGCGTGTGGGCGCAAATCGCCAGGTTGATGTCCGACCGGTTCAGGATAGGAGACCAGAGCGTGTGGAGTTGCGAGACGCCATAGGCTCGATTCGTCGCGGAGGGAGGCATGTGCACGAAGACGATCCGATAGCGGGACCTCCGGAAGGACTCCTCCTGGACGGCCGCGCGGAGCCATTTCGTCTGCTCGGCCCGATAGGCGTCGAAGTCCACCAGCCCGGAGTACTCCTTGTTCGAGTCGGGCTTGTCCTCGCCGCCGTCCAGGACGAGGAAGCTGACCGGCCCATGACGGAAAGCGTAGTAGTACCGCCCGCTGGGCGTGGGGAAGAGATCCAGGAGTCCCCTCGCCAAGGCGCCGCGGGTTTCATGATTGCCACGGACATAGACGAAGGGGATCTCTCGGGCGAAGCGCCGCACGCAGATATCGAGGAATCCGTCGAAGACCTGGTTCTCGCGGGTCCAATGGTCGACCATATCGCCGTTGAGGAACATCATGTCCGTCGCGTCCCACGGAACCAGATTCAGCAGGGAGTTGAGCCGGTCGGTCTTCTCGTGGATGTCGTTGATCACGCAGAAGGAGTACTCGCTCTTGTGCGGATTCCACGTCTGCACCCGATAGGGTCCCTCCATGATGGTGTCGCCGTACGTGACCTCGTACGGATCGAACTTCACGATCTCGCGGGAAACGATGTGGTATCGGTACGTGATTCCCGGCTTGAGACCGGTCAGCGTGATCTTATGGAGTCCGGCGTTGGCATCGAGAAGACCGTGATGGCTGGCAACCGCCGTCAGGACCGCATTGCTGTCGGCGGGAGCGTCCTGCGGCACGTACTCCACCCTCGACACGCAGGTCTTATTCGTGAACCAGACCACCGTGACGGAGGATTCCGTCACGGCCTGGAGATAGGGTCCGTGCGTGACGGCCAACTTCTCTTGATCCTGCGCAAATGCACATGGCAGACTCACCACCGCAGCCGCGATCAGGGCGACCAAAGCCATTCGACGCCTTCCCACCATTGGGCCTCCAGAAGAATGTCACAGCGTATTCGACCCCCGGCCATTCACAAAGGACAGAGGCAAGTTCCGTGGGCCAGAATAAGCGATGAGCCGCCGCCGCGACAAGGGCCTTCTGTCATTTGTTTTCCACTCCCATGATGCGTCGGAGAGTTCGTGCGTTGTTCAGGGCGTGGCCGCTGATGTCGTTGTTGAAGTAGGCGTAGACGGCGCGGGCGGCGTGCATCCGGCTCTTCATCCAGCCGGCCCAATCGTGGAGCAGGGAGTCGGGGTAGTTGCCCTGGTAGCGGCCGTTCGTGCCGTGGAAGCGGACGTAGACCATGCCGCCGGTGACCACCCGCGGCGGGGCCTTGCCGGGGCCCCCAACGCGTTCTCTCGCGTTGGGGAACCCCAACCCCATGTCGTGCACGCACAAGGCAACACCATGGCGGTTCAGCAGGTCGAACGTGTCCTGCTCGTACCAACTGGCATGGCGGAACTCGAAGACCGCGCGATCCCGCAGGGGGAGACTCGCGATGAACTCCTCCAAGCGGGCGAGGTCCTTGTGCAGGCTGGGTGGAAGCTGGTAGAGGATCGGGCCCAGATGCTCGCCGAGCAGGCCGGCCAGATCGAAGAATCGCTCGACTTCCTCGGCGGTATTGCGGAGCTTCTTGATGTGCGTGATGTAGCGGCTGGCCTTGACCGCGAACAGGAAACCCGCGGGCACGCGGTCGTGCCAGTTCACCATCGTCTGCTCCTTGGGCAGATGGTAGAACGTGTTGTTGACTTCGACCGTATCGAAATGCTGGGCATAGTGTTCGAGCCACTTGTCCGGGCGGAGCTTCTCCGGGTAGAACCGGCCGATCCAGTGCTTGTAGTGCCAGCCGGAGGTGCCAATGCGAATTGGGCAGCCGCTCTCGTCCACGAGAACCACCCCCTTTCGGATTTACGGTTCGCGATTTACTACTGGACTTCTGCAAAATGGCCATTGGGCTTATATTCTTCAAGGAAATCTTATTCTTCGATTTCCTTGAAGAATCGACATAACTCGTTATTTGGACGGTGGTGAAGATTTAGGAAGGAAAAATCGAAGAACAAGATTTTTCCTTCCCAAAGTAGGCCCAATGGCCATTTTGCAAAAGTCCAGTTACTATTTACGATTGTAGCCCAGCATGGACGTTGGACCGCAACAATTCGGCAAATGGCTGGTGGCTATCGGCGCCGCGATCATCGGGCTCGGTCTGCTCCTGATCCTGCTCGGCCGGATCGGGCTGTTCCGCCTGCCGGGCGATCTCTCGTTCGGTGGTCGCAACTGGCGGGTGTACTTCCCGCTGGCCAGCAGCATCATCCTCTCGCTCCTCCTGACTCTGATCCTCTGGCTGATCCATTACTTCACGCGACGCTGATTCGGCGTCACTCCAATTGTCGGTAGTGCAGGGCCTCTCGATTCGACAGCCGGCCCTGCTCGATCTGTGTTTGCACCTGCCGGACATCCACATCGCGCGGTTGGCCGCCAGCGCTGACCGCCGCAACGGGCTCGTCCAGAATCTGCGGCAGGGCTTGGCGGAATTGGCCTACAGAGAACCCTGCGACAAGCAATCCGACGAGAACCGCGGCAAGCAGGAGCGGGCCCGTTCCTGATTCCGCCCGCTCTTTCCGACGTTCCGGCGTATGGCGGCAGCGATCGCAGTAGAGACAATCGAGGTGATCCGAGGCGGTCAACCCGAACTCGCACCGTCCGAACCACTTGGCCGGAACCCAGCGCCGCAGGAGCCGGGCGCGGTTGAGCAGCGACAGGAATGCCCCTACCGGGCACAGATAACGGCACCAGAAACGGACATAGAACAGCGAGCCGAGCAGGGCCACACCCGCCAGCGCCAGCGGCCACTGGGATCGGCCCGGCAATCCGGATCGCCAGGCAAAGACCGAAATCAGGGGATCGCCCGCCAGCGTCCGGCGGTCGCCTGCAACGAAGAATCCTACGATGAGGACAACGAGCACCACGTACTTCACGAAGCGGGCAGCCCGCATCTCCTTCTGCCGCGGGACCGGCCGCAGTCGTCGCGGTAGCACGCAGCCCACCAACTCCTGCGCGGCGCCGAACGGACAGAGATAACCGCAGTAGAGATTGCCGAACAGCAGCACCAGGAGCGGCACGCCCACCACCAGGAGAAACACCCCCGCCAGCTTCGCCGCCGGCGTGTGGAGCGATAGCAGCGTGGCGATCTGCTCGCTGGAGTATTGGGCGTTCAGGACGATGCCGCCGAGAACGAAGGTCAGTACGAGGACCCCGATCCGGCTGCGGCTCCCGCCTCGGTACATGGCGAGCAGAGTCACGACGACAACTCCGATCAGGTAGAGCGCCGTTGCATCCGGCAGATCGGCGTGCCACGAAGGCCGGTGCGCCTGCCCCGCAGCGCGGACGGCGAACGGATCACGCCTCAGAACATCCGTGGCGAACCGTTGTCCCGATGTCCGCAGGGCCGCGAGGATTGCCTCGGAACTGACGGTCGCTCCCGCGACGGCATTCACCCCCACGAGAGACTCGGACCCAAATAAGTGTTGTCCCTTCAGCAAACCGAGCCAATCCCTCAGCAGGTCCAGATAGGACGGCGTCTCATTGGATCGCGCGATGAGCAGACCGACCAACTTGCCCGAGGTATCGATGTGGATGACAAGGTTGAGCCGGCCGCCGAACCCGCGGACCTCGGGCGCGAAGTCGGCGGAACTCAGGACGTAGCCGCCCGGTTCCAGATCGGCGTCGAGGATCGTGACATAACTCACCTTCCTGTCGCCGTCTTCCAGGGTCGCCGCGGCGTATCGCATTGGCCGTTCGCCCGCCAGCGCGTGGACGGCGTAGGGCGGCAATGTCGGCTGCAACCGCTCGCTTGTCCGGGCCAGGAGGTTGGAGCCCAGGACGACGCAGGCGCCGAGGCCGAACAGCGCATAGCCGGCCCGGCGGGCCCACGCGTCCTCGACGGGCACATCCGCCGGGACCTGCTGTCGTCGGAACCCCACGACGGCAGCAGGGAGATTGGCCAGCACCAGGCCAATCAGCAGGAGCAGCGAAACCTTGGCGCCAAGCACCGGGACCATCAGCAGGCTCGTCACCAAACCACCGACGCAGGCGCCCAGATGGTCGGCCGTCTCAAGGCGGCTGCCTGCCTCCACGGGATCGAGTCCGCCGCCGGCGAGTTGGGCCGCCGCGATGGGCCAGTATCCGCCGCAGCACAGGCCCGACAAGACAAAGGCGGCCGCGAAGACCCCGTGGCCAAGTTGCCACGACGCGGTGCCGCCACCTGCCCAAAACGCCAAAAGGGCGAGAATCCCACCGTGAGACAGAAGGACGCCGACGAGCAGGAGATGTACGCGATAGTGACGCTCCTTCGTCGCCGCGACGATGCGCGCGGCCAGCAGGGCACCTGCCGTCAGGCCCACCATGAACAGCGACGAGATCAGGCCGACGTGGAGGTAGAGCGAGCCGAAGTGCGTCTCATACAGGTACATCAGGAGGATGACCATCGCGATGCCTACCCAGCCGGCCGAGAAGACGAGGAACGCACCGTCGAAGCGCGACGGGCCGGGTTCCGATCCGCGTTGCGCCATCGCCCATATCCGCAGCACGGTGAAGACCAGGATCGGCACGACGAACGGCAGCGAACCAGCGAGGGCCAGCAGCTTGACGAAGCGCGTCACCGAGGCCCCCGACTGGCGAGCCGTCAGCAACAGGCCATACAGGTGGGTCAGCGGGCGCGAGTCCCGATTGATCAGAAGCCGCTCGGGGAGGTCCGCCCGGTCGTAGGCCAGCGTCGCCTGCGCCGCCCGGTCCGGCTGGTACACGGAGAGCAGGCCGGCCGCCGGGAAGACCCTCGGCACACCGGCAATCGCGGCGAAGCGGTCGCGGGCGACCGCAGGGTCGTCGGTGAGGCCCTGGGAGTCCGACGCAATCAGCCAGGTCTGTTCGCCGGGCACCAGGACCAGATTTGTGAAGACCTTCCTCAGAGTCGCTCGGATCGAGGCCCCGAGGCCGGCCAATTCCGCTCCCATGACCCCTTCGCTCCCCGCGATACTCACGGCCAGGACTCCATTCGCCCGCAAGGAGGCCTTGATCCGCTCGTAAAACTCCATCGTGTAGTACCGGTTGAAGGCGGAACTGGTCACCTCGGGAAGACTCATCACCACAAGGTCGAACGGGCCTCGGGTCCTACCCAGATAGCGGCGGATTTCCTCGGCGACTGGGTGAAACCTGCTGTCGTCGACCGCGAATTGGCGGGGAATGACCTCCAGGAGTCGCCCGGCGTATTCCGTGTCCGGGTGTACCCAGGCCACGTGCTCGATCTGGGGCAACATCAGCAGCCGGCTGCACAGGGCCAAGCCGGAACCGACCACGAGCACATGTCTTGCCTGCGGGTTCTGGCACAGCGTCATCGCGGCAATCTGGCCGGCCTGCTCTTCATTGGGCAGGGTCTCGCATATGGCTCCCTCTCGCATCGCGATCCACTGGCCGCCGTATTCGCCATAGAGGTATTCCGCCTGGGCCGTTTGGAACGCACCTTCGAGGGCCTCCCGCGGAAGCAAGCGGCTCCACTTGGCTCTCTGCATCTGTACCACGAGAGCATCGTCGGCACCGGTGACGATGACCCCTGCCGAGAGCGCCGCCACCGCGAATGAGGCCAAGAGCGCGATGTACTCTGCAGGGTGGGTTCGGGGTCCCCAACGCATCATTCCGCGTTGGGGTCCCCTTCTCAACCCACGCGTCTGATCCTTCGACACATTCGAAACGCGTGGGGTAAGACCCCACCCTACTCGCGCCAACCCGGCAGCACAGATCGAGATCGACAGCACACCGGCCAGGATGAGGGACACGCGGACCATGGGCACGTGCCAGGCGAGCAGAGCGGTGACCGCCAGACCGCCCATGAGACTGCCTACCGCTTCCAGCAGGTAGACCCGGGAAACCGGAAAGGTGTGCGTCTTCTCGATCCAGCGGCAAGCGAGCGGGAACAGCACGCCGGTGACGAGACTCACCGGGGCGTTCGCCACCATCGCCCACAAGACGATCGTCTGCACCGACAGGAGATCGTAGGAGGCGACCCCCGCCATCTCGCGGACTTGGACGATCAGCAGGAGTTGAAGGGCGAAGGCCGGAAGGTACAGCAAAAAGAGAAGCTCGATGTGCCGCAGCAGGACGTCTGCGAACCGGCTCCCATGGCGGACCAGCACCGCACCCAAGCCTACCCAGAGGAACCAGGAGCCGAAGAAGACCCCGACGCTGATGTCGTTGCCCTCGAACGCGGTGATGAACTCGCGGAACAGGAGCGTCTGGGCGCCGATGGTGAACAGCCCGTAGGCGACGATCAGCAAGGCGCGGGCGAACCTCATAGCTCCTCACCGAACACATCCGCCTGGAAGACCAGGAAGCGCGCACCTTGCTTCCAGGCGTCCGCAGGCAGCCCCGCCTTCATGGATAAATACCGCAACATCGTCTCCAGGTCCCAGCCCTGCTCCGTCGCCACCTGGGGCAGGAAGACCGCGGAAAGGCCATCCTTGTTCAGGACCACGCCGTCGATTCCAATCCGAATCTGCTGTGGGGACGCCACGGGCGCCGGCGCCGTCAGCGCCGAGATCTCGACTTTGATCCGGTCGTACTCCTCGCTCCTGAGCTGCTTGAATCGCGGATCGCCGAACGCAGCGTGGATCGCGTTGTCCATCACCGATTTGTACAGAGGCCGTTGCGGAAAGATGTCGCCAATGCAGCCCCGCAACTGTCCATCTTTCTTGAGTGTCACGAAGGCCGCTCGCGGCCGCGTCATGGGCTCGGTAGCCGTGAAATCCAGATCCACAACCCGCGGGACCGCGTGCCGATCCAGGGCGTACCGGATCGCCCGGCGGACCAGTCCCAGAAGTTGCTTCTTCTCCTCATTCGTCAACGGGGGCAGAGCGGCCGTACCGGAGGTCGGAGTCGGGGAAGCACTCCACGTCCCGCGAAATGCGATCGCCAAGTAACTGACCGAGTTCTTGTCGTCCCCCATGATCTCGCCGGACGTCGCGTACCGGAGCAGTTCGACCCGCGTGTTCTTCCCGAGCATCTCCAACAGCACGGCGACGGGCACGCAGCCGCAGATCGTGGCGCGGGTCTCGTCGCGGAAGCGCAGCAGGCTCCCGGCATCCAGCTTGCCGATGTGCTCGAAGGCTTTCATGTCGAGCTTCTTGATGTTCTCGGGAATGTGCTCGGTGAAGGGCACGTACTGATACTGTGGCCCGTAGTGGGTGAAATCGGAGCTGGCGATGACCAGCGTGTCGGTATCGATCAGGCCGGCCAGGATGTCCCCGACCCGGGCGACGGTCTCAAAGGAGCACTGCCCCGCCACGATCGGAACAAGCTGGAAATCACTCAGCTTGCACTGCAGCAGCGGGATCTCGATCTCCACGCTGTGCTCCCGCTGGTGCGCCGTCGGTATGCTCTGGAATTCAGGATACTGCAGCAGCCGCCGGATGAAATCGGTGTCCAGGGGCACCTCGCCCAAGATCGTCTCATAGTGTGTGGCGAGGGGCACGCTGAAGATGTCCTCCATCGGCAGATAATGGGTGGGCCCGACGACTACGACGCGTCTATAGTTGCGCCCAAGCGATTTGATGCCACAGGCAGCTATGGGCCCGGAGTAGGTGTAGCCCGCGTGCGGCAGGATCAGCGCGATGACGTCCTGTCTCGGCTCGACCTGGGCCTTGGCCAACGAGCCTCCGATCTGGCGGCGAAGCTCGTCCGGATTGGCACTGTACCAACTCCCGCCAAGCGTTGATCTGAGCACCTCTTTGCCGCCTTCCCCGCCCGCCGCAGTCGCCTGCGGAACGGCGGCTGGCGCCGACGTGCCGGATCCTGACATCGCCTGTCGGCCGATCACACCGACGGCAATTACCGCCACCGCTAGGCAGGACAAAACGATCAGCAGCTTTCCCCTGTTCGACCCGTTTCCCATCTCAACCACTCCACTTGGACTGTCCCCAGATGTCCCCCATCGGCACGATCTGGCCCGGATAGCGTGGCGAGGGCATCCTGCCCTTGCTCTTTGTATCGAGGGCGTCCCGCCCTCGAATCGCGGGCAGGATGCCCGCGACACGCAAGGGCGGGACACCCTCGCCACGGACGATGCGGCCCGCCGTCGCAGCCGCAGCATATCGCATGAACGTCCTTCGTGTCATTTCCACACTCCGTGAATCTCTCTTCCACAATCGGGACAACACCCGTCGTTGAGCCGGTTCTGCAACACCGTGTAGCCCACCCGCTGGATCAGCAGCTTGCGGCACTCGGGGCAATAAGTGTTCTCGCCCTTTTCGCTCTGGCGATTGCCAATATAGACGTATTCCAGCCCTTCGCTGATCGCAATATCGCGGGCATTCTCCAGGGTCGCCAGCGAGGTTGGCGGCAGGTGTCGCATCTGGTACATCGGCGAGAACCCGCTGAAGTGCACCGGGGTCTCCTTGCCCAGGTTCTCTCTTACCCATTGGGACAACTCCCGCAGGTCTTCGGGCTTGTCATTCAGCGTCGGAATGACCAGGTTGATCACCTCGACGTGCACACCTATCGACTTGGCAACCACCAGGGCGTTCTGGACCGGCTTGAGCGTCGCGGCGCAGACATCCCGATAGAACGCCTCCGACATTGACTTCAGATCGATCCGCACGGCATCGACGTACTGCAGCAATCGTCGCCACGGTCCCTCGCTGACGTAGCCGGCCGTCACGAGCACGTTGCGGATGCCGGCCTCTCGCGCGAGCCTGGCGGTATCATATGTGTACTCATAATAGACGATGGGCTCGGTGTACGTGTATGCGATGGAGGGACGCTGGAACTGCCTGGCCAGGGCCACCACCTTTTCGGGCGGGCACACGAACGCCCGGCTATCCTCCGGGTTGGCCTGCGAGATCTCCCAGTTCTGGCAGTTCTTGCAGTGCAGGTTGCATCCGACGGTGGCCAGAGAGAGGATCTTCGTGCCGGGCAGAAAGTGGAAGACCGGCTTCTTCTCGACCGGGTCGTCGGCCGTCATGGAGCAGGGGAACCCGTACACGACGCTGCGCAGCACGCCGTCGAGATTGATGCGGACCCGGCACTCGCCGCTCTGTCCCGGCCCGACGATACACATCTTCGGACACAGCTCGCATTGGACTTTCATGGTGGGGCATTATACCAGATTCCTCGGCAGATTCGACGCACAGGCAGAGCTTCGCCTGCAATGACGTTCGGGCGGCGCCCCTGAACGCCTTCACGATTGCCCGGTGGTTCTCTTTCGGGTGCATGACCGTAGTTGCACGAGCATCGTGGGCCGGTCGCGTTCGCGACGTACGTTTGACGCTTCACAGATACCAGCGGGGAGAGGGGGAAAGCCTGGCACAGAGCGTGGACCGCCCGCCGGCGACGAGAGGCTCCCCCTTGCAGACATGTGCGATGGGGACGCCTCGTGAGATCTCCGATGCGCCGAGTTTCCTGACAGGTAAGGGCGAATGATGATTCGTCCGGGCTTCGATGATTCTCCCAAGACTGTTCCCCGCTGGTATCCCTTACGCGACAAACGCACCCCTCGAATCTGTCGGACTACCCCTGCGCGGATGCAATCACAAGAACGGTCATGCACCCTGTCCCTTCTTCCTGCTTGACACTTCCCACTCGGTGCTTCACACTTTGCACCATGGAAAACGCGACGCTCAGTGCGATCTTCGACCAGATGGCCGACATCATGGAGATCCTCGGCGAGGACCGGTTCCGCATCAACAGCTATCGCACGGTGGCCCGGGCGATCGGGGAGATGCCGACCGATGCCTCGGTTCTCTTCGAGAGCGGCCGGCTCGCGGAGACCCCCGGGATCGGGAAGTCATCCCTGGCCAAGATCGAGGAG
>Ga0172362_10000489_pt1 | contig 32260 bp, 36 predicted proteins | sample LakKivs1_kivu2a2_FD_114534 | JGI IMG/M metagenome (GOLD analysis project Ga0172362, IMG submission 114534) | Sediment microbial communities from Lake Kivu, Rwanda - Sediment s1_kivu2a2 | ecosystem: Environmental > Aquatic > Freshwater > Lake > Sediment | place: Rwanda: Western Province, Lake... | reverse complement strand
GTTGAACTACAAAATTAGATTTAAAAACAGACAATTGCTAAATGAACCAATGATGGCTCATGCATGAAAATAGGACATTTCTATTGTGGTAATAATAGGACATTTCTATTTTGGCTTGACACTTTTTTGTGTAAACCTTTCCCCCGCGTATTCCGTCAAACATGGCGGAGGTGGAAAAATGAAGAAAATAACAGTATTTGCTGGATTGATGGTACTGGTTTTCGCGGTTGCCTGTTTCTCCGGAACACCAGCTAAATGTCCTGACAAAGGAAAGGGAAACCCTGCTGAACAGGGGAAACCAGGGGATCGTCCATCTCTGGACAAAGTCAAGACAAATTGTCCTGAGTGCGCTGCCCTGGCTGACCAGTTAAAGGCAAAACTTGACGAAATCAAGGTGCTTATGGACCAGGCCAAGGCCGAACGTGAGGCGAAAAAGGCAGAGCGGGATGCTAAAAAAGCCGAGCGTGAGAAAAAACTTGCCGACCTGAAGGCAAAAAACCCTGACAAGTACAATAAAATGATGGAGAAAATGGCAGAAAACAAAAAGGACAAGGGGAACAAGCCACAAAAAACCAAAGAGGAAAAACTTCAGGAGCTCAAGGAAAAAAATCCGGAAAAATACGCGGAGCTTATGAAAATAAAGCAGCTGCGGGAAGAAGCAAAAGCCCTGAGAAAGCAGCTGCAGGACTGCGTCAAGGCAAACAAACAGAATAAAAAAGAGAATAAAGAAAAGAAATAAAAAGAATTGAGCGCTGGTGAAAAGGAGTAGGCAGCCAATCTGCGCCGGTTGACAGGTAAGTCAGCCGGCGCAGATTATTAGGGGGACACAATACTTATTTCTTTCTGGAGCGGGCGATGGGGTTCGAACCCACGACCTTTTCCTTGGCAAGGAAACATTCTACCACTGAACTACGCCCGCTTAATTCTTACAATACAAGCGAAGTGGTTATCCTGAGACGGGATGTAAGCATCCACAGAAGCAATTCCATCAATTTAAGTGCGACCTGCGGATTCTCTTTTTTTAGTCTTACAAAACTCGCGTTATCCATTTCAAGGAGTTCTGTAGCAACTGATGCCCTGACCGAAGCAGAACGATTTATGCCGTCAATTACAGCCATTTCACCTACAATCTCTCCCGGATGAACCCTGGTTATTACCGCTTCACCGTTGAAACCCATTTTTACGACTTTTACCTCGCCGGCTGTTACAAAATACATCGTTTTTCCAGGCTCGCCTTCTTTGAAAAGCATCTCGTCCTTTGCCAGTTTTCTCTCTCTGCAGTAGGGCGCCATGGCTTTAAAATCAGCCTCGCTGAATTTGCCGGAATTACCATAATCCTCTTTTTCTGACATAACCATCACTCTCCTCGAATTTCATTCTGAACAGCCTGTTTCTCTGATGTCTCTTTATTATGCCTTCTGCATAACATTTAGTCAATAATAAAATCTGCAGGGAATCAGAGGGAATCAGAAAGAAAAATCATTTGGGCGGTTCCAGATGAATCATTACGTCGGTATTGCCGAGTTTTTGTTTGATGTCTTCCGCCAGGTGGTGAACCAGTTCGTGTGCCTTGTCAACATGCATTGATTTCGAAACAACCAGGTGCAGATTAATATAGTGGTCTGCTCCTGAATGTCTTGTCCGCAGGGAATGGAATTCAACGTATTTTCCCGCGTTTTCTTCTATTGCCTTTCGGATAATCGCCTCTTCCTCAGGAGAAACAGACTTGTCAGTCAGAACGAAAATCGCTTTCTTTGAAATTTCCATTCCTGCTCTTATTATGAAAAAAGCCGTTATGATGGCAAAAACAGGATCCAGCAATTCAATTGCTTTCCAGGGTATCAGGATAATCATCCCCAGCGCAGCGAAAATGGAGGCTGAAGTATAGGTATCTGTCCTCAGGTGCCATGCATCTGCTTCCAGGGCAGCAGAACTATATTTTTTAGCAACTTTGAAAAGATACCCGGATATAAAGAAATTAGCCAGCGCAGAAACAAACATCACAGCCAGTCCTGTGGCAAGAATGTGCAGGTGGACTCCGTTAATGAATTTTCTTATTGCTTCTGAAACAATAAAACAGGCAGCCACAATTATAAGGATACCTTCCAGAAGACCTGAAACGTTTTCCACTTTTCCGTGGCCGAAAGGATGCTCTTTATCAGCGGGTTTAACAGATGTTTTTACAGAATAAATAGCAATAAAGGATGCCAGAAGGTCTATGCCTGAATGAATCGCCTCTGAAATAATACTGATTGAAGAAGTGAAAATGCCGACTGTTATTTTAGCAATGACCAGGAAAAGATTGGAATACACCGAAAACCTGGCTGCAAATATTTTCTCTTTACTGTCTTGACTGTCCATTGAAATTATTTTACGCGGCTTCCTGGTTTTAAAGCTGCATTTCTTCCAGACGCTTTATCCGGTCTTCAATAGCCGGATGAGTGGAAAACAGAGTAAACAGCGATTTGCCGCTTAAAGGATTTACAATGAACATATGCGCTGTTGAAGGACTTGCCGCCATTCTTCCCTTTCTGGAAAATTCATCTAATTTGCGGAGAGCCCTTGCCAGGGAGCGCGGTTTTCCCGTAAGAACAGCTCCGCCCTCGTCCGCGATGTATTCCCTCGACCGTGATATTGCCATCTGGATAAGCATTGCTGCAATCGGAGCAATTATTGCCAACACAAGCAAAGCAATGCCTCCGCCTCTGTCTTCGTCATCCCGTGAACTTAATCCGCCGAACATGGCAGTCCACCTGATCGCGTCCGCAATCATCATTATCGCTCCGGCTATGGTCGCTGCAACCGTACCGATCAGGATGTCGCGGTTCTTGACATGGCTCAACTCATGGCCTATAACCCCGGAAAGTTCCTCCCTGTCCAGAAGTTCCATTAACCCGGATGTTACTGCCACTGCGGCATGGTTCGGGTCTCTTCCTGTTGCGAATGCATTCGGCACATCCTGGGGAATCACGTACAACCTGGGCATGGGTAATCCGTCGCGCTCCGCCAGGCGACTGACAACATCATACAATTCAGGGGCTTCTTCTCTGGTAACCGGCCTGGCTCTGTAAATTGCCAGGACGATTTTATCGGAAAACCAGTAGGAGAAAAAATTCATCAAAACTGCAAAACCAAAAAACACCATCATACCTGACCTTCCGCCAATCAATCTTCCGATGAGAATCAGGATGACTGTGAGCACAGTCATCAGCACTACGGTTTTTACATTATTTTTCACATCTGTCATAGCCGGAACTCCTCCTTAATTAGTGCATATTTTATCATAAAAATCACTGCCAAGAAACAGAAAAACAGCGACTATCGGGACACAAAACTTAATTCTAGACGAAAAACGGAGCCCGTCCCCGTTTTGCCTGTCACTGTTTTTCAGAACTAAGTATTGTGTCCCCTCAAAGAAAAACAGGGGAGACCTTAGTTACAAGGTCTCCCCTGACCGGTAAAACAAAGCTTTACGAAACTGCCATGCAATTTCTAACTTCTGACTTCTTAAGCACCCTGCCTTTATCTCCCATCAGTCTGGCAACAATTTTATAGTTTCCAGGAGCAAAAGAAAGCCAGTCGTACCACCAGAACCCTTCCGCATTCCGGCATGCTACCCAGTCGCCCCCATTAACGGATAACTCCACATAGCCATTGCTGCTGGCGCCGATACGCACAGCATAATGAGTCGGAACAATTAATTCCCCTTCCCGGGGATAATCAATGACAATATAATCCGTACTTTTTGTCTGTGCTGGTGTTTCCTGGTGTCTGGTAAATATATTTGGTTTTCTGCCTCTTTTTTCCATAACAACACCTCCTTTGCAACCTACACATATATTATAGCACATTTTTTGTAATTTTCCAGTGTTTACTGGTATTTACTGGAAAACGAAAAAATGTATATTTTAAGGAAAAACAGCAGTACTGCCCGGGAATCAGTCCTCTGTATCCCCCTGTTCGAGCATTTTCCCAGCTTCATCTGGGGGTAAAACTTCCATATCTTTCAATTTTCTTTCAATTACCGTGGTTCTTTTTGTGGCATCGTCTATGCTGTTTTTTGCCTCATCCAGCTTTTTACCCGCTTTTTTCAGGGTCTCGCCAAACCTGCCAAATTCTGTCTTAACTGCCCTTAGCAGGTCCCATACCTCTCCAACGCGTTTTTCTATTGCAAGGGTGCTGAACCCCATCCGCAGACTGTTCAAAAACGCTGCGATGGTCGTGGGACCTGTAACTACAACCCTGTATTCTCTCTGCAGAAATTCAAACAATCCCGGACGCCTTAAAACCTCGGCATACAGACCTTCAAACGGCAAAAACAGGATGCCAAAATCAACTGTGTTCGGGGGATTGATATACTTGTCCCTGATGTCTTTCGCCTCCTGTTTTATCCTTGCCTCCAGGGCTTTGCCGGCCGACCTAATCCCCGCAACATCTGCCTTTTCCTGGGCTTCCAGCAATTCCTGATAGTCCGCCGTGGGAAACTTTGCGTCGATCGGCAGATATGTCACTTTACTCTTATTGCCCGGCAGTTTAACGGCAAATTCAACTCTTTCGTCGCTTCCTTCCCTGGTCGCCACATTTTCTTCATACTGGTCAGGAGTCAATACCTCCTCAAGCAGGTTTTTAAGCTGGATTTCTCCAAGCACGCCCCTTGGCTTGACATCTGACAGGACTTTGTTAAGGTCGCCTACTACTGCGGCCAGATTGCGCATCTCGCCGAGCCCCTGGTGCACCTTCTCAAGGTTTTCGTTCACAATTTTGAAAGATTCTCCGAGCCGCTTTCCAAGCGTATCGTGAAGTTTCTCGTCGACAGTTTCCCTGATCATTTCCAGTTTCTGGGTACTGTCCGACTGTATGGATTTCAACCTGTCTTCGACTGTCTTGCGGATATTTTCAAATTTTTCCTCGTTTAAGCGGACCATTTCCGCTACCTGCTTGAAAGACGAATCGCTGAAACTTTTAAGCGAGCCCTGGATCTCCTGCCGGCTGTTCGACATTTCCGCCCGTAAAGTATTCTCTATCCGGTCCGTGCTTTTGTTGATATAGTCGACCTGGTTTCCTGAATTGCCGGAACCCTGTTTTTTAAGAAACACGACTATAATAATTGCCGCAAGAATCACCAGAGCAATCAATAAAGTTAAAATCGACTGAAGCATTGTTCACCTCCTGTCAAGGTCAATAATTTTCAAATCCATGCCTGTTTCCGGGACATGCCCCCTTTTCAGGACTGCCACCTTCCTTGCACAGGCATAATACCTGGACGTCATAAGAGTCACGCTTCTTCCCTCGTACATAAATGTTTCCGCATGGGGATCATGAGCCCTTACAAGGATTTTCTTGTTGAGTTTCCCCATGACATTCAGAAAGCGTTTTTTCCCGAATCTCGGCCTGAATATAAAACCGTCGTGTTCCTCATTCACAAAATCGCCCCACATGATATCATTGAAATTCCGGTCATTCGCGTCGATACGGACAGAGTTAATATCCTCGATACTGTCAATTTCCGGCAATCCGCCGTGAAGCGCCAGGATATTTCCGACAGATACCGCCAGGGGCAGATTGACAACTATCTCTGCATAATGTTTTAATTCCTCACTTGACAGGGACACCCAGAAATCTGCGGGCGACAGTTCCATCACAGGAAAGGTCTCGTGATTGCCCATCAGCAGGATTACCCTCCCCGGATACTTTTTCCTGAGGTCAAGCAGATATTCCAGGTTTTCCCTTGAATATTCTCCCCTGTCAACGTAATCTCCCAGAAAAACCAGCACGTTTTTTTCCGGAGGGAAATCCCTGGCCACCAGCTGGCTGGCGCTTATGTCTCCGTGAGTATCTCCTATGAATACAATCTGCCTGTCGTTCGACAGTTTAACGAGTTTTTCCTGCGGCAAGTTTCCCTCTTTTGACACCTTTTAAAACACTGTTGATCGTAAGCGGGTTCGGGTCGTCCACGTCTACGGTGCTCCAGGCATCCATCAGGTATTTTTCAATATAGGCATAATGCAGAAAGCCGTAGCCGGCGAGCCCCCATTTTTCCGACCATGAATTCTTGAATTTTATTAACTTCTTCCTGTCGTCATATCCCACAGGACATATTGCATGGCCGCCAAGAGAACGTTCCCCTTTTTTCGGCATAGGTACAAGGCCTGTTTTTGCGGTCATCATTCCCTCAAAAACAACTACCCCGACAACGCACGGACCTTTCGCCGCCAGGCTGAGCCGCATGTCGTCCAGATTCAGAATCCTGGCATAGGAAATAACCCGGAATCTTTTCGCATCACCGACTGCTCTGCCGGTGATTTTTGGTTTCTGGTGCGGCACATACGGACAGAGATTTTCCCTGCATACACCGGCTTTTTTCAATACCTTGACCGCAATCCTGACGCTCGTACCTTCCGTGTCGGGCATGCCGTCGATTTTCTTGCATTCCTGGTACAGGAACCTCGATGAAAGCTCCACGGAACGGTTGTAATCCAGCTTTTCCTGGTATTCCTTCATTCCGACAACAGACGCGAATGCCACGCAGGTGCCTTCGTCGCCCTGATCGCGGACAGGCGACATCTTTTCCGTGTAGTCCAGCCTGTCCGGTATTTTCACGGCAGGCAGATACGCCCGCATCAGAAAATCGCGTCCGTCAAACTTATCCTTTATACAGCCGAATTTTAACTTCATTTAAACGTCCGTGTGTATTATAACACACTTAATCTATAATTCAATGCGGTATGGCGTCGGCTTAAATTCATTTGACAGGGCAAAAAAAGCGTGTTATATTTAGAATCAGAGAATATGGGACCTAAAACCAGCGAAACGCGGTCGCATTTGCTTTTCAGTATAAACGAGTTGCATCTGGGCGCTGATTTATCCCAGGTCAGGGAAATCGTTCCTGTACCCCCGATTGTCCGCCTTCCAAAAGCATCAGCGGAAGTCAGGGGAATAGCCAACCTTCACGGAGAGATTGTGGGAGTCATTGATTTAACCCGGAAACTCGGCCTGCCTGCTTCTAAAACAGATTCTGCGGGTTCAGGAGCCAGGTTAATTGTTGCGGAAATAAGTCAGGGGCTCCGCGGACTGCTGGCTGACAGGGTTTTCAGGGTTGTACAGTCAAAAGAAAATAACATTCAGACGATATCCGACGATTCGCCGGTTGACCGGCGTTTTTGTCTTGGAAAAATCAACGTTGACCGGCAGTTTTTTTTCATCCTCGACCTCAACCGGTTGTTAAGCATATGAAGCTCCCTAACCTTACAGGTAGGATATCTTATCTGAGAGGTAAAGATGTTATTACGGCGCTCGCCTCTCGGCGAAGCCGAGGGAAGCGGGTTCACCCCCACCCTGACAGGTGGGTGCTCTCGGCGCAACAGATAGACAAAAGGAGGTATTACTATGCCAGGCAGGATTCTGGTTGTTGATGATTCGGCTTTTATGAGAATGATGCTCAGAGATATCCTTACAAAGGCGCAGTATGAAATCGCAGGTGAGGCAGACAGCGGCGAAAAAGCTATTGCCGTATACCGTGAAGCGAAACCCGACTTGGTAACCATGGACCTGATAATGTCGCAGATAAACGGCATAGATGCTCTGAAAAAAATCATTGCGTCTGACCCCTCGGCAAAAGTCATAATGGTGAGCGCCATGGGACAGGAAACCCTGGTGGATGAAGCCATGACAGCCGGAGCAAAGGGTTTCATAGTAAAACCGTTTGAGCCTGCAAAAGTCATTGAAAAAATCAGGGAAATTCTCGGATAACCGATAATGAATCTTGACCTGGCACGCTACAGACAGGCATTCTTTGAAGAAGCCGGCAAAATTTCCGCTGTTCTTAACCAGAACCTCCTTGCCCTTGAAAAGAAACCGACTGACTCGTCTGTTCTGCAGGAAATCTTCCGGCAGGTGCATACACTGAAAGGGATGGCTGCGACAATGGGTTTTGAAACCGTGACCCGCCTGACACACAGCATGGAGAATATCCTGGACCGGCTCCGCAGGACAAAAACTCCTCCTGAGCAGGAGGATATTGAACGGCTTTTCCAGGCAGCAGACGGACTTGAACTGCTCATAGACGGACTGAGCTCTGATCCGCCGAAAGAAATTAATGTGGACCCTCTGCTGGCTGCTCTTGAAGAAACCGCAGGACGCAAAACCGGGAAATATTTAAAAACAGAGGCTGTTTCGCAGATAAAACCAGCCAGACAGATCAACAGTATCCCTGTAACAGTGCGGCTCCTGGACCAGCTGCTGAATCTCGTCGGAGAACTGGTAATCGGCAGGACCAGGCTGTCGCAGGTATCAGATTCCTTATCGTCTCCTGAATTAAACCAGGTGACTGATGACCTGCGGCGCCTTATCCGGGACCTGCACGCAAAAATTCTGAAGACCAGGATTGTTCCCGTTGAATATATCTTCGGACGTTTTCCCAGGCTGGTCCACGACCAGTCGAAAAAGCTCAAAAAGGAAATAGAACTTTCAATTGAAGGAAACGAAATAGGACTCGACAGGGTGATTCTCGACAACATCAGCGATGCGCTGGTGCATCTTATAAACAACGCAATTGCGCACGGGATTGAGTCGCCTGAAGAAAGGAAAAAAATCGGGAAATCCTGTTCTGCTATGATAAAACTTTCCGCGCGCAGGGAGCAGAGCTATGTTGAAATTGGAGTTTCCGACGACGGGAAGGGTATCGATGCTGCGGAAATACGGAAAACAGCAGTCGAGAGAAAAATCATCACGCCCGAGGAAGCAAAAAAAATGAGCGACGAGACCGCCGTACTGCTTCTCACGAATCCGGATTTCACCACAACACGTAAAATCACCGAGATTTCCGGCCGCGGAGTCGGGATGGACGCTGTCATGCATTCCGTCGAGACCCTCGGGGGAACAGTCAGGATGGAATCCGAAAAAGGACGCGGTACACGGGTGATACTGCGCCTTCCCGTGACTCTTGCAATCATACCTGTACAGCTGGTAAAAGCCGGGGAGGAAACATACGCAATTCCAGTGTCGCAGATTGAAGAAAAGCCGGTCCAGGCGGATAAGTTACCTGTTGTTGTTCTGTCAGAACTGCTGGGATGCTGCGGAACCCGGGCAAAAAAACAGCCGCAAACTCTTGTAATCAGCGCAGGCGGCAAACGTTCCCGTCTCAGCGTCGACGAATTGACAGGACAGCAGGACGTTGTGGTCAAGCCGCTGGGGTCTCTCATCAAAAATCTAAGGGAATTTGCCGGAGCTACAATACTGAGCAGCGGACAGATAGTACTGATTCTGGATGCCAGGGGGCTGATGCCATGACAATCGGAAAAAAGTTATTTCTTTTAATCTTTGTTTCCGTGATTCTCTGCGCCGGCGGGCTGCTGACGACGATTCACCTGTACCAGACGCTGCTCGATAAAAACGCGGGCAGGCTCCAGCCGAATCAAGAAGCAATAATAGTCAGGGAAATCCAATTCAATCTTCAGTGTTATAATTCAAATTCCGACCGGAAATATCTGGACAATCTGAACCAGCTCATAAAAAATTTATCTGACCTCGTGGAGCAGGAATACCAGTCGGCGCTCAATACAGGCGACCAAAACATCATTGCGGTTGCAGGGACGACCAGGCAGACAATGGCGGAAATAACAGCCGGAATACCCGCACTCCGGAAAAACCCCGAGGTTTACCAGAAACTTATCAGGTTCAGCATCCCCGCGCTGTCGCGGCAGTCTGAAGAATATTTAAAGCTTGAAAGCGCCGCTGCGGCTGAAAACACCAGGCAGACAAATCTGTTCATTTTTATAACCGCAGGCGCCGCCATTGCGCTGCTTATTATAAGTTCATTGCTGATTGCAAGACGAATCGCCAGACCTGCCAGCCAGATAACCCGCACCATTTCGGAAATAGCGTCGGCAGACCTGACAAAAAAAATCCAGGCAGGTTCAAAGGATGAAATCGGGCGGCTCGTGGAGACATTCAACAATATGGTGGACAGGCAGGCGGACCTCGCGAAAAAGGTCAACGTGTTTTCCGAGAAAATCTCGGAGGCAGCAGCCGGATTTGCATCCTCAGCGAACGAGCTGACAATCGCCGCAAACAGGATCGACGAAAGCATCGGCGGAATCTCCAGGGGCGCTTCCGCGCAGGCCCTGCAGGTCGACAAGACAGCTAAAATAGTCGAGCAGATGAATATATCTGTGAGCAGGATTGTAAATCTTTCCGAAATAACCGACCGCAAAACCTCTCTTGCGGTGGAGCTGGGACAGAAGGGCAGCGACGCGACCCACGATACGATCGGCAAAATGCAGGAAATCAAGCAGGCAGTCAATACTTCCTCGGAACAGATTAAAAACCTGGGCGCACTTTCAGAGCAAATCGGTCAGATGATCGAGCTGATCAACAAGATTACGGAACAGACCAACATACTTGCCCTGAATACTTCAATTGAAGCCGCCAGGGCAGGCGAAGAAGCCAGCGGTTTTGCCGCGGTTGCCGAGGACGTGCAGAAACTGGCGGAGTCAACCTCCAATACAATCAGCCAGATAACCAAGATTATCAAAGATATCCAGTTGCAGACATCCAAAGCAGTTGAAAAAATGGGGACTGTAACCGCGGAAGTTTCAGGGGGCGTTGAAGTGGTGGACAAAACAGGAAGGGCAATCGACGACATGATGAACGTGGTCAGGGAAGTCAGGTCGCTGTCCGGAGAAATAGTAAAGCTGACCCAGGAACAGACGCAGGCATGCGGAAATATCCGGCAGGCAATTGCCAGCATAGCCAGGATAGCCGAGGAAAACGTTCGTCTCACAGAATCCGCGGGAGAATCCACAAAGGACCAGTCCGGCCTGACAGCGGAAATATCCGATGCAGCGGCCAAATTGACTCATCTTTCAGACCAGTTGTCTGGAACCGTGAAAAATTCATAAATGAAGAAACTGACCGACTTGACGGAAGAACAGGTTGACGCCCTGAAAGAAATCGCAAGCATCGGTGTAAGCCATGCCACGACTGCCTTCGCGAAACTTCTCGGGCAGAAACAGAAAGTGATGATAAAAGTGCCTCAGCTATCCATAAAACCCCTGTCGGAATTCGGACAGTCGCTCGGACAGTTCGACAAAATCCTCGTGGGGATTTATTTCAGGGTCCTGGGTAAGGCATCCGGAAGAATTCTTCTGACCTTCAACAAGGAAAGCGCCATGGCAATGGCGGACATCCTGATGAAGCGCCAGCCCGGACAGACCAGGATTTTATCTGAAATGGACCAGTCGGCACTCCAGGAAACAGGAGCCATATTGACCGCCGCATGCCTGAATGCCCTGGCAAAGTTCCTGGACATGACGCTTATTCCGTCTGTGCCACATTTTATCTTCGACAGAAGCAATGTTGTCGCAGCGTCTGTTTTCGAGGAGAACAAGACAGAGACCGATTACATATTGATTGTTGATTCGGAATTTCAGACTGCCGACCGCCAGATTTTAGGGAAGTTTTTCCTGTTTCCCGACGAAGAAGCCCTCAATGCAATCTGGCATGCCCTCGGAAAATACGTAAATCAGAAAAATCTGTAAATGACCGTGTGCTAATGTATTACCTATTCAAATCAATTCTTTTCTGGCTTGATAGAGTAGATTCAAGTCTTTCTCATATACGCGAAATCCAGTCCCGTGGTTTCTGACCGAACCATCCGGCCTTAAATACATCCTTATATCCACAAAAGCAGATTTGTTTTTGATAGCCCTCACAAAATTGGTGTCCGACGGATTTTCCAAAAGATAGGCATTTTTATAGAAAAATTCTTCGTTGCCTAATTTATTTTTTCTTGTGTCAGCAAAAACCACTATCACTCTTGCCATTTTGGAAAGAAATTTCGCAACGATATGGCTTATTCGCCAATTGCCTATCAGGAATCCTGCCTTATCCCTCAACCGGAGATTTGCTTTGGATTTATCTATGTCCAGTAACAGTCCTTGCTTATTAGGAGTGCCAAACGCAACTGTTACATATAGACAACGTCGGCCGTTTTCGTCAAAATAACCGTATTTTTTCATTGCTTTCTTCGGATGGATTTGCCAAACAGCCTTGTTAAACGTAAACAGCGTGACAAGAGACTTAGATGCCTTTCTCATTGTCTTTAGTTCTATTCTGCCTCCGAGATCAGGTATGGCAATATTTGTTTCATTGAGGTTTAATTCAGTCTCAAAGGTATATCCTATACCAGTAGGACCTTTTCTTTTTGACGGTATAAACCCTTTGTCTTTTAAGTTTTTTAGTCGTTTCTTTAGTTCAATAAGTTGCATCTGTATCCTTTCAATTAATTTATAATATTTTCCGTAAAATTACAATACTTTCTTTCAGAATTGTTTCTTCTTTTTTCCCTGATATATTTGTTGGAGAATTCTGCAGAGGCATTCTCTTACCCGGAATATTCCTGATAAAAATGTCCTCGCATACAAATCCGATATTTTCACAAAGCTCCGCTATAATAAAATCCGTAGGAATTCTTATTTGTTTGACAAGACGGTTACCTATCACAACGCAGAAATATTTATTCATCTTAAGAATCTTATACGCTTGTCTAAGACATTTCTCTAAATCTATGAAGAAACTTAATACTTCTCTGGCACGTTTTTCATCTTTAGTTGATATTTCGCCTAAAACTGCGGTTAGATACTTTGACTTAAGGCCGTGTTTCAGTTCTTTTGCTGATTTCCCACCTAACAGTTCATTATCTATCATGGAGGCCGAGTCTGGATTATCCAGAATGTCTATCCACTGCGTAGATAACCTTGAAAATTGTCCATAGGCAACTGTGGTACGACTGTCCCCATAGGGTGGCGAGGTAACAATGCAGTCTATAGAATTTTCTTTTATACCATTTTCCTTACACGAATCGCCGCATTTCACTTTACACCAAGTGTTTTTGTCAACGTTTTTATAAAATTCTCCCATCCTAACTATGTTAGATTCTGCCCTCTTTCTGAAAATAGTTATTACGTTTGGATTATAATTTTCTAATTTGTCATCTGATATTTTGACAAGTTTGAATTCACCGCTTTTTGTATTAGAACTAAGTCTTGCTGTTTCACTGAATGCCGCAAGAAAAAAGTTCTTTACATCATCTGGCTCTATCGAACATATGGCTTTCTTTATCCGTGCTAATTGAATAACCACCTTTTCCTTAAACCAAAAATCCAAATTAAAAAATCTTGGTTTTTTAATATCGGCGTTTTTTATCTCCTCAATTCTGTCTATTAACCGAAAATATTCTCGATTCAATATAGAAGGATTTATTTCCGTTGTTTTAACCTTTGCTAAGAATACAGCCAGTGGATTAAGATCTATTCCATAGGCGTTTCTCCCAAGAACTCTGCTTTCAACCAGGGCAGTGCCTGAACCGCAGAAAATATCACATATGGTGTCGCCGTTCTTACTGTAGTTCTGCAATAACCTTCTTGCCACCTGTGGTATAAACATTGCGGGATAAGTATGCAAGCCATGGGTATAACATTTTGTTCTCTCGCCAGAATAATCCCATGAATAATCAATCCTTCTTTTCAATTCTGATTCCGGAAATGAACTTTTCTCCGTTTCCTGTTCCAAATTTCGCATTATTTTTACTACAATTCCTTTTATTTCAATCTCTTTAGGGTAAATCGGAAATAATAAGGGGTTGGCCGGCTGTAATCTTATCCTGTTATTTTCATGATACAGTTTTTTTAGTGTTACGTTATCATGGTCAATAACAGCTACTACAGATTGACCGTTGTTTGCGGTCTCTTGTTTTTTTATTACGACAATGTCACCGTCAAAGACACCTTCGTCAATCATACTATTGCCTTGAACTCTCAGAGCATAATATCTGCCGTTTCTTCCCAATTCTTCTCTAGGAATTGCTATTTTCTCTTGCGGGACTTCAATTAAATCAATTGGTTCACCTGCAGCTATTGTTCCTAAAAGTGGGATTTTAACTATATTTTTGATATTGTTACTGTTTTTGACGACTTCAATGCCTCTTGAGGTATGAGAATGTCTTTTAATATAACCTTTTTTCTCAATCGCAATTAAATGATCGTTAACTGCCGTAGGCGATTTAAAACAAAATTCTTCGCGGATTTCCGATATGGTGGGAGGGAATCCTTTGGTATTAGTATCTTGAATAATAAAATCCAATATTTCATTTTGTCTTTTAGTAAGAGCCTTTGTCTTCGTAATATTTTTTAGTATATTCACTAAGATGGATTATACTGTATAAAAATACAGGTGTCAAATATTTTTCAATGTTTAATTTGAATTATTCACCTTTTTTACACTGTATCTGCTCAAAATGAACGATACATTACTCTTATCACGTCACGTGACAAAAGGGAAATTTTTATCAGGTAACCATACTTGAAAAACAGGGATATACACCACTTTTAGCAAGGGAAAAAATAACTAAAAGTGCCAGTCCCTGTTTTAAAAAACGGGCTTGATAAAAATGGTAACTGTCCCTATTTATCCGGCGATGTCTTTTTTGTCGCGGGAACCTGAATCCTTCTTGTCCTTTTCGTTCTCTGTGTCTTCGGTCATTGCCTTCTTGAAAATCCTGATGCTTTTTCCAAGCGACTGCGCTATTTCCGGCAGACGCTTGGCACCGAAGAGAATTAAGGCAAGAACAAGGATAAGAAGAAGTTCCCAGAAACCTATGTTTCCCATAACGATCCCCTTTTATCTTAATAAAGCACGCTCAGGCCCAGACGCGGTGTAAAACTGCTGAACCTGACCGAATAATCGGCTGTTAAATAACTGACATAGTCATATCCGACACCTGTCCAGATCGAAAGTTTGCTTGTCGGCCTGTATGCTATATTGATTTCCAGAACCGTTTGAAACGGTTTGCTGATTTCATGGTCGCCAATTCTATCCCCGGCTGCGTCCCAGCGTTTTTCAATGGAATAAAGCGACAGGAATCCCATGCCGAAACGTCCGGTCAGGTAAATTTCCTGCAAAAGGTAATATGCGGCCCTGGCATCCACTCCGAGCAATGAAATAATCGGGGTCTGTCCGGATTTATCAACCAGCGCCGTATTGGTCTTGGGGTCTGTACCGACTGTCCTGTCGTAGGAAATCATGGGCCAGCTTGTATCTGCCATAACACCTGCCGACAGGAACAATTTGTTGGCATTGGCAATGATGTAGTTGAGGTCAACTCCTAAATCTATTTTCCAGACGTTTATTCCGCTGTCATTGCCGCTGAAATCCTCTGCATGGGTGCCATAACCGATTGCAGCAGACCCGTTGAAGGAAATATCTGTTCCGTCGTGCCTGAAAGCCGCTCTAGCCGTCGGCAGCCATGCCTTAACGCCCGTATCATCTGCTCCGGACACCCTGTCTGTAAGTTTGAAATTGTTGAAAAATATTGCCAGACTCTGCTCGTTTACAGCATCAAACGGGTCTGCCATTCCGCCGATATCACTGCTTTCAAAACTACTTGCAGCCATCGACAGTCCTGCAAAACTGAGCAGTAAACCTGCTGAAATTAAAACTAACGCTCTTTTTTTCCTTCCCATACTTTCTTTCCCTCCTTGTAATTTCCATACCACTACCTCTGATTTTTATCTGAAGCAGCCGATAAGCCGAATTCTGTGCCTGGTTTCCCGGGCAGTGATCATTTCTCTTTTAGCCTTGGTCGCCCGAAGCCTTCAGCGGTCTACCCGGAGGGATCTGGACGGGCCGTCCACCTCCTTATTTGACCTTGCTCCTGGTGGGGTTTGCCTGACTGCCTGTCGCCACGCAGACGGTGAGCTCTTACCTCGCCTTTTCACCCTTGCCCCTTTGCAGGGGCGGTATTTTTCTGTGGCACTTTCCTTTTTCCCTGTCTTGCGACAGGAAAAAGTTCGCGTTACGAACCACCCTGCCCTGTGGAGTTCGGACTTTCCTCTCCGGACAAAATCCGGAGCGATCACCCTGGCTGCTTCAGAGATATTTCCGCTAATTTATCCGCTAACTTGTTTTCCTCTCTGCTGAACTGGCACACCCGCCAGTTCTTTCTCAACTTCAAAATTCTTAGTGCCTGGTCGCACATTCTTTTAAGATTTTCGTCCCTGACGCTGTATTCTCCGTTCACCTGTTTTGCCAGCAGTTCACTGTCGGAAAAAAAATCCGCTTCCTCGGCGTTCCTGCGCTGCGCGTCCTTCAGCGCATAAATCAGTGCATTGTATTCGGCTGCGTTGTTTGTGGCATCGCCGAGCGGTTTTCCGAACAGGTCTATGACAGCACCGGCTTCATCGAAAACTATAAAACCGATCCCCGCAGGACCCGGATTGCCGCTAGAAGCTCCGTCGATATGATATTTCAGCTTCACAGGTCTTCCTTGAAAAGAACCCTGCCGCAGCTTTCGCAGCAAACAAGCTTTTTGTATTTGCTGACCTCTATCAGCAGCTGCGGCCTTATGTTGATATTACAACTGCTGCAGATATTGTCGTTGATAATCCTTACTATTACCTCACCGCCCTTGTTCTCCCGGAGTTTTTTGTAATCAGCGACGAGTTTCTCGTCGATTCCTCCGGAAATCTCAGCCTGTCTGGTCTTTTCCTCCGCTATTTTCTGCTCGATCACCTTTATTTCGTCCGCGCACTGCTTCTCAACCCTGACAAGATTCTCCTCCGCTTGTTTGACGCTTCCCTCCGATTCTGAAATTGCCTGCCGGCATACATCTTCGTCCATAAGATTCTTAATTATCTCTTCCTCTATCCTGCCGACTTTTTCCTTCAGGCCGGCAATCTCGTTCTGCATCGCCAGATATGCCTCGTTGCTCTTCAATTCATACAACTGGGTCTGGTTCTTCTTCATGGTGTTGTTATCCGACTCCATTTCCAGTTCCATCATCTTGCGGCTTTTCTGCAGTTCGGCCAGCCTGTTTTTAGCGTCTGTCCTCGATTGTTTTTTCTGTTCGACTTCATTTTTCGCGGCTTCTATCTTTACAGGGCATTCCGCCCTTGCTGCTTCCAGCTCGTCGATTTTCACATCAACTGCCTGAAGCTTCAACAACAGGGAAAACTGTTCTTTCAGGTTCTTTTCCATTTCATCAGCTTGCATAAATCCGGTAATCAATTTCCGGGAAAATGTTGTCCTTTCCCTCAATGCCCGACAGGAAATCCTGGGTGATGGAGTTATTTCTTATTTCCCTGTAAAGCCGCGTAAACCGCAGAATATGATTCTTTGTCCTTTTAACCGCATAGGGAACATGGGTCCCGGTTTTCATTATAAAAGCCCAGTCGGACGACTGCGCCAGAAGCAGCTCTCTGGCTGCCTGGTTCAGCGCTCTCTGCAGGAGCCCGTCTGAGTGCGGGTAATTTCTTGCCAGTTCAATCATTCTCTCTTCTGCCTGGTGCAGGTGGCGGTAAATCCAGTCGTTGCTACCCTCCAGCCAGACCTCGGAATAACCCTTCCATCCCCAGCTGGACATCGAAGGAGTGCACACCTGGTTCCTGGGATAAAGAGCAAGATATTCCGACGGAGTAATCATCTTGATTTCGTCCTGGTCGAAGTGCATTTTCCTGAACAAAAATTCCAGCCATTGCGGTCCTTCATACCACCAGTGGCCGAAGAGTTCCGCGTCGTACGGCGCAACAATTACCGGCTGCCTGTCCATCCCGCCCGCAACATAGTTTATCTGCTGCTGCCTGTTGAACATGAAATTCCCTGCATGCATAGCTGCCTTCTCCTTGCCGGCCCAAGGATCATACAGGTGCTTGTCATTTGTTTTACCGGTTATCCTGTAATACTTGATTCCCGTGAAAATTCTTGTGCCATTGTGGTGTATGTAAGGCCTGACATAGTCAAAATCCAGGTCAAACCCTATGTCCCGGTAAAAATCCCTGTAACAGAAGTCGCCGGGATAACCGTCGATGGAACTCCATACCTGCTTTGACGATTCCATGTCGCGCCCGAATGCGGCCACGCCTGAACGGCAGAATACAGGAGCATAGACGCCGTATCTGGGTCTGGGATTTGCAAACAGCAATCCGTGTGTTTCCAAGAAAAAGAATTTTAATCCGTTTTCCTGCAGAATCCAGTCGTGCCCGGGCTGATACCCGCATTCAGGAAGCCAGATTCCCCTGGGCGGCCTGCCGAAATGCCTTTTATATGATTCAACCGCAACCTTGATCTGAGCCCTGACAGCAGCCGGATGAATTTCCATCAGCGGCAGGAATCCGTGTGTTGCCGCACAGGTTATTATTTCCAGTTTTCCTGAATCCTGGAACCTTTTGAATCCGTTTACCAGGTTTGAACCGTAGTGGTCAACAAAAATCGTCCTTGCCCGTTTGAAATTCTCCAGGTACATTCTGGCAATTGAGTTAAAAGCACTCTGGTTTTCCGTTCTCCTGACTTCTTTTTCCGCCAGTTCAACCATTCGTTCGATGTGCCGACGTGCCCTGTCCTGAAGCAGGGGGTCAGCAAACATCGAAACCAGCGGAGGAGTGAGCGATATCGTCATCCGCCAGTCAACCCCGTCGTTTTCCAGCCGCTCAAAAACCTCTATAAGCGGGAGGTATGTTTCAAGGATCGCCTCGTAGAGCCAGTCCTCCTCCAGAAAATCGTCGTCTTCCGGATGTCTGACAAACGGCAGATGCGTATGCAGAACCAGAAGTAAATATCCCCTGGGCATATTCATTCCGCCTTTACCGGTTCCATGTCCTCACCGTGCCTGAAAACATGGCAATCTCAAGATGTTCCTTGACAAGCTGCGCAACCGATTTCCCGTTGGTTTTTGTCCCCTTTTTCAGGTAAAGCCTGGCGAGTTCTTCCTCTGTCATCATTTCAAACTCCCCTGCCCCGGAAATAGTGTCGGGCGGAGTTGAAACAAAATTCGACCTCAACATCAGAAGAAAATGTCCGTCTCCCTTCCTGATGCCTATATCGGCACAATACGAACAGCCGGATGCCGGAACATTTATGTACCAGTTGTTCGCCCAGTCGTTCAGTTCAATATCAAAAGAACTGTTCGCATTAAACCCGTTGAAGTCGATGCCGGTCACATCGTAAACCCGCAGGACTTTTCTTGCATTGTGCCGCTCGGGTTCCGGGATTGAAAACCAGGCATTCTGGTTCTTTTCCGGCGTAATTTCCCAGTAGGCAAAAATCCAGTACGGATCCCTGACAAGCAGGACCAGCCGGTCTGCCCCGTATTCATCGTAAAGTTCCCATTTGGCTATCATGTTGTTTATTATCTGTTCTTTTCTGTCCATAATGTCCCATTATAAATCTAAAAAGCATTTGCTTCAAGTGTTTTATTATAGGGCAATACTTAATTCTGAAAAACAGGGACTGGCAAAAAGACAGGGGACACAATACTTAATTCCCAGATAAAATATTTATGATAATAATTTTGAATTAAGTTTTGTGTCCCCTTGCCTGTCCCTATTTTTCTTTTGCCTGTACCTGTTTTTCAAGTATTGTGTCACCTTAATTGTGGTATAATATTCGTATGAATAGAAAAACAATAATCTATTTCTGCATGCTTTTGCCGGTTTTCCTGTGTTCCTGCCAGGCAAAGGAAAAAACAGGCAAGATCCCTGCAGGAACATCTGCGGCAACTGCTTCAAACAAGCCTGAACAGGAGTCTGCCTTCGCCGGCAGGACCATAAAACTTAAAGCGCAGGAAATAAGCACCAGAACCTGCAGTTTTCATTTTTCTATTCGTCTGCCAAAAAACTGCGGATGGAATTCCGAGGCACCGAATTATTTCAGGGTCTACTCGGAAAATCCTGAAATCATTGCTGTCCAGGAATTCAAGCCTCAGAATCTGAATTTTAATTACACTATACCGGTAAAAATCATCGAGGCAGGCAAAGCAGTCCTCCGCATACAGGCAGATACATATTACTGCAATAAATCAAACTGCTGTTTCAATCAGCCCCTGGACTTTGTGCTGCCTGTCAGCGTTTCCGTCAACGGCAAACCCGATCTCTCCGTAGAATACGAATTAAAGTAACATAAAATAGGGACAGTTACCATTTTTCTCAAGCCTGCTTTTGGGACTTATTTTTAACAATGGAAAAATAACCAAAAATGGTAACTGTCCCTATTTTATGTATTTTGCACGATTTGGTTGACTTTTTTGGGCATATATTGTAATATTCTGCCGTGTCTGCGGATGTAAAAACTGCTGTTTTCATCGGGGTTCTTTCATTTTTTCTGCTTGTGCCCGGATTCCTGCTTGTAAGGCAGGACCGGACTCTTTCCGAAAACTGGCAGAATTACTGTCGTGCCATAACTGAAAATCTTTGCAGCAGGATTAACAAAACCCTGGAACAAAAGGACGACCTGGAACTTCTGGCGGAAATCGACCGCATCCGCGGAACCTATCCTGTAACAGACATATCAGTGATAGATTCAGACGGATTAATCATTGCCAATACCGGCTCCGAAAAAATAGGTGGCCGGATTGACTCGCCTGTTGCCAGACAGACAATACTTGAAAACAAAATGATATTCAGGCAGGGAAAAGAGCGTTTTGATTTCACGGTATCAGCGCCTGCAGGCATTGCAGGAACCTGCGGAACCGTTGTTTTTGAAATATCAGGACAGAAGCTCCGGCAGGAATGCTTTGAAAAGCAGCAACTCTATTTTATCCTGTCAGGCACTGCCCTTTTGCTCGGCATTGCCGGCGCCTGTGTTTTTTTCAGGCGACAGTTCAGCAGGTCGATACGCCGTGCCGAGGATGCGGAGATGCAACGGTACGAATACTGGAAGAATCTGTTGAACAGGGCGCGGGAATCTGAGCGGAAAAGATGTCAGGCAACCGCAGAAATGGTCGAACAGGGATTGATAATTGTCGACGATAATAACCAGGTTCTGGCTTTGAATAAAAATGCCGCTGAAAAATTAAAAATCCGGAACAGCCGGGTAAAACACCTTATGGAATTGAGTAAAGACAGTGAGTTTTTCAAGCTTCTGGAAGCGGCAGTTTCCGAAAAAGGTAAAATCCGGAAAGGCATAACAGGATTCGGACATGTCAGGGTGATGGCGCCTTCAGGAATGCCAGATGAATCCACGGGCATGATAATTGAGATCATCTAAGCAGGATCTTTACCGGTCTTTGCGCGACCAGTCATACGGAATTTCAGGAGTATCCGGAGCCAGGCGGATTTCATCCGGCTTTGCATAGTTGTAAACTTCCGACGGAATATTTATGATCAGCGCTTCTGAGCCGCTTATGCACTTGAACCCGTGATAAATCCCGGCAGGAATCTGAACCAGAACAGGGTTCTGATCACCCATGAAAAATTCGTTTATTTCTCCCTTTGTCCCGGATTTTTCCCTTGCGTCGAAAAGCGCAAGCTTTACCATGCCTTTTGCCACCACAAGGTTATCGGTCTGTTTTCTGTGAAAATGCCATGCTTTTATCACACCGGGATAGACAGTGGTCAGGTAGACCTGTCCGAATTTCACAAAAATATCGTCGTCTGCCCTCAGCATCTCCATCAGCCTGCCGCGTTCATCCGGAATTACCTTCAGGTTCTTAACCCTGACGCCTTTAATCATCTGCCCCATTATACACCTTTTTCACTTTTCTGAATAGGTATCTGTCAAACTTTTTATGACAAGCTGCTTTTTGAAACCTGCCGCAGTAAGCGGTTTTGCCGGTTTCACGGTTATTTCCACAGACCTGCCGGGACGCAGGTGAATGAAATTGCGGGAAAAATGCGCGTCCGCCTTCAACAGTTCAATCCAGACCCATAAAGCCGGCTGTTTTGACGTCAGAATTACAATAAAATTCCCGGAGCCTGCAGAACGCACTGCTGTCCTGATATCAGGCTTGACCAGTTCCAGGTGTTTTGGCCTGGCAAAAATCACCAGGTTATCTGAAATAACTTTTCTGCCGGACAATAGCTCTATCCAGACCAGAAGATTCCGTTTGCCATGTTTCTTCAGCTGTTTTTTGAAATTCAGTGTCTGTGTCAGGATATTGGATTGTGCCGGGACTTTGACTTTTTTTGAACCCGACACCAGTTTTCTGCCGGAAAGGTCTGTAACGGACCACGTTACTTTTCCTTTTACGGATTTTCTGAGGTCATTGGTGACATTGATTTTCACTGTGCCGGCTTCAGAATCTTCAAGTCCGGATACCAGTACCGGAGCAAAAAAGTTTTTTGCCATGTAATGCAAAGCCTTCCAGCGTCCGTAAAAATCAATGGACGACCAGCTTGTCACAGGCCAGCAGTCGTTCAACTGCCAGTATAATGTTCCCATACTCCTTGGCATGCTGCGGCGCCAGTGCTCAACCGCGTATTTTATTGCCATTCCGTGCTGGATCTGGCTGAGCCAGAGAGTCATTTCAAACGACGACGGCAGACGGAACCAGTCGAGCATGTAATGCATTATCACGGCATTGCCGGGTCCGCTGCGCTGGTGGTGCTCCATCACGTGCGCGGTGATATTCCTGTCGTTTCTTACCGTGTAACTGCGGACTGTCCTGGGTTCGGGAAACGACTGGAATCCAAACTCGCTGGTAAACCTGTGCTGGCATGTTCTGTACCATTCAAACTGTTTCCGTGCAAACCAGACATCCCACACATGCGCGTCTCCGCAGGCAGGGTTGTTAAAGTTTTTACGGCCGCCGGACGATGAATGAGGACTGCTCGGCCAGTAGTCGTGCTCAGGATCCAGGTGTTTCACGGCCTTCGGCAGCAGAGAGTCAAACAGCCGCTTGTAATCCGTCCAGCTCATGCGCTGGCCGCTCCATCTATCGCCGACCAGTTCCTGTTCAAGTTCATTGTTGCCGCACCACAGTGCAATGCTCGGATGATGCCTGAGACGCCGGATATTATCCCCTGCCTCGGCTTTCACGTTCTTCATAAAATCCCTGTCGAAAGCCGGATATGTTGCGCAGGAGAACATAAAATCATGCCATATGCATATCCCGAGTTCGTCGCATATATCATAAAAAATATCATTTTCGTATATCCCTCCGCCCCAGACCCGCAGCATATTCATGTGGGCTTCGGCTGCATTGCCAAGCAATCTCGCATAATCAGTCCTGGACACCCTGGTGACAAATGTATCCGCAGGAATCCAGTTGGCACCTTTGGCAAAAAACGGCACTCCGTTTACCCTGAACTGGAAGGATTCGCCCCACAAATCAGGGTGACGGTCGAGTTTCAGCGTGCGCAATCCGATGCGGCGCGACCATGTATCTGCAGCAGCTCCGTTCTGGTCCAGCAAATCAACTGCGACAGTGTAAAGCGGCTGCTTGCCCAGTCCGTTCGGCCACCAGAGTTCAGGTTTGGCAATGTCCAGCGATATTTCAGCGGAACTGCCTGCAATCCGTGATTCTGCTTTTGCGACTTTTCTTCCTGAAGGGTCGGAAATATGAACCCGGACTTTAAATCTGTCATTTATGATTTTCTGTGCATGGATTTTTGCCGATAACCTGACTTCCCCTTTTGTGCTGTGGTCCTGCTGGAGATGAACATCGACAAGCCGTGCGTTATCCACGACAGCCAGATAAATCGGCCGCCATATTCCGCATGTAATCAGCTCCGGACCCCAGTCCCAGCCGAAATTGCAGGGCTCTTTGCGCATCCAGGAGCGGCCCGGAACGTTCATGGTATTCCAGCCGGGCAGATGCCGTACTGCCTCGCGCTTCCGCAGGTATTCAACCGCGGAATCAAAACGAATCTCAATAATATTTTTACCCGGCCGGACAATGCCTGACACGTCAAATTCCCATTTCCTGTACATGTTGTCGGTACTGCCTATCCTTTTTCTGTTCAGCGTTATAACAGCAAGAGTGTCGAGTCCTTCACAGCAAAGCAGAACTTTGCCGGACTTTACCATGCCTGCAGGAAACTCAAATTCCCTCAGGTAAACCCATGCCTTTTCCCCTATCCACTGCAGATGATTCTCATTGTCGCGGTAAAACGGGTCGCCAATTTTCCCTGCAGACATCAGGTCGGTATGAACACAGCCGGGAACAACTGCCGGAATAATTTCACTTTTACCGACCTGGCACAGCCGCCATTTGCCGTTCAGAGATATTTTTTTCATAAGTTATCCTTTCGTAACCGCAACAGGTTTCAGCTTTGCCACTTTTTTGCAGAGTCCTGCACCTGCAACCGCGGAAACAACTTCCTTCACATTCTTGTATGCTTCGGGCATTTCCTCTGCAAGAGTTCCCCTTTCCCTTGCCATCACAAGAATCCCCTGTTTTGAAAGTTCTTCGGTTATCGACCGCCCTCTTGCATCCCTGATTGCCTGTCCACGGCTCAGGACCCTGCCTGCGCCATGACAGGAACTGTTGAATGTTTCTCCTGCGCCTGAAACACCTGCCAGCACGAAAGAACAGTCGCCCATATTCCCCGGAATAATCACCGGCTGACCTGCAGCGCGGTAAATTTCAGGCAACGACTGGTGTCCTGCCGGCAAAGAACGTGTCGCTCCCTTTCTGTGAACGCAGAGTTTTGTTTTTCCCTTTCCGGTCTGATGTTCTTCAAAAGCAGCAGTGTTGTGTGCCACGTCGTAAACCAGCCTAATGCCCAGTTTTTCCGCGGAAGTCCCGAAGAACCTCTCGACTGCTCTGATTACAAGGTGCTGTATTATCTGACGGTTTGCCTTTGCATAATTTGCCGCTCCTGCCATCGCGGAATAGTAGTCGTGTCCTTCCTGCGACTTGATCGGAGCTGCGGCTAACTGTCTGTCAGGCAGAGCAAAACCGAAATTCGCCTGCTGGCTCCCTATCCTGTGCAGATAGTCGTCGCAGATCTGGTATCCAAAACCCCTGGACCCGGTATGTATAAGAAACGCCGCAAAGTCCTGCTTTAGCCCGAACACCGCTGCGGTTTCCTTGTCGTATATTTCCGAAATCACATCTATTTCCAGGAAATGGTTGCCTGACCCAAGAGTTCCAAGCTGGTCCTTTCCGCGCTCATAAGCCCTGTCGCTTATCGCCCCCGGCTCTGCGGCGTCCATGCACCCTTCATCCTCAATCCGGACCAAATCCTCCTGGCTTCCAAAACCGTGTTCAACCGCCCATTTTGCGCCTGACCTGACAACTTTTTTCATCTCGTCAAAAGAAAGTTTTCTGATGGCGCCCGACGAGCCGACGCCGCTTGGTATGGCATTGAAAAGCACAGCAGAGAGTTCCTTAATCTTGGGCAGGATTTTATCCATTTCCAGGTCTGTGGCAATCAGTCTGACACCGCAATTGATGTCGTAGCCGACCCCGCCGGGAGAAATCACCCCTTCATTCATGTCGAAAGCCGCAACTCCGCCTATCGGAAATCCATATCCCCAGTGAATGTCAGGCATTGCCATGGAATATCCGACAATGCCGGGCAGGCATGCCACATTTGCAACCTGGCTCACGCTCTTGTCGGCGGAAATCTGCTGCCAGAGCTGTTCGCTCGCGAAAATTCTTCCGGGCACACGCATGTTTCCTGTTGCCGGCAGTTCCCACCTGAAATCATCGATTTTTCTGAATTCGGTCATTTTAGATGTCAAACAATATCCTGGCATTCCAGAAATTTTTCTTTTTTTCAAGCTTAAGGTCGTGATAAGTCACTGCCTTGATTTCCCTCCGGATGTTCCGGGTGCCAGGATTAAATCTGCCAGTGTCAATCTCAGCCGCAAGAGTATTTTCCGTTAATTCACGGATGAAATATTTCACAGGCACGATTTTTTTTGCATTAAACAGGTAAAGAAGCTCCGAAAGCCACCGGTTTAACAGCGACGCCATATCCGGTGCATCCAGTTTCACCGTGATTCTTTCCGATGCCCTGCCTGCCCTGCCTTCAAGCATCAGGTCGAATAAACTTTCAGCGGATGCGATAAAAAGTTTTTTCAGGGTTCTGGCTTGAACGCTTATACCCAGGTCAGCGGTATGGTCAATCAATCTGTACTGCTTCATATTTTTCAGGTGTCGCGTCAAATTCCCTCCGGCCTGCCCGTCGGAGATATCTATTTATATGGAGGCGACGATCGGACTTGAACCGATGCATTGCGGTTTTGCAGACCGCTGCCTTACCACTTGGCTACGTCGCCTTTAACTTGCTATTATTACAAGTTTCAAAGGCGCCGTCAAGTTTTTCATTCATCTGTTTTGATAAGATTCTTATTCTTTGTTTGGCAACAGGAGAGCCATATTCTCACGTAAGATTCTCATCAAAATATTCCCTGTGCCAGTTCAGTTGGGTACCAGCTGACTGAAGAGCCGAAAGCAGCAGGCTTTCGGATATTTCCTGCTTTGTGGCACCCGCCTTAAGTGCATCCTGTATATGGTGCTCTGTGCAGTGCTTGCACCTGAATATCGAAGCAACTGAAAGCCTGATAAGCTCTTTTGTTTTTGTGTCAAGGACTGTCTTGCCAGCGGCTACTGCCGAGAAATGCCTGTATGCTGCTCCAAGCGGTGACTGGTTCATATACCATTCATTTTCTTTTGCCATTTTATTTCTCTCCCTTAACAGCTGATACTTTTACGCTTACAATCGCCTTTGAAATATCGCGAATGTCTTCATCAGTAAAATTCAGCTCGTTTCTTACTTCCGCACTAAGCAGATCATTGATCATTGAGTCGAGAGGGAAATTGGATTCCTGGACAACCTTTACGTCCTTAAATCCGGCTTTCCTTAATGCGCCGAGATAATCTTTTTTAAGCATAGCCCCTGAAATGCACGAAGTATATGCTGCCGCAGACTCCCTGATCGTTTTTGGAATTTCCTTTAAGAGAACAATGTCTGAAACCATCAATCTTCCGCCCTGCCTGAGAACTCTGAACGCCTCCCTGAAAACCCTTTCCTTTTCCGTGGACAGGTTGATCACGCAGTTTGAAATGACAACATCGACTGAATTGTCGGCAACCGGCAGGTTCTCTATCTCTCCCAGTCTGAATTCAACATTGCTGTATTTTCCTTTTTCAGCGTTCAATCTTGCTTTTTCCAGCATCTCCGGTGTCATGTCAACTCCGATGATTTTTCCACCGTCTCCTACTTTTTTTGCTGCAAGAAAACAATCGAAGCCTGCTCCACTCCCCAGGTCAAGGACGGTTTCTCCCTTTTTCAGCGACGCAAGGGCAATCGGATTTCCGCATCCGAGGCCAAGATTTGCTCCCTCAGGGACTGAGCTGATATCCTGTTCGGAATACCCGATATTTCTGCTTATTATATCAGCCGTACCGGCCCCGCATCCGCATCCCGATGAACAGCATGATGAGGATGTTTTTGCAATTTTTCCGTATCTTTCCCTGACTATCTTCTTCGCATTTTTCATTTTTCCCTCCTCCTGTGTTAATGTTTCAATTCCGCACCCAACATAACAGGAAATAAACTCCGGTCAGCAAGATTACCGCTCCGCTGATTTTCTTGAAAATATTCCCTGCTTTGCCCATGCGGCTTGATTCCAACATTTTTTTTGCCCAGCCTGCTGATGTTCCCGCTATGACAAGCAGCAGCGAATGGCCCAGGCCGTACATTAGCAGTAAAAACATTCCATATCCCAGGTTCCTTCCGCTGCTTGCAAGATAAGCCAGAATAACAACAAGCACAGGCCCGGTGCAGGGAAGAGAAACCACTCCAAATAGCATTCCGAGAAAGAATGCGCCGATATAACTGCCTTTCCTGACCCGGACAGGGTTTAATGGAATCCTGCCGAAGCTGAATACACCAAGCATGTTAAGGCCCATGATAAAACAGATCCCGGCAACAACAAATGTCCATGTTTTCCCCGGCGGCTGCCAGAGACGTCCGGCTGCTACGGTTATGATACCTATTACGCATAAGGTCGCTGCCAGCCCTAAAACGAAAACAAGTGAAAAAAGAAACGCCTTTTTTCGTCCGGAGAGCTCGTCATACCCTCCGACAAAACCTATCATCAAGGGGACCATGACAAGCACGCATGGATTCGACGCGGTCGCAACGCCGCCGGCAAAAACCCCTGCTAAGGCAAGCCACGGATTCTGCCCGATCCAGGCGCCGAGATTATTTATCAGATTTTCCATCAGCAGTTACCATCTCCAGATCCCTCTTGAAGGATTCAGGATCTATCGAACCATCATATTTTTTTACTAGTTTGCCTTCATCATTCAAAATTATCACAGCAGGCAGGACAACAAGCTGGCAGATTTTGCTTATCTCTGCGATTCGTCCAGCATTCTTTGCGTAATCAATGACATCATATTTGATCTTGCCGCTATACGGCGCGATAATATCAGTCACTGCCTTCTCAGCCTGCCCGCATCTTGTCAGGGTGCACTGACAGGCCTGGCTTGTGGTAATCAAAATAACTGAAGGCTTTTTCTTTTCCTGTGTTTCCGTCTTTTTTGTTGTTTGCTTGACAGCCGGCAAGGTCTTCCCTGGGGCAGAATCGCTGCTGACAGTCCCTGCGGGCTGGGGCTGGATGTTCAAAGGCGGACAGTTTTCCGTCTTTTTCCCATTGCAGGCGTACAATCCGGATAGAACGATAATTGCAAGCAGAATGCTGAATTTCTTCATTTCTTTTCCCCCTCTCCTTTTTTCTCCATCTCCGCCCTTGCTCTGTCAATCATTTCCTTGCACTGTTCCAGCGATGGGAAGGAAACAGCCTCGGCAGGGCACTGGCCGACACAGTTTGAACAACCGACTATGCACTCAAATGGACTGTAAACTTCTGCTTTATTCATATTTTCATTGAGTTTATATACCCCGTGCGAACAGAAATCCACGCATACGCTGCATCCTGTGCATTTTTCCATATCTATCTTAGGGAACCACGCTATCATTTCTCTTGGGACCTGTTCGGCCATTTTTCATTCTCCTTTCAGGATGCGTACAAGATCGTTTTCATTTGGAACCCGCCCCTCGGACTTCTTTTTGCCGTCGACAAATAATGCAGGGACAGTCAAGACGCCTCTTTTAACCATTTCAGATATATCAGTAATTTTGACTATCTCCGCATCAAGCTTCAGCTCATCCGCAATTTTTCTTACGGACCGGTCAAGTCCCTGGCATTTCGGGCACCCCGTACCGAATATCTCTATCTTCATGTTTTTCCCTCCATTCTTTTCTTCTCTTTCTCCTCTACTGCCTTTTTTACCCGTTCCATCAATGCTTTCATTTTTTCAACCTGGCTTTTCTCTTCAGCATTTTTCGGTTCGCGTTCGGGGTGGGTGATCCTCCAGGTAATTTTTGCGGTTATCGGAGGCTCAGGATAAGCTCCGATATCGTAAAGTTCCTCTCCCCTGAAATCAGCTGGTTTTTCCTGGTAACAGCACCGGACTGCTTCCCGCACTTCTTCATTTGAACCGAAAAGCAGGTTTACAACCTTGACAATCTGTTTTCTGAACCTCTCAATACATTCAACAGGCAGGTTGAAAAGATACGGGGTCGGCGATTCGGTCCCAATGATCCTTTTGTTCCCGTCAATGCCGTTTTTCACGAGGCACATCAGCGCTTCCCCTGTAAGATGCCCCTTTGATTCAGGGCCGCACAGCACAATGTACCTGATATTTGAGTTTGCTATTACATTGCATATTACTTTCTCAAGACCGATGTTCTCCAATTGCAGTGTCCCTGACAGAGCCGCACCTGATTCCACACCCAGCCTGACAAGATCTTCAATATCTTTCGGTATCTTGTCGTAATCATGGTTAAGTATAACCACTACTGCGACTGGAGAATAATCATTCCCCCTTAGATAATGCCCCTCCTCAGGAGGATATCCTTCAGAAGGTTTTGTTTTCAGCATCATTCCTCTCTACTTTTAATGTCCATTATACTTTTAATTTTCCTTCTATTATTTGGATATGACGGTCAGCCATTTTTGCAATTTGCGGATTATGAGTAACCATTATGACTGTGCGTCCTTCTTTATGCATTTCTCTTATCATGCCGAGCACTTCCCCTGCCGTATCTGGGTCCAAGTTTCCTGTGGGTTCGTCCGCAAGGATTAATTGAGGGTTTTTTACCAGGGCGCGGCTCAATGCAACCCTCTGCTGCTGCCCGACACTCAGTTCTCTAGGAAGATAGTTCATTCGATCCAACAATTGCATGCGGGATAATACGTTCAAAATATCCTCTCGGCTTTTATTGCCAATTTCCCTGCCGGACAGATTAAGCGCAACACTGACATTTTCAAAAACCGTAAGATACGGAATCAGGTTGAAACTCTGAAATACAAAACCAACAGTTTTCCCGCGCCATTCTGCTCTTCTTTTCAATCCCCAGTCATAAATTGATTCCCCATTCCAGCAGACTTTTCCCTCGCTGGGAGCATTCATTCCGCCCAGAGACAATAACAAAGTGCTTTTCCCGCTGCCGCTCGGGCCTGTTACGCAAAGAAACTCTCCGTCTCCAATCTCCAGCGTGATATCGCTCAGTGCCTTTGTTTCACCTTTTCGGCTTGTATATTTTCTGCCCAGGTTCTCTGCTTTTAGCATATCCCTTATTCCTCCTGCATGATTATGAAAGGATCCATCTTTACCGCCATAATAACCGGAAATATGCTGGCAATAATTGATAAGCCAGCGGATAATAACAAGCTGTAGCCCGCGAATAGCGGGATTGGCATAACAGATATGCCGGCTATTTTTGGCCCCAGAAAAAGAGCCAGCACCGTGCCGAAAATATATCCGGCAATCCCTCCGCACAAACCTATTAATAATGCCTTGTAAATGAATATCTTTGCAACATCTGCAGGGCCGGCACCCAGCGCCATTAAGATCCCTATTTCACGCCGCCTTTCATAAACGTCCGCAAACATGTAATTAGCTATACTCGCTCCTCCGACAATCAGGATGATTATCAGCATGATCAATGACAGTTTGTTCATGACGGTATTTGTCTTTATTTGTGTTTGGACTATCTGTGTGATGGTTACTACCTTTGCTTCGGGCAATAACCTGTTTATTTCCTGTATCAGACCTTTTGAAATGGCAGAACAGCATCCGACAATCTCTATTGCATTTAATAACCCCGGCTTGCCTGCCAGTTCTTGCACAGTGTGAAGATGAGCAAATATTCTGCTGTCATCAACTGTACCGGTAACCGGCAGAATTGTTTCGACGATGAATCGCTTCCCCATTATTTCGATTGAATTGCCTGTCTGAAGCCCAAGCAATCGCGCTGTATCAGATCCGGCCAAAACGCTGTTCTTTGCCAGTCCCTCAATTACCCTGCGTCTTGTTGTATTCTGCATTTGATTCACAGGTTTTGCCGACATTGCGGTGCATCCTGCAGAAGGAACAATACTGTTTTGAGGCTGGTCATTTATTCCCGGAATCTTAACAGAAACCGTACCGCAGCCCTTGGGCCGTGAAAATATTCCAAGGGCACCCTGCCAGACAGATTTTGACTGAAATTCGTTTTTAGGCAATATGCCTGTCAACACAAGCTTATGCCCATTCAATTGTATCGGAAGGTTCAATTTCGGAGAAAGATTATCTATGCCTGCAAGAGATGAATTCACAAGCGTATTTATATACTCCTCGGGTATCTGTTCGTCCTGAAAATCCGCACTGTAATAATCCTGGACTGATGACGATTTCGGCAGAATCAGGATATTGGCACCAAGCGCGTCCATCTCCAGCGATACCGCCTTTTCGGAAAACACCGTGATGTTCTTTATCCCGACAATTACCGTAATTCCAAGGGTAATCGCCAGGAGGCTGGTGATTAACTGGCTTCTACGCTGCGATATCTCTTTTAGAATTATTGTTCTGTATAACATTTTCATTTTGGGCAGCAACTCCCGCCGGCGCCGCTCCCCCCGGAACTGCAGCCGCTGCTGCCGCTGATGCATGATGTAAGCACTGACAATAAGTTGTCTTTGGTTATTTTATCTCCGCTTATAATGCCTGCAATTACACCCGGGGGAACCAACATCACTACAGTTGCTTCTGAAATATTCCCATTAAGTTTGCATTGCTTTATAAAATCCGTATTTTTGTCTGCCGCAGGATTTGCACCGATATTATCAACCTTGCCGGCCAATGCAGGTATTTTGGAAAAATCAGCTATTGCAGCACCTGCTTCTTTATTAAACTTTGTCTTTTCGTTTTGCAAGGATACCAGCACCAATTTGCCGTTTTGGAGCGGCTTTATCACTTTCAATACAAGTTCCGATAACGGACAACATTGGCTAAGTTGTACAGCATCAACCTTTTGCGGAAACCCTCCTGTTATCGCGCCATTCGGAGCAAATACGAGGAGAAACGGCATCTGCTGTGAAACGAGACGATATTTAGCTGCCATTGCCGCCTCTTTTTCATTTGATATGAGGGCCTGGTATAGTGTTGTTTTTACCGATGACTTTTTCATGAAAGCAGAAACAGATTCTT